>Ga0187843_10002319_pt1 | contig 11608 bp, 10 predicted proteins | sample SpaLakP09_SKY_43_FD_134516 | JGI IMG/M metagenome (GOLD analysis project Ga0187843, IMG submission 134516) | Oligotrophic lake water microbial communities from Sparkling Lake, Wisconsin, USA - SP09_SKY_43 | ecosystem: Environmental > Aquatic > Freshwater > Lake | place: USA: Sparkling Lake... | reverse complement strand
TGAACGAACAAATGATCAACCCGCGGCACCAAAACTCGATAGAACATCCACTGCGCGACAGTCGCACGCAACCAATACACACTCCGGGTGAATGCTCCGCTGCTATGCCGAATCTGCCGATAGCGGACGAGAAACCCGTCCGCAAAAGGAAAAGACATCCAATAAACAAATCGTCGGCCGCTCACACGTGCAATCAGCAAGGACAACAAGCCGGTCCTGATTTTGTCTCGTACTTGGATGATTTGATGAGCGGGGGTTAATCTTCGCAGTAGACCTAAATCATGCAAGGGTCGAATCAACTCTCCGAAAAAGCCCTTACTCTCGCTACCGTGCACAAATGCGACCCCACCTGGCCAGGCTTCTGCTTGACTCTGTGCAACCGCACTGGCTGACTGTCCCAACAGGTCTGAATGCACGCCAAGCTTGGGCAAGGCGACCCCGAACAGAGCCCGAACATCGGGCCTGAACGCAGGCAAGTAGTCATACATCAAAAAAATGAGTTTCATTGAAATGGTTGTCTCGGGTAGAGGCCATTCGCAAGAGCGACCACAGGCTCACTCCGGCATTGGTGCCTTGTTCGCAACGTCCGGAGTGCAATCACTCTTCACGATCGTCGCAGGAGTACCCATAACCATCGAGAAAGCAGGTACATCGTCATTTACAAAAGCGCCCGCACATATCCGGCTACCACGGCCAATTGTGATGTTGCCAACGATCACGGAATGCGGCCCTAGCCAAACATCGCTCTCGATCACCGGGAATCCAGTTGAGCGTGTGCCATCACGGGAAATTCGATCGCCCTGACCTATCGTAACGCCATGGAAAACGGTTATGTTGCTCCCCAAAATAGCACCGGGGCTAATCACAGTACACCAGCCATGGGTCAATATAAACCCCGGGCCAATCTTGGTTTGCCATGAAAGGTCAGAAGCTATCGAGTTTGCCGTCCATCGATGTGCAATTTTCAAAAAGGGTAGAAAACACCGAGCTGCCACCCCTCTTTTTGCCAACCATTGGCAGGCTCTCAAGGTAGCAACAGGGCGAAAGGTCTTCCGAGTCAGAAAAGCTTGGGCAATCAGCCAATGAGAGGATCGACCAAACTGTCGATGAACGTCGGCGAGCAACAAATTCATGAATTACCTTGCCTGAACGCCTGCGAAGCAGGACTGCATGAAAATAGGGTCGCTAACCAGCCACGGGCCAACGCCAATCGAATATAGCGAGATCGACGGTGTCAACCAAATACAGTGGTACTTCCGCCAGAATGGGATTGGGTCGGCATTGTCAGAGGGGCAGGCTGATACTCACGACATCAGAGGTTTCAAATCTGCTGGGCGGAATGTTCGGGTCACCCAAACAAGCAACAAGAACATGGCCACGATCAAGACCATGCCCAAAAGCAAGGAGGCGATGGTGCCACCTGTCAGCGACAGGAAACTCACCCCCGCGGCACTCAAGAGGGCGCAGGCGCTGGCACGTGCCATGAACCACCAGTCCCCCTGCCAGGCATGCCCAGCGCGCCGCAAGCCATGCACCAAGATCGAAACCCAAACGCACTCACCCCAAATGACAGCGAGCAAGGCCGCCCATTCTGAATGACCCGCCGCTGCCAGCCACCAAGACACCGGCAGCACCAGCAAGGCCAAGCCGGCCGCAAGCAGCAAAGAGCGCCCTTGTTCGACGCAATTCACCAGCACCAAGGTGATTTGACGATGCACACGAAACATCAGGGTCAGGCAAAGCGCAGCCATCAAGCCCTGGCCCGAGTCAATTTTTCCGCTGGAAGCAAGGCTCAACAGGGTGTTGCCGTAAACCGCCAGAATGCCGACCAAGGGCGCCACGGTCAGCACGCTCAAGCGGCTCGCCAGCCTAGCTTCTCGCGCGACAGCCACCAGGTTCTGGTTGCGCGCATACAGGCCAATGAAGCGAGGCCGCAGAACGTTCATCAACATCAGCGCTGGCAGATAGCCTCGCATGATTTCCAAAACGCGAACCATGAAGCCAAAGGTCGCCACAGACTGAGCACCACTGCCAACGCTGGAAACCATCAGCACCAAGGCTTGGAGTGACAGCGGGAAACTGATGAGGCTGCTGAGGTAGTTGTTCCAGCCCATCTTGAATGCATGGGCAAAGGTCGGGGGCACCCAGGCCGCCGCCTCGGAATCAGCACGCGCAGGCAGGGTGCGCAACACATGAGCGAGCGCCCAAGCCGAATACACCAAGGTCACGGCTGATGCCGAAAGCTCGACCCACAGGATGCGCTGCACATCCATGCCGCCGGGCTCTGCGCCACACAGGAAGACACCCAGCAACAAGAGGCTGTTCCTCAAAACAATGCCCAGCTGCGTGAAGCCCTGTTTGCCCACACTCTCCAAGGAGTTGTCTCTGAGCAAACGCATGCAGGCTTCGGACAAAAGAAGCAAGGCCAGGCAAAGCCCGACACCGGCGTTCGCCAAAGCAGCCGGTCCCTCCCAAAACTGCAAGGCAAGGCCGCTGGCAGCGATGGCCAGCAAGACGCCAAGACCCCTGACGCTGAGCACCTTGACGATCAGGGGGCCCAGAAGCTGCCTCGCGCCGTGGGTCACATACTCCGGCACGTAGCGCAGCAAGAGCCATTCCACACCGAGGGATGAAAGTGCAATGCCCGCCTCGAGACAAGCCATGGCCGCCACGTACACGGCGTAGTCGCGAAGCTCAAGCAGCCGGAGCAGCCAACCCAACCAAGCAATGGTGAGGAGTGCGGAAACAGCCTTGCCAAGAACAAACACCTTGGCATTGCTGATGGTACGTTGGCGCGAATACGCCGATCCGCCCTCGGTCACGCTCAAGCCTTCGCTGAGCGAAAGGCTCCAGCTGAAACGGCAGCTGCAGCGGAATCAGGAGCTTGGCGCGCAAACGCAGCAACCAGCGCCACCAATCCGATGGCCCAGGACGACAGCATCTGAACTGGAGCGACGAACAAACTCGAAGCGTCATAGATCAGACCGACCGAGGTCAGCGCAATGGCCACGGCGGCTATATCCATCAAGCCTGATTGCAAAGGCGCGGAATCGGCCAAGCGATTGGCCAAGCGCAAGGCCTGCACAAAGCCGAATGCAAACAAAAGCGCAAAGCAACCGGTGCCAAGCAAACCCACATTCCACAGCAAAGCCGAGGCGGTTGAAACCTGCAGCTGAAACGGATGCTTCCTGGCCTCCGCACCTTGACCGAACAAGGAGCTGAACGTCTTGCTGGCCGCAGGGCCGTAGCCGATCAAGGTCTCCACCATTTTGCCGGCGCCCACGTTTTCCTGGCCCCAAGTCACCAGAGCACCGAGCCGGCTCATTTCGCCGGTCTGCCGGTTGTACATCGTGATGTCTTTTTCAGCACGGGTGCTGTAGCTGAATGTCGCAGCGAGATCAATGGACCTGCTGCCCTTGTCGCTGTAGTGAAGGACCTGGTAGGCCACCAGCAAGGCCGCAACAAACAGCAGCGAACTCAGGCTCCAAAGAAGAAAGCTGCCGACCGAACGCATGACGTGCCGCCGGGAGTAAACAAGCAAGGCCAAGGGCAGAAACACCGCCACGACTTTCACTTCGGCCAGGAACACAGACGCCAACGCTGCCACGCACGCAGCCCAAGTCAGCCGGCCAGAAATGTAGCCGCCGCGGCGCAAAGCCAGGGTCGCCACAAAACCGAAGCAGAGAAACATGGCCAAGGCACCACTGGAACCACCGCCTTCAGGGTTTCCGCCGAAGCTACCCACAACTCGGTCCCAAGCGATCCCCAGCGCCCCAAAACTCGCGGCGGAGCCCTTCTCAACAAAGATGTATTGGTAGAGGCACAGAGGTAGCTGCAAGAGCATGAGCCAAGGCACCATGCGCCAAACACGCAACCAATACCCCCACTTGGCACCAGCAAAAACAATGGTGGCGATCAATGCCAGCGGGAACACATACTGCTTCAGCCCCACCAGAACCTGCATCGGCGGGCTCAAATTGACAAGAGCGGAACCGATCACCAGGGTGCCGAACACCAGCAGCACCAGGCCGAGGCCACTGAGTCCACCGAGGCCGGGATTGCGCGCGGAATGGCGGAAGGCATCGACCGGAAGGCGAACAAACATGGCGATCAGCAGCAAAGCAGGCAACCAATGCGATTGTTCGATTCGCAAAAAGTACTGCATGCAGCCCGCGATCACCGTGCTCATCAGAAGAAACAAGGAGATCAAGCCCGTCGCAGGCATCAGCAGAACCGCCGGCCCGACGATCAAAGCCACCACCAGCATGGAAAGCGGCAAAGAGCCGAGCGCAATCACCATGCCGGCAAACCCGGCGAGAAGCGACATCACCAGAGGCAAGAGCCACGCATTGGCGGGGCTCGAACGACTCCGGCGTGCTCCAGACAGAGCCCGCCGCACAGAGCCCGGCAGCGATACACCCTGCGTCATGTCAACCACCAAAAATTCGTGCGCGCGATGCGGTGGGTATGCCGGTCTGCAAGTCGGCGACGAATCGCGCTTGCAAGGCGTAGGCACGATCGGTTTGATCATCAATGGACGAGACCCGAATCAGCATGCCGTCGGGAATCACCCCTTTCACACCAAATCGCAGCTGAGCCAACTTTTGTTCGGTTGAGCTGGTCGCCACTTGATCGCCCACCATCACCCAATAGGTGATGGGCTCATGCCGTGGTCCCAACTGCGCAACAAGCCGCCGCACATGCAGCGTTCGACCTTCAGGCAAGCTCAAATCAGCCACTTGGCTGCTTTTGACCTGGAAACCTTGCGCGGGGTAGCACACCTCCGGGCGATGCGCGCGAGTCCCATCGGACTGATCGCCACCATAGGCGACCGACAACATGATTCGCTCGCCACGCGGCGACACATAGGTGCGGCTGAGGACCTGGTTGTAGATCTGATTCAGCTTCGCTTGAACATCGGGCGCCGGCAAGACCACCGGCATATTGGCGTCCACACGCCACTCTCCAAACGCAGCCGGGAAGGCCTCCTCAAGCTTGGGCTTCCCGATGCTGTCGGTCAAATGCAAAGTCGGGCGCCAGGTGTAAGCCACCGCCGCAGTGAGCAATGACAAGCCCAGCACCGCCAGCGAACGCCGCAGGTTGACAGTCACATCAAGCTCCATTCCGACGGGCGTCGAAGAAAAATCCCAGCACCTTGTCAGCAATCAACATCAAAACCAAGGCAACCATGAACAGCACCATACCGGCAAAGCCATGAACAAAGCCCTGCCCTGCCTCATCGCCGAAGTGGTAAGTGACCAGCACCAAAATCATGACGCGGGCGATGTTGGCGCAGAACGAGATGGGCACCAAAAGAACAGCCAAGGTGATATTGCGCCCCGCTGAGGTGTAGTTCATCAAGTTCATGTACAGCAAGCCAAGTGCTTCCAGGGTGAACATCGAGTTCAGGCCCGCACAGGCATCAGCCACAAGAAGCTGGTACTGCCCAACCGTCAACATCACACCAGAGCGGCCGATGGGATAACCCAGCTGGTACAGCAACGTGCTGGCCACACTCGAAACAGCCATCTTCAAGGGGCTGGTGACCGCACTCACAAGAAGATCCGGGAGCGGCACCATGAAGAGCAGGAAGAACAGCGGAAACCAGGCCCTTCGCAGGACTCGCGGCCCACCAAACAGCAGCAGCAGCCCGACCAGCATCGGAATCTGCGACCCGACCTCAAACAGCAAAATGTCTTGGGAGCGCCCGAATGCATACAACAGCAACGCAAAGACCAAAACAGGCCAGGCCCACTGCGGGCTGGGAGTGCCGGGAATTGCGACGAGCTCATGCCTGATGCGATAAAGCATCCACGCACTCACGGCCAGGATAATGGGGCCGTGCCCTTGCTCATCGCTCGCCCAGACGGTCGAGGACAAGGTGATGTAACTCGGTATGTAAAGCAACAAAAATGCTGCCGCGACCAAGAGCAGCACCCGAACATCGACACCGTTGGGTATCAAACGCTCGGGCTCAGCCTTGTTCACGTTGGCCGGCGAAGCAACCATCATCAGAATTCATTCATGATCACGCCGACCACCTTCGCCGAGGACTCGGCAACGGTTGCCACGAGCTCTTGCAAGGCATCAACACGGGACGCATCTTTGCGAGCCACGATCAAGGCGCCGCCGCATCGCGCGGCAATCACGCTGGCGTCAGAACCCAGGCGAGCAGCCGGTGTATCGACGATCACGTGATCGAACTTCGACACCAATTCACGCATCAGCAAGCCAAACGCCGGGCGCTCCACCAGTTCGACTGGATTCGGCGGCGTGACGCCGACCGGCAGAACAAACAGACTCGGGATGCCCGGAACCTGCTGGATCACATTCGCTTCTGCTCGACCAGCCAAAACTCCGGAGAGCCCGGATTCATTTCGAAGATGAAACACCTCGTGCTGGCGTGGCCCACGCAAATCCGCATCGACGAGCAAGGTACGGCCGCCCAGTTGCGCAAGCGTTGCAGCCAGGTTGGCGGCGAAGTAACTCTTTCCGTCGCCAGACTCCGGACTGATCACAGCCAGCGCACGAGGCGCAGCTCCAGGCTCGCCAAAGAACCGCATGATCACCTGGCTGCGAATGGCTCGGAAAGTTTCCGAGGCAGCCGAGAAGGGTTGGTTCAATGCGACCAGTTCAGCGCTGAATTGCTTCGTCTCATCCTGCGCGTAGGCGTAATGGAACTGTTGCGACAAGGCGAACAAAACGTCATCTGAACTGGCCAGCCCCAAGGCCACTGCAGCTTCACCGAACTTGACGCGCTTCTCGCGTTGGTAAGCCAGGATTTTCTCGACCTGATCGACCCCAAGGTTGCGAGTCTCGGCAATGATGTTGCCGATGGAGCGATCTTGGATGGAGGTTTGACTATCAGCCATGGTGTCTTTCTTCTGCGCCAGAAAACGTGACTGGTCGCGACTGCATCGGGTAACTTGCGGCTAGGGCAATCAGAGAGCTGAGTTGCCGAGTACGCGCTGTTTCATTTGGTTGGGAAGGGCCTTGAGATTGCGTGCCCCAGGTTTGGGCAGGACCCCAATCACCGGCAGACCCAGCAAGGTCGAGACGTCTTCTTGGCTGCGGACCCGACGATCCCTCATTTCCATCACCATGACCGTGCCGAGGGCCAACATGCTGCCGACAAACAGGGACAGAACCAGATTCAGGACCAGCTTGGGCGACGCCGGCAACACAGGGGCAACAGCCTGGCTGAGCACGTTCACGCTGCTCTGAGTTGTCTGACTCTCAAGGCTGCTTTGATTGCGTCGCGCGGTGATGGCGTCGTAGGCACGCTGAGCGTTCTCGAGGTCACGAACCAGAACCGCGCCCTCGTCACGAACAGCCTTCATCTGCAAGACTTTTGCTCGTTGAGCAGCAAGCTCGGAGCGAACCTGCGCTTCCCGTTGCTTGTTAATGTTGTAGCTCACCGACACGCCGCCGCTGATGCGCTTCACCTCCAAATTCAAGCGATCCCGCAACTCATTCAAGTTCGCCTTCAGCTCAACCACCTGCGGGTGGCTTTCACCCAGCTTGACATTGAATTCTTGCAGTCGAGCTTCCTGCCGGGAAACATCTGCCTTCAATCCCGCAACCACCGGGCTGTTAAAGACTTCTTGCATCTTGTCCGCAGAACCGCTTTGCGCCTGGCTCAAGCGGCTGCTGGATTCCGATGCCAGAGCCTGCAAGGCGACCAGTTGCGAGGACAACTCATTGAGACGTGTGTTTTCAATGTCCAGTTGCTCATCCGCAGCCGTGATGCCCTTCTCAGACTGAAACGCTCTCAACTTGTTCTGAGCTTTCTCCACGGCCTCACGCCCCTCCTTCGCCCGCATGTCGAAAAAGTTGCTGTACTCGCGAGCCGGGTCCACCCTCAGTTCCAGTGAAGTCTCCACATAGGCCTGAACAAATGCGTTCGCAAGCCCAGCAGCGAACCGTGCGTCGGGTGCCCGATAAGAGATCGACAGCACATTCGACTCACGGGACGGCTTGACGTCCATGTACTTCTGAAAGGAATCGGCAATCCAGGCATCCAAGCTGCCTTGCCCGCCTGTTGCTTCCTTCCATTGCTCCCGAATCTGTGGGTTCTCCGTCAGTTTCAAGTTGCGCACCACTCGCTGGGCGACACGCTCGCTTTGAATGATGTCAACCTGGGTCGCAATGAAGCCGGGGGAAACCATGGAGCCATAAGCCATCGCCGAAATCGGATCCGGCTTGACATCCACCACCACGCTCGCCGTAGCCAAGTACTGCTTGGGCAAGATCAAACTGATCACCAGAGTTGCGAGGAGCGTGGCGCCAAGAACCAAAGCTCCAACCAACCAGCGAGCCTTAAGAATTGAGAAAATTTGTGTGAAGTTCATGGCGGGATCTCAGAACAGGCTCTCTTTGACGTACACAACATCCCCATCCTTCAAGCCCTCGTCCATCGGGATCTGAAGCACTTGGACCTTGCCGTCCGGGCCCTTGCGGTGCACGCGGATGCCTTTTTCGGTGCCGCGCTGGGTGATGCCGCCGCCGGTGGCCAGCGACTGCATGACGGTCATGCCGCGCTCCAGGCGCATCGGGCCGGGGCGCTGCACTTCGCCGTAGATATAGACCATGGGTGCGCGTTCGACCCAGATGACATCGCCGTTCTGGATCAGCACGTCTTGCTCGCGGCCGCCGGGCGTGAAGATGCCTGGCAGGTCGATCTCAGCACGATAAGGCTGGCCGTTACGCGTGCCGCTGAGCACCAGCACTTCGGCGCCGGTGACGGCGATGCCGCCGGCATTGGCCAGCAGATCGGTCAGGCGCATATCGGCGGTTTCGATCGGGTAGCGGCCCGGGCGGTTGACCTGGCCCAAGACGCTGGCCTGGTTGCCCTTGACCTGCAACACCACCACGGTGACTTGCGGGTTTTTGACGAAGTTGCCGTTCTTCAGGCCGTCGGCGATCAGCTTCTCAGCCTGAGTAGCACTCAGGCCGCCGATGCGGATATTGCCCAGCAGCGGGAAGGAGATCATGCCGCTCTCGGCGACCCGGGTTTCCAGCGTCAGGTCCTGATTCTGGTAGACCGAGATGCGCAGCACGTCGCCGGAACCGAGCTGGTACTCCAGCGTCGCAGGCGCGGCGGCACCGGCCTTGAGCGAAGTCTGCGCCGCAGCCGGAGCCTGGGCAGCCACCAAGGCAGCCACCAGCGCCAGCCCGCTCAGGGAGGAGAGAGACAAGGACTTCTTCGTCATGATGCGCTTCACTTCAGGCCCATACCCTTGGAGATGTCAGCCGCATTGAGGCCGCTGGCGGCAGCCGCCGGCGCCTCGACCGCAGGGGCCGGAGCCACCGCCGGTGCAGGCATTGCAGCGGCCGATGCAGCAGCTGCCGGGCCACCGGCGAACTTGCCGATGTAGTCGATCTTGGCCGCGTCACGCAGGCCCTTGATGTCCTTCTGCACCACCTCGGACTTGCGCTGGTTGACCAGGAAGGCTTCGATGGCCGGGCGAGCACGTGCCTCATCCACCGGCTGGCTGCGCGAGCCAACCAGGAACAGCACGGTGATGCCATTGGCGGTCTGGGTCACGGCAGAGTCGCCGTCCTTCATGCGGGCAATCGACTCCAGGCCATTGAGCGGCAGCTGCTCGGCAGCGCGCGCGGCCTGGTTGCCTGTGAAGCGGAAATCGTTGGCCTTGAGAAACTCAGCAAACTCGCCCACATTCTTGGCGCTTTCGAGTTTCTGGCGCAATTGGCCAAACTGCTCGGGTTTGGCTTCGATGACCAATTCCTGCAGGCTGTAAATACGGCGGTCCTTGAAGAGCGCTGGTTTCTCGTTGTAATACTTGGCCACTTCCTCGCTGGTCGGCTTGGCGATCGATTCACCGATCCGCTCGACGTAAGCGCGGGCAATGATTTCGCGCTTGGCGGCTTCGATCTGCTGCACCACGCGCGGGTCGCGGTCGAGCTTCAGCTCCTGCGCCTTTTGCACGGCCAACTCTTGCTCGATCAAACGCTCCAGCACCTGCTTGCTGGCGGCTTCGGCCTGCTCCGGCTTCAGGCCTTGTTGGCGCTGCAGCACAAAGTTGATCTGATGAACCGTGATCTCTTCTTTGTTGACCTTGGCGGCCGTCTGCGACGCCTTGTCGGACTTGCTGCTCTCTCCACCACAACCCGCCAGCATCACGGCCACGACCGCAGCGGCAACCGCCGCCACGCGCAAGCCGGCAAAACCAGCCGAGCCGTTCACAGCGCGGGCATTTTCTTGATTCGTCAGGTACATGGCTTGTCTTTCTCTCTACTTGCGCAATGCGCCGGCTTCGGGCGCCAAATCTGATGCTGCAACGCAGCATGCAACCTCGCCCTCTCTGGGACGAGCGAGTGTAACTTTGGAAAATGACAATTAGCCTCGGCCAGACCGGTAATCGGGGGGGGTTCTTTCTCGCGGTTTACCCGCAGTGGCGGCCCGCTCGCCGGGGCGAGATTCAGCGGTCGAGGGAATACCCTGAACCACCTCCGGCAGAGGTCGAAATGGATGTGTCATTTCGAATAGTCACAATCGGCCGCGGCCGATTTAATCAGGCTTCGCTTCGCACACACCTGCGAATCGCACGCGTCGCCCAAACAGCAGCGGGCGGTGCCTCAGCGCCCGTCCTTCACGCTCCCGCGTTCAGCACTTGATGCCGGCATGCAGCGCCACCACGCCGGCGCTCAAGTTGTGCACATCGACATGGCCGAAGCCGGCCGTCTTCATCAAGGCCTTGAGTTCCTGCTGGCCCGGGTGCATGCGGATGGACTCGGCCAGGTAGCGGTAGCTTTCGGCGTCGCCAGCAATCATCTGGCCCAGCTTGGGCAGGATCTTGAAGGAGTACCAGTCATAGGGCTGCTGCAAGGGCGCGGCCACCTTGGAGAACTCCAGCACCAGCAGACGGCCGCCGGGCTTGAGCACACGGCACATTTCGGCCAGAGCCTGGTCCTTGTGGGTCATATTGCGCAGGCCGAAGGCCACGCTGACCAGGTCGAAGCTACCAGCCTTGTAGGGCAGCTTTTCGGCGTCGCAGAGATTGGTCGGCAGGATCAGACCTTCGTCGAGCAGGCGGTTGCGGCCCTGGCGCAGCATCGCTTCATTGATGTCGGTGTGCACCACCATGCCGCTCTCGCCCACCTTCTTGGCGAAGGCGCGTGACAGGTCTCCGGTGCCTCCGGCAATGTCCAGCACCCGATCACCAGCCTTGAGATTGGCGACGGCCACGGTGTAGGCCTTCCAGGCACGGTGCATGCCCATGGACATCAGATCGTTCATGACGTCGTACTTGGACGCGACTGAATCGAAAACGCCGCGCACGCGGCTGGCCTTCTCGCGCTCGTCGACGGTCTGGAAGCCGAAATGGGTGCTGCTCATGGTGCGGTGCTCTCGAAAAATGGGTTTGCGGCGCCGTGCGGCCTGCGCTTGCTTGCTCGTTCGTGCGTTCAATGGCTGGCGCAGCCGTGGCCGCCGCCTGCGGCCGCCGCCGGCTTCATGGCCGCATCGCGGCTGAGGCCGGCTGCCGCGAGGCGCGCTTCATAGTCGCGCCAGAGTTGCGATTCGTCCCGACCCAGGCGGTAGAGATAGTCCCAGGTGAACAGGCCGCTGTCGTGGCCGTCGGAAAAC
>Ga0187843_10002317_pt1 | contig 11615 bp, 16 predicted proteins | sample SpaLakP09_SKY_43_FD_134516 | JGI IMG/M metagenome (GOLD analysis project Ga0187843, IMG submission 134516) | Oligotrophic lake water microbial communities from Sparkling Lake, Wisconsin, USA - SP09_SKY_43 | ecosystem: Environmental > Aquatic > Freshwater > Lake | place: USA: Sparkling Lake... | reverse complement strand
CTTCTGGACCAACCTTGCACTCTGCATCCATTTTTGCGGCTTCTTTGATAATGCGTTCTTGCACAACCACTTGTGTTTCTTTGATGGTTCTTACTTTATCTCTATACTGGTATTGTATAACAGTGTTGATTTCTTTACTTTTGGCTTCAGCCACTGCCACTTGTCGTTCTAATTCAGCCACACGAGCCAACCAAGCATCATTGTTACCAATGGCTCCTTCAAAATACAGTGCAATGGGAAGAACCACAGCACTGGCCAACTGGATGGCTTTGGCATTGGTGGACACAAAAGGAATGTTGTCCAATACAAAACTGGCCGCCAATGTTAGTAAACTAACAAGTAACAATGCATGAAATATAAAATCTGGCAAAAAATTAACAATCCACATGTGTTAAGCACCAAACACTTGTAATGCGTGTTCGTAATGTTTCTTACGATCTTCTAGGCCAATAGTTCCGCCATTGATGCGTTTGGTCATGGTTACAATATCGCCCGAGTCGGCATATTGATTGAGATTGTTTGATTCCCAAAACCAGCAGGCTGATTGTATAGCACCTTCGAATGTGGCCAGGAACTCTGGAATTTGTTCCATAGGAGTTTCAATTGATTCAGCAAATGCTTGATAGTTTGATCTACCTGTGAGTTGAATCAAACCACGTCCGCAGTAACGAAATCCGTCACCCGACGCTTCATCACCATTGCCCATGCGGTTGGCGTAGACTCTATTGGCAATTAGTTCTGCCTTGTTGGGTTGACTTGCAATTTGTGCCGCGCTGGTGTCGGTGAAATATTTAGGAAACACCTTGCGCAGCGTTTCTGCGCGATAGTTTAAGTTTTCGTGTAGGGCTGTAAAGTTACCACTTTCGTGTGCAGACTGAGCAACGAATGCAGCCACACGTTGAGGCGTGTCAATTTCATAATCTGGTAGTATTTTATTTAGAGCATCAGTCCATTGCTCTAAGGGTTGTTGCCGATGCAGGCGCCAAGTTGTTGTTGTGTAATTTGCATAGTATTAGTACCTTGTCAGATACTAATATTTAGCTTTGGCCCCAGTGGATTTTGTTCCAGATACGTTCATGGATAAAATACAGCGCAGTATTAAATATCAACTGAATAGCCGCAATAGTGCCAGACATTGTAGCATCGCCGAGTATAGCATAAGAAATTAAAAAAGTGGCGCCACTACCAGTAATGCGCCAACTAATAGTTTTTACTAAACTACGGCGTGTGGTATCACTCACTTTAGTCCTAATTCTTTACGAATCTTTGTAGCACTAATGTCTGTGATAGAGTCATCAAATGTTTCCTCTCCACTTGTATATCCAACTCCGCGGCCCCATCCAATGTGAACAATGTTAGGAACCACTTGTATTTCGTATTGTCCTTGATAAATGGGATCTAAATCACGCTTGATAAATGCCTTGACTCGTTCTACTTCAAATGGATTTGAACCTTGCCATCCTTGAACATCACGTATTTGAATAATCACTTGTCCTGTCTTTGCAATTAGTCGGTCAAACAGCGCACGATGTCCTTCATGCCACGGTTGCCAACGACCCAACATCTGCACAGTTTCTTTCTTCCAATCAAATCGAGGACGTCGTCGATTCTCAATGATATGTTGTCCAATGAACTCAGCCCACTTTTCAGCATCTTGTTCAGTGACACGGAAGTCGTACTGTTCAGGTTCAACAAAAGCTGCATTGGTGTCAGCATATCGACCTTCGCGAATAGTGTCTACCCAGATGGTCCAGTCTGCTTTGAAGTTGTTACGCATTTCTACCAACGGAGCCACAAAATCACAAATTACAAATTCACCCGGAGACTCCAGAGCAAATTGTAACATACGTATGCTTTGACGAATGCGACCTTCTTTGGTAAAGTCCCAGTCATTGAATTTTCTACGAACATCGTCGGCATTGAACCAATCTACACCTACACGCAAAAAATCAGGGCTAGGAATTGCTTCATAGTTTAATAATCTATTTGGATTTATTTTATATAAATCACCGTTGTTTTCTATGTATCGTTTAAGAGCGCCTGCTAGGGTTGTTTTACCTGCGCCGGGCAAACCCATGATTAAAATTCGTTGTGTCATTGCCATTTCCTTGAAGTGTGTCTTGCTAAATCATCTGTTGGATGATGTTCTACTGATTGAAAGTATTTTTGGTTGGTGTCATCTTTGAGTATTTCGTCAATTTGGACATTACTATAGTCTATCGGAAACTCTAACAAAATACTTAGTTGCCGCAAATAATCACTGGAATATAATTGTAATAGCTCGTAGCTTAGATACACCGGATTCCACGTGGCTAACTTTTGGTATTGTTCTACAGCTATACTGTAGGTGGGTTCACCACGTAACCGAGTTTCTTGAAACTTCAATATGTTACGATCGCGGCCGATGATAGCAAATTGAACATCGATACCACAGCCCATGGCCTGTGCCGCAAAGCCAATCAAATTGGGCACTGTGCGTTCACCGTTGTTCATGTAAGGACAACTGACACCGGTCACATAGTAATCACTCTGATTCCAATCAAACTCTTTTAATCGGTTAGTGTTGTTCCAGCAGTCAGCAAAAGTTTCTTGATCATGGCCGATCCAATAGGTTTGATTCAATTCCTTCCACCCATATACTGCTGGATGTAAGGCAAATATTTTGCTCCAGACATGATTACCTGAGCCTTGCGGACCAGTCACAATCAGCAACTTCTTTTTCATACTGGATATCTAACCAATGGTCCGGCTGCAGACAACATACGGCGAGTTTTTTCTGTTTTAAGACCAGTGACCTGCAATGTTGGACGCATGTAGCGACTGGCATTGGCAGTGGCGTGTGGAACATTGGCCCAGTCAAACACATGAACGTCGCCGGCACGCCAGTGTGAATAAGTGTTGGTACCAAACAGATAGAATTGTCCAGGCTTCCAGTCATCCAACATAATGGTCATACGTATCACCTGCTCTGGATCGTCAGGACAACGTTCTTGCAATTTGTCTATGTGCAGATTAAACATCTGGCCAGGCCGTTGATAGTGCATACGTATCTTGGGATCTTCAAGTCCAAAATATTCACTCATACGGGTTAAGGTAGGATACGCACTGATATCAAATACTGCATCAGTCAGTTCAAGATCAACCGGGGCACCGGTAGTGCGTAAATCGTTTTCTTCTTGAGTCAACATAGGACTGACTGTGTCATCGTCGTTGCTGTAAAATTTACGTGTTGCCCAAGTTATAGGTTTACCCTGTGCCTGTGCAACCTCGTTATCCCAGCTGCCCACAAAGCGTCCTAAAACTTGAAACCACTCACCGGAACGATCAATTTTAAAATTATCAAAATGATAACGACTGTGGTCTACACACCACTGCCAACTGCTGTCATAGTCTGCTTGATTTTTCATATTACTTTCACTGTTAAGTCTGATTTATTATAATCTTGAAAATATTCTTCGTTGGGCACAATGTTTAAAATACGTGCCAACTCTAAATTGTTTACAGGTGTTTGTCCAGCGTACCGTGTCCAGGCTGTTTGTATGTCTCGATTTTGTTTGGCAATTATTGTTGCCATGGTGCGTAAATCTTTGTAATACTTATCGTAGCTGGGATAGGTAATGTTAAAATGCCCACATTTGACCCACCATCCCAATGCTGCATCATTGGCTCGATGTGCTAGGATAATTGGGCAGTCCGGCCATGTTCGTTTAATAAAGTCTATATGGTGTGCAAATACATGACTCTTGATAATACGCACACCTTCTCCTGCAAACGGGCGATCAAATTCCGCTTCGCATTCCTCTCGGGTATGTTCATTCAATCGATCAAACCAATCGCCAAACTCCATGCCTGGATCAAAGTAAGCACCTAGATGCATGAGTTCTATAGTGCCAGGTGCATCGTGCCAATAGGTTCTAGCTTCGGTATAGTCAGTGCGATCTATGCTGGAACTATAGTAAATGTTTTTGATCAAACTGCTCCATTTACTGCCCGGAGCACCGGCACAAAAGATATACTTCATTCTTTGCCTAGGTCAATTCGTTGTAACACAGGTAAGAATGTTTCACGCAAACTGTCCATTTGTTTTTTCAATCCTGCTGGGGTAAGTTCTGTTTCTTCGTAAAATACTACATTTAACTCGCGCCATTCTGCGTATTCTTTACTACGAATAGCCTGTGCAAATGTTTGTTGATACCAAGACACAATGTCTTTGTTGGTGTTGGGTGGCAATTGAATTGACCAAGCAGCATACACATTGATGCCAGGAGCAATAGTGTTCAACATTGGAACATTGGGATATTGTGGCATGGTGCGTGTGCCAGTGAATCCAATGGCTTTGACTTTTCCGGCTTCAACCAATGGTCGAGCCACAGCAATAGGCATAATACCAAACTCAGTACCAGTCTTTCCATCGTAACTGGCTACGCTAAGAACTGCTGGTTGTGGGCCATTGAATTTAATAGGCTTGATTAGGTCACGATTACCGTGTGCCTTGGTAATTAAATATTCGTAGGCTGTTCTATGTGCTCCACCGCCAACTGCAATGTTAATAGGCCGAGTGGACTTGGCAATATAGCGCACAAAGTCAACAGGGGTATCTACTGTGCTTTTCGGGCTGGCAACCAATACAAGTGGACTTTTGCCCATTGTTAACACATCTACAAAACTATCGTAGTTGTATTTCTTGATTGACTTTTCCCAGATATCGTTTGTGACATAACTGCTCATGTGACTGGGCAAATTAATGGTGTGTCCATCGTTGACTGCTTCTAAAAATTTGTTGTTGGCAATGACCGAATCTGCTCCAGGCATGTTCTGCACAACATAAACAAAGTTGGGATTCCGTTTTTGCACGATTTCTGCCAGTTTGCGGAAGGCAATTTCGTTTCCTGCGCCAGGTGTGTTGCCCACAATAACGGTGACTGGTTTAGTGGGTTCCCAGGCAAATGCCAAAACAGGAACCAAAAGTAATACTGCTAATAATTTTTTCATAACATGTCCTTTGCTTAAATAGTTATATGAAATTTACAAGTGAGGCAAAATTTTTATCTCTCTTGCAAATTTATTTATCAAAGAACGGAAAATTTCAATGAATACTAAAATTTTTAACCTGGTTAAAGAAAATTTACAAACAGCCTTTAATTTACCCAAGTATGCCGACATCGTAATTGACGCCGATACACAGGTGCAAGACTTGCCCTGGACTCCGGCACGTTATAGAAAATTCAAAGACGCTGTAGAAGCAGAGTTGTCATTGCCTTGCGACTATGTGGGTACCATACAGGATATAACACACGCATTGAGTGAAAGTTATATCAATCGCTTTTTTGGCGAAATCTGGAAACCTAGAACAGGCGATTATGATTACACAGGATGGGAACTGGCGGATGAAATTAATAAACAGAATCCTAGAAGCGTTTTGGACGTAGGTTGCGGGTATCACCCATTTAAGGGTAGGATTAGCAATATACTTGGGATCGACCCTTACAACAATTGTGCTGACTATATGGTTGATATTTTGGATTATGTGGGCAGCCACGATGTCATTATTGCACTAGGGTCGATCAACTTCAATGATCGCAATGAAATTGAATCGCGATTCAAGAAGTGTGTGGATATACTAGATGTGGGCGGCAAGTTTTATTTGCGGGCCAATCCGGGTATTACACACAAGACCGGTCCGTATGTGGAAATATTTCCGTGGACGTTTGAAATAGTAAAAGAGTTTGCCGAAAAGTATAATCTTCGATTGCTAGAGTTCAAAAAAGATGCTAACGATCGATTGTATTTTGTTTATCAAAAACTTTGATCATGTAGTCACTGGCCACTAGGTGCGCTTGTTCAACCGGATGACCACCCGGGCCAATTGGATAGTCACGTTCACGACTCCAATCCAAAAACGTTTGACCTTCGAATGTGGTCATATAAGGTTTAACATAATTTTGTAGATATTCTATTGAATTGGAAGTATGCCACCGCTGATCAAACAACAGCTCATCCATATAAGTCATTACGAATGGAATAGCGTTTTGTTTAAGGGTGTCGATTGTTAATTTGATAGTCATCAACGATGTCAGTTTGTCTCGATACTCTGAATGTAACTCTTGATAATAGTTTTTTGCTACAGCAGTTTCGTCTACTGGTCTAATAGTTTCCCAAGAATCTTTTTTGTTAATATCGTTGTAATCAAATCGATCAATCCAGGTCCAGCCTACTATTACTGTGCTGTGATCCTCCAACAATTGATCAATATTGGCAAATAGTCGTTCGGCAATGAGTAGATTACCGCAACCAGGATATGCACGACAACGATATCGGTATCCTAGATGTCGAGCCAACAATGCCGGCCACGTGTGTTGACTGGGCTTTCCGGCTGTGTTTGGAATCATTTCAGCATCAGCTAAATCTGTGCCAAAAATAAAACTATCTCCATAACTTGTGAGCTTCATAGGTAATTATATACCTATATTATGCAGTCCAGCTAGAATTTTTAAAGTATGCCCGCGGCTGATTGAATAGCTTGCAATGCGCGATCTTTTTTATCATAGTTGCTGACCACGGGCAAACCTGCCGCAACACGCACTTCGTTTAGATCACGTTCCGAGCGTTCGCGATAAGCTCTGGGACTCAACGGAACTAACCGATCAAACTCATCGCGTGTAAACGGTGTTTCTTTACCTTTGTAGTGCATGGTCCAGTCTGAACTGTCATCAAATTCAGTCAATGTGTTCAAGTCGTCCAACAACCGTTCTACATTGCCACCTGCATTTGAGCGACGGCGAATTTCTACATATACCAAATAACGATTGGGTTTAATTTCTCCGGGACTACGGTCAGCATCCAGCACAAAGTCGTAGCCCTTTTCAAACCAGTTCATTAGATCTTTGGCGGCTTGGGCATCACGCACAAAGAAGCTGATCACAATGACGTCATCATCGTCGCCCATTTTGGAGCTGAATTCGTCCACATGAACAGTGGGCTTCATCATGCCATCAAGGTCTTTAAACCCTAGGCTTTCAGAAAGCAGGTTGCTGAGGTTGTTGGAGTTGTTGTTGTGCATTGTCGGCCTGTGTGTCACTTTGATAACTTTCTTGATCTAGATCCTGCTCGTAAGCATCATCTAAGTCTGCTAGATCAATGTCTTGATCTTCCAATTCCACTGAACCTGTGCGGATATCACTCATCAAGGCCTTGGGCATGGATATTTCTACTAACCATACGGGTTTTTCTGTTATACGAGCTTTATGGGTGCCAGGACGATAATCACTAGGATCTTCAATCTTGATCGGCACCTTCATTTGTGTTTTCTTATATTTGACCACACAGTCAAACGGCAACAATCTACGTCCGCCACGTGGGTCCGGCATTAACTTTTCAGGCCACATAAAAATACAAGTCACACGGTATTTGCTAATGTTAGGGCCCGAAACCAATTCACCGATTTGCCAGTTTTTAAAAGCATACAAATCCAGCTCATCCAGCACACGCTCAAAGTCTAATAGGGTCAGCAGGCTGCCTTCACTGAGATAGATGTCCTGAATATTTTGGGCTATTTGCCAATAGTCAGCACCGTCTTTGAATATGGCTTGATCGATAGTTTTGCTCATACGATTATTTATGGTGATTTCGATCTAAGCAGTGAGTTTGAATATCTTGAGTATAGCCTAATACTTATGATATTTTTGAATCATTTACTACCCACACTAAACTCAAGTATATAGATCCGTAAATACTTGGACAGCAAAAGGTGCTGTTAGCAGTAACTCAACTACAATGGAGTATAAATTGAGTAGACAAAGAGCAGCAAAATCACAAAAACGTCATGACATGACACATCAAGAAAATACAATCCGCTTCGATCAAGTAAAACCAGTAAAACAACGTCCTATTGATATTGTGCCACGCACAAGAAATCAAGAACGTTTGGTGCTGGCTTTGCAAGATGCAGATCAACCGATTGTGATTACAGCAGGGCCAGCAGGAACTGGAAAAACATATTTGGCCATGCTGGCAGCAGTAAAAGCATTCAGAGCAGGTGAGGTCAATCGCATAGTGTTGACACGGCCTGCAGTGGGTGTAGAAGATGAACAGCACGGGTTCTTGCCCGGTGATTTAAATCAAAAGATGGATCCATGGGTTCGGCCATTGACTGATATACTGAGAGAGTATTATCGTCAGCCGGACATTGCTGCTATGATCCAGGAGCAACGAATAGAAATAGCTCCGCTCGCTTTCATGCGAGGCCGTACTTTTAAAAGTGCGTATATTATCGCTGACGAGATGCAAAACGCAACTCCCAACCAGTGCAAAATGCTAATGACCCGTATTGGCGAAGGCAGTAAAATTGTAATCACGGGCGACGTAGAACAAGCGGATCGTAACCGCGGCAATAATGGTTTGTTAGACCTGTGCCAAAGACTCGGGGAAGGGGGTGTAAAAGGTATAGCTGTTTGTAATCTCGATAATCGAGACATACAGCGTCACAGAATTATTGATTCTGTGCTACGACTTTACACCGACTAGACTGACACAGGCTCATCAATTATACGTTTTACTCGGTGGGCCAGTGTTTTATAAAAATCTCGACCAGGATGTATCAAATCTCTAGCGTTGTTGTCAGGAAACTTTAACGTAGTCACTAAACTTCTATCCAATACAACAGGCTTGATTCCAATGGTCTCGCAGACGTATTTGAATGCCATAGTATTTTTCTTTAGATTCAATGTTTGGTTTTCGTCCGCGGCAAACCAAGTTTTAATAAAATAATCGTCAGCACAGGGATTTTGTGTGTCACCAGCTATGATGTTCAAACTCATCGGTACAGAGTCATCTAGTAATTCAATCCTGTGTCGATCTGTTTGCAACCAAACAGCATAGCGAGGTTTTAAAAATTTTAAATAGTGTTCGGCAAATCTAAACACAGTATCATTACTGCTTCCAGCATGACCAAGATTTGCTACCTGTAGTCCAGTGAGAGCTTGTAGTTGTTCGGGCCAAGTGTCTTGACTGTGGACACCGGTACCCATGGTAAAACTACAACCAAAACATACTGCATCAAATGGACGATCAAATTCAGCAGTTCTAAACCCGTGACTGTTGTAGCGATAATCAATTTGTGTATTTAAAAATCCAAGATCACTTAACCGCTGATATGTTGTTGGATTTTGCAAATTTTGAGCATAAGAATCTTTGTTGTCGGTAGTATCCCAGTGTAGCATTTTACCTGCCACTTGTGAATAATTGTGTATTAATGGAGTCATCCAGTAATTATCTCGTAAACGTGTTTCCAGTTTTTTACTAAAGTTATGCCTTCATGATAGTAATGCATGTTGTGTCCGTGTTCTATCAGTAAAGGATTTAATCCATACCGGTAACCACATTCAGCATTCTCGGGTTTATCCTCAATCCAAATAAGTCCAGTGCCTTCATATTCTTCCAAGGCCTCATGTTTATCAGCGCCGGTGTCAAGGCAAACAATACGTTCAAAAGTATGCTCACCAAATAACTTGCTGAGGTTCATTTCACGCAGTCGTTGTGCATTTTCATCCCGACTCAGACTGGTAATACAATGAAATACATAGCCGTGTTCTTCCACTAGACGTTTGACATAATACATGGCATCTCGCAGGGCTGGCAAAAATCCGATTGCGGCACTTTCATTAAAGATGCGTATGAGTTTTGTTACTTGATCTTTTGGAATTCCATAACGCACTGCCATATCGTAGTTTAGCTTGCTACCAGCAACTTCTGCAAAGCCGTGTTCCTGCATCCACACATTGAAGGCCCATTCCCAATCTAACAACACGCCATCAGCGTCGGTCAAAATGAGTTTTTTTCTGTTTCTATATTTTGATTTCATGCTGTATTATACTGCAAAATGTATTTTTTGGTCAACCAGTTGTATTTGGGCAGTTATACTGACATCCAACGTGTTGATCTAATGTTTGATAAAACTCAACAGTTGTTGATTGTTGCAAGATTTTGGACAGTGTATGTTGACGAATATTGTATTGATTTTTGTTTTTACCAAACGGTGTTTATAATAGAATCTATGATCTGCTAGATAACAGCACGGACTATAATAGCCGTCGGCTGTGATAAAATGATCTTTTCCTGATGCACATTTAGGATTTGTTTTTGTGTCCGACTGGTCAGACTTCCAGTTAACTTGTGGAATGTATCTTGATCCCAATAACAAGGTATCCGGAATTAATTCATGTGTTTGTTCGTCAAAGCGGTCACTAAGCTCAACACGAAAATTTTTAATACCAATACTTTGACTTAACTTTTTTACATGTTCAATATCATGTTGATTAAATGCAAACGGTATATACTTCCACGAACTGTCGCACTGTGATTCAGCAACCACTTCCATACCAACTCTGATAGAGTCCCAATCAGCATTGATTCTATATTTGGTAAAATTGTCTGGAGTTCCGTCTACACTAAAATTTATAAGATCTACGCTACTTAAATTACTTACTAGTTCTTTCCACCAATCTTGTGTCTTGTAACTACCATTGGTAGTAATTGATAGAACGGCACCGCGTTCCTTAAGGCGAATTACAAAATCAATGAAGTCTGGATGATATATTGGATCTCCATAATTGCCACACAATATTATTTTTTTTCCGGTTAAATCAATATCTAAAAAATTTAATAATTGGTTAATATCAATACTATGATTTTTCCAATGTTGTGGCCATTGTTCAATGAATCTGGTCCTGGCACATCCGGGGCATTTCAGAGTGCAAATATTGGTAGGTTCTATATGAAACCCAGTGATTTCTTCGATCATGTTGCACTGGTATTTGCAGGTTCTTTGTTAGGAAGATCATGCCCGTTTTCTTGCAATAACCTCTCCATAATATTAGTATAGAACGGATAGTAATAACTGACAATTCTATCCCAATCTTTTGGAATAGCATTGTCTCTGAGACTAGCTTTAATAACTTTTAATTCTTTAAAATCCAATATTACATTGGCTATTTGCCAATCTTTGGTTCTAACTTTGGTAGCTACAATCATACTCTCGTCAATTTTGCCATTGGGCTTAGTATAGTAGGTTAACATCAAGTATCTCATACAGTATAATCCTTTTGATATTTTTTCATAATTGAGCGATATGTATCTAAATTTTTTGCCTTTGGAGCACAAAGCCCACAAAGACATTTATGTTTTTTACATTGTATAACAGATTGGCCACTGGTCAGTTGAATTTTTAATTCATTGATAATACTAGCAGAGTCGGATAACTTTCCAATTGGTCCAACGGTTCCATCAAATTTCATTTTACAATCTTTGTTAACATACACTTCTCCGGTGACTTGTTTAACAAAAAGAAAAAAATGATTTACGCTGCAGTACCAGTTCGAAAAGTTATTATCAAAGATATAATACTGACGCTCTTTATAATTTTGGTCTGAACAAGTTTGCCTTCCTCCACAACACGCCCGGCCGGCATTACTAAGGTCCGACGACTCGTATATATCAGGATCAATGTTATTGGCTACGCCATATGTTTTACTTTGATATTCTGAGTTAAACCATGTTATTTGTTGTTTATTGTAAGGACGCCTAGCACCGTCGATTTGTTTGGCCAATGACCGTATTTG
>Ga0187843_10002306_pt1 | contig 11639 bp, 13 predicted proteins | sample SpaLakP09_SKY_43_FD_134516 | JGI IMG/M metagenome (GOLD analysis project Ga0187843, IMG submission 134516) | Oligotrophic lake water microbial communities from Sparkling Lake, Wisconsin, USA - SP09_SKY_43 | ecosystem: Environmental > Aquatic > Freshwater > Lake | place: USA: Sparkling Lake... | reverse complement strand
CCTCTGGGGTTACCCTATCACCTACTGGAAGACCGCCCTTAACTCTTTGAATTTCTCTTAAATATCCATCACTACCTGAAACGGTATAACTGACGATATTCGAATCGGTTAGTAAGTTTGCTAGCAAGTAATTATTCATTTTTTCTTGCTTATAAACTTCGGGGTTATCTTCAATAAGACGAGCAGTCACTTGGACAGAATTCGCAACTGGACTAATTAAATTCATTAAGTTACTGACAAATTCATCGTTTGCCCTAACCATCAATAATTTGGCATTATCTTTAAAAATTTCGTAATTATTTTTATATGAGTATGAAATAAACCCTAAGAATAGTGGGACGATTAAAGCTAGAAAAATGATGCTGATCGTAATGCGTATATTGATATTTTTTTGCGGCACACTGGAGGCAGCATCTACTACGAGAGTATTAGCTTGTTTATTTTTTATGAATTTTTGTTGAAATTGGCCAATAAACCCCCTCAACTTTTTAAAGAAGTCATTGGGAGCGAAAATTTTGGGTATTTTTTTCATCATTTTTTTTACCAGAATAAGTTGACAAAAATAAGACAATAATAATTACAATTTGAATATTAATGCGTTCGACGAATTAAGGAATTTTTAAGAAAATGATACGCTATCCAAAAAGAGTTATTTTTGCTATTTTTCGACTCAATTCGGTTTAAGCTGTTACCTTGTTATCTGCAAAACAATATTTTTATTGCAATTTATGCCCCAATCGCACCTTAGCAAGGCATTAGCCAAACTCAAGACCCCAAGCGCAAAAGACCCATCTGGGAAACCCTTAGATGAGCTGGAAAGTCTTTTTGAATGTTCTAGAAGCTATCAAGGCAACTTTAGGCAATTTTTAGAGGAATTAGTACAAACTGCTTTCTGGGAATCTCAAAGCTATCACGCCAACCCCTATCCCATGCTTTGCATCGAGCTAGCAGCACTGATTGATTCCCATAATGAGCTCTTAGGGTTTTCAGAGCCAGCCTATCACTCACGTAAGCATTTCCAGGACGTCTGCCTAGCGCTCACTGCCCTATTAGATCAACCCATTAAATGTGTACAAAAATCTGATTTTGATGATTTATGGGAAATTTCCAATGAAGAGTCTTGGGTTTTGCTATTTTGTGCCATTGCTCATGATTTTGGTCATGATGGCTCCACCAATAAAACACCATTTGAATTAGAAAAGTCCAGTATTGAGAAAACTCGGACGTTTTTATCTCAAAGCGGTGCTGTGCCATCCTTAATACAGGGGCTTCAGGCACAAATTGAACCTATCATCCTGGCAACAGATCCCTCGTTTTTAGGCTCCTTGCTAGCTAAATTTAACGCTCCATCAGCAAAGCCTACAAAGACTGATTGCTTATGTATGTTGATGGTGGAATCAGACCTGCTAGCAAGTGCACTACCGATTCGCGGCAAAATGCTTGGAAAACTTCTTGGACAAGAATGGCATTCTAGTAATCCAAAGGCAGCTGCAACCGTAGCAAGTGATCAAGGTCGCTTAAAATTTTTAGAATACATTCGCTTTACTAGTCCGCATGCGATCATGCTAAACATGGAAGATATTCGCAATCACTCCATAAAACAACTAAAGGATTGACACGTGGCAGACAATCCTAAAGAAGCCTCTATTGGTAGCATCCCATTTTTCAAAGGTCTGCCTGCATCAGATTTAATGGCAATTTTAGGCATCACTACAACTAAAACTGTTGAGGCTGGTGAAAATCTCTTTACTCAAAACGATCCTTCTGACGGACTATATATTCTGCTATCAGGAAAGTTACAGGTGTACATCTTTAGTGGACTTACTGGAGGAACTCCCAAAGTTTTAGCCGAACTTAATCCTGGTCAATATGTCGGTGAAATGGGTCTCTTAGATGGCCAAAACCGTTCTGCTTCAGTCAAGGTACTCGAAGGCGGAGAGGTTATGTTTATGCCAACAACAGGATTTGCAGTCCTTTTACAAAGTCATCCACAAATCGCTAAAGAAGTAGTAGATTCTCTTTGCGAGATGATCAACAATAAACCTAAACTCGTAATTAACTCTGAAAAAGCGGTGCTAATTAAAAACAAACAGGTTGCAGCAAAATTATCAAACATGAAACTGCTATGTGCGATTTTGCGTGAATACAATAAAAAAATGGCGATCAGTTCGAAGTAAACGATTTAATCTTTCTTTCAAATAACTCTTAATCAATTGTCCTTGAGTAACCTAAAAATCATTTTTTATAAGCTGTCCAAAGTCAAATTCTTAGTGCTTTAGGGCGAGCAACCTACGAACAAACTGTGCAATCACTGTGCAATGGACTAAAGCAGCACCGTAGCTACTATATCTACTTGAATTGCTTGAGGTTTTTGGCCTGCCCAGCACGATTCGAACGTGCGACCTACGCCTTAGAAGGGCGTTGCTCTATCCAGCTGAGCTATGGGCAGAATATGCTGGGTCTGTATGTAGAACAATAGAGAAAGTGGTCGGAGTACAAGGATTCGAACCTTGGACCCCCTGCTCCCAAAGCAGGTGCGCTACCAGGCTGCGCTACACTCCGACGGAACCCATATTCTACACTGAGAAGGCCTATTGAGGCAAATCCTGTAAGATGCGGGGGATGGACGCCTTATTTTTAAGCAAACTAAACAAGCAAATCCGGGGCTGGATGGCTCTGAGCTTTTTGCTTGTCAGCTTACTAGGCACCCATTGGATTGGCTATGCCCATGGCATTAATCACTCGGGCTTAAGCAATCAAACAACTGAGCTGAGCTGTACTGATCAAGCTACAGAGGTACAACACAGTTCAGCAAGCTGCCATTTATATGATGCCCTGACTCTGGCTGGCTTTATTGCTTCAGAACCCAATCACTTCATCAGCATTTCTGCATTTGGCCAAGCACGCGATAAGCTAAACAAGCCTTATCTCGATAGCATTCATGCTGGCCTATATCAATCTAGAGCCCCACCTACTTTCATTCTGTAAATCAATTAACTAGCCAAACACTTTGTTTGGACGTCTGATTTATTGCATCTACCTCTTTTGGGTAGTGCTATTGGAATGAAAGAAATAATATGTATCAAATTAACCAGCCATTGGCTAAGCAAAAGCTAATCTATATTCTGGTATCCGGACTCATCAGCTCTTCCGCTTTAGCTCAATCTCAGCCTTCTTTAGAAATTACTGCGACAGGCTCAACAGAAGCTACTCAAAGTATTTTGACGCCCACAAAGATTTTGCAAGGTGATGAATTACTCAATAAATTGGGTACGACACTTGGTGCCACCCTTGCCAACGAGCTAGGGGTATCTGCTACTGGCTATGGTGCAGGCTCATCGCGTCCAGTCATTCGGGGTCTTGAGGGATCGCGTGTACAAATTTTGCAAAATGGTTTATCCGTTGGCGATGTATCTAACATCTCGCAAGACCATGCTGTTGCTAACAATATGCAAAATGCCCATCAAGTTGAAATCTTGCGTGGTGCTGCCGCCCTACTCTACGGCTCAGGCTCTAGCGGCGGCTTAGTCAATGTCGTGAATGATCGTATCTTAACTAATCTGCCCGATAGACCAACAGGTGCCATTAATACCAGCTATGAGTCAGTAAATAACGGTAGGGCTGGTGCAGTCGAAGTGGATGGTGCTTTTGGTTCAGTAGCGGTCCATGTGGATACAGCAATTAATAATGCTAATAATTACCGTATCCCTGGAAACTCAACGCAATCCCAAGGCGAACCAGCAGGCGGCTGGACTGTACCAGCCACTGGCAATGGCGGAAACAATTACATCGGTAAGCTACCTAACTCATTTAGCAATCAAAATAATTTAGGTGTGGGCGTGTCTTATATTGGACAGAACGGCTATACCGGTGTGTCGGTCGAGCGTTTAAATAATAATTACGGCATACCAACACCTGAAGGTGGCTCGATTAATCAATCTCAGAATCGCTATGATCTTCAGCATGAAACGCGGGATCCTTTTGCCGGATTTTCATCCTTAAAATTGAGTGCAGCGAACTCTAATTACAGCCATACTGAATTTAACAATGTTGGTGTAGCAGCTTCGCTATGGAAGAACATCGCTAATGAAGCCCGCTTTGAGTTAGCTCATAATCCCATTGCTGGCTGGAAAGGCATCTTCGGTGCACAAGTATCAGCAGCTTCGCTCAATGCGACCGAAGTAGGCTCTGGAAGTTATGCAATTGTTCCACCGACTAAAACCAATTCCAATGCCTTATTTTGGATTGAAGAAGGTAAATGGAATTCTCTTCAAGGAAATCTTGGTCTGCGCTATAACAATGTTACACAAAAACCTAATTTAGGAACTACTCTAGAACAGCAAACAACGGCTCATCCAGCAGGAAGTACGCCAAGCATCACTTTGCAGAACCGCAGCTTCAATTTGATGTCGTATTCGGCTGGTGGATTATGGAACTTCATGCAGGGCTATGGTACTGGAGTCGCATACACGGTTTCACAACGGGCCCCAAGCGCTCAAGAGCTCTACTCCTACGGCGCTCATGAATCTACTGCTACTTTTGATATTGGTAACCCTAATCTCAATAAAGAAACTTCTCACAATTTAGAGTTTAATATTCAGAAGACTAGCGGCTTAATAAGATCGAAAGCCAGTGTGTATGCTAATCGCTTTAATAATTACATCTACGGTTACTACACTGGTCAATCTGTTCCTGCTGTAGAGAACTTCTCTGTAGTGGTAGCGCAGCAAGCTGCTGCCACTATCAAAGGTATTGAAGGTGAGTTGACTTATAACTGGCGACAGCATGGTATTGGTGGTCGTGTATTTGGAGATGCTTCTCAGGGCACTTTTGATGCCGGTGGAAATTTACCACTTCAACCTGCCCCGCGTTTAGGTGCAGAGCTAGCTCACCAGCATAATGGCTGGCTCACCAATGCAACCTATATCTACAGCTATCAGCAAAATAAATTAGCTAGCTGGGAACAAGGGCCTGCACCAAGCTATAACTTACTCAACGCCGGCATCTCTTATACAGAAAAGATTAAGGATGTGAATTGGACTTTGTATATGAACTTGAAGAACTTACTCAATGAGCAAATTCGGTATGCAACTACACCAATGGCAGTCAGACTCTATGCCCCTCAGCCAGGGAGAAGTCTGATGGTAGGTCTGCGAGGAACTTTCTAAGTTTTCGCCTATTTATAATAGGTCATCAGTAAAGCACCAAATCCTCCTGAGCCAAGAATAACTAAGACTGGGTTAATCTTGGTTCTAAGGATCAGATACAAGGTGACAAGCGCAAGTACTAAAGTAGTGCCGCTGACTATAGATGCCTTAGCAACGGCATAAACGCCAGAAGACATGAGTCCAATAGAAATAGGTTCAAGCGCATTTTGTATGGAACGGCGCCAAGGACTTTCTCCAAAGCGACTCCATAAGCGCCCAATATAAAAACAGAGAATGCTAGATGGCAAAAAGAAAGATAACAAAACCACGCCTGCACCGATAAGTCCAGCAATTTGATAGCCAATCACCAAGACCATCAGCATATTGGGGCCAGGAGCTAATTGCCCAACACTATATATATGAACAAATTGGGTGTGGTCTATGCCGAACTGATGCGCCAGTATGGTCTGCATCTCTGGTAGTACCGCAGTGCCACCACCAACAGCAAGGATAGAGAGCAAGGCAAAGGTCCAGACCAAGTGAATCAATAGACTCATTACGATTTACTCGGCCGATATAAATAGATTGAAATCGGCGCCATGATAAGGATCACGTAGGGCAGCGAGAGCTTCAAGATGCTCATCAGTAGAAAAGTACAAACAATAATGACTAAAGACTTCATATGGCGCCAGTGCGTATCGCTAATTTGGTAAGTGACTGCCGCCAGCAAACCTGTGGCTGCTGCTGCAATACCACCTAAGATAAGATTGATTGAAGGATGATCCGCAGCGCTAGCGTAAATCATGCCAATACCCAGCACAAAGAGTGAGCCGGGAAGTATTAAACCAAGGGGAGCAATAATGGCACCAAGAACACCGCGCAGATGGTCTCCAGCAAGAACCGCCAAGTTCACTGAATTTAGGCCTGGCATAGTCTGACTAATAGCCAGATAGGCCATAAACTCATCAGCGCTGAGCCACTTGCGCTTCTCAACCAAGAGGATGCGTTCGTAGGCAATGATGCCGCCGCCAAAGCTGACAGCGCCAATAATTAAAAACTGAATGAATAGGTCACTTAAATCAGGAGACTTCACTTGCGTAGCTAACTGCGCATCTCCTTGAATCTGAGAACTCATTCAGGCTTTCCGTAAACCAGAGCTGTTTTAGTACTCCCTATCTCTAACCAGTCAGCCAGTTCAATTTGGAGTTTCTTAAAGAATTTATCAGCGCGCTTGTGGGCTTTTATTTCGCCTCGATTAGCATCGTTCACGCGATACGAGAAAGCCAATTCTCCAACAATCGGGTCGCCTACACTCTTCATCCAGATGGCAATCTCACAATGTGCTTGAACGCCATCCCCAAAGACTAAATTACCGATGGGAAGACATGCTTCAAGAATCTTATTAGTGCGACCACCCACAATCCGAATAGGTGCTTTTTTATCAATCGGTAAAGTCATCAAGCCGGGGAAATACTTAGCAACACTAGCTAAAGACTTTTCAAAAAGGCTATCAATAGGCACTGCATCCAAAATAGCATTATTAGAATAAATTGCTCTGCTCGTGCCGATGGTATCGCCTCGTAGAATTTCTTCTTTTAGGCGCAAACGTGACTTAATTGATTTTTTAGGCGATGGATCAAATTGATGGGATTGCTCTAAATCGCCAGTGCGGCACTTCAATGTGACTTCGCACCAATCATCCACCCAAATATTTTGCCGTGACTCACGGACACGCAAAATAATATTATTTCGCCTGAAATCCTCACCTGGCGTGTCGTAAAAATAAATATTACGTAATCCAGTTGTCGCGTTATCAAGGTGAAAAAATTCCACCTTATTCTTTATACAAAATTTAAGAATTTGATCACTTAAGATAGTGATACGGCTGCGTCTATCCAAGCCCTGAGGCTTGATCAGGAGCTTAAATTCTCGATTGGTAATGCCGTGCTTTGCTTTCAAGTGCTAGCCCCCTTGGTGAATACCAAGAGATTAACACCTTGAGACCTGTATTTAGAAAATCAATAGATCTCGGGAACGTACATACTCTTGGGCACAGGCCCACGAAGATAGTCAGGATTGTGAACCCGCTCAGGCAAGGTGATTTCAGGATGAGAAATTTCACTATAGGAAATTTGAGTCAGCAGGTGCGAAATGCAATTCAGTCGGGCTTTTTTCTTATCATTGGCAGCCACAACCCACCAAGGCGCCTCAGGAATATTGGTTCGCTCCAACATAGTCTCTTTTGCCTTGGTATAGGCTTCCCAATGACGGCGAGCATCCAAGTCCATTGGGCTGAGTTTCCATTGCTTTAATGGATCATGAATTCGCACCATGAAGCGGCTGTATTGCTCATCGTCTGAGATAGAGAACCAGTATTTAATCAGAATGATTCCGGAACGGATAATCATGCGCTCGAATTCAGGAACGGTACGCAAGAACTCTTCATACTCGGCATCGTTACAAAATCCCATGACCTTTTCAACACCAGCACGGTTGTACCAGCTGCGGTCAAACAATACGATCTCGCCACCAGCAGGCAAGTTTGATACGTAGCGCTGAAAGTACCACTGGGTTTTTTCACGCTCGCTAGGTGCAGTCAATGCAACAACCTTACAAACGCGGGGATTAAGACGTTGGGTAATCCGCTTGATCGCGCCACCCTTACCCGCAGAATCGCGACCTTCAAATAAAACTGCTACTTTGAGTTTATTTTCTACTACCCAATCTTGGAGTTTTACTAATTCACCTTGCAGGCGAAATAATTCCTTAAAGTAGACATTTCGAGGTATGACAGAGGCACTTCCGCCATCAGGTGATAAGCGATCATCATCGAGCTCCATTTCGAGCTCTTCATCCATGCTATCTAGAATATCTTCCCGAGCGCGCTTGTACCACTCATCTATTTCTTTATGCTTTGACGTCATATCTCTTTCCGATACCGATAGTTCTTTGTACCTCTAGGATATGACACTTTTATTACATATGTTGTTTATAAGGTTTTAGCGATGGACTCTTGACAATAAAGAGCGAGTTCCTTGCGATCTGGATTGCTTGCGTTGCTTATTAAATAAGGCTCTAGCAGGCTTAAATGTACCTCTATGTCGCGATTACCGATAACGTTAGACATTGATTCAACTAGACCCATCTCCCCAATAAAAGCAGGTGAATCACTTCTAAGGCCTGTTGAGCGTGACCGGTAGGCAATTGCCATAGGAATGACTGGCGCTTGGGCGAGGATGGCAGATTCAAAAAGGTTAGGCTTAAACGGTAATACGGATGCTCCATCGGTAGAGGTCCCTTCGGGAAAAATGCAGACCGACTCTGCTTTTAAGACCGCAGCCATCTGATCTACGACCTGTCTCGCATGACGCGCACTATCCCTACGAATAAATACGGTACCCAATTGCGCCGCCATCCAGCCAAACACTGGCCATCCTCTTACCTCAGACTTAGCTACAAACCGCACCGGTTTAAATGCATTAATTACTTGAATATCTAGCCAGGAGATGTGGTTCGATGCCATGAGATAGGGGGTGGAGACTAATTTATCTGCTCCCACCACCCGCAACTGAATATGAAAGATTTTCAATAATCGCTTTGACCATTGTTGAATATGGCGGTCTTTTTGAGCTTGACGTGAAAATGGCAGGATGAAGAAAAGGATGCAGACCCCAGCAATTACATGCAAAAAGATTCGCGTCCAAATCCAACAGCGCTCATAAATACTCGGGGTTGAACTAGTTTTTGATTGAGAATTGGTCATATCTGCCCGTAATATAAATCAAGTCATCAAACTGACACAAAAATGTCATGATGCCTACACAATCAATCGGCTTAATGTCTACTCATGATGCATTACAGAGCGATTTGGATTTCAGACGTGCACCTGGGAACTTCAGGGTGTCAAGCAAACTACCTCCTCGATTTCTTGAAACACAATGAAGCCGACAAGTTTTACCTGGTTGGTGACATTATCGATGGTTGGCGCTTAAAGCAATCTTTTTACTGGCCACAGGCCCACAATGACGTCGTTCAAAAGTTATTGCGCAAAGCCCGTAAGGGTACTGAAGTCATTTACATACCCGGCAATCATGACGAAGCAGCTCGACAGTACTTTGGCATGTCCTTTGGCGATATCAAGGTTCAAGAAGAGGTAATCCATACAACCCTAGATGGTCGCAAGCTCTGGGTAACTCATGGTGACCTGTTTGATGGCGTAATGCAATACGCCAAGTGGCTTGCGTATGTCGGTGACTCTATGTATACCTTCATTTTGTACATTAATCGCTATTTTAATTTGATCCGCATCAAGATGGGACTGCAATATTGGTCACTCTCCCAGTACCTTAAGCATCAAGTAAAAAATGCTGTTAGCTTCATCGCTGACTTTGAGCACATCATGGCTAGAGAGGCTCGCTTAAGAGATTGTGATGGCGTCGTTTGCGGCCATATCCACAAAGCTGAAATCCGTGAAATCGATGGTCTGCTGTACTGCAATGATGGTGATTGGGTGGAAAGCCTATCAGCCCTAGTCGAGACCACCACTGGCGAACTCAAAATTATTTACTGGACCCATATCAAAGGAGACCCAGTGGAGTCATTAACAACTCCAGAAATTACACACCAACCTGCAGCTATAGCACTTACTCAAGAGGCTACCGTATGAAAATCATGATCATTACTGATGCATGGGATCCGCAAGTCAACGGGGTCGTGAGAACACTGAAGCAAACCTGCGCAGAGCTCATTGCTATGGGTCATGAAATTGAGATGATCACGCCCAACGGTTTTAAATCGATACCCTGCCCTACCTATCCTGATATTGCCTTATCTTTATTCCCTGGAAAAGAAGTGGCTCGCCGAATTAAGGAATTTGCACCAGATGCAATGCATATTGCTACAGAGGGTCCCCTAGGTTTATCAGCTCGCTCATATGCAATTAAAAATGATTTGCCATTCTCTACGGCATATCACACCCGCTTTCCTGAGTATGTCAAAGCCCGCACCGGGATTCCGCTTGCAATTACCTATGCCTTCATTCGCTGGTTCCATGGCCCCTCAATGGCCGTAATGGCGCCGACCATTGTCGTTAAAGATGATCTTGAGAAATATGGTCTAAAAAATGTTGTGTTGTGGTCACGGGGTGTCGATTTAAATATCTTTAAGATGCAAGAGTCAAAATCTTTAAATAGTGCACATCCTATTTTCTTATATGTTGGTCGAGTGGCCGTTGAGAAAAATATTAATGCTTTCTTAGAAATAGATTTACCAGGGTCTAAATGGGTTGTTGGAGATGGTCCTGCCATGGATAGCATCAAAGAAAAATATCCCAATATCAATTACCTCGGCGTATTACAACAACATGAATTAGCCAAGGTCTATGCCGCCGCTGATGTATTTGTATTCCCAAGCAAGACAGATACTTTTGGGCTAGTTTTGTTAGAGGCTATGGCTTGTGGCACTCCTGTAGCTGCTTACCCAGTCACTGGTCCAATCGATGTTTTGGGTGACTCTCCCGCGGCGCCATGAATGAGGATCTGCGCGTGGCCTGTATGCAGGCCCTCAAGATTCCACGTGAAGTAGCAAGAGCTCATGCTGAGAAGTTCTCTTGGAGAGCAGCATCTGAGCAGTTTGCTAAGCACCTCAAACCGATGCCTACCCCAGCTATTCAAACCAGTGCTCTCGCTTAAGATCTGCCTTGACTACTCCATACGACATTAAGCAAAACCCCCATAAGGGCAATCGTGGACTCACGAGAGCATGGCATGCGGCTAAAAACTCCTGGTGCGGCATGGTGTATGCCTTTCAGGAAGAAAGTGCTTTTCGGCAAGAGCTTTTCTTACTGGCTGTATTGAGCCCTATTGCCTTTGTTTTACCGATTAGCCCACTTGAAAAATGCGTTCTCATTGCCTCACTCATCATGGTTTTAGTAGTCGAGTTATTGAACTCTAGCGTAGAGGCGGCGATTGATCGTATTTCATTTGATCACCACGATCTATCAAAGCGAGCCAAAGACTTTGGCTCGGCCGCAGTCATGCTGGCGCTTCTCATCGCTGCCTTATTGTGGGCAACGATTTGTATTCCCATTGTTACTATTTTTTAAGGAACACTATGTCTGATATTCCAAATCCACTCGCTGCATTTGATCTATTTGATTCACGCTTTGAAAAAAAACCAAAGTGGGTCAAAAAGAGCAAAACCGAGGCCATTAAGAAACTCTTCTCAAAAAAAATGGCGAAGAAGTTATTTGGCAAAAAGTTCGCTACTAAGGCAAGGACAGAACTCAGGGCCATTGAGCCAGTTATTGAGAAGACGATCGCCAAGCCAAAGCGTCCTACTTTTCAAATTACTTGGGCTAGCAATATCAGTGAAATAAAAGAAGCACAGCGCCTGCGCTACAAAGTATTCGCAGAAGAAATGGGCGCCAATCTTCCGAAGAATCCTGAAAATTTAGATATTGATGAATTTGATGCCTATTGCGATCATTTACTG
>Ga0187843_10002302_pt1 | contig 11648 bp, 9 predicted proteins | sample SpaLakP09_SKY_43_FD_134516 | JGI IMG/M metagenome (GOLD analysis project Ga0187843, IMG submission 134516) | Oligotrophic lake water microbial communities from Sparkling Lake, Wisconsin, USA - SP09_SKY_43 | ecosystem: Environmental > Aquatic > Freshwater > Lake | place: USA: Sparkling Lake... | reverse complement strand
GGACTCTTGTTCATGGGCACCCGCACTAAACTTCCAGTCATAGTGTCGGTACTGAATGAATACTCGTTGGGTGTTAAAGCCTTTGAGCTTGTGATCGATGGCGTAAGAGGCATAAACATGCTGTTCTTGATCATCGGGTTGCTCATAAACAATCGCATAGGATTGGCCATATTTGCCATTTTTCCCTGCACCTTCGGCATGGGTGACAGTCACCGAAAAATTATTCCAAGCCGGCGTAACATAAACCAATGAATCTTCAACTCGGTTTTCACCTCGCCAAAGCGTTTTTAAATCGGCTTCAAAATCACTGAAGTAATCAACTTTGCCTTGGGCTATTTTCAAAGAGCTGTCATTTTGACCTAGCTTAAAAGTACCGAAATTACCGCTGATACCAATATATTGATCGCGGCCATTGATATCGAACCGATCGTCAGAGGAATTGGGATTAATTTCCCATTCCAGCAAATAAAATAAGTTTACATGCTCATTTGCTTGATAATCCCCTTGCACGCCGACCCGCGAAGAATTGCTATTAATCTCGGTAAATGAGCCTTCACCTTGATCTGAAATTTGAGCGGTAACATTAATTCTTCCATAGAATGTAAAAGGGTCAGCCAAAGCAGGTGTTGCGAGGAATATAAAACTTATGGCAAATGTACGAAACATTATGCTCTCTCTTCTCAGCGTCATTTCTAAAAAATCCATTAAATATCAAAAACTTGAAATTACTTTACGAAGAATGCAACACATTTGAACTGGGTAAACTTTTACAAACTTTATCTTTTGCAGCCAAATCAAAGTCATGGCCTGATGATAACAGTCTTGGAGCAGGACGAAAATTAGGAGACGCAAAACTTTTTGCATAGGCCATATTGGGATAACGGATCTGAGCTAAGTCCAGCATGGTATAAAAGATGTTATTGGTCATTAATGGTAATTTCGCTGCACGTTTAAGCGCCATCGTTTGTGCGGGATATTCTGATCGAAATTCTGCAGATCCCCACCATAAAGCAGCAGACCGATAATCGAATTCCGTATTGTGGCCGTGACCGCTTTTATCACAATCACCATCAAAGATGTTTTCACCGTGATCCGACACCATCAGCAAACTACTAATGGCCTGCTGTTGCTTCAGTTGTTCAATCAGCGTGAACAAAATAGAGTCGGTATAAGCGACTGAATTATCATAGGCATTATTCAATAACTCCTTATTGGCTTTATCATGCATGCCAATGTTTTCACCTTTGCCCGAGGGTTGAAATAAATCAAAATTCGCCGGGTAGCGATCGGCATAGCTAAAATGACTGCCGAGGGTATGGATCACGATTAACTGCTTTTGCTCGCCCTGCTGCAAAATCCGGTTAAAGGCCGGCGAAATGACTTCGTCGTAATAACCTTCTTTTTTATAACCCACTGGATTGAGGTATGTGACCTCATCGGCTTCATTGGCATGCAAGGCTACTGAGCTGTCATGCACGCCTAAGGGACTTTGCGTTGACAACCAATAGGTGCGAAAACCAGCCTCGGCAAATGCGCTCACTAAGGACTTTTCTGCAAAAAAATAGCTGGTATCAGTGGCTGCTTTACGTGAAATGATCACTGGCACTGACATTCGCGTCCAAGACCACGGGGATATCATATCGCGGAAACTAACCACATCGCCAAGACCGGCTAAGCGCGGTGTTGTTGGTCTATGGTAGCCATTCAGTTGCAATCGATCTGGCCTTAAAGTTTCGCCAATGACTAACACATAAATTTGGCGTTTATTGTGCTGGATGCTTTGTGTGGCACCGAACGTAAAATCTTCATTGCTAGAGGCAACTTTACTGAGTGACTGTTGCTGACTTCGATACTCATTCCAGGCTAACAAAATATTTAATGGATAACTTTGGTAGAACATGTTGTAACTTTCAGGTAAAGCACGGCGCGACAATGCAGTTTCCTCAGCAGTGTTTTTTACCACCACTGGATTAGCGGCCGCATATTGATATTCTTCATTGGCAACAAAAGCTATCCCTGCGGCAACGAGTGCCCAAACGGCTAAACGACTATACTTTGGCCACTGATATCCTTGACTTTTTAACAAACGAAATTTGATAAAAAAGATCGCTAAGATGAGCAAGAGTCCGATAAGGATCGCTCGTCCTAAACCAGCTAAATACCCGGATGCTTCACTAATATCAGTTTCTAGCACAATGGCTAAAGCATGTGCATCCGTAGATTTTTGATAAGTACTTAAATAAAAAAACTCTTGCGGCGCCATCAGCGTTATCGGCAGGAGCAACCACATTGAACGATGCAATTTTTTGCTAAATGTCAGCAAAAAGCACAGTAACAACAGGGTTGGCAGCACGCCGTATAGCCACCAGTCTAATTGGCTTTTTACTGTGGTGAGTAAAATCAGCTGCGGGGCTAAAATCAGCAGCAAAATAACAATAGCAATGGCGATCAACCACAGATCAGCCGAGGGTTTTTTCATCAATTAGAACCTAAACAGAAGACTTCCATATATGCACAATTAAGCTTTGCTATGCGAGCAAAACAACTTCTACAAAAATTTCAGTTCCTTAGCAAAACTGAAACGCATTAGGCTACCACAAGTCGATTAAAGCTGAGTAATTTCTTCGCGATTGGTCTGGTATTTTGTCATCTTTTTATAGTATGGTGCTGCCAACCACGTAAAACGGACAGGACATTTTCTGCAGGACAATCACTGCAATGAAAGCCACCCTGCCCACATTTTCATTCAAAGGAAGTATCATGCTCGCTCAACCAGTTGCATTAAACCAAGAACAACACAAAGATCTGAAGATCGTGCAAAAATTCTCGACCGAAATTCTGCACGACCGCCATATTGCGCCGTTGATGCTGCAAGAATTCACTGCTGCTGCACCACATTTCCCTATTTTCTTTTTAAAAGCTGCTGATGCTGAAGTGTTCAGCCCAGTTGCAGTGTTAGGTTTAAAAGACGGCCAAAACTTGTTTATGAAAGATGGCGAGTGGGAAGGTCAATACGTTCCTGCCGGTATTCGCGCTTATCCATTCACTTTAGCGCAAGCAAGCGAAGAACAATTAGTGCTGTGTATTAACGAACAAGCTGACAATGTCAGCAGCACTGAAGGCCAAGCGTTATTTAATGCTGATGGCAAACCAACCGAATTTTTAGAAGGCGTGAATACCTTCTTCAAAGACTATATCGAAGCGAACGGCATCAGCCGTAACATTATGAGCCAACTGGCCGAAATGGGTTTGTTCCGTGCAGATGGCTTACAGTACCGTGATTTGGCAGGCAACGAGCGCCGCTTAAATGGTTTCTATGTAATCGACCGTGAAAAATTCGATAACTTAACTGATGAACAATTCTTAGCGGTTCGTAAATTTGGCGTGTTGCCAGCAATTTACGCCCACTTCGGCTCTTTAGAGCGTATTGGTACTTTGATTGCGCGTTTGCCTGTTGAAGCGAAAGCATAATTGGCGTAATCGCCGCATTCTGACTAAGCCCAGCTCTGCTGGGCTTTTTTTTGAAGCATCCTTAACACCTCATTGCATAAAAATCTGGTTCTGGCGCTTATCTTGCTTACTAACTTTCAGCAGTTCCACGATGTCCAAGTTTTGACAGGCACCGAGCTATGTGGCGAGCCTTGATCATTCGCTTGGATTGGAGAAGATGAAGATGAAGATGAAGATGAAGATGAAAATGGTGCAATGGTCATTACAGCCCAAGCCAATCCGCCACAGCTGGGCTCTCATGATGATAAGTTTAGCGCTGCTACTTTGCCTTGCCCAACCAAGCTTAGCCGCCCAAGCACCTTGGTATTGGTGGCAAAGTAGTGTGACGGGTAAACAGATTTGTCGACAAAATTCCCCAGGTGAAGGTTGGCAACAATTAACCCAACCCTATCTCGATGCTCGCTGCCAGAGGCCTCGGTCGTAATTGATTATCGAGTTCAGAACTTCTAGTTACTCAACATCATTTAACTCAACATCACTTAACTCAATTTCATTTAATTCAATTTCAGCTGACGCAACATTTCGTTACGCCATTTGACTAGCGACACGGCTAACGTTGGCTGACAGCCGGTAAGTCGGATGAATACGTTCTTTTTGCATCACGGCAAAACGTTGACTAAAAAATTCTAATACCGCATCGGCGGTTAACCGCAGATATGGCAACTGATGACGCTGCTGAACTACTCGCGCCAGCATACTCAAAGTTTGCTCGAGTGGGATACCTGCCGGTTTTTGTACTTGGTATAAATTAAACAAGTACGTTAAGGCCGCGCCAGCATAAGATGCGCCAGCCTCTACGCGGATCAGTTGTAACTCTTGTAGCCGAAAACCAAGATCGCGCATTTTTTGTAAACGTTGATGTTCGGTCATGGTACAACTCCCTGAGTTACGGCTTGATAGTTCTTTATCGGTACTCGGGCGGAAAACTTGAGCAATCATTCATTGCTATCTTTGGCTCAACCCACTAAGTTGTTACGGCATTCCTAAATTCCACTATTTTTGCCGGAGCTCAGCCAGAGCAATTGATTTTTTCCGGCAATTTTGGCAATGTAGTCAAACTTAATCGTTTTAGAAGAGCGGAGCAGCCTAATGATTAGCGTAATTGGTGAGAATGTGGTGGATTTATTTGTCCAGCCTGATGGCCGATTCCTTGCGAAAATGGGCGGTTCGCCGTTTAACTTTGCCATTGCTGCCGCACGCCAACAAGTACCAGTGCAGTATCTATCGCCCATTTCCAGCGATGCGTTTGGTGAACAATTCGCAGATATGTTACGCGCGCATCAGATCCAATTTGGCGAAAGAACACGCTCATCTGCGCCCTCGTCGTTGGCATTTGTCACAGTCGATGACAAGGGGCAGCCGCGTTACAGTTTGTACCGAGAAGGCATCGCGGATCGCGATATTTGCGTGGAACATTTACTATCAGCCCTTTCGGCCACCGCTCAAATTCTCCATACCGGTTCATTAGCCTTAGAACCTAAAGATGCTGATATCCTGTTGCCCGTTTTGCAGGCGGCGAAAGCGCGGGGCATTAAAATTAGTGTTGATATTAACGTGCGCCTGCAGTTTGTTTCGGACATAGTGAAGTATCGTGACCATATCCACCAGGTGGTTGCATTAAGCGATTTTATTAAAGCCAGCGATGAAGATTTAGCGGCACTATACCCGGATGTACCTGCAGGCCTTGCGTTCCAACAATTTTTAGCGCTAGCGCCCAATGCCTTGGTGGCTTATACCCGTGGCGAACATGGGGCTCAACTGTGGTTACATGGTCAATACATTGAGCAGGACATCATCAAACCCAGCCAATTCATCGACACTGTGGGTGCTGGTGATACCTTTTTTAGTAATTTATTATGCGGTTTAATTGGCTTAGCGGATTTTGCGTTAACTGATGCCGATTGTTCACTTGCAGCATTAGTTCCGATGTTAAAACGAGCAACACTCGCCGCAAGTATTAATGTGTCGCGTCAAGGCTGTCAGCCGCCGAGCAAAGCGGAGCTTGATCAAGCGCTAGCGACTTTAAACGATTAGCTAACTGGAAAAATACCGCAAATCATTGCTAGATGCCGCCGCGACTAATTTTCTGCATGCAGTGGCAGCGCAACTTCATGCAACATTATGCAGTTTCGACCTGCCGACTTTGCTCTAAACATTGCTTGGTCTGCCATCTGAATTAAGGTCGTTAAATTCCCTGCTTGCTGAATACTCGCGACGCCCATACTCGCCGTTAATACGACATCTTTACCCAACCATTGCCATGGCGTACCACTTAATGCTTGTTGCAAACGCGCTGCAACCTCAAGAGCGCCATCAAGTTCGGTCATTGGCAACAACGCCAAAAACTCTTCGCCGCCATATCGAAACAACACATCAGTTGCGCGCAGTGCTGAATTCAGTCGACTCGCACATTCTTTTAATGCGGCATCGCCCGCCGGATGCCCCAAGGTATCGTTAATGCGCTTAAAATAATCGAGATCTAACAACACGATACAGAAAGTCAGTTGCTCTCTGGAGTACAACTTTTCCGCTTGTTCTAGGCGCAACAACCCCATCCGCCGATTAGCGATACCGGTTAGCATATCGCGTTCGGCCAGTTGTTTAATACGAACGATTAACTTAGCAAGTGCGGCCGAAAACATGGCAATATTCATTAACATACTTTGCGCCACAAAAAACCAGAGCATTTGCTGGCCTGATTCCGCATTCAAATCAATCAGCGCCGCCGCATTCGGACCAGCCGAAAGCAAAATCAGCAGACGCGTCGTAAAAAATATCGTTAACAGCGCAGGTGGGATCGCTAAAACCGTGCCGGCAATGCCATTAATTTGCGGTCGGATGGCCAGCAGCGCATCTTTAGTCAACATCGCACAGAACCATGCCGCAAACGACGAAAATATCAATCCAAAGTAATGTTGCGAGGCAACGCCTGGCGCTTTGCTAAAAAACAAAACCGCCGCAAGCAACAGTAACCATAAATCAACTCGACGAGACGGCTTTAACCGAAATAATCGCTGGATCCCAGAGCGGAAAATTACGAACACGCAAAGCAACAATAAATCTGCAACCTGCCAATACCAATAAATAGCTAATTCAGTCCGTTGCATGGTCAGCATTATTGCCAGAAAACACACTAGGTTGGCCAAGGCAAACCGCAAGCTTGCGGAACTAGCAATCCGTAATGGATAAGCCAAGCCCACCCACGCAATTGTGGAAGTACAGATCACTAAACTGACAAAAACATACAAAAGCTCAGTAATATTTTGCTGCAATAGACTAATCCCTGTTTAAATCGCGGTTCTTGCTAAAAAATTCGATACCACCGACACCAAAAAATCAAAAAATCAAAAAAATTAGTGCTATAACTCCCGCTGAAATGGCTTTGCCACCCCAGCTCAAAACGAGTATCTTCAGGTTGCTCGGGTATATCTAGTGAAGACCTTAGTACTTTAGCTTAATTTCCAACAAATACTGGCTGGCAGTAATGTAGAGAATGCGCTCATCTAACGATAAAGCCACATTCGCAGCGGCAACTCCAGTTTTAACCCGCCCAAGTAATTGCCCAGAGCTATTCCAAAACCAAAGACCACCAGGCCCCGTGGCAATGACGGTGCCGTCTTTTTTCACTTTCAACCCATCGGGTAATCCCGCTTCTGTATTGGTCAGTGAAGTCGCGTCGTACCACAATGTGCCAGCACCGAGTTTGCCGTCGGCAAGCACTGGGTAACGCCACCATTTTGCCGCCGTCGGATCTGAATTCGCCACATATAAAAACTGGCCATCCGGCGAAAACGCCAATCCATTGGGCTTAGTTAAATCGCCAACTAGCAGCGTGACCTCGCCATTTGGCGCAAGTCGATAAACCCCATTCACTGGCTGCTGTTTTTGCGCCGATTTATCGCCATTACGCAGGCCATATGGCGGATCAGTGAAGTAATAACTGCCATCTTTGGCTTGTACCACGTCGTTTGGACTATTGAGCAATTTATCGGCAAACCGTTGGGCAATGCATTGATAACTGGGTTTTGGCGTTGCGGCTTTTAACACGGCCAAACAGCGGTCGCCATGCTGCGCGAGCACCAACTCGCCTTGTTGATTGAAAATCAAACCATTAGCGCCCTGCCCTGGATTTTGCTCAGGCCAAAGTCCGGTATAACCACTAGGCGCTAGATACAACGATAAGCCGGATTTGCTGTTATAACGATGCACTTTATTAGCCGGAACGTCAGAAAACAGGACATCGCCGGTTTTCGCTTCAACTACAGGTCCTTCCGCCCACTGAAAACCTTCCGCCAATACTTGTAGCTTTGCTTTATCGGCAATATGTTGACGCATATCACCATGGATCACTTGCACTGGGTCTGTTGGAATTTCCGCAGCAACACTGACAAATGACACAAAGTTAGTAAACCCAACCAGAGTAGCCAACAGCCAAGCCGCAACATGCGGCCTTGTTTGTTGGCTAGTTTCCGGAATATGCCGGATCAATCCCAAACGCAGCTTCATCACTTCATATCCATGCCAAAGACACCAAAAATAAATCTAGCAGATTTACGTCAGTTAAAAACTGTAATTCCCCGAGAAAAGGATGAAATTAGCAAACTAGATCAAATAACTAGCAAGTTTCCATCAAACTTCACGCGCAATTTCCAAGCGGAAAAACCAGCGCCCCCGCCTCAAGCCAGAAAACATCTGCAGAGAAAATAATCGTAATTTAACAAAAACCTTGCCTAAATCAGAGTGGATATTAAATGCTGGACTCACAAAAACTGAATGTCCACAACTAGGGCCATTCGATCATTGGCAGTTTGGGGAAATTACTGCTTGCTTGGCCCGCAATTCGCGCTTATCAGCCATGGCCAACTGCATTTTGCTATCTGCTCAGATGATTGAAATGTTCAATGTTGTTCTGGCCACATCGTCATATTTAAAATATCAGCGATCACTTGAACATGCGCACTAAAGTAACTTTTAGAGTTGCGCTTTTGTCTAGAACATTTCGAAAACTAAGTTTTATTGAGACTCAAAACCATGGCAGATCCGACATCGAAGTGCAGTTAACCCTAAAAACAATACGGCTATTTGTCCCTAAGCATGTTACTGTTGGCGAAAATCCGCACAACTTTGGATTTGCTTGAGGGGAATTTCGAGTGAGTGCGACGAGTGAGTGAGACCGCAGGAGCATAGTTCACTATGTGACTGCGGCGAGAGAGCGAAGGCAACAACCCCGCATCTTCAAGGAATAAGGGTTACACCCAAAATCATTGAAGATCCGGGTAGGCGACGAGTGAGTGAGACCGCAGGAGCATAGTTCACTATGTGACTGCGGCGAGAGAACGAAGGTAACAACCCCGCATCTTCAAGGAATAAGGGTTACACCCAGCGATAGCAGAGGCATCAAAATGTTTGCCAGTTTAAATGATTATATAGACCAATTACTTGAAGCCATTTGCGTTGTCGATAAAGATGGAACATTTCTGCAATTAAGCTCTGGCTGCGAACGGCTGTTTGGCTACTCAATTGATGAACTCATCGGTAAATCTATGCTGGACTTAATTCATCCGGACGATCGCGAACGCACCTTACAAGCTGCGACCGATATTATGGCTGGCAATCATAAAATTGATTTCGAAAATCGTTACATCCGCAAGGATGGGCAAATCGCTCATCTGCAGTGGCGAGCGCGCTGGGTCCCTGATCAGCAAGTGCGAATTGCGGTGGCTCGTGATATCACCCAGCATAAAATGATGTTGGATCATCTGCAAAAAATTGCCTTTTACGACAACCTTACCGGCCTACCAAACCGCGAGTTATTTCTCGATCGGTTGCAACAGGCGATTGCGCGCTCACGCCGTGAACATCAGACACACTCAGCATTGATTGCCTTGATGTTTATCGACATCGACAAATTTAAAGCCGTCAACGACAACTATGGTCATCAGGCTGGCGACCAAGTATTAATTAATGTCGCCCAACGGTTGCAGCATTCAGTGCGAGAAACCGATACCTTAGCGCGCTTTGGCGGAGATGAGTTTGTCATTTTGTTAGATGGCGCTGACGCTTGCGCCAATGCAGAGCAAATTGCCGAAAAGATTTTGCATGAACTGGCAAGTCCACTGCAATTTGGCCTTGAAAGTTTTGTAGTCAGTGCCAGCATCGGCATTGCCTATTATCTCGATCCGCTGCAAAACGCTATCGAGTTTCTCCATCAAGCCGATATCGCGATGTACCAAGCCAAAACCGCCGGTGGTCAGAGTTTTCGTATCGCGCATTGAACCCACGCCATTGCGCGGGTTTATTTGTTTAGCCCTTAAAGGCTGAATTGCCGTTAAGCCATCAGCGCAAGCAACTGGTTAATACGCGTGATGTCTGGCCGTGCGGTTGGCTCATCAAGCAAACATTGTTGGGAGAGCGCAGTAAATTCCGCCTCAGGTTCCGCCATCAACCGACACATATCCGCCAACCAATAGCCAAATGCACGAACCTCTAATGCTTTAAAAGCACTTTGCTGCTGACTTGGCAAGGTTGGCAATGCGGTCGCCGCGCCAAAATCACCTAGCAATAACTGCTGCTGGCCGTTAATTAACATATTGTGCGCATACAAGTCGCCATGCGCGATGCCGTTTTCTTGCAAATGTTCAACAACTGCAGCGACTTGTCGCGCCATAACCAGCACCTGAGCCCGACTAAAGCTTAGTTCTGGTTTAAAAGTGTCGCGGGTTATCGTTAAAAATGACGGCGGCATTCCCAAACTGTGAAAGTTTTTGGGCACCAGCGTCATCACCAACCCCGGTGCTTGCTCGTCGGCAATAGTGGCTAAAATCGGGATTAAATTGGCATGGTTCCCGGCATTTAAATAATTCGCCAGCTCATCGCGCGGACAGCCATCACTGGTGACCCAGCCTTTAAACATTTTCACTGCCACCAATTCTCCACTTGGAGATAGCGCCTGATAAATAATACCAGATGCCCCTACGCCAATTTGCTGTTGAAGCTGATATTGCGTCAATTGATGCTCTGGCGTGTTGGTGCTTGCCTTTTGCGGTAACTTGGCAATTGCCGTAGCAGGATTAGCGCCTATGGCCAGCCAGGCTAATTTGGGCAATTGAAACAACCAATCCGGAAATTGCTCGAAGCCATTAAGTGACAGCCGAATTAATCCCAATTGTTGGCACTGCTGCATCGAGTCTGGCAATTTGCTTAAGCGATTACCGGCCAATGCTAACTTTTTAAGCTGAGCATAACGACCAAAATCTTCAGGCAATTCAGTAAGTTGATTATCAGTCAGAATGAGCCACTGCAAGGCATCGCTGAAGACACCTGCGGCAAAGGATTGCAACTGATTGCCTTTAAAGCTCACCATCTGCAAATGCGGACATTGTGCCAGCACCGCCGGAATTTCCCGAAATTGATTGTTGGTCAGGAAGAGTCGTTTTAGTTTGTTAAACCGTGAAAAATCCGCAGGCAATGACGACAACGCGTTGTCCGATAAATCCAGAACTTCCAGCGTTTCAGCATGCCGATACAAGGCCTCAGGCCATACTTGCAGATTTTCCCGCAGCGAGATGCTGCTTTGTAATGGACCAGAAACCAATTCAACTAATTGCACGAAACTCTCCTTTAACACTTAGCCAAGCATTGTATCGAGCAGTCACAGAAACCGCCAACCCTTTGCAAGCCTTCACCGGTAACCATGTCGCGCGACACGCTAGAATCTTTGCTTCCCTTGTCGAGTTATCTCTGGGAAAATCAGCACAGGTTTATTTCATTGGGTAGAGCGGAACACCATGACTTTGTTGGCATTTTACAGCGCAGTTATTGTTTTAATGAGTGTTGTTAGTCTGTTTAGCTTCGATATCAGCGCCGCACCCAGCGCAACAGCAGCCACTGTAGCGGTTACAACACCTGCAATTGCGCCAGTCGCGACAAGCCAAGCAACCGGCCGCTGGTTTCAATATGGCTTTAAACCGATGGGCACCCAAGCTTATGTCGAAGTATGGGCCGTTGATGAACAACAAGCGCAGCAGGCTTTTGCTAAAGTCGAAGCCGAATTTAGCCGGGTTAATGCACTGATGAGCCCATGGGTTGAACAAAGTGAATTAAGTTTATTAAACCGTGCAGCTGCCAAGCAGCCAGTC
>Ga0187843_10002299_pt1 | contig 11654 bp, 10 predicted proteins | sample SpaLakP09_SKY_43_FD_134516 | JGI IMG/M metagenome (GOLD analysis project Ga0187843, IMG submission 134516) | Oligotrophic lake water microbial communities from Sparkling Lake, Wisconsin, USA - SP09_SKY_43 | ecosystem: Environmental > Aquatic > Freshwater > Lake | place: USA: Sparkling Lake... | reverse complement strand
ACCGGAAATATCCTTGCCGTTATAGTCCAGCGCCTTGAAGTGATCAAAACTGACATTGTTGGTCTTGGCCTGCACCGAAAATTCCTGGCGCCCGTAGGTTTTATCAAAAAGCAAACCGGCTTCCACCGTGCGCAGGGTATCCTCACGTTGTCCATCGTATCCAGGACTGGAGTCCGGCAAGCGGAACAGATTATTGTCCCGGCTATAGCCCAAAGACACAAACGGATGGAAGGCATCTTCAGCGGCCTGTGCTCCTCCTGTTGACAGCATACAGAGCATCACACTCCATCCTGCCACATTCAACCCTCTGGCAACCGGCCCGGCGCATAAGCGACGCATGATTCGGGTGGCACCGTATTGTTTGCTTGAAGAACTGGCCATGTACGCAATCTTATATCTATGTTAATGAGAGCTGCAAAAATTTCAATATTACCAGTAAGTCCAGCTGGATGTATATATTACCCATACACCCAGCACTCCATTAGTAATACCATGCGCAATAACTGGCGCCCACAGGTTGCCAGTGCGCCTGTACAACAATGCGTAGGCTAATCCGGCAACCATGCCTGCCAGCCAGAGATTATGTTCGACGCCAAATAATATCACAGTAATAACAAAACTACGAAGATTTAGCCTGTTGGGCACGACAGCGCGGAAGTCTTCCGCCACCAGCCAACGCATGAGAAACGAGCGCCAGAACAGCTCCTCCATAACGGGAACAACCAGTGCCGCACCGGCCAGACGAATGGCGATCAGCGGCCAATGCAGCTGTCCGTCGACGTGGGGATCAAAGCCGCCGGATTGCCCAAGCAACATCCAGCTAGCATCCAGACTGATCCATAACACGAATACCAGCAGTCCTGTACACCAGACCAGCGGTTGCAGACGCCAGGGCAAGCGCGCGCGCAGCTCGTCATATTCATGACGGTATATCAGCAAAAGCAATAATACAACGCCAATCTTGACTGGATATAGCCAACGCAAAGCCGCATCGCTCATGCCCAGGCGTGCCAGCATGTCAGCAATAAAGATAAAGCCTATATAGGCGAGAAAAGGCAGTGTACGTGCAAGCGTGGCACGATTAAACATGGCGCACGCCCCGCGGCAAGGTCAGGCCAGCCGAGCGGCGCGAAGCTACATCTTGGGCAACTATATTTTGCGACAACACTACCTCCATTAAACGACGCTGGGTTAGCCTTTGGATCGGGCCTCGATCTGCTCCCACTTTTCCAGCGCGGTCAGCAGCTCGAGTTCAATTTCTTCTATGCGCGCCGCCATGCGCTTCGCCTCGGCCGGATTCTGCCGATAAATATCTGGCGCAGCAAGCTCGATCGCAAGCGCGGACTGCTCGTCCTCCAGCTTGGCTATCAGCTCGGGCAGCTCTTCCAGCTCGCGCTGCTCTTTGTAGCTAAGCTTGCGCGCCTTGGCGGCAGGTGCAGATGCAGGGGCAGCTGCAACCGCAGCGGGCGGCGGCACTGGCTTGACTATCGGTTTGGCAACTGCGGCCGTCTCGCGCACGCGCTCCCAGTCGCTATACCCGCCCACATACTCGCGCCATTGGCCAGCGCCCTCCGCCACGATCACCTGGGTAACCACGTTGTCGAGGAAGGTACGGTCGTGGCTAACCAGAAATACGGTGCCGGTGTAGTCCTCCAGCAGCTCTTCCAGCAACTCCAGCGTGTCGATATCAAGATCGTTGGTAGGTTCGTCCAGCACTAGGCAATTGGCCGGCTTGGCAAATAAACGGGCCAGCAGCAGACGGTTACGTTCGCCGCCGGACAGCGTCTTCACCGGCGAGCGGGCACGCTCGGGCGCGAACAGAAAGTCGCCCAAATAGCTCATCACATGCTTGCGCGCACCATTGACTTCCACCCAGTCGCTACCGGGCGAAATCGTATCCATCAGGTTGGCTTCTTCGTTGAGCTGGGCGCGCATCTGGTCGAAGTACGCCACCTGCAGCTTGGTGCCCATTTTGGCGCTGCCGCTATCGGGCGCCAGTTCGCCCAGTATCATTTTCAACAGAGTGGTCTTGCCGGCGCCATTGGGGCCGATCAAGCCCACCTTATCGCCGCGCAGGACGGTCGCACTGAAGCCGGCAACCACCTTTTTGTCGCCATACTGTTTGCTGACATTCTCGAGATCGGCAACGATTTTCCCCGAACGCTCGCCCGCCGCCAGTTCCAGCCTTACCTGCCCCTGCTGCTCGCGCCGCGCCGCGCGCTGCAGACGCAAAGCCTCCAGCCGGCGCACCCGCCCTTCATCGCGCACCCGGCGGGCCTTGACCCCTTTGCGTATCCAGACTTCCTCCTGGGCGAGGAATTTGTCGAACTTGGCAGCTTCAACTTCCTCTATCTCCAGCTGTTCACTCTTACGGGTCTGATAAGCACTGAAATTACCGGGATAGGAAGTCAGGCGACCACGGTCGAGTTCGATAATGCGGGTGGCGACATTGTCGAGGAAGCTGCGGTCGTGAGTAATGAACAGCACCGAACCTTTAAAGTCGCGCAGCAAGCCCTCCAGCCACATGATGGAACTGAAATCCAGATGGTTGGTGGGTTCGTCCAGCAACAGCACGTCAGGACTGGCCACCAGCGCCACGGCCAGCGCCACGCGCTTTTGCATACCACCGGAAAGTTCCCCCATCAGTGCTGCGGCTGCCAGATTCAGCTTTGCCAGCGTGGTTTCCACCCGGTTGGCCAGACTCCAGCCGTCAGTCGCATCGAGCTGCACTTGCAACTCATGCATACGCTCCATCAGCGCTTCGTCATCGCCCTGGCCGAACTGCCCGGTCAATGCCTCATACTCCTTGAGCAAGGCCTGCTGCCCGCCCATGCCAGCGGCTACCGCATCGAATACCGACATGGCGGGATCGAATACAGGCTCCTGTTCGACGTAGGCGATCTTCAGATTCTGCTGCATGACCAGCAAGCCATCATCGAGCTTGAATCGGCCGGAAATAATTTTGAGCAGGGACGACTTGCCCGTGCCGTTGCGCCCGATTAAGCCCACCCGTTCGCCGGTTTCCAGCGAGAACTCGGCGTGATCGAGCAGGGCCACGTGACCAAAAGCCAGTTGGGCGGACGATAAGGAAATAACAGCCATATGTGTGCAGTAGCCAGCCCGGTGCGTTGCGCCAGCATAGCCCTTAGAAAGAGAAACCGGCATTGTACCGGCAGAATGGCTGATCCAGAAAAAAAGCCGGCCGCATTGCGGCCGGCTGCGCGCAGTTTAGCCTAGCTGCCGGACGTACCAGGACAGCGACTCCTGCAATCCCTCGCCGATCCGGTGACTAGGTGCATAGCCGAGCAGATTCCGGGCTTTGCTGATATCGGCCTGCGAATGGCGCACATCGCCGGCACGGAAGTCACGGTAAGTCGGCTTGAAATCTGCCAGATGAGCGAATTGCCCCACCAGCGTCGCCCGCACCGTCTCGCAAACGCTGTTGAGCGTGGTACGGTCGCCCACCGCGATGTTATACACCTGGTTGACAGCGGCCGGATCTTCCACCGTCGCTGCCAGCAGATTCGCCTGTACGGCATTGGCGACATAGCAAAAATCACGGCTGGTTTCGCCATCGCCATTAATGAAGACCGGTTCACCGGCAATCATCGCTGCGATCCATTTCGGAATCACGGCTGCATACGCCCCCTGTGGATCCTGGCGCGGGCCGAAAATATTGAAGTAACGCAGACCGATGCTCTGCATGCCGTAGGTACGCGCAAACACATCAGCGTACAACTCGTTGACCAGTTTAGTCACGGCGTACGGCGACAAAGGCTTGCCGATGGCATCTTCCACTTTAGGCAGGCCTGGATGGTCGCCATAGGTCGAACTGGATGCGGCGTACACAAACCGACGCACGCCGGCATCGCGCGCCGCCACCAGCATATTCAGGAAACCATCAATATTGCTGGCATTGGTCGCTAGCGGATCCTCGATCGAGCGCGGCACACTGCCCAGCGCCGCCTGATGCAGCACATAGTCGGCGCCGGCACAGGCTTGCTGGCAAGTCGCCGAATCACGGATATCGCCGCGGATCATGGAGAAACGCTGCCACTGCTCGGCGCTCACGGCCGCCTGCACCTGATCCAGATTGTGCTGATGTCCGGTCGCAAAGCTATCCAGGCCGACTACCTGCTGGTCCAGACGCAGCAGCGCCTCGACCAGATTCGAACCGATAAAGCCGGCCGCGCCGGTGACCAGCCAGCGCTTGGGGCTAGCCTGCAAACGCTGGTTAAGTTGTTGATACGCAGTCATCCCTATCCCCGGCTTACAGACGCCATACGCGCAAGCCAGCTTGCTCCAGCGCATTCTGGTCGAAGCAGGCTTTCACGTCGATGAAGCAGCCGCCCTTAATCAGTTTGGATGCAAAGTCTTCCGCCGGCATGGCCAGGAATTCACGGTGCGACACAGCCGCCACGATGGCATCCGCGCGCGGCAATTCATTCCAGCCGAACAGACGTACACCGTATTCATGCATCGCGCCATCAGCTTCAGCATGCGGATCGTGCACAAACACTTCCACCCCGTAGGCCTTGAGCTCATTGATCACATCGGCCACTTTGGAATTGCGCAGGTCGCCGCAGTTTTCCTTGAAAGTCAGACCCAGCACGTTGACGCGCGCGCCTTTGATATAGCTGCCGGAGGCAATCATATTCTTGATGGTCTGCTCAGCGATGTACTTTGCCATGCCGTCGTTGATACGGCGGCCGGCCAGAATCACCTGCGGGTTATAACCCAATTTTTCCGCTTTGTGCGTCAGGTAGTACGGATCGACGCCGATGCAATGGCCACCCACCAGGCCAGGGCTGAACTTGAGGAAGTTCCACTTGGTACCGGCCGCTTTCAGCACTTCACTGGTGTCGATGTCGAGCTTATCGAAAATAATCGCCAGTTCATTCATCAGTGCGATATTCAGATCGCGCTGGGTATTTTCGATGACCTTGGCGGCCTCGGCCGCTTTAATGGACGAAGCGCGGTGTACGCCCGGAATCACGATGCGCTCGTACAGTTGGGCCACCGATTCCAGGGTTTCCGGGGTATCGCCCGAAACAATTTTCAGAATCTTGGTCAGGGTATGTTCGCGGTCACCCGGATTGATACGCTCTGGCGAATAGCCGACAAAGAAGCCTTCTTTCCACTTCATGCCCGATTCGCGCTCCAGCACAGGGATGCAGATCTCTTCAGTGGCGCCCGGATAAACGGTCGATTCATAAACCACGATCGCACCCTTCTTGAGATTCTTACCGGCACTCTTGCTGGCACCGATCAGCGGGGTGAAGTCCGGCTGGCGTGCATCGTCGACTGGCGTCGGCACCGCCACGATGATGATATCGGCTTCGCTCAGTTTGGCAGGATCCGAGGTGTATTCCGCGAACTTGGCCAGCGACATTTCTTCATCGCTCAGTTCGCGCGAAGGATCCACTCCGCGCAGGCACGAATCCACCTTGTTTTGCGCGATATCGAAACCTATCGTACGCGAGTGTTTGCCAAATTCGACCACCAGCGGCAAGCCCACGTAGCCGAGGCCAATGACAGCGATAATATTCATGAGACGGTTTCCTTCACCAGAAAATTAAAAATTGTTAACGGCGTTTCCACTCTTTGAGGAACAGGCCGATAAACGCCATATCATCGATAAAATAACGGCGGAACATGCGGCGCGGCTCTTGCAGGAAGCGATAAAACCATTCCAGACCGGAGCGCTGCATCCACACGGGAGCCCGCTTCACGCGCCCCACTGCCACATCAAACGTCCCCCCTACACCCATCGCAAACGGAATGCGCATCTGCGCCTGGTACTGGCCCAGGAAATGCTCTTTCTTTGGAGAACTAATAGCAACGAACAGCAGATCGGCACGCGCCGCCGTAATCGCTTCTACCACGCCTGCCTATTCTTCGGGCTTCCAGTAGCCATTCCGATATCCGGCAATAATCAGACCCGGGTATTTTTTTTCATAGACCTGCTTGACCGCCGACACTACCTCTTCACGCGCGCCCAGCAAATACACCCGCCATTGCCGCTGCGACGAGCGCTGCATCAGCGCTTCGAACAGATCCACACCAGCCACCCGTTCCTTGATGGGTATGCCCAGCATGCGCGCCGCCCATACCACCGGCATGCCATCAATGTTAATCAATGCACATTCGTTTATGATGCGGCGCAGTTCAGCATCCCGGCTGGCCTTGACCAGTTTGTCGACATTCACCACCACGTGCTGGTGTGGCTTGCCGCTGGCAATAAAGCCTTCCACCGTCTGCAAGGTCTCTTCCATGCTCAGGTTGTCCATTTCACAACCCATCATCGTCACGCGCTGGTTCATGCCAGTTGCTCCGCCAGCACCGCCACGATACGCTCTGCCGCATGGCCGTCCCACAGTTGAGGACGCCTGCCTTGCTTGCCTTCACCACGCAATATCAGCTGAACTTGTTCCACCATACGCTGCGGGTCGGTGCCTACCAATACGTTGGAGCCTTCGTCGACCGTCACCGGACGTTCAGTATTCTCGCGTATCGTCACGCAAGGCACACCCAGCGCCGTGGTTTCTTCCTGCAAACCGCCACTATCGGTAAGCACCACGGCTGCGTCTTTCCAAAGATTCAGGAAGGCCATATAACCCTGCGGCCCAACCAGCGTAACATTCGGCCCCAAATTGATACCGAAACGCTCGAGATTGGCGCGGGTACGTGGATGGACCGGGAAGATCAGGGGCAGGTCGGTGGCGATCTGACGCAAGCCGCTCGCAATTCGGGTCATGGTGGCTGCGTCGTCGACATTACTGGGGCGGTGCAAGGTCAGCACGCCGTAGCGCTGTCCTGCATGCGCGGCCTTGAAGCCGGCCGGATCCAGTTCTTGGCCACTGCACTGTTCCAGTTGTTCAGCTTGATACAAAACATTATCGACCATCACATGGCCAACATAGTGGATCGCCGCTTCAGCCTTGCCTTCGCGGCGCAAATGGTCCACCCCGCTCGGCTCAGTCACAAAGAACCAGTCCGAAATACTGTCCGTCACGAGACGGTTGATTTCCTCTGGCATGGCCAGATCGCCGCTGCGCAAACCGGCCTCTACGTGCGCCACCGGAATCACCAGTTTCTTTGCCACGATAGAACAGGCCAGCGTGGAATTCACGTCGCCCACCACTAGCACGGCAGCCGGACGCTGCGCCTGGCACAGCTCCTCGAACGCCAGCATGATCTTGCCAGTTTGCTGAGCGTGGCTGCCGCCACCGGCCGCCATGAACAGATCGGGCGCAGGAATACCCAGCTCCTTGAAAAATACCTCATTCATATCGTGGTCATAGTGCTGACCGGTATGGATAATCTTGTAGTCGAGGCCGCCATGAGCGCGCAGGGCGCGCACAATTGGGGCAATCTTCATGAAGTTAGGCCGTGCGCCGGCAACAAGGTAAAGCAGAGGCTTGGTCATAAATGCGAGGTTCCGCCAGTTAACAATGCTAAGCAAAAGAACAACATTTCAACGACAAATTTAGCCGTCGTAACGGCTCAGTATAAGTCGGGGCACACTTTACACTATGTTCACACCGCATGGCAATCTATACAACAAATTAATAGCCGAACGGCAGCTGGATCAGTCCTTCAGCTCCTGGTAATAGCGCCGTAAAACTCCCAGCACGACATCGACCGCATACACTGCACGCACCCGCGCTTGCGCATGCTGTGTACGCTGTATCACCGCAGCGCCAGCACCGAGTGCCTCGATCAGCCCAGCCGCCAACTGCGCCGGGCTGCCGACTTCAACCAGAACGCCGCAAGCGCCCTGCTCCAGCATTTCGTCCACCGCCCCCACTTTAGTGGCGACGATGGGCGTGCCGGCCACCATCGCCTCCAGCACCACCATGGGCATCTGTTCGAAGCGCGAAGGCAGAACAAAAGCACCTGCCTGCGCCAGCAATTCGGTGCGCTGCTGAGCATTGATCCAGCCCGGCAATACCAGCGCCGCATCTATGCCCAACTCGCGCGCCAACTGGCGCACCTGATCCACTTCGCCTTCGCCAGCCAACACCAGACGGGCTTGCGGCTGTTGCGCCAGCACAGCGGGAAACGCGCGCAACAGGTCATACACCCCTTTTTTATCATCGAGCCGGCCGAGAAACAGCACATCCTTGCCTGCCGCACGCTGCGGAACCAGCGCGGGAATTTCTATCGGGTTAGGCATCAATTCAACCCGCGCAACGCCTACTTGCTCAAGCAGGACTCCGGCCGAATGGCACAACACAAAAGCACAGCAGCTGCTGCGCATCACCCGGCGCGCAAGCCAGCGTTGCCAAGGGTTAAGACGCTGTTCCAGAAACAGGGGAAATTCACCGCTATGCAGATGGAAAATCACCGGACAGCCAAACAGCCGCGCCAGCATGATGAACAAGGACTTACGCCAGAAACTCGCATCCGAGGCAACATGGGCATGCAGCAATGCGACCCGTCCGCTGACCAGCAATAGGGCAAAGCGCAGCAAGGAACACAAAGCCAGCCAAGCCTTCTGCCAGCGATTCCCACTGATGTGCGTAGGAATGAATATACAGTCGCCACCGTCAGTATAACCATTGCGCAGCATGACCCCGATCACCGAGGCCATGCCGCCTTTGGCGCTCGGCGAAGGGCCTATCATCACCACCCTTTTCATGTCGCCTCCATCACATGCGATGCGCCAAGATACTTAGAGATATTCAAATGTTGTACAAGCAGTTTATGCTTGCCCGAGCTGGTGCGGTCGATCTGGTCAACCCGGACAATTTCCACATCGAGCCCGCCCTGCGTCTTGCTGCGTATCCCCGCCGCCAACTTATCCTTGGCAGAACTGGACAAATCAGTCGCCGACAGCACTTTCAATAACGCACGGCCAGGCTCGTGCTGCTCGAACTGCATTCGATCAGCATCGGCCAACTGTTCAAAGTGGGCCGCCCCGATGGTACAGATCGACACTACCCGCTGGTCACGGCATACAAGAAACTCTTGCAGGCGCCCCTCAATCCGGTCAACTGCCGGGAAACCCGGTCGTAAAACATTCGGCGCCGCGCTCCACATCGCCAGATCGCCGGTGCGGTAGCGAACTAGCGGCATGACACGGTTATCAAAACCAGTGGCTACAATTTCACCCAGCTCTCCCGGCCGTGTCACCGGCTGGCCCTGGAAATCGACCAGCTCCAGTTTGCCATACAGCGGCCAGAAGAAATAACGCGCATCATTCGGTAACGAAATCGCTTTGACGGCCCGCTCCGTGTGGCCGTAATCGAGCAGAACAGGGCAGTTGAACACCCGCTGGATCAGTTCGATCTGATAATCATAGACATTTTCGGAGAATAACTGAACGCAACGAATACGCTCGGTCACATCGGGCGCAGGGTGGGCATCGAGCCACTTTGCCAACGGCACCAGCGCCGACGGAAACGCATGTATAAAGGTAGGGCGCCACTCGCGCGCCGCCGCAATATAGCGCGGCATATGGGGCGGCTCCAGATGGTCGGAGCTCAGGTGCAAATAACGCTTGATCGGATCATACATCCAGATCGGGCCATCCGGACGGTCGGCGCCAGGCACCGTGCGGCCGCGCAGTGCCAGTATGCAATCGCCAGAACCGATTCCCGCTACAGTATCGAACGTGCCGTTGTAGGCAAAATCCTTGGAACGGGAAACGTATTTTTCCAGATACAACTTCATTGGAATCGAGGTCGAGCCCCCCGTATGCGCCACCAGCCGCGTGCGGGCCGGCATCCTCCGGGACAGATAGGCTTCAGGCCGGGATTTCAAGCTGGCTTTTTCCAGCAGCGGAAACTGCGCCAGCATTTCCTCGCCACTCATGCCGGGGCGCAGCTGCGCGCCCACTGCTGCATAGGCGGGCACCGTTTCCACTGACCAGCGCAGCGTCTCAATCAGCTTTTCATTTGCGCGCCGTGCCGTCCACTCGGGGTCCTGCACCGAGCGCTCAATGTCGTGCATAAAATCATCGTAGCGGGCACCGTAGCGTAACCGGGTTGGAATACGTGCATACACACCTCCAATGCTACTTTTAATCCATTGCGGCGCGGCCGTGTAGTACTTCAAAAACGGATGTATCAGGTCTTCCATCGGCATTGGATAGGGCTTTCGAGGAATAACGGCGGTTCAATCAGGCGCTGCGCAATGCAGGGCCGCTACTGGCTGCCAGGTCTGGATTTGCCGACGCCGCCAGGCGCTGACGGTGCTCAATGGCCAGGCCGATGGCAATAGCAAACCAGTAGAAGACTTGAATGTAGTCGAATATGAGCCGGGAACCGGAAACACACTGAATCATGAATATCACCAGCGCTACCGATACGCCATTGAAGTAGGCCCTTATCAGGGGCGGCTGGGTCACATCATTGGCACGGCGACGGAACAGCCGCCATACTTGCAACAGGAAATAACCCACCACCGCCAGGCCGACCACGCCGTGGTCCATCAGCAGACGCAAATATGCATTGTGTGGGTGCCCTTCAACGATCAAGCCTTCGCGCGCCGGCAGCGACCACTGGGTTGCATTAACGCCATCCCCGATGATGGGATGCTTGGCAATTTCCGGCAGCAAAGGCAGCCAGATACCACCGACCCGGCCAGCTGTCAGCGTATCGTGCTGGCGCGAACCGACTCCACCTTTGCCAAAACCGGTTGTAGCACGCTCGACAAACGAATCCGGCAGCAATACAGCTACCGTGGCGCAGACAAACAGACCTATCAAGACATAGCGCATATTTCCGCGCAAAAAGAAAAATACGCAGACCACCAGCAATACACCCAAAAAAGCGGCGCGTGAGAACGTCAACAACAAGGCCATCACCGTAGCGCCAATCACTACAAGACCAACGATTTTTCCACGTACAGTCTGATAGACCGGCAACATGAATAGGCCTGCAGCAAATGCCGGCAGCAGGATCACAGAGAGAGCGTTAGCATGCAGGCCGTAGAACTCAGGAAAGTACGCGCCGCAGGGGTTGCAAGCTCACGAAGACTGTAACCAGACACCAATACCACTGCAATTACCAGCATCGGCAAAGCAACTACGCTGACATTAACAACGCGCAACCAGCGTTCTGGCTGCTTACTCTGCGCTACTGCCACAGCAACCATCCAAACTGCGATCAAATAAACTAAAGGCTTAATGAATTCGTCAAACCCATAACTCGCGGCCGTACGGTAAAGAAACGGATTCTCCAAGAGGAAATGGGCGGCAATAAGGCGAACTTTACTCGCCCCAATATACGTACCCAACGCCAACAGCCCCAGTATCGGCCCATAAAACTTCCATGGGAAAGCCACCAATCGACGACCACCAAAAACTGATGTTAGTAGCATAGAGCAAAAGGTAACCGCAATAGTGCCATTTAACGGCGTAAACCCCGGAATACCCAACATTTGACGCGGCATCAACACTGTCGCAGCCAAAGGCATCATCAACATTATGCCGATCACGCCAATACGGAAATCAACGAATATACAAATTAATCCGACAATACCGATTACCAATGCGAGCGCAGGAATCCCCCCGCCAACACCTATTAGCAAACCGAAAAACACGGTCATTAACAGGGCGCCGAGCCCGAATAGGATGCGTTTGGAACCAGTCATGGAAAACTCAACGATCAAAAATGGATAATTAACAGGACCTTGCCAGGTCTATT
>Ga0187843_10002298_pt1 | contig 11657 bp, 12 predicted proteins | sample SpaLakP09_SKY_43_FD_134516 | JGI IMG/M metagenome (GOLD analysis project Ga0187843, IMG submission 134516) | Oligotrophic lake water microbial communities from Sparkling Lake, Wisconsin, USA - SP09_SKY_43 | ecosystem: Environmental > Aquatic > Freshwater > Lake | place: USA: Sparkling Lake... | reverse complement strand
CTGTCGATGCCACCGGTTCTCATTGCTCACTCCGTCTTGTTGCTGCCATGGAACAAATTCCACGACATGGCGGGCCGCAGCGTTACAATACGTCACGGCTCTTTCAGTGCTAGCAGAATATCAGGGCACTAGTCCAGCGACAGTTGCGAGCAGAGGCCTAAACGAGGCTCTATTTGCCGGTTTGAAATGTCACCGTTCAGGCAATAATCGTTCATCCTCACACCAACCCCGTACCGGAAAACCATCACCATGGCCGTAGCCGAAAACCTAGCCACCGAAAGCACTAGCGAGACTGGCGACGAAGAAGTCAGCGAACAGCTCTCGTTCTTCCAGACCCCGCTGGGCCGCAATTTCGCCCGCGCTGCGGCGGCGGCGGCAGTGATCGCCGTGCTGTTCGGGCTCTACCTGTGGAACAAGCCGCCCGACTATGGCGTGCTGTTCTCCAACTATTCGGACCGCGACGGCGGCGCCATCACGGCCGAACTAGACAAGCTCAACGTCAAACACAAGTTTTCCGACAACGGCACGGCCATACTGGTGCCCATCGACCAGGTACACGATGTGCGCCTGAAACTGGCGGCACAGGGTCTGCCCAAAGGCGGCAGCGTCGGCTTCGAGCTGATGGAAAACCAGAAGCTGGGGGTGTCGCAATTCCTCGAACAGGTCAATTACCAGCGTGCCCTGGAAGGCGAGCTGGCCCGTTCCATCCAGTCGCTGGCGGCAGTGGAGACCGCGCGCGTCCATCTGGCCCTGCCTAAACCATCGGTGTTCGTGCGCGACCAGCAGAAACCCACCGCTTCCGTACTGCTGACGTTACGCCCGAACAGCATGATCAATGTGGAGCAGACTGCCGCGATTGTCCATCTGGTCGCCTCCAGCGTACCGGAACTGATACCCGCCAACGTCACCGTGGTAGATCAGGCCGGCAATCTGATTTCCGAGCTGAACAAGAATGGCAACGCCAGCCAGAACGCCAAGAACATGAACGAGACCCAGCTCAAGTATGTCAAGGACATGCAGCAGCAGGTGATCCGTCAGGTCGAATCGATCATCATTCCTATCGTCGGCGAAGGCAATGTACGGGCCGAAGCCACGGCCGATGTAGACTTTTCCCAGATCGAGCAGGCGGCCGAAACCTATAAACCCAATTCGCCGCCGGCCGCGTCCGCTATCCGCAGCCAGCAGAGCAGCGAAACCAGCGGCAGCGCCGGCAGCAACAATCCGAACGGCATCCCGGGCGCCCTGTCCAACCAGCCGCCCGGCACGGCCACGGCACCGCTCAACCAGAGCGCCGCCACCGGCAGCACCGCACCGGCACCGGGCACGCCGCCGGGCGCCGCCACCGGCAGCAGCGGCACGGCCGGTCCTACCCACAAGGAATCGACCACCAACTACGAAGTTGACAAGACCGTGCGCTACGAGCAGCGCGGCATGGGCGGCCTGCGCCGCCTGACGGTGGCGGTGGTGGTCAACCACAAGCGCATCGTCGGCAAGGATGGCAAAGTCACCGTCAAAGCCTATACGCCGGAAGAAATGGCCAAGATCAACGATCTGGTCAAGCAGGCCATGGGCTACAACCAGGACCGCGGCGACGCCGTCAGCGTGGCCAATGCACCGTTCGAAGGGGTGGACCGACCGTACGAGCAGCCGCCCGAATGGTGGCGTGATCCAGCCAACCTGCCGCTGGCCAAGGACTTTGCCAAATTCCTCATCACCGCCATGATACTGCTGTACATCGTACTGCGTATCGTCAAGCCGATGATGCGCCCGGTATTCAAGAAAATCGACGAGTTCAATGCCGTCGAGCCGGAGCCGGAAGAGCCGGAACCGGAAGAGGAAGAAGCCATGGACGACAGTCCGAACGAAGCGCTCATCGCCGAAGAAGAGCTGCGCCTCGAAGAAAACACGGTACGCAGCTACCGCGAAAACCTGGCCATGGCGAAGAAACTGGCGACCGAAGACCCGCGGATCGTAGCCAACATTATCAAGGAATGGATAGGCGCAAATGACTGAGAATACCGGACTGCAGAAAGCGGCAATTCTGATGCTGTGCATGGGCGAGACGGAAGCGGCCGAAGTGATGAAATTCCTCGGCCCGCGCGAAGTGCTCAAGCTGGGCGCCGCCATGGCCACCATGAAAAACGTGCCGCACGAAGACGTGGTGGGCACGCTCGACAACTTCCGCGACATGGTCGCGGCGGCCTCCACCGTGGGCCTCGATTCGGACGAATACATCCGCCAGGTGCTGACCAAGGCGCTGGGCGACGACAAGGCCTCGGTGCTGCTGTCGCGTATTCTGGGCGGCAAGGATGCTTCCGGCATCGAATCGCTGAAGTGGATGGATTCACAGTCCGTAGCCGAACTGATCCGCAACGAACACCCGCAGATCATCGCCACCATCCTGGTCCACCTGGAGCGCGACCAGGCTTGCGAAATTCTCGGCCACTTCACCGACCGTCTGCGCAACGACGTGGTGCTGCGGATTGCCACGCTGGACGGCGTGCAGCCGGCTGCGCTGCGCGAACTCAACGACGTGCTGACCAAGCTGTTGTCGGGTAATGAAAATATCAAGAAATCCTCGCTGGGCGGGGTACGCACAGCCGCCGAGATCCTCAACTTCATGAGCGGCGAGCAGGAAGGTTCGGTGATGGACAACATCAAGAACTACGACAACGATATGGCGCAGAAGATCATGGACGAGATGTTCGTGTTCGACAACGTGATCGATATCGACGACCGCGGCATCCAGCTGCTGCTGCGCGAAGTCCAGTCCGACATGCTGGTGATTGCGCTGAAAGGCGCTTCGCCCGAGCTGCGCGAGAAAATCTTCAAGAATATGTCGGCCCGTGCGGCCGAGATGATGCGCGAGGATCTGGAATCCAAGGGTCCGGTGCGGCTGTCCGAAGTGGAAGCCCAGCAAAAAGGCATATTGCAGATCGTGCGCCGTCTGTCCGACGAAGGCCAGATTGTGCTCGGTGGTAAAGGCGACGATTCCTTCATCTGATGAACAGTACGGTAAAAACACCCCAGCCAGCCTTCCAGCGCTGGCAAATGACCTCGTTCGGCGACGAGCGCCCCAGCGCCGTGGCCAAGCGCGAGGCCGAGCAGCGCTTGCGCGACGCCGAAGCGGCCCAGCTGGCCGCCGAGCAGCACGAACAGGAAGAACTGGAACGGCTGGCGCAGGAGCAGGAAGACATGGGCCCGCCCGAACCGCCGCCGCCCGCCTACCCGACGGTAGAGGAACTGGAAGCTATCCGCGAACAGGCGCGCCAGGAAGGCTACGAGGAAGGCCACGCAGCCGGCCATGCCGACGGCCATGCCGAAGCAATGGAACAAGGCCAGCAGCGCACCGACGCGGTGCTGGCCGAACTGCACAAGCTGGCGGAAAGCTTCGGCGCTGCCGTGCAGCAGGCCGACCAGCTGATCGCCAACGATGTGCTGGAACTGGCCCTGCATCTGGCCAAAAACATGCTCAAGACCGCCCTGCCCGTCAAACCGGAACTGCTGCTGCCGGTGGTGCGCGAAGCGGTCGATTACCTGCCCTCGCTGCAGCAGCCGGCTGAACTGTTCCTGCATCCGGAAGATGCGGCGGTGGTGCGCGCCGGCATAGGCGAAGAACTGCAGCAGAACGGCTGGCGCATCGTCGAAGACGAACAGGTGGGGCGCGGCGGCTGCAAGGTCGATACCGCCAGCAACCAGATCGACGCCAGCGCTGCCGTACGCTGGCAGCGCCTCAGCCTGGCGCTGGGTAAAGATGTGAGCTGGCTGGACTGAGATGGAGACCACCCTGCCCGCGTCTGCAGCAAACTCGGCCGCCGAGTCTGCCAACCCTGCCAACCCGCACAGTGCGCGCTGGCAGTCCTATCTGCACGACTGCGCCACGCTGGCCGACTTCGTCGAACCCATGCATGTTTCCGGCCGCGTGACGAGGGTAGCGGGACTGGTGATGGAAGCCGTGGGGCTGCGTCTCGCGGTGGGTGCGGCCTGCACCGTGCCGCTGCCGGCTGGCGGCCATATCGAAGCGGAGGTGGTGGGTTTCGAAGGCGAACGGCTGTTCCTGATGCCGCAAAGCGATGTCGAAGGCGTGGTGCCCGGTACCCGCGTATTCCCGGTAGAACCGGCCATCCCCCGCCCCGGCAGCGTGCCGCATCCGCGCCGCCGCCCCAGCGACCGCGCCCGCCATTTGCCGGTGGGGCCGGAACTGCTGGGCCGCGTGCTCGACGGCGCCGGCCGTCCGCTCGATGGACTGGGGCCGCTCAACGCCAGCGCCAGCGCCCCCATCAACACCCGCCCCGCGAACCCGCTGGGACGGGCACCGATTACCGATACGCTGGACGTAGGCGTACGCTCGATCAACGCCATGCTGACGGTGGGCCGAGGCCAGCGTATGGGCCTGTTCGCCGGTTCCGGCGTGGGTAAGTCCGTCTTGCTGGGCATGATGGCGCGCTACACGGAAGCCGACATCATCGTGGTCGGCCTGATCGGCGAACGGGGCCGCGAGGTCAAGGAATTCATCGAACAGATTCTGGGCGAGGAAGGGCTGGCCCGGTCCGTGGTGGTGGCGGCTCCGGCCGACACGCCGCCGCTGATGCGCCTGCAGGGCGCCGCCTATGCCACCGCGATTGCCGAACATTTCCGCGATCAGGGCATGAACGTGCTATTGATTATGGATTCGCTGACCCGCTACGCCATGGCACAGCGCGAAATTGCCTTGGCCATCGGCGAGCCGCCCGCCACCAAAGGCTATCCGCCTTCCGTGTTTGCCAAGCTGCCCATCCTGGTGGAGCGGGCCGGCAACGGCGAACAGGGCGGCGGCTCGATCACCGCCTTCTACACCGTGCTGACCGAGGGCGACGACCAGCAGGACCCGATTGCCGACTCGGCAAGGGCAATTCTGGGCGGCCACATCGTGCTCAACCGCCGCCTGGCCGAGGCCGGCCACTATCCGGCCATCGACATCGAACAGTCGATCAGCCGTGCCATGCACGGCATTACCAGCGCCGAGCACCAGAACCAGGCACGCCGCCTCAAGCAGCTCTTCTCGCGCTACGAACGCAGCCGCGATCTGATCAGCGTGGGCGCCTATGCCGCCGGCAGCGATCCCGTGCTCGATCAGGCCATCCTGCTGCATGAACGCATCGAGCATTTCCTCCAGCAACAGATCACCGAACAGGTGACCATGGGCCAGAGCTTGGGGCAACTTACCTCTCTATTCGACTGATGGGCGGGCCCAAGGCCCTCCTATAATTGATGCATCATGGCTTCAAAAGCGCAATTAGAAACACTGATGGGACTGGCACAGCGCGAAACCGATGAGGCGGCAAAACGCCTCGGCGTGGCGCTGAAGGCGGTCGAGGATGCCAAACAGAAGCACCAGATGCTGCAGGGCTACCGTGACGAGTATGTGCAACGTTTTCACGCAGCGCAGGCAGCCGGCATCACGCCCATGGCCTATCGGAATTTTCAGGCGTTTATGGACAAGCTCGACACGGCTGTGCATGGACAGCTGGAGATGATCAGGCATGCCGAGTACCGCGCCGAACAGGAAAAATCGGCCTGGCAGGCTTGCGAGCGCAAGCGCATGTCGTATTCCACCCTGAACGACCGGGCAGATGCTGCGGCGCTCAAGCTGGAAAACAAGCGCGACCAGAAGCTGATGGATGAACATGCAGCAAGGCAGGCGTACTACAAACGCTAGCCACAGGAACCAGCAAGCCCCGCAACCAACCGAGATGGCGCGAACATGCAAACCCAAAATTTACTAACGCCGACGCTGAACCCCAACGCGGTAGCCGCGCCCAGTGTCAATCTGAATCTGCAGGCCAGCGGCGGCGACAATGCCTTCCAGCGCGCCCTGTCGCGCGAAATGGACCAGCGCCAGAGCAGCAATCCCACCCCGGTGATGAGTGCGAAAACGCCCGACCGCCCAGCGGCCAGCCGTGCCGACGGCGCCAAATCGAGCCCGCCCGCCAATACTAATAGCACCGCCAGCGCCAGCCAGAACAGCAACACCGGCGGCGCCGCTGAAAAAGACAGCAGCGCCGACGCGGCGCCTGCCAGCACGGCGACAGCCAGCAGCGGCAGCAAGACTGAACAGGCCAAGGATGGCAGCGACAGCAGCACCGGCAAGGCCGCCACTGCCGACGACCCGGCGGCCAACGGCCAGGCCGACCCCATGGCCCAGATGCTGGCACTGGTAGCCGCCTTCAACCAGCCCGCCAGCGCCGCACCGGCCGCCGATGCTGGCGCCAGCGCCGGCGCCGGTGCCGATACCGCGGCGGTGGCCACCAGCGCCCAGTCCGCTCCCGATGTACTGGCAGCCCATCCAGCCGGCGCCGCCGTGGCGGCCGATGCCGCGGCCGAACTGCCGGGTGCCCAGGCTGCCGTGACGGCCAGCGCCGGCGACGCCCTGCCAGCGGCGGCTGCGAGCGATAGCGCCGACCTGCCAGCCACATTCAAACAGGCACTCAAGCAAGCCAAAGATGGCGCCAGTGTCGCTAGCGCGGCTGCCGCGCCGGCCGCCAGCGACGCAGCTGGCACCGTCCGCAGCACCAGCGTCGCCAGTGCCGCACCGGTGGTAGCCGGCGCCGCCGCACCGCTGACCAGCGCCAGCAGCAGCGCCGATGCCGAACCGGCCGCCAGTACCACGGTTCAGGCTGCCAGCACCACTTCCGCCAGCGCCGGCAACCCTGCCGTCAAAGCGGAACCAGCCGGCGTCAGTGCCCAGCCGGCCGGCGACAAGAACAGCGTCAGCGCCGAGCCGCTGGCTGCCGCCGTGACGGTTCACAGCACGGGCAACAACGAGGCTACGCCACAACTGAAGGAAGCCGCCCCGGCAATTACCGCCGCCAGCAATGCGCAAAATGCCATCGCCGCAGCCAGAGCCGCTGCCACGGCCGTGCCTACCGACAAGCTGAGCAGCCGCGTCGGCACGCCAGCCTGGGACCAGCAGCTGGGCCAGAAAGTCATCTTCATGGCCGCCGGCGGCGAGCAGAGTGCCACCATGGAACTCAATCCGCCCGATCTGGGCCCGCTGCAGGTAGTCCTGAGCGTAAACAAGGATCAGGCCACGGCCGCCTTCACGGCGGCCCAGCCGGAAGTACGGCAAGCACTGGAATCGGCCATGCCCAAGCTGCGCGAAATGATGAGCGAAGCGGGCATACAGCTGGGTAACGCCAGCGTTTCGGCCGGTATGTCAGATCAAGGCAACAACGCCAGCCAGCAGGCCAGCGCGGCCCAGAGCGGCGCCGGCGGTTCCGGCCGCTCCGGCGACGGCATGGGCAACGGTGGCCGTAGCGGGCGTGACAATGACAGCGCCCCGGTGCCACGCAGCGCCCCCGTGCGCCGTGCGCCGGCCGGCGCGGTCGATACCTTTGCCTGAAAGACCTGAGCAGCGACAGCAGGAATTACGCGAGCACAGGCGGAAAACCAGTCCGCCTGTTACACTAGGGAAACAGCAACCACCCTGAATTTGCCCCGCTTTTCCGTGCATGTGATGCCGCAGGGACAGGTGTAGTGACATAATGGCGGAGTGATCCACTTTCCGTCGTAGAAGAGCAACTTGAAAGCGAACCCTAAAATGAAAGCCGAGCCTAAGGTCGAAGCCGCACCCGCAGCGGGCGGTGGCAGTAAAAAACTGATTATCATCATCGTGGCGCTGCTGCTGGTACTCGGTGGCGGTGGCGGCGCTGCAGCCTGGTACTTCCTGCATGCGAAAAATGCCGATGCGGCCCATGAGGAAGAAGAGGAAGCGCCAGCCAAACCCAAGCACAAAGCCTCGAAAAAAGGCCATTCCGGCGCGCCTGAATATGTGGTGGTCGAACCATTCACCGTCAACCTGCAGCCGGGTGAAGGCGGTGCCGACCAGTATCTGCAACTGGCCTTTACGCTGGAAGTGGGTGGCCCGGAAGAAGGCAAGACCGTTAAGGACAATATGGCCAAGGTGCGTAGCCGCATGCTGCTGCTATTGTCGAGCAAGCACGCGCAAGACTTGAAGTCGCCTGAAGGCAAAGTTCAGCTGGCCCGTGAAATCATTGCCCAGCTCAAGGAACCCTTCGAAGACCGGGGCGAGCCGCAGGACATTCAGGACGTCTTGTTCACCTCGTTTATCATTCAGTAACCATTCGCTAGCTAGAACGTCATGGCTGATAATTTTCTCTCCCAGGAAGAAGTCGATGCCCTGTTAAAGGGCGTCAACGGCGACCAGGACGATGTCGCGGCACAGGAAGATGTTGCGGGCGTCCGCACCTACAACCTTGCCACCCAGGAGCGCATCGTGCGTGGGCGTATGCCTACGCTGGAAATTATCAACGAACGTTTTGCCCGTCTGCTGCGCGTCGGCCTGTTCAACTTCCTGCGCCGCAGCGCCGAGGTGTCGGTGGGTTCGGTGCGGGTCTCCAAATATTCGGAATTCATCCGCAATCTGGTGGTGCCGACCAATCTGAATCTGGTGCACATGAAGCCGCTGCGCGGCACCGCGCTGATGGTGTTCGATCCCGGTCTAGTGTTCCTGCTGGTGGACAATCTGTTCGGCGGCGATGGCCGCTTCCACACCCGCGTGGAAGGGCGCGACTTTACCCAGACCGAGCAGCGCATCATTCTGCGCATCCTCGATATCGTGTTCGAAGCCTATACCAAGTCGTGGGAGCCGGTGTTCCCCGTCGAGTTCGAATACATCCGTTCCGAAATGAATACCCAGTTTGCCAACATCGCCACCCCCAACGAGGTGGTGGTGGCCTCCACCTTCACGGTGGAACTGGGTTCCGTATCCGGCCAGATCCACTTCTGCATGCCCTACTCGATGATAGAACCGATCCGCGACTCGCTCACCTCCAGCCTGCAGGGCGAGGCGCTGGAAGTGGACAAGCGCTGGATCCGCCTGATGACGCAGCAGATCCAGATCGCCGAAGTGGAACTGGTAGCCACGCTGGGTACGGCCAAGGTGAACTTCGACGAGATACTGAATATGCGCGTGGGCGACATCATCCCCTTGAATATTCCGGAACTGCTGGCCGCCACCGTCGACGGCGTGCCCGTGATGGATTGCAGCTACGGGGTGATGAACGGCCAGTACGCACTAAAAGTAGAGAAATTGCTGGCCAATGCCGATAACATCAAATAAGACCGGCGTGGCCGGTGACCGCAATACAGGAGAGAAGCATGTCGGATAATCAAGACGATCAGCCTATGGACGACGATCCATGGGGCGCGGCCATCGCCGAGCAAGCCCAGGCTGAAGCGGCTGCGGCGGAAAAAGCCCAGGCGCAGGCGGCCAGCGCCGCCGTGTTCAAGGATTTTTCCAGCACGGCGCCGAAAACCGAAACCCATAACGATATCGATTTCATTCTCGATATTCCCGTCCAGCTGACGGTGGAACTGGGCCGCACCAAGATCGCCATCAAGAACCTGCTGCAACTGGCCCAGGGCTCGGTGGTGGAGCTCGACGGTCTGGCCGGCGAGCCGATGGACGTGCTGGTCAACGGCTGCCTGATCGCGCAGGGCGAGGTGGTGGTGGTGAACGACAAGTTCGGTATCCGTCTGACCGATATCATCACGCCTTCCGAACGTATCCGAAAACTCAATAAATGAAGCGTGGCCTGACCTACTCCCTACTGATCGCGGCGGCTCTGGCCGCCGCGCCTGCAAGCGCCCAGCACCGGGTTTCCGGCACCATAGGCGGCCACCACGGCGCCAGCGCCAGTGCCCATGCGGCAGCCGCCGCCACTGCCCCGGTCCCAGCGACAGCGGCCAGCCCCGCCAGTGATACGGCCAGTGCCGCCCAGTCCGCTCCGACTCCGGCCAGCAGCAATCCCGCTGCCGCTTCTGCGAATACTACTGCCGCTGCCACGGCGGCTAGCGTCGCCAGTGCTGGCGCAACGCCCGCCGCGAGTGCGCCAGCTGCCCCGGCCGGTCCGCTGGCCATGACCATCCCCACGCCGGCGCCAGCGCCGGCCAGCAGCGGCGGCGGTCTGCTGCAGACCACCATGGCCCTGCTGTTCGTGCTGGCCGTGCTGGTAGGTCTGGCCTGGCTGCTGAAACGCTTCGGCCCCAAACACCTGACAGGTAGCCAGCGCCACATCAAGCTGGTCGACAGCCTCAACCTCGGTGCGCGCGAGCGCATATTGCTGCTGGAAGTGGGCGAGCAATGGATAGTGGTGAGCGCCTCGGCCGGCCGCATGAATGCCCTGACCACGCTGGCGCGGCAGGAACTGCCGCCGGAAGACAGCGCCACCGACGCTCCGGCCCGGCCGAATTTCGCCGCCTGGCTGAAACAGACCATCGAGCAGCGCCATGGCAAATAACCCTCAGCTGCGCCGCTACGGCGCGCGCGCCCTGCTGCTGCTGGCAGCGTTCAGCCTGCCCTTGCTGGCGGGCGCCGAATCGAGCATAGGCATCCCGGCCCTGACGGCCACCCCGGCGGCAGGCGGCGGCACCAATTACACGCTGCCTATCCAGACCATGCTGCTGATGACGGCGCTGAGCTTCATCCCGGCTGCGCTGCTGCTGATGACCAGCTTCACCCGCATCATCATTGTGCTGTCGCTGCTGCGCCAGGCGCTGGGCACCCAGTCCTCGCCGCCGAATCAGGTAATGGTAGGGCTGGCACTGTTCCTGACCCTGTTCGTGATGGGGCCCACCTTTGACAAGATCTATACAGAAGCCTATCTGCCGCTGCAGGAAAACCGCATCAGCATGAGTGTGGCCATGGACAAGGGCGCCGCACCATTAAAAATATTCATGATGAAGCAGACCCACCAGGCGGATCTGGCGCTATTCGTCAAACTCTCGCGCAGTCCTGCCCTGCAGGGACCGGAAGACGTGCCGCTGCGCATACTGGTGCCGGCCTTCGTTACCAGCGAACTGAAAACCGCCTTCCAGATCGGCTTCGCCATCTTTATCCCCTTCCTCATCATCGACATGGTGGTGGCCTCGGTGCTGATGTCGATGGGTATGATGATGATGTCGCCCGCCGTCATCTCGCTGCCCTTCAAGCTGATGCTGTTCGTGCTGGTGGACGGCTGGCAATTACTGCTGGGCTCGCTCGCCCAGAGTTTCTACTAGGAGCACAGAATGACCCCGGAAAGTGTCATGACGCTGGGCCGCCACGCGATGGAAGTCACCCTGATGATCGCCGCGCCCATGCTGCTGGTGGCCCTGGTGATCGGCCTGATCGTGAGTATTTTTCAGGCCGCCACCCAGATCAACGAAGCCACCCTGTCCTTCATTCCCAAGCTGGTCGGCATCTTTGTCGCACTGGTAGTGGCCGGACCGTGGATGCTGGCCACCATGCTCGACTACATGCGCGAGGTCTTCAACGGCATACCGGGACTGGTAGGCTAGCTTGAATATGCTTTGCGGAAATAAATTGTAGGCCTGCCCTCATGATTTCCTTCTCGACCGCCGATATTAACCTGTGGATCGCCGGCTTGTTATGGCCCTTGACGCGGATACTGGGCTTGCTGGCCGCTGCCCCCCTGTTCGGCAATTCGGCCATACCGGCCAGCGTCAAGATCTGCCTGGGTACGCTGCTGGCGATGGTGATCGCCCCGGTGGTGCCGCCGCAGCCGGCGGCCGACCCGCTGTCGCTGGCGGGGCTGCTGATTGTGGTGCAGGAAATGCTGATCGGGCTGGCCATGGGCTTCAGCATCCGCATCGTG
>Ga0187843_10002297_pt1 | contig 11659 bp, 11 predicted proteins | sample SpaLakP09_SKY_43_FD_134516 | JGI IMG/M metagenome (GOLD analysis project Ga0187843, IMG submission 134516) | Oligotrophic lake water microbial communities from Sparkling Lake, Wisconsin, USA - SP09_SKY_43 | ecosystem: Environmental > Aquatic > Freshwater > Lake | place: USA: Sparkling Lake... | reverse complement strand
GCTTTGCCGGTTTGGGCGACTAGTTGCCGCTTAGTGCGTCATTCCTGAAGGTGTTGGGATCATGGATTGGCTGAAATCGTCCAGAGACAACTTCTCAGCTTGCAATTCCAATTGATCGGGATAGAGGCTCAAACCGTGGCGAGCCACAGCTAAAGCACGCTCTGGGTCGAGGTTGCAGCGCAGAGCGCGAACCAACATCACCAGAGTGAAAGGAGGTGTTTTGTCGCCCTGAATTTTGACGAGTTCATCAATCAATTCCACAGCCAACTGCCAGTCGTTGTTAGTCATGGCTAACAAGCCACCAATAGCCAACATGTCTTCGCTGTGGGGATAAATGCTCAACCCTGCATCACCTAAGGCATTTGCCAAGTCCAACTGCTCGGTTGCCACTAATGATTGAATCGTTTCGCGGATTTCCGCGGGGCTAAAACGCTTGATCGTCTGCGTGTTTAACAATCCGCCGCTAACGGTCTGGTTCATCAATTCTTGGATAAGTGTCATTGCAAAGCTCCTGATTAAAAAGTGTTAAAAATGCCCCCCCCAGCGACTGATTTCATGGGCGGCCAAAATTAACAAAGCAAGAGAAGTGCCAGATCTATTGCTATTTGTAAGTGATGACTTCTTAAACTTGTAGTTAAACTACAGAAATAAATTCCTAAATTTAAACAAATGCCAATAGCAACTCTTTTTAATACCTGCGAGCAGCTGCAAAGGGATGGCAAGACTGACGAAGCACTTCGCACATACAACAGTTGGTTAGAAACATCTACCGATTCCAACCGATATTTGGCATGGTTTAACTACGGATCTTTGTTGCAGTCAACCGGAAGTCTTGCAGAGGCGGAAAACTCATATAGACAAAGCTTAAGTCTAAATAATCGTTTTCCCCAGGCATTAATTAACCTCGGATTGACTCTAGAAAAACTTGGTAAGCGTGATGAAGGGTTGCAGCTTTGGGCATCACTTGTAAGTCAAAGATATTTGCAAGACCCCCCCCCCATAACATGCTAACTATGGCGCTCAACCATATCGGTCGGGTGCAAGAAGAACTTAAGCAGTACGTCTTGGCAGAGAAGGCGCTAGAGGAAAGCTTAGCAATTGACCCTAAGCAAACGAATGCTCTCCAGCATTGGATACATATTCGCCAAAAGTCCTGCTCTTGGCCTGTATACAAACCGCTGCCAAATATTTCTCAAAATGAAATGCTAATGGCTACTTCACCACTGGCCATGTTGGCCTTGACTGATGATCCCGTTCAGCAACTGCTCACCAATTTCGCATTTGTTGAGCGCACTTATGGCTTTAAACAAGAATATTTAAGCAAGGGGCGCCGTTACCACCATGAACGGCTTCGGATAGGTTTTGTATCTGGCGACTTATGCGTTCATGCTGTTGGCTTATTGCTAGCGGAATTTCTGGAAGGCATCAATCGAAAAAAAAACGAAGTCTATGGGTATGACTACAGTCCAGAAGATGCCACCGCCCACAGGGCGCGCCTTAAAAAAGCTTTTGACCATTTACGGCCTATCCACAAAACATCAGATCGCGAAGTGGCTGAATTAGTACTTTCAGACGAAATTGATGTGCTAATTGACTTGCACGGCCTAAGTTCTGGCGCACGGCCTGGCATATTTGCATTGCATCCAGCCCCCAAACAAGGCACGTACCTCGGCTTTATCGGCACTACAGCAATGCCTTGGTTTGATTTTGTGATTGCAGATCGTTATGCATTGCCAGATGAACTTACAGCCTATTTCACAGAACCTCCCCTCTATTTAGAAGGTAGTTTTATTCCGATTACGCATGATGACATAACTTTAAGAGAAGTAACACGCAGCGAATTTCTTTTGCCTGAAGATGCATTTGTTATGGCTGCATTCGGCAACGTTTACAAAATAACCCCGGAGATTTTTTCGACGTGGATGACGCTTTTAAAAGAAATACCTAACGCGATTTTGTGGGTCATTGACGACAACCCTGCTACTACAGCCAACCTCAAAGCCCACGCAGCAGCAGAAAACATTGATTTGAAACAAATACAATTTACTGCGCGCACCACACATATTGAATACAGAGCCAAATTAAAATTGGCAGACGTTTTTTTAGATACGTTTCCATATAACTGTGGATCTACATCAATCGACGTAATAAATGCTGGTGTACCCTTAATCACAATTAGTGGTAAAACTTTGGTTTCCAGGATGGGGGGTAGTATTCTTAACAAAGTTGGCCTTGATATATATATTTGTAAAAACTACAACGAATATATAAAGAAAATAATTTCACTTTCTAAAACAGGGAGAAGAAGTCATCCTATCAAAATAAAAAAATCAGAGCCCACATCCAACTCCTTGACCAAAGAATTGCGATTAATTATTAGTAAGAGCACCTAAATTCAATGAATAATATATAAACTAACTCCGTACAATATATTAGCCGCTCTAATAAAATATATCGCATAATTTTTTTAATTATTGCCAAAAAGATAAATATGAAATCGCAAATTTACCAAATTTGTTATTCTGAAGAAACCTTAACTAATCTACCTGACGGTTTTTTAGCGCTGGACAACTCTCAAAATATGCGCCCCGATTGGAGAGAATATTGGCCTATCAGGAAATTTTTACTTGATAATTATTTGTCAGATGATATTTTATACGGATTCTTATCACCGAAATTCGCAAGTAAGACCCTGCTCGACCACTCCGGAATTCAAAAATTCATATTCGAAAGTTATAACAACGAAGATGTAGTGAGTTTTAGCCCCTTTTGGGATATGGTATCAATTTTCAAAAATATTTTTGAACAAGGCGACTTTTTTCATCCAGGCTTAGCAAGGACTTGTCAAAATTTTTGCAACCATTACGTTACCAACTTAAATACAATTAATGCCATTACGCATAGTCAAAATACCATTTTTTGCAACTATTTCTTAGCTAAAAAGAATTTCTGGGAAGAATGGCTTGACTTAGGCGAAAAACTTTTTTTATGTGCAGAAAATAATACTAGTCATTTAGCAGAAGAGTTAAATAAGACAACAAGTTACGGTTTAGAGCAATTGCCTATGAAAATTTTTGTGCAAGAACGTATTGCAACAATTGCGCTCCTTGCAAATTCAAATATTTCTTGTCTTGCATATAACCCCTTTAATACAGGCCCGTCTACAACACCATTTAATCAATTTCTTAATGAGGCAGTGATTAGTGACAGTTTAAAAATTAGTTATTCAAAAACTAATCATCCACTGTATCTAAATCAATTTGGCGTTGTTCGTGAAGAGATTATTTCTAAAATAAAACTTCGAAATTCATGAAAACTTACAAGATCTTAAGAAAAATTTCACAAAAAGAACTAGGAGCATCCCGGTGAATCAAATACAAATCTCAGGCCAACTTAGTCCTGACCTAGTTGACCTTATGCCATTAACTGCAAACAGAGTCATTGATATTGGTTGTGGTATTGGCGCAATAGCTATTCCAACTCAGAAGAAAGCATAAAGTTGCTACACGCTAGTTCGTACAACATGTTCTAATAATTTTCGGCTTTAAAAAATAATTAATAGGATTTAAATTGAATTCATCTAACCTTCTTGAGGAAAAACTACAGTCAAGTCTACTAGATCGATGGCGATTATTTGTATCCCAATTGCCACTTAACTATGAAGCAGCATCTTCAATTCCGTCTTTGGAAAATTTTAGTAAAGATCATTTTATTGATTTCAAACAATATGGTGGAAAGTTAATTCAATCAACTGAATTTAGATACTCAACAAAGTTTGAAGATGGTATGAATTCCCCGGGCATATTGTGGGATAGGCTAACAATTTTAAATTGCAAGCTCTTGTTTACATCTCCAGACAGCCTCCATCATAAGCCCTCTCTCCATAAAAATCTTGGTAATGTTTTGCTTGAATTAACTAGTGTTATGAAGGCGCTTAACAATTCGCTTCCAGCAAAGCACATACTTCTTGCTAAAGAATCAACTAATAGACAGAAAACAGTTGTTCCGCTTGAAGATTCTTTGTGGTCACTCCAATCGTCAAATATCGCAATGTGGATAAATCAAGATTTGCTCTACACTGTTAGTGTGGATGACGTGGGCCCGCAACGGTTGAGAGACTACATACATTTCTTCTCTAAGGCCAACAGAATCCGAAATATAGCCATTGAAAACATAGAACTTTTTTATATTCATAAATTTGAAAGGCGATAAAAATGAGAGTTTTAATTACTGGTGGAGCAGGGTTTATTGGAAGCTATACAACAGAAGAGCTTCTCAATTTAGGCCATTCCGTTGTATGTGTAGATAATTTCTCTAAATACGGCCGTGTCGAACGGGACTATTTTAATCATCCAAATTTCACTTTAATTGTAGGTGACGTTCAAGATCAGAAGACCATGGACGCGGCTTCTGAAGGGTGTGACTACATCATTGCTTGCGCAGCCATGATTGGCGGTATTTCATATTTTCACAAGTATGCATATGATTTGCTAGCAAGCAATGAAAGGATCTTGGCCTCTACTTTTGACAGTGCTATCAAACTTCACGAAAAAGGCGCGCTTAAAAAAATATTGGTTATAAGTTCAAGCATGGTTTATGAGAGATCAGATAGATATCCATCAAAGGAATCTGACATTATTGAAATTCCGGTACCAATGAGCACCTATGGTTTCCAAAAGTTAGCTAGTGAGTATTTTGCAAAAGGCGCATATGAACAATATGGAGTTCCTTTCACTATTGTGAGACCATTTAATTGCGTTGGTGTAGGAGAGCAAAAAGCTTTGACGGAAGATATTATTCCTAGCGGAAATATAAGCTTGGCCTTGTCGCACGTACTTCCTGATTTGATTCAAAAAATGGTTAAAGGGCAACGCCCTTTGCATATTTTGGGGGATGGAAACCAAGTGCGTTGTTATACGCATGGAACAGATATAGCCAAAGGAATCCGCATTTGCTTAGATCATCCTAACGCATTGAATCAAGATTTTAATATATCCACTGCCAGGGCAACCACTGTTAACGAATTAGCATCTTTAGTTTGGTCTCATTTTGAATCGGGAAAGCCGGAATTCATCTCAGAAACGCCATATGAATATGATGTCCAAAAAAGGGTCCCAGATGTATCTAAAGCTCGCGAGCTAATCGGTTTCGAAGCACAAATTTCACTTGAAGACTCTGTCTCTGAAGTATGTGAATGGGTGACTAAAGCCACCAAGGCAGGATTGTTTTGAGCAGGGTAATTATTGTTGGTGCTGGTTATGTTGGATTAACTCTAGGTGTTGCCTCTGCGCGTGTCGGGCACGAAGTTTATTTTGTAGACATCAACGCTACTACTGTTTCTAAATTGAATCAGAGACGTTCTACTTTTTACGAAACTGGTTTACAAGAAAGTCTTGATACGTTTTTTTCTGACAGACAAGACATAGCCTTTTTAAGTATGCATGATTTGTCAAAGGCTACCCCACTTAATTCCTCTATTTATATCATTAGTTTAGGCACCCCTCTTGGGCCTGATTCTCGCGCTCTGCTTGGTCCTGTTGAGGATGTAACACGAGAAGTAGCAAGCTACATGAATGATACCGATTTAATAATTCTAAGATCTACTATTGCAGTAGGAACTTCGCGGTACTTGATTAACCATATTCCATCTATTACGAATCTGAGTTTCTGCCCCGAACGTACCATCGAAGGTAAAGCTTTAGAAGAGCTTTCTATTCTTCCTCAGATAGTATCTGGTAATTCTTCTAAGGCTGAAGAAATGGCTCAATCCTATTTCGCCACTATCACTAAAAGCGTAATTAAAGCCTCAAGCCTTGAAACAGCCGAACTGATAAAGTTGGCGTCCAATTCCTTCCGTGATTTAAATTTTGCTTTTGCAAATCTTTTAGCTTTGATTTCGAATCAGCATAATGTTAATGTTAATGAACTTATATCACTTGCTAATTTTAGATATGATCGCAATAAGATAGCGTTACCAGGATTGGTTGGTGGTCCTTGTCTTGAAAAAGATTCTTATATCCTTTCTCAAAGCTTTAATGGAAAACATACAGACCTACTAATTGGTGCTCGTCACTTAAATGAAGAATTTCCCAATCAAGCCATCGAATTTATATCTCAACAAGGCGTACTAAGCACTACTAAAGTGCTTATATGTGGCGCCGCTTTTAAAGGTAAACCTGTAACAAGTGATACCAGAGGTTCATTTGTCTTTAATATTGTCCAAGGTTTGTTAAATTTAGGAATACTCAGCAACAATATTACTATTTTAGATCCAAAGGTTGATGAGTTCATTTTGGGCATTCAAGTAACCAATACTTATACCCAAATTAATTTGATTTTTGACTATATGATTCAACTCACTAACCACGAACTCTTTGAATCAGATGATTTCGATAATTTTGTTGTGAAACATTGTTCGCAAATCATTTCCTTCTGGCCTAAAAATGAATTTTTAAACTCGACATCCACTAAACATTTTTTTCTTGGCGGCCTGCACTCAAGTTGATATATCATATAAAAGAATGAATAGAAAACCTCGACTCGTCGTTCTGCCCCCTCAACACTTGGGGCATGAAATACATGTTGGGCGAAATATTGTCATAGATATGGTTATCAAGGGTATTCTTGAACAAGCTAGCGGCGACAGTGTGATTACAGGATTACCAGATAGACGTTTTTTGTACGAGTCACTTTTTAGCGTTGAACAAGTTTTCGATTTTTCATTGGTTCCGAAAATTAATCAACCGATTCAGCCTCCTAAATACCCCTCAGATTATTTGTCTATTCCATCCTCTTCGTTTATTGAAATAGAAAAATTCTCTAATTTTCAGATTATTAATTTATCTGACTATGCATTACCACCTACTTATTGTACTTTTGAAACCTCTGAAGAAATGTCTGCTGTTGGGTATTCAGTTCCCGATACTTACTGGAACGACCGGTTTATTGAACTAGCTCAATGTTTTAATTTTTTATCAAAAGATCAATTTGACTCAATAATTCCTCCTCAATTATCTTTATTTATTGTTATCCATCATCGTTACAGTGCACCAGTTGAAAAATTACTATTAATAATTGATTCTTTACCAATTGAATTATCAAAAGTTATATTTACTTCAAATTCCAAAGAGTTGCAAATACAAATTAATGATAGGCCTAATTTATATTTCACTGAGGATCTTAAGGCCTATAGCACTCTGCTTAAGGATTCACGTTGTAAGCTGTTAATTTCAGAATGGTCAGGAGCTGGACAAGTAGCTCAATATACATTAGGGCCACAGGGGGGGGTTTGGTTTTACTATGATCATTACCCTGATATCTTTAATTTCACAATGACTCACAAGATCTGGGAATTCAACGCAAAAATTAGTACTTATTTCAATTGTTGGGATTTTAAAAATATTTCAGGATGCACAATTAATCATTTCTCTAATTTTAGCCAGATTATTGATAATTGCAAAAATATTAAATTAAATTACATAACGTAAATGAATTAATGTTTAGATTTTGATAATGCGAATTATAAGAGGGTATTAAATAATTTAAATGACTTTAATGAATTAATTATAGCGCTCCAATTTATTGTTAAGCATATACCCTCACCCCCAGAGCTTTAACGCTTTGGACGCCAACTCGTGATTATTTAAATCTATTGATAATTTTTCCTGTTTACTAAATTCCACATCCAGCTCCTCAGAAGAAAGAAGGTGCTGGCTACCCCATTTTCTTTTCAAGTCGCCTGATGTGGTTTTTTCTTTAATTTGAAGTTTTCTTTTCAAAAAGTGCTGGTTCCAAGGCGCATAGCCAAAATGGAAAACCATTAGTTCACCAACTCTGAATGTTGAATCTTGATGCCAAGAAAAATGTCTTCCAGGGTGATACATCCCAACCTTGTCAGAGTGATAAAATCTGTTTCTGAAAGGGAATAATGTTTGACCATTTTCTATCCTAATTGTCTGATCGAAAATTAAATTATCGTCGTAACCCCAATGTTTTTGAACTTGTAATGGTCTCTCATATAGGGGAGACACTGCTGGGTTATGGTCAACACAAATGATTCCAGATGTTACACATCCAACCCTTCCTGTTGCTAATAGGGCGCGATCAATTTCTTCCATCGGAATTGTTGACATCAAAAATTCTGTAACATTTAAGGCAATTTTAAATCCCTTGACATCCTTCTCATAATTCATCACCTCTAAATCCGTCATGAAGGCATCAAATTCAGAAAGTTGAGTCTCAAAAATATCCCAATTGGGGGTAATAGATTTTATAATTTCTACTGAGAGATCTGTGGATTTATGATTTATCATTATTCCATGGTCAAAAATTTTTTTATGATGATTTAACCACCACGGTAATAAGTATGCTTCATTATAAAAATGACATATTACTGTTCGCATACTAATTCTCTTCTAGGAAAATACGAGTAAATTAAAGAACCTTTTGGCACCCCAATTTTTTTTAATTTTGCATGAATTTCATTCTTAAAGTTCCATGCAGTTATTACAAAAAATGCGGGTCCATCTAATTTTCTACATAATTCGAAATTTTCTATTTTTATTGGAATCCCTGCAGGATATAGCCCTATTTTTAATGGCGCCTCATCTATAAAGTAGTCTGGCGCTATGCCAATAGCATTAATTACGGTCATTGCCTTAGCTGCCGCCCCAACAAAAATAATTTTAAATCCCTTAGATTTAAATTCCTTAATGTCAGAAGTTAAATTACTTAAGACGCTATGCGCTTTAGTTGCAAATTTATCGTAAACTGATCTTTGAAATAAGTTTATTTTATTTTCATAATCCTCTAGTCGCTCTGAAATACCAAACGGTTCGGCAGTAAATGCATCTCTAGATATTTTTCTTTTGGATTCTTGATGAATAAGCATATATATAGGGCTATCCCCATGAATGCTTACAAGTGATGTTGTTAGCAACTTTAAGCCAACCCTCGAAGCCAGCGCTTTGATAGATGAAGTATTAAAGAATGATATATGCTCATGATAACAAGTATCAAACTCATAGTTACCAAACATTCTTGCCTGAGATGGTTGAATGAAAATAACGCCATCCATATCTAATTTATTTTTACACTCCAAAAGAAATTCAAATGGGCCATCCACATGAGCCAAAACGTTCATGCATACGATTGCATCAAACTTTCCTTGAACATTTCTAGAGTCTTGTGGCCAATAGCCGCATGTAATATTAATCCCTCGATCCAAAGCAGAATTAACTATATTTTTAGCTGGGTCGATTCCAATAGCTGCTAAACCCAAGACATTCATTTCAGCAATTAAGGATCCATCATTAGCTGCGATTTCTAAAACCTTTCCGTCGCGAGGAATTATATTTTTTAATTCTTCTGCAAACCAACGAAAATAGGCGTTTAATGTGTTCGAAGTACCACTGATATATGCATATGAATCAAATATTAATTTTCTATCTACGCAGTATGTTAATTGAGAATGCCAACAATTTAAGCAAACATTTAAGGCTAGAGGGTATTTTTTGATATTTTTAATCTTAGTATGTCTATAGTTGTTAGCTAGTGGTTGCTTGTCAAGATCCAAGATTAGATCCAAGTTCTCTGAATTACAACAAAGACATTTTATAATTTTGTAGCTAGGCATTTAAAGATTCCATTTTCATCAAAAGTTGATGGCAATCTTCAGAAAAGTTTCTTTCCTTGATATTTTTTCCACAAATACTTTTCATTAATGTGGTATCAAGTAAAAAAGAATACGTTTCAGTTTTTCCATCATCTATAACTTTAGCAGCCCAAACCTCAGCTATTTCATATGCTAGTTGTCCTAAGTTACAATTTAGACTACCGGTATTAATAAACCCAGGTGGATGATCAAAGAAAATAAGCTGGTTAATTAAAACCCATAAATCATCTAAAAAAAGTATTGTTCTATTAGATGATGCATTTTTCAACCTAACAACACCATTTTTTTTTGCTGAAATATTCATAGCGTTGAAAACCAATTCGGATCTCAAATTTGGGCTGTATCCAGAAAGCGTCCCCATCCTTAAACCATAAAAATTCTTCAGAAAACCTTCTGCAATGTAATCGAAAGCGAATTTCGAAATATCGTACGGGTTTTGAGACGGTATAGCAATTAAACTTTTCTCAGAAGAGGTGGTACTGACATCAATACCCTTTCTTGAATATAAGCTTGCCGATGAGGCATAAATTAACTTTGTGCTTTCTGGTAGTCTTTTAGCAAATGAATAGAGGTTTAAGCAGTTATTTTTTAATGCCCCATCCGGATCATTGGTTGACTGCCCAACACTAGAGTGACCTGCAAACCAAAGAACTGCATCATAATCTTTTAGTTTTAATTCGTCTAACTCTACGTAGTCTTTGTTGAGTATTTCAATATTCATCGGATTGCCTCGCTTAAGCAAGTCACAAACCACAACCGAACAATCAGCCTCCCTCAGCTTACCGTGTAAAAAAGACCCAATATAGCCACATCCCCCAACTAGCAATATTTTCTTTGACTTCATTAGTAGGACTCTTTATTTAGACTTAGAACATATCTGACCTTTTTTAATTATAAAAGCATCATTGTTATTAGTCGAATTAAAAAAGGGGCTTAGGAAGCAAGCGTGATTAAAGTGGGTTGTTTCTAAGTAACCTTAACAAAGCCAAGTAGAGGTTTTGATGGCGATGTTTGAATCTGAATTTAGTCTATTTGAGGTGCAGAGCAAAGGTGTGCTTTGCAACGCCATGAAATTGAGTCAACCGATGTTTGGCATAGCTCCAAAACGATTCAATCCCGTTGACATGCTTGGAGCCTCTTACAAATTCATTGTTGCCGTGATTAACCCCGAAATGCCGATCAACGCCAACATCCACAAGCCCATCGTAGCCACGCCAACCATCGGTATGGATCACGCTGTTGGGGTCAATTTTGCCACGAATAATGCCTTGCAGCGTGGCTTTGGAGGTGTCGGGGACGATCTCGGTGTAGACGCAGTTGCCTCGTTTGAGAAGACCAAACACAATGGTTTTGCCGCCTGCTCCGCGACCTCGCTTGCCTCGAATGCGTTTAGGCCCGAAGTAGGACTCATCGGCCTCGAGTTCACCTGTGAAGGGGGATTGAGCTGCGCATACTTGAGCCATACGGGTGCGGGTGCGGATGCGTTGGTAGATGGCGTTGGTGCTGCGAAGCGACAAGCCCGTGAGCTCGGCTGCATCAGTCGCTGTCAGATCAAGTGCGAAAAGCCTCACAAGCTGGCGAAATTTGGCTTCGTTAATTTTCGTACGGCGTTAGTACCTGTTTTTCCCAATCATTTCAAGAGGTTAGCTTGTTTTGAACACATGCTTGCTTCCTAAGCCCCTAAAAAATTATCATCATCAGAGTATTAACCAATTGGTCGTATATACATATCAAATACGCCAATTAGTTAAAGACTAAATACGAATACATATCAACTTTTTAATTTCAAATTTGAAATCATTTAGCTAATATAAGCAGACAGTTGTGCCGTTGTTAATGCGGCAGCTTGTGTTGAAGTGAAGGCCGCCACCTGCGCCGTCGTCATCGCCACCACCTGCGCCGTCGTCAGACCAGCCACCGCAGCCGTGCTCAACGCCGCTATATCAGCCGTCTCCATCGTGGCAATGTTCGCCCCAATCGCTACCG
>Ga0187843_10002296_pt1 | contig 11662 bp, 9 predicted proteins | sample SpaLakP09_SKY_43_FD_134516 | JGI IMG/M metagenome (GOLD analysis project Ga0187843, IMG submission 134516) | Oligotrophic lake water microbial communities from Sparkling Lake, Wisconsin, USA - SP09_SKY_43 | ecosystem: Environmental > Aquatic > Freshwater > Lake | place: USA: Sparkling Lake... | reverse complement strand
GTGACGCCCAAGGTGGTGGAACTGCCGCAAAAGCGCGTCGACCTGGTGTTCGAGATCAATGAAGGCCCCAAGAGCGGCGTTCTGGGGATCAACTTCCTGGGCAATTCGGAGTTCTCGGACAACGAGCTGCGCGACGTGATCGTGACCAAGGAGTCGCACTGGTACAAGTTCCTGACCAGCAACGACAACTACGATCCCGATCGGATCGAGTACGACCGCGAGCAGCTGCGCAAGCACTATCGTAACCGGGGCTATTTCGACTTCCGCGTCGTCTCGTCGGTGGCCGAACTGGCACCGGACAAGAACGGTTTTGCGGTCAGCTACACCCTTGAAGAGGGTCCCAAGTACAAGTTCGGCAAGATCACCGTCGACACCGAGCTCAAGAAACTGGACGGCACGCTGCTGGCCCAGATCCTGCCCATCAGCACCGGGCAGCTGTACGAAGACGAGCGGATCGAACAGGCCACGGACTCGCTGACCTTCGCCGCCGGCGCTGCGGGTTTCGCCTTCGTGGACGTGCGTCCGCGCTATGTGCCCAACCGTGAGACCAATACGGTCGATGTGGTGTTCCAGGTCCGCGAAGGGCCGCGCGTCTATGTCGATCGCATCGACATCGTCGGCAACACCCGCACGCTGGACTATGTGCTGCGCCGCGAACTGGAAGTCGCCGAGGGCGACGCCTACAACCGCGTTCTGGTCGACCGTTCCAAGAACAACATTCGTCGCCTGGGCTTCTTCAAGGAAGTCGAGATCGAGGAAATCCCCGGCGGCGCGCCCGACCGTACCGCCCTGCGGGTCAAGGTCGAGGAGCAGCCGACGGGCGAACTGTCGTTCAGCGCGGGCTACAGCTCGGTCGACAAGCTGGTGCTGGACGTCGGCATTACGGAGCGCAACTTCCGCGGACGCGGCCAGAACATGCGTGGCCGGGTTTCGGTGGGTTCGCTGCGTCAGCAGATCGATTTTGCCTTCACCGAGCCACGCTTCCTGAACCGCAACCTCGTTGCCGGCGTCGATATCTATTCGTTCCGCTATGACCTGAGTGATTACGCCGCCTATGACACCAGCTCGGTCGGCGGCAATGTGCGCGTCGGCTTCCCGCTGACCCAGAACGCTTCGATGAGCCTGCGCTACACGCTGCGGCAGGACAAGGTGAGCGTGTCCGACAACCTCTGCACCAGCGGCTCGGTCTCGCAGATCCTCTGCCTGCAGCGCGGGGCCTACATGACCTCGCTGATCGGTTACGGTCTGCGGATCGACAAGCGCAACGACCCCATCCGGCCCACGCGTGGCTGGTTCGCCGACCTGAACCAGGACCTGGCGGGCTTCGGCGGCGATGTGAACTACCTCAAGACCGAAGCCGACGGAGGCTGGTACTGGGGTTTCAACAAGGACTTCGTCTTCAGCGCCACCGGCTCGGCGGGCTATATCGAGGGCTGGGGCGGAGACAACGTGCGCATCAACGACCGCTTCTACAAGGGCGGCACCAGCTTCCGGGGCTTCGAGACGGCCGGTATCGGTCCGCGCGACACCTCGACGGCCAGCAACTCGATGGGCGCCAAGCTCTATGCGATCGGATCGTTCGAGCTGACCGTTCCCACCCTTTTGCCTGAACAGTACGGCATCAAGGCCGCGCTGTTCAGCGACATCGGCACCGCCGGCCTGCTGGACGACGTGGACCGCCAGTCTTCGACGGGCGTCTTCGATCCCAACATTGCCGACAATCTGGGGCTCCGCGCATCGGCGGGCGTCAGCATCGACTGGAAGTCGCCCATGGGGCCTATCCGGTTCGATTTCAGCCAGATCCTCTCCAAGGAAGACTATGACCGGACCGAAACGTTCCGGTTCTCCACCTCCACAAGGTTCTAATGATCATGAATTCGAAGTTCCTGACCGCGACCGCTTCCAGCCTCGTCGCGATTGCCATGGCCTCCAGCGCCATGGCCCAGACCGCTCCAGCCGCAGCGGCTCCGGCCCTGACGCATGGCCCCGCCACCCCGGGCATCTGCATCCTGTCCAGCCAGCGCGCCGTCGGCGCCTCGCAAGTGGGTCAGGCCGTTGATGCGCGCCTGAAGGTCATCATCCAGCAGGTCAATGCCGAGTTGACCGGCGAGCGCACCGCACTGGACAACGAAGCCAAGGCGCTCGACGCCAAGAAGGCGACCCTGGACCAGGGTACGCTGGAGCAGCAGGCTGCCGGCCTGCAGGTCAAGGCCAACGCCTGGCAGCGCAAGGGCCAGCAGCGCCAGAAGGAAGTCGAAGCCACCGAGCAGAAGGCGCTGGCGCGCGTCTATCAGGAGCTCGATCCGGCCATCAAGCAGGTCTATCAGCAGCGCACCTGCGGCCTGCTGCTCGACCGCGAGTCGGTTCTGCTGGCCAACCCGGCCATGGACGTCACCGACGCCGTTGTCGCGGCCCTGAACGCCCGCATCAAGACCCTGACCTTTGATCGCGAACGTCTGGACCAGGCTCTGCCGGGCGCTCAAGCTCTTCAGCCGACCAAGAAGTAAGCGAGTCGCTGGCCCGGGCTTTTGCCCGGGCCGCCCGCCCCGAGAGGACCTGATGCCGGACCCACGCTTCTTCGACGACCTGGGTCCGGTGTCGCTCCAGGACCTCGCGCGCCTGTCGTCAGCCACCCTGGCTGATTCGGCGCTGGCCGAACGGACCATCAATCACGTGGCCCCGCTCGACGGAGCCGGTGAGGGGGCCGTGGCCTTCTTTTCCGATCCCAAGCGCCGCGAGGCCGCCGCCGCCACCACGGCCGCGGCGTGCTTCGTCAGGCCAGAGCATGCCGACCTGCTGGCGCCGGGCTGCGCCGCGCTGCTGACGGCCCATCCGCAAGCTGCCTGGGCCGCCGCCGCCGGTCGGCTGCACGCCCAGCGCCGTCATGATCCCACGGCGCCGCTGATCCATGCTGACTGCCAGGTCGAGGCCGGTGCCCGGCTGTCGCCAGGTGTGGCCATCGGCCAGGGTGCCCGGATCGGCAGCGGAACCACGATCGCGCCCGGCGTGGTCATCGGCCCCGGGGTTTCCATCGGTCGCGACTGCGTCATCGGTGCCAACGCCGTGATCGGCTTTGCCCTGATCGGCGACAGGGTGTCGATCCACGCCGGCGCCGTGATCGGCGAGGCGGGATTCGGGGCGGCGGCAGGGCCGCGCGGCGTCGTTGATTTGCCGCAACTGGGACGGGTGGTGATCCAGGACGGCGTCACCATCGGCGCCAACAGCTGCGTCGATCGAGGCGCCTTTGACGATACGACCATCGGCGAGAACACCAAGATCGACAATCTGGTCCACGTCGCCCACAACGTCCGTGTGGGGCGAAACTGCGTGCTGGCGGCCTATACCGGAATCTCGGGCAGCACCGTCGTCGGCGACGGGGTGGCGTTCGGCGGCAAGGCCGGCGTCGCCGATCATCTGACCATCGGCTCGGGCGCCAGCATCGGCGCCTCGGCCTCGGTGTTCAAGCCCGTGCCGGCGGGTGAAACATGGACTGGATTTCCGGCGCGACCGCTGAAGCGGTGGCTCCGCGAGACCGCATGGCTGTCGCGCATGGCGGGCGGCCGGGGAACAAGGGGCTAAGTATGGGCCAGGACGTCGCCGAACCGGCGCAAACTGCAATCGACATCACCGAGATCCTCGCCAGGATTCCGCATCGCTATCCGTTCCTGCTGGTCGACCGGGCCGAGGACTATCAGGCGCACAAGTCCATCGTCGGCATCAAGTGCGTGACCGTGAACGAGCCGTTCTTCCAGGGCCACTTCCCGGGCAATCCTGTGATGCCCGGCGTGCTGATCATCGAGGCCATGGCCCAGACGGGCGCGGTGCTGATGAGCAAGTCGCTGGAAGTCGACACCGAGGGCAAGACCATCTTCTTCATGTCGGTCGACAACGCCCGTTTCCGCAATCCCGTGCGTCCCGGCGACGTGATCCGCATGGAGGTCGAGGTAACGCGCTCGCGTTCGACGATCTTCAAGTTCAAGGGCGTGGCCAAGGTGAACGACAAGGTCGCCGCCGAAGCCGAATTCGCCGCCATGGTCGTGGAGACGCCGACCAAATGACCCAGATCCATCCGACTGCCCTGGTGGCGTCCGGTGCCGAGCTCGGCGCGGGTGTCGAGATCGGCCCGTTCTGCACCGTCGGACCCAAGGTCCGCCTGGGCGACGGCGTGCGTCTGATCTCGCACGTGGTCCTCGATGGTGTGACCAGCATCGGTGACGCCACCACAATCTATCCTTTCGCCCTCCTGGGCGCTCCGCCCCAGCATCTGGCGCACAAGGGCGAGGATACCCGCCTGGAGATCGGCGAGCGCAATACCATCCGCGAGCACGTGACCATGCACACCGGCACAGTGGGCGGCGGCGGCCTGACAAAGGTGGGGTCCGACAGCCTCTACATGGCCGGCTCCCACGTCGCGCACGACTGCATGGTCGGCGACAAGGTGACCTTCGCCAATGGTGCCACCGTGGGCGGTCACGTCCAGATCGGCGACTTTGTGTTCATGGGCGGTCTTTGCGCTGTCCACCAGTTCACCCGCATCGGCCGCTACTCGTTCGTTGGCGGCGGCGGCGTCGTGACCAAGGACGTCATTCCCTATGGCTCGGTGTGGGGCAACCACGCCCACCTTGAGGGCCTGAACCTGGTCGGCCTCAAGCGTCGGGGGTTCAGCCGCGAAGCGATCAACGCCCTGCGCGCCGCCTATCGCCTGCTTTTCGCCGACGAAGGCACCTTCCAGGAGCGCCTGGAGGACGTGGCCGAGATCCACGCCGGCAACATCGAGGTGATGGAGATCGTCGACTTCATCCGGGCCGACGCCAACCGGCCGCTTTGCCTGCCCGAGCGCGAGGTCTAGGCTCTCCCACATGCGCAAGCTTGGTCTGATCGCCGGCGGGGGCGCGCTGCCCGTCGAACTGGCGGCCCATTGCGAGGCTGCCGGCCGGCCCTTCGCCGTAATGCGCCTGCGCAGCTTCGCCGACCCTGTCCTGACCCGCTATCCCGGCGTCGAGGTGGGGCTGGGCGAGTTTGGCAAGGTGTTCAAGGCGCTGAAGGCCCACGGCTGCGAGGTGGTCTGTTTCGCCGGTACGGTGGCGCGGCCCGACTTCGCCGCCCTCATCCCCGACCTGCGTGGCGTTGCGGTCGTTCCGGCCCTGATCAAGGCCGCCCGTCAGGGGGACGACGCCCTGCTGCGGCGCGTGCTGCTGGAGTTCGAGAAGGAAGGCTTCGCCATCGAGGGCGCGCACGAGGTCGTCGGTGAGATGACCCTGCCGCTGGGCCCGCTGGGTGCCCATGCCCCGCGCCCGCAGGACGCTTCGGACATTGAGCGCGCCCTGCTGGTGGCCCGCGAGATCGGCAAGCTGGACGTGGGCCAGGGGGCTGTGGTCTGCGAGGGTCTGGTGCTGGCGGTGGAGGCCCAGGAGGGCACCGACGCCATGCTGCGCCGGGTCGCCGAACTGCCCCAGGCCATTCGCGGCAGCGCCGAACAGCGGCGCGGCGTGCTGGCCAAGGCCCCCAAGCCCATCCAGGAAACCAGGGTCGATCTGCCCACCATCGGCGTCGCCACCCTGCAACGCGCCGCGCGGGCGGGTCTGGCCGGCGTGGTCGGCGAGGCCGGCCGCCTGCTGGTGCTGGACCGCGAGGCGGTGATCGCCTGCGCCGACGATCTGGGCCTGTTCGTGCTGGGAGTCGAACCCCGGAGCCAGCCGTGACGCGGCCTCTCACCGTGATGCTGGTGGCGGCCGAGGCCTCGGGCGATGCGCTCGGCGCAGGCCTGGCTCGGGCGCTCAAGCAAAGACTGGGCGAGGACGCCGTGCGCTTCGTCGGCGTCGGCGGTGCCAAGATGGCGGAGCAGGGTGTGCAGAGCCCCTTCGACATCGCCCAGCTGTCGATCATCGGCATCGTGGAGAGCCTCAAGGCCTATCCCCGGGCCATGGCGCGGCTGAAAGACACCCTGGCCCTGGCGGCGCGGGAAAAGCCCGACGTGGCGGTTCTGATCGACAGCTGGGGCTTCAACATCCGCCTGGCCCAGGCCCTGCGGCGCGCCAATCCCGACCTGCCGCTGGTCAAGTATGTGGCCCCGCAGGTCTGGGCCTACCGCCCGGGCCGGGCGCGCGCCCTGGCCAAGGCCGTCGACTTCCTGATGTCGATCCAGCCGATGGACAAGCCGTTCTTCGACAAGGCCGGCCTCGAGAACGCCTTCGTCGGCAATTCGGCCCTGGCCAAGAGCTTCGCCAAGGCCGACCCGGCCCGGCTACGGGCCGCGATCGGCCTGACCGCCGACGAGCCGATCCTGCTGGTCCTGCCCGGCAGCCGGCCTTCGGAGATCGAGCGGGTCATGCCGGTGTTCGAGGACGCCGTGCGCCTGCTGAAAACGCAGCGCCCGGGTCTGGCCATCGTGGTTCCGGCCGCCTCGACCGTGGTCGAGGCCGTGAGGGCGCGGGTCTCCGGCTGGCCGTTCCGCGCCCATGTGATCGAGGACGAGGGCCTGAAGGACGACGCCATGGTCGCCGGCACGGTGGCCCTGGCCTGCAGCGGCACGGTCACCACCGAACTGGCCCTCGCCGGTTGCCCCATGGTGGTGGGCTATCGCACCGGGGCGATCACCTACGGCCTGCTGAAGCTGCTGTTCAAGCCGCGCTGGGTGACGCTGCTCAATATCGCCGCCGAGCGGGCGGTGGCCCCGGAGTTTCTGCAAGCCGATCTGGATGCCGCGGTCCTGGCCCGGGAATTGGCGATGCGCCTTGATGACCCCCTGGGCCGCGCTGCGCAGGTCGCCGCGCAGAACGCTGCGCTGGAGCAGATGGGACGCGGCATGCCCGATCCGTCGCAGGCTGCAGCTGAGGCCCTGCTGGCCTTCATGGGCCGCACGCGCCCTGAGCTTGCGATCTAGCCCAGCGCGCGATCCAGGGCGTCGAACAGGCGTCTCACGTCGATGGGCTTGCTGACATGGTCGTCCATGCCGGCCGCCATCAGGTCTTCGACCTGGTGGCTCATGGCGTTGGCGGTGAGGGCGATGATCGGCGTGCGCGCCAGTCCGCCCTCGCTCTCGCGTCGCCGGATCTCGGCCAGCGCCTTGAGGCCGTCCATCACCGGCATATGGATATCCATCAGGATGACGTCCCAGGCCTGGTCACTCCAGGCCTGAACAGCCTTGGCACCGTCCTCGACGATGACTGGATCGATCCCGGCCTGTTGCAGCATGGCGCGCAGCACCAGCTGGTTGACGGGATTGTCCTCCGCGGCCAGGATTTTCAGCGACGACCGCGCCACAGGCGTCGTCTCTGTCTCGTCCATCGGCGGGGAAGGTTCGATCCGGGTCATCGGCTGCAGGGGCAGTTCCACCGTAAAGGTCGAGCCCTGGCCCGGGCGGCTCTTCACGGAGATTGTTCCCCCCATCAGCCCGCACAGTTCGCGGCAGATCGCCAGGCCCAGCCCTGCGCCGCCATGCTGGCGCGTCGTGGAGGCGTCCAGTTGCACGAACCGGCCAAACAGCTTTTCGTGCTGGTGATCGGCAAAGCCGGGTCCGGTATCGGTCACGAAGATCCGCACCCCGCCGACGGCGGGCGACGCGCCCAGGGTGACGACGCCCCTGGCGGTGAATTTCACGGCGTTGGACAGCAGGTTGTGGATCACCTGGCGCAGGCGCCCGGGGTCGCCGCGATAGACGCCTGCCACCGCGTCGGAGATCTCGAGCTTCTGGACCAGACCCTTCTCGGCGGCCAGCATGGCGAAGGTCTGCTGGCTGCGGCTCAGCAGTTCGACCAGGTCGAACGGGATGGACTCCAGTTCCAGCGCTCCGGCCTCGATCTTGGACAGGTCGAGCACGTCATTGAGGATCCCCGTCAGGGCCTCGCCGGATTCGCGCACCACCTTCAGCCGGTCGCGCTGGGCTTCCGACAGGGCGTCCAGCTCCATGACCTGCACCATGCCCAGCACCCCGTTCAGCGGCGTGCGGATTTCGTGGCTCATGGTGGCCAGGAAGGTGGTCTTGGCCTGGTTGGCGGCCTCGGCCTCGGCTTCCTTGTCGCGGGCCAGGCTCAGGGCGGCAGCCATCTCGCGGTCGGCGCGTTCGCTATGGATGGCGTACTGGACCACATAGGCCAGGAAGGCCAGTGAGGCGACCATCGCCAGCAGGGCTTGGTCGATGGGCGTGGTGGGAATGGCCAGGACGGCCGACGCCAGAATGATCAGCAACAGCGCCAGGAATGAGGCCGCCCCGATCCGTCGCGAGATCACATATTCGGCGGTGCTGGAAAGCGCCACCGCGCCCAGCATGGCCGACCCGGCCAGCACCGAGGTGCGCGTGCCGTGCAGCACCAGCGTCATCGGCAGGGTGCAATAGAAGCCTGTGTAGAGCACCGTGAAGACGGTCAGCAGCATTTCGTGGCGGGGCGTGGGGACAGCCTGTGCCCCGATCCAGCGACAGACCAGATAGTTGAGGGCGATCAGGAGCGAGACGCCGGCCAGCCAGGCGATCGGTGGCCCGGTGCCCAGCCAGATCGACGCCCCGGCGGTCGCCAGCAGGGTCATCGGCAGGATCGACATCAGGTCGCGCCGACGATGCCCGACGATGTCGGTCCAGCGCTTCGATCCTGGGCCGCTGTTCACTCTGGAGCACTCCTGCCCATGCCGGGATGACATTAGACTTCCTACCGAACCATGAACCTTGCGTCGCCGTCCATGCGGCTTGAGTGGCGCTGTACGTGGATTGGGGTAGGGTCGCTGAATTCTTTACGGTCCGCAGCCCGGCTGGAGACTGCACGTCTTGGCGATTGATCCTGCAGCGCCTCTCACGCCCGTCCATCCCGCCCTTTCGTCCGTCGGGACGCCGGCTGATTCGGCTGCCGCCCTGCTGGCCCGCGCCCGGGCGGCGCTGACCGAAAGCGTGGCGACTCTAGGCGAGATGATCGACGGGACGAGCGGGGTCGATGATCCCGCCACAGCGACCGCAAAAACCTCGACTGGCCCGTCGGCACCCGGCGCTGCGGCGACGCCGACCGTTCCTATCCCGGAGCGCCTTGTCGCGGCGGTTCGGGTGGCGGCGGCCCAGGCTGCGCCGCGTCAGGCGGGTCTGGCGCCCCTCATGGCCGACCTCGTGGTCGCGCTGGACAGTCCCGATACGCCGCCGCCGGTCCGCCAGGCCGCCCGGAACCTGCTCGACCGGGCCTTGCCGACCGATGCCCCCGTCACGCCCGCTGTGCTCCGCGAGGCCATGCGGCGCTCGGGGACGTTTCTGGAAGCGGATCTGGCGCGCCATCCCGCGCCCGATCGCGCTTCGCCTGCGCCAGCGCCGCCGCGCGACATGAAGGCCGCTCTGCTGGTCTTCAAGGCCGTCGTTTCGACCTGGATCGCCGAGGCGCCCCAGGCGCCGGAGTCGCCAGATCCCGGACCGGTCAAGCCAGGCCTCGCCGCGCCGACCGCGCAGGCCGGGCCTCCGACTGCGAGGCCTGCGCCGGCCAATCCGGGGTTTGGGTCAGGCATCGACACCCGTTCTGAGCCGACGGCCGTGGCGGCCCGCCCAGGCGGCGCCGCTCCGCCGTCGATGCCGTCGACGCCTTCGGTGCCTTCGTCGCAGCCCCTGGCGGACAGGCCGGTGTCAGCCCCGCTGTCGAACGCATCGCCCGGGGCTGTTTCCACGTCGATGGAGGCCGGCAACCCGGCTGCGCCGCGGGTCTCGGGGCCGGATGACCCTCAGCCGGCGCTGCCAGCCCGGTCGCTTGCGCCGTCGCCCGCCTCGCCGCCAACGGTGCCTGTCACAGGGCCCGCGCCCGCGCCTGCGGCTGCTCCCCCAGCCGCCGCCATGATGCTGATGGTCGGACTGATCGAGGAGGAGCCCCTGGCGGACCTGCCGGGGCCCGACGCCGAAGGGCCGCACCCTGCAGATCGTTCCGCGCCGGGGATCAGGCCCGCCCAAAGACCGCCGCCGCCCTATGCCGGCGGTCCCACCACGGCCCAGCCGGCCGCCGCCTCCGACCTGCGAGACGACACCCCGCCCGTCGTCCTTGCGAAGCGGCTGCTCGCGGATGTCAGCGGCGCCATCGCCCGTCAGGAACTGCTGCAGATCGCCTCCCTGCCTGAGGGGCGTGCCGACCCGGAGCGACCGGCCGAGGCGCGCCCGACCCGCGTGGTAATCGACCTGCCGTTCCAGACCCCGCAGGGCGTGGCCGTGGCCCAGTTCGAGATCAGCCGCGATGGCGGCGGCGGCGGGGCCTCGGGCGGCGGCGAGGTCGAGCGCACCTGGCGGGCGCGCTTCTCGCTGGACGTCGAGCCGCTGGGCCCGGTGCATGTGCAGGTCGCCCTGACGGGCGTCCAGACCCGAGTCAGCCTGTGGGCCGAGCGTCCCGAGTCGATGGCGCGGCTGCGGGCCGGGGAGGAGACGCTGAGCGCCGCCCTGCGCCAGGCCGAGCTGACGCCGGAGGTCGCCTTCCACGCCGGCACCCCGCACACCGCGCCAACCGCGCCGGGGCGCTTCGTGGATCGCGCCTCGTGACCGGGCCCCTGGGACCCGTTCGGCCCCGCATCGCCGTGGCCCTGCACTATGACGGCGCGGATGCCCCGCGCGTGGTGGCCTCGGGCCAGGGCTGGATCGGCGACAAGATTGTCGAGACCGCACGCGAGCACGGCGTACCCATCGAGGAGAACGCCGCCCTGGCCCAGGCCCTGTCGACCATCGAGATCGACGAGGAAATTCCCGAGGCCCTGTATCGGGCCGTCGCCGAGATCCTCAGCTTCCTGCTCAGGCCCTGAGCCCAAAAGAAAAGGCCCCGCCTTGCGGCAGGGCCTTGTCCGATCAGAGGAAGCGTCAGGCTTAGCCGCGGGTTTCGACCGCAGTGTAGTCGCGCTGCGTGGCACCGGTATAGAGCTGGCGCGGGCGGCCGATCTTGCGCGAGGGATCCTCGAACATTTCCTTCCACTGGCTGATCCAGCCCACGGTGCGGGCCAGGGCGAACAGCACGGTGAACATGTTGGTCGGGAAGCCCATCGCCCGCAGGGTGATGCCCGAATAGAAGTCGATGTTCGGATAGAGTTTGCGCTCGATGAAGTAGGGATCGCTGAGGGCGACCTTTTCCAGTTCCATGGCCACCTGCAGCAGCGGATCGTTGATGCCCAGCTGCTCCAGGACCTCGTAGCAGGTCTTCTGCATGACCTTGGCGCGCGGGTCGAAGTTCTTGTACACGCGGTGGCCAAAGCCCATCAGCTTGTACTTCTTGTCCTTCACGCCCTGCACATAGGCGGGGATGTTTTCGACCGTGCCGATTTCCTCGAGCATCTCGAGGGCTTCCTGGTTGGCACCGCCATGCGAGGGGCCCCACAGGCAGGCGATGCCGGCGGCGATACAGGCGAACGGGTGCGCGCCCGACGAGCCGGCCAGACGGACGGTCGAGGTCGAGGCGTTCTGCTCGTGGTCGGCGTGCAGGATGAAGATGCGGTCCATGGCGCGCGTCAGCACGGGGTTGGGAACCCAGTCCTCGGCCGGCACCGAGAAGCACATGCGCAGGAAGTTTTCCGAATAGCTCAGCTCGTTGCGCGGCGTCACGAACGGCCGGCCGACGCTGTACTGGAAGGCGCGCGCGGCGATGGTCGGCATCTTGGCGATCAGGCGATGGGCGCTGATCTCGCGTTGCTTGGGGTCATCGACGCTCAGGCTGTCGGAATAGAAGGCCGACAG
>Ga0187843_10002293_pt1 | contig 11670 bp, 7 predicted proteins | sample SpaLakP09_SKY_43_FD_134516 | JGI IMG/M metagenome (GOLD analysis project Ga0187843, IMG submission 134516) | Oligotrophic lake water microbial communities from Sparkling Lake, Wisconsin, USA - SP09_SKY_43 | ecosystem: Environmental > Aquatic > Freshwater > Lake | place: USA: Sparkling Lake... | reverse complement strand
GGTGCGCCAGTTGCGGCCATAGCCCAGCGAGGCGCGGTAGTCCATGTCCAGCACGATGTAGCCCTTCTGCACCAGCAGGTTGTGGAACATCTGCTCGCGGAAGTAGACCGGATAGCGCTTGGTGACGTTTTGCAGGTAGCCGGCGCCGTGCACGAACATCACGACCGGATATTTTTTACCCGCTTCCAGCGTGGCCGGGCGATACAGCTTGGCCCATACCGGATCGACGCCGTGGGTCGACGGCACCGGAATGATTTGCGGCTCGATCCACTCACGCGCCTTGTATTCGGCGGTGCGGGTGTCGGTCAACTGGGTGACGTTGCCGCCGCTGCTGCTGACGGTGCCGATCTGTGTCGGCATGTAGGCGGTGGAGTAGCGCACCAGCAGCTTGCGGCCGTCCGGCGACAGCGCGAAGCTTTCGACGCCGCCCAGCGAGGTCAGTTCTTTCAGCGCGCCGTCTTTGGTGTTGGTCGAGCAGACTTCATAGGTGCCCGGCAGTTTCGGGTTGCACATGAAGTAGGCGGTCTGGCCGTCGCTCGACCAGGTAACGTTGGACTCTTCCCATTTGCCGGAGGTAAGTGCGCGCGCTTTGCCGTCGGCGCCGCGCAGGTAGAGGTGCGAGTAGCCGCTTTCTTCCGACTCGTACCACAGCGTGCTGTTGTCCGGCTGCCAGCCAAAGTCGTTGCCACGGTTGTTGACCCAGGCGCTGTCGCTCAGGCGGTGCAGCGGTTGCAGCTTGGCGGCGGTGAAGTCGACGGCGGCGATCCAGCGGTCCTTGTTGTCGATGGCTTGCGCCAGCACGGCGACGCGCGCGCCGTTGGCGCTCCAGCGGATCGAGTCTTCGCGGCTTTCGAAACGCACGGCGCGGTTGCCTTTCAGCGGATCGAGCTTCTGCGCGGCGCGCATGGCGGCCAGCGGATCTTCCTTGATACCGGGCAGGTCGTCCAGCGACAGCTCGGTCACTTTGCGGGTGGGGACTTCAATCAGTTTCAGGGTATGCGGCAGCGGGCCGGCTTCGCTGACGCGCTTGCGCTCATCGTCGGTTTCTTCGTAGCCGGATTCGGTGACGTACTTCGGCAGTTTGCCGACGCGGCGTTTGTCGCCATCCTTGGCGGCGGTGACCACCAGCAGGTAGCGGCCATCCGGCGACAGCGAGCTGGTTTCGATGGTGACTTTGTCGCCCAGGTAGATCGGCTGTGGCGCGCGGGTGGCGTCGGCGGCGCGGTCGGCGTTGCGCTGGTCGCGGGTGTCGTCCTTGTCCTTCTTGACCTGCGCCAGCGTGGTGATGAGGCGCAGCTGCATGTCGCGGCGGAAGTCGGCGTCCGGTGCGGCATCCGGGTCTTTGGCGGTGCGCAGCAGGGCGACCGGCGATACCAGGCGTTCGGCGCGGCTCCAGCTGAACCAGTCGCTGCCCACGCGGAACTGCACGTGGTTGCCGTCGGCGGCGTATTGCGGGTCCGAGGCTGGCGTGGTGCCGCGCACGATTTGCGTCAGGGTGCCGGTTTTCAGGTCGCGTTCAAACAGGTCGCCGTTGCGCAGCAGGATGGCGCGGGTGCGTTCGCGGTTGTAGACCGGATCGGCGCTATCGAGGTTGGCCAGCTGTTTTTCTTCCACCAGTTTGGCGGCGGCGCCGTTGATCTGGTATGTGTCGCGCACGGCGGAGGCGGTGCGTTTCTGCTTGAAGTAGACCTGACGGCTGTCCCAGCCCCACCATGCGGATTCCACCGGGTTGCCGATCCAGTCCGGATTGGCCATGGCTAGCTCGAGGGTGATGGGGGTAGGGGCTGCGGAGGCGCTGGCCGCGATGGCGGTCGCTAAAAGAGGCAATACAAAACGCATCGATAGTTTCGCTTGTAGGTTGGGTGATCGGAAGCGCCGGATCGCGGCACGTCCTCGATTCTAGCCGAACCGTTAGCTGCGGGCCATCTTGTCGGTTTGGCCATGGCCGGCGCTTGGGCCGCCGTGACGTGGCGCCAGCTTGAGCGCCCAGAGCAGGATGGCGCCGGCCGCGAGATAGAGCACGATCAAGCCGGCCAGCATGGCGGCGCTGTCGCCCCACGCCAGTATGCGCCCACTCAGTAGTGGGCCGAAGGCGCCGCCCAGCAGGCCAACGCTGCACACCAGCGCGATGCCGGTGGCGGCGCGTCGGCGATTCAGCATGGCGGTCAGAATCGACACCAGCAGCGACGCACCGGCGGCAACGCCGGCAAACGCCAGTGCCAGACCGGCCAGCGACCAGCCGAGGTTCTTGTCGGCGGCGATCGCCAGTCCGAGGCCGCCGGCCGCCAGCACCATGCAGGCGATGAAGTGGCCGCGCCGTTCGCGGCGGCGATCGGAGTCGTAGCCGATCAGGATCATGCCGATGACGCCGGCCAGATTGGGAATCGCCGCCAGCAGGCCAGGCTGCAGATGGCTGCCGGCGCCCCAGCGCTGCATCAGCGTCGGCGACCAGAACACCAGCGCGTAGCTGGCGCCCATCAGCAGCAGGTTGGCGATGGCCAGCAGCGCGATGGACGGTTGGCGCAGCAGCGACCAGAGGGTGGCGAGGGCGGAGGGTGGTTCGTCGTTTTCTGCGTTCTGTGTTTCGTCGCCGGCGTTGAGTGCTGCTTCGTCGCGCTGCAGATCCTGTTCGACCATCTGCTGTTCAAACGATGACAGCCAGCGCGCGTCTTCCGGCTTGTCGTCGCAGTAAAACCAGGCGGCTACGCCAAGCAGCGCGGCCGGCAGGCCTTGCGTGACCAGCATCCACTGCCAGCCTTGCAGGCCGCCGTATTGATGCATGTACTGGAGCGTGATGCCGCACAGTGGTTCGGCCACTGCGCCGGCCATCAGCGCGGCCGAGGCAAACAGTGCGATCACGCGCGCGCGCCGCGCCGCTGGATACCACCAGGTGAGGTAGAGGATCACGCCGGGGAAGAAGCCGGCTTCAAATACGCCCAGCAGGAAGCGGATGATGTAGAACTCCACCGGCTCGCGCACGAAGGCGCCGGCGGCAGCGGTCACGCCCCAGCACAGCATGATGCGCAGCAGCGTTTTGCGCGCGCCGATTTTTTCAAGCAGCAGATTGGCGGGAAGGGCGCACAGGCAGTAGCTGACCCAGAAGGCGGCGGCGCCGAGCGCGTAGGTGTGGTTGCTGAAATCGAGGTCGGCGCCCATCTGCAGCCGCGCGTAGCTGACGTTGACGCGATCCAGATACGCGACCGCGTAGCACAGCATTAGCAGCGGTAGCAGGCGCCAGCTGATTTTGCGGTAGATGGCATCCATGCCGGCGGCGCCGCGCAGGTGCAGGATCTTGGCGCTGTTGGCGCTATTGGCGCGATGGGTCGGCATACTGACGATAGTAGCCGTCCGATATGGCTGAGGCAAGCGTCGGCGCACGCAAAACAACAGTGGCGTTGTACGCGCGCGCAGGGCCGCATAACGCGGCCCTGTCTGCACCAGATTGGCGCATCGGCGACGCCGGTTTTAGGCTGATGCGGCACTGTAGCGATGCGGCCGCAATTCCGGACGTGAGGCAGCGTTGTCGTCGTCCTGCGCCAGGAACTTGCTGCCGATTTCGAACCACTCTTCGCTGGAGATGACTTTCTGTGCCAGCGGCAGCAGTTCCTGTTCTTCCTTGTCGAGGCGCTTGAGCAGGTTCTGGCAATACAGGTCGACCGTCTTGCACAGGAATTTGCCCTGCGAGGCGCTGCGGCGCATGGCGCGACGCAGGCAGCGATAGACGGCGTTGAGCATGGCGCTGCCACGCTTGCTCAGCGATTCCAGGTCATTCATCAGCGGCGTGCAATTCGGCTCGGCGGCGCGCACGGCCGGCATCAAACAGGCTTCGACCTTGCGCTGATGGCGCGCTTCGGCAAAGCTGGTCAATTCTTTAAGTTGCGATTCGATGAACACAGGATCGATTTCCTGCGGACGGCGCGCGATCGACTGCACGTATTGCAGCAGACGCGAGATGAAGTGGCGTTCTTTCTTTTGTTCGATAGAGAGTGTCAACAAGACATAGGTGGCAGTAAGCATAGCGTTTCCCGTATTTCCGTGTGACATCGGCTGCGCGGAGGTCGTCGCAGAGGAGCCGACACGCCCGAGGTTCAAGCTGCTACCTTAGCGCGATAAACGGGCTCATACAACGCCGTTTTACAATTGTTCACAACTGGTTGTGAGGCAATACAAAGCGAAGCATTACCGGCGGGGAAAACGAATTGCGCGCACGTCAAGCCGGCGGAAGACGCGCGTTTTTCACCTGGCTGAGAAGTCGATTATGCCTTTTTTCGACCCGCGAAAATACGCAATTTCTTGCACCGGCCGAAAATTTTTTCTATCGGGGTCAGTTCTGCCATTGGTACATGGGCTCGTGTGCACTTGGCAGAACTGACCCCGGTTTTTAGGCGCGTGGGGCGCCGAGGTAGAAGGCGCGGGGGGCGGCGAAGCTGGCGCGCACTTGTTTCGACACTTCGTCGGTCAGCGCTTCGTCTTCGCCGGCTTCCAGTGCGGTGTAGATGGCGGCGGCAATGTCGGCTGGCTTGGATTTTGGCGCATCCACGTTGGCCGTCATGTCCGTGTCCATATAGCCCATGTGAGCGCCCACTACTTGGGTGTTCTGGCCGGCCAGTTCGCCGCGCAGGCCGTTGGTCAGCGCCCAGGCGGCGGCTTTCGATGCGCTGTAGGTGCCGGTGCTTGGGAAGCTGGCCCAGCTCAGCGCCGACAGTACGTTGATGATGGCGCCGCCGCCGTTGCGGCCCAGCACTGGCGCGAAGGCGTTGCTCAGGGCTAGCGGGCCGAAGAAGTTGGCTTCCAGTTCGGCGCGGGCGGCTTCGACCGCGTCCGGACGGATCACGCCGCCCACGACGTGGATGCCGGCGTTGTTAACCAGTACGGTCAGGTCGGGGATGGCTTGTACGGCGGCGGCGATGTCGGCGGCGTTGGTCACGTCCAGCTTGATCGGCGTGACGCCGGCGATGTCCACCGATTCCGGTTTGCGGGCGGCGGCGTAGACTTTGCGCGCGCCGGCTTTGACGGCGGCTTCGGCCAGGGCTTTGCCCAGACCACGGTTGGCACCAGTGACCAGTACAACTGCGTTTTTGAGGTTCATGATAATTCCTTTCGAGTGAGTGGTTTGTCTGCAATATGACCGGTCATCTTAAAAATGGCCGAAAAAAAATTACGCCAGGATGTTGCTTAATACGATACGGGTAAAACGGTCCAGCGGCGCCTGGCTTTGCTCGGTCTTGGCGTGCAGGACGGAACCTTGCCAGGCATCGTTGATGAAGGCGGCCAGTTCGGCGGCCGGTGCGCGGTTGCCGATGCTGCCGTCTTGCTGACCTTCGGCAATCACGGCCGCCAGCATCTCGCCCGATCCCGCCAATGCTTGCTGCATGGTGCTGCGCATGGCCGGGATCTGGTTGGACAATTCGGTGCTGAAATTGCCCAGCAGGCAGCCGCTGTGAAAATCGTTGGCGGCGTTGCCGGCGATCAGGCCGTCAAAAAACTGTTGCAGCCGGGCTTTCGGCGCCAGCGTGCGGTCTTGCAGCACGGCGGCGATGTCAGCCACGGTGGCAATGTAACGTTGCAATACTTCCATCCCCAGCGCTTCCTTGCTGGTGAAGTGGTTGTAGAACGAGCCTTTCGGCACCCCCGCAGCGTCGGTGATGTCTTGCACGCTGGTGGCGTTGAACCCTTTGCTGTGCAGCAGGTTGACGCTGGTGGTGAGGATTTGCTCTTTAACGTTTGCTTTAGCCATGTGTTTAATATGACCGGTCGTCTTAAATAAGTCAAGGATTTTTTGTTCGTAGCGTAAAGTAACAATTTCCTGTCGATATGTTGCGGCGACCGGCGCTCTTGGTATGATTCCCGCTACCCGGCCACAAGCCGGTATATTTCTTATAACATCGGAGAGTTCGAATGAGATTCCCCTTGCTGCTGCTGGGTGCCGCCATGGCGTCCAGTGCGATCGCCGCGCCGCGCGGTTTCACGGTAGAAGATATGGTCAAGATGGAGCGGGTCGGCAACCCGGTGCTGTCGCCGGATGCAACGCGCGTGGTGTACACCGTGCGTACCACCGATCTGGACAAGAACCGTGGCAATACCCAGCTGTATCTGCTGGACCTGCGCAACCCGAAAGCCGCGCCGCTGCGCCTGACCCAGGCCGCCGCCAGTGCGGCCGATCCGGAATGGGCGCCGAACGGCGAGGCGATTTATTTCCTGTCGGGGCGCTCCGGTTCGTCGCAGGTGTGGCGTCTGCCGTTGACTGGCGGCGAAGCCAGCAAGGTGACCGATCTGCCGCTGGATGTCGATAACTTCCGCCTGTCGCCGCAGGGCGACCGCCTGCTGTTCAGCGTGGCGGTGTTCCGCGACTGCGCCGATCTGGCGTGCAGTAAGCAGCGTCTGGACGAGCTGGCCAAGGTGAAGTCCAGCGGCAAGGTGTATGACAAGCTGTTCGTGCGTCACTGGGATACCTGGGCCGATGGCCGCAACAATGTGCTGTATTCGGCGCCTATCGATGCTAGCGGCAAGGTAACGGCCCAGCAGGTCAGCCTATCCGGCATGCTCGATGGCGATGTGCCGTCCAAGCCTTTCGGCGATCACGACGAATACCACTTCAGCCCGGACGGCAAGACGGTGGCCTTCTCGGCCCGTATCGCCGGCCGCACCGAGGCCTGGTCGACCAACTTCGACGTCTACACGGTGCCGGCCACCGGCGGCGAGCCGAAGAATCTGACTGAAGACAACAAGGCCTGGGACAGCAAGGCGATCTACTCGCCGGACGGCAAGACGCTGGCCTATGTGGCGATGACCAAGCCGACCTTTGAAGCGGACCGCTTCCACCTGGTGCTGATCGATGTCGCCAGCGGCAAGAAGCGCACCGTGGCAGACAGCTGGGACCGCTCGATTGCGGACTACCGCTGGACCCCGGACAGCAAGGCCATCCTGGCCACCGCCGATGATGTCGGCCAGCACCGTCTGTTCTCGATCGACGCCGCCAGCGGCAAGGTGACGGCGCTGACCGGCAACGGTTATGTAGGCGGCTTCGATGTGGCCAAGGACACCATCGTGACCTCGCAGGCCAGCCTGTCGTCAGGCGCGCAACTGTTCAAATTCAAGCTGGGCGGCTCGGGCGACAAGGCCGAGCAGCTGACCCACCTGAACGAAGCCGCGCTGGCCGACGTCAAATTTGGCGAGTACGAGCAGTTCTCCTTTACCGGCGCCAATGGCGACACGGTCTACGGCCACGTGATGAAGCCATGGAACGCGCAGCCGGGCCAGAAATATCCGATCGCCTTCCTGGTGCACGGCGGCCCGCAGGGCAGCTTCGGCAACTCGTGGAGCTATCGCTGGAATCCGCAGGTGTATGCGGGCGCCGGCTACGCCACGGTGTTCATCGATTTCCACGGTTCGACCGGCTATGGCCAGAAGTTCACGGATTCGATCAGCGGCGACTGGGGCGGCAAGCCGCTGGAAGACTTGCAGAAAGGTCTGGCGGCGGCGGTGCAGAAGTTCCCTTGGCTGGACCGCGACAACAGCTGCGCGCTGGGCGCGTCCTACGGCGGCTTCATGATGAACTGGATCCAGGGTAACTGGTCGGATGGCTTCAAGTGCATCGTCAATCACGATGGGGTGTTCGATGCGCGCGGCATGGCTTACTCGACCGAAGAGATCTGGTTCACCGAGTGGGAAAACGGCGGCGCCTACTACGATGTGCCGGAGCTGCACGAGAAGTTCAATCCGGCGCTGAAGGTGAAGAACTGGAAGACGCCAATGCTGGTGGTGCAGGGTGATATGGACTTCCGTATTCCGACCACGCAAGGCCTGGGCGCGTTCACCGCGCTGCAGCGTCGCGGCATTCCGAGCAAGTTGCTGTTCTTCCCGGATGAGAACCACTGGGTACTGAAGCCGGCCAACTCGGTGCTGTGGCATCACACGGTGATCGACTGGCTCGATACCTACATCAAGAAAAACTAAAACCAGTTTACGCCCGCGCTCTGCGGGCGTTTCCATATTTCGGGAGAATCAATGAAACAGTATCTGATCGCCGCTGCGGTGGCGTTGGCTTTTGGCGGCGCGCATGCTGCGGCTCATGCAGCCGATAACGCACCGCGCGCTGAAAACGCGTATTTGTCGCAAGCCGATGCGTCCGCCCGTTCGGCGCGCGTCAGCAACGTCGATTACACGCTGGCGTTCGCGCTGACTGGCAAGGAAAGCTTCAGCGGCACCACCACGCTGAGCTTTGATCTGAACGATGCGTCGCAGCCACTGACCATCGATCTGGACAAGGCCACCATCGTCAGCCTGACCGTCAACGGCAAAACCATCACGCCGCAGTACAACCAATGGTTCATCACGCTGGCCGCTGCCGATCTGGTAGCCGGCCGCAATACCGTCACCATCGCTTACAGCCGTCTGCACAGCACCAATGGCGAAGGCCTGCACCGCATGGTCGATCCGGTCGATGGCCGCGTCTACACCTACTCGCACTTTGAACCAGCCGCCGCGCACCAGATGTTCCCGGTGTTCGATCAGCCGGATTTGAAGGGCACGTATCAGGTCACCGTCAGCACGCCGGCCGACTGGGTGGTGTCGTCCACCACGCGCGAGACCAGCGTCAAGGATGTCGATGGCGGCAAGCTGTGGACCTTCCCGCGTTCGAAAAAACTGAGCCCGTATAACTTCTCGATGCACGCCGGCCCGTACAAGGTATGGGAAGACAATAGCGGCAAGTATCCAATGCGCTTGTTCGCGCGCCAATCGGTGGCGTCGCAGGTGTCGCCGCAGGACTGGTTCAAGTACACCAAGGCGGGCCTGGGCTTTTTCGATCAATACTTTGGCGTTCCTTACCAGTTCGAGAAGTATGACCAACTGCTGGTGCCGGACTTCCTGTACGGCGCGATGGAAAACGCTGCCGCCATCACCTTCGCCGAAGGCCGATTCCTGCACAAAGAAGAGATGACCACGGCGCAGAAGGAATCGCTGGCCGGCGTGATTAATCACGAGATGGCGCACCAGTGGTTTGGCGATCTGGTGACGATGAAGTGGTGGAACGGTTTGTGGCTGAACGAGAGCTTCGCATCCTTCATGGGCACCCTGGCGACCGCCGAGGCGACCGAGTTCACCAACGCCTGGCAGAGCTTCTACTCGGGCGGCAAGCAGGCCGCCTATATACAGGATCAGCGCGTGACCACGCACGCGATCGAGACGCCGGTGCCATCGACCGCGAATGCGTTCGACAACATCGACGCCATCACCTATTCGAAAGGCGCGTCGACGCTGAAGCAGCTGCGTCACCTGCTGGGCGAGGAAGTGTTCCGCAAGGGCGTGCATAACTATCTGGTCAAGTACCAGTATCAGAATGCGACGCTGGATAATTTCATCGGCAGCCTGGCGGAAGCGGCCAACCGCGATCTGAGTGGCTGGACCAAGGAGTGGCTATATGAGCCGGGCGTGAATACCATCGCGGCCGATTTCAGCTGCGCCGGCGGCAAGGTGTCGTCGTTCACGCTGCGCCAGTCGGCGCCGAGCAAAGAGCTGCCGACGCTGCGCGAGCAGCGCGTACAAGTTGGCCTGTTCAAGCTGGGTAAGGATGGCCTGATGCTGGACAAGAACGTTGCCATCACCTACAAGGGCGCCGAGACGGTGGTGCCTGAGCTGAAAGGCGCGGCGTGCCCGGATCTGGTGTATCCGAACTATCAGGACTGGGGCTTTGCGCAGGTGCAGCTGGATAAGAAATCGTTCGCGACGGCGCAATCCAGCCTGAGCAAGGTGAGCGATCCGTTGCTGCGTTCGATGCTGTGGCAAAGCTTGTGGGATGGTGTGCGTTCGGCGCAGTTGCCGCTGAATGCCTTCCTGTCGACCGTGCTGGCCAATGCGCCGGCGGAGAAGGATTACACGCTGCTGGGCGATATCGTCGAGAAGGTGCGCGCGTCGAGGGGCTATCTGGAAGCACAGGGGACTTCGGCGTACAAGACTAAAGTCAGTGTGCAGCTGGAGCAGATGGCGTTCAAGGCGGCGCAGTCGACCACCGACAAGAACTTCCAGCGCCGCTGGTTCTCGACCTATGTGGGCCTGGCGAGCAGCCCGGCCGCGCTGAAGCAGCTGGCGGATATCCTCGACGGCAAGCTGGTGGTGCCGGGCATGAATGTATCGCAGGATGTGCGCTGGGAGATCATTCGTCGTCTGAACCGCTATGCGTATGCGGGCAGCGAGGCTTTGGTAGCGGCCGAGCAGCAGAAGGACAAGTCGGACAGCGGCCAGCAGGCGGCGATTGCGGCGACGGTAATTCGTCCAGATGCCAAGGTGAAGGCTGAGTGGGCGGCGACGATTGCCGATCTGCAGACCAAGCTGCCGTTCTCCAAGGTGCGCACGGCGATGGGCAGCATGTATCCCGCCGAGCAGGGCGCGCTGAATGAGCTGACAGCGCAGCAGCGTCTGGACACGCTGGGTGCGGTGGACAAGGCGGCTGGCCCGGTCTACATGCGCGCGTATGCGGCGTCGATGATACCGGCGACGTGCACACCGGCCAGCGTACAGCGTCTGGACGCGGCGATTGCCAAGTTGCCTGACCTGTCGACCGGCACCCGCCGCGCGCTGCTGGTCACGCGCCAGGAAGATGCGCGCTGCGTCGCCATCAAGAAAGCCATGACCGCGCACTAAGCTTTTCGTTGTTGTGGTTCGTTAAAGCCAGCCGTTTTTTCGGCTGGCTTTTTTTATTCAAACCCGACGTCTTCAAGGCGGAAGCGGAACTTGCGCCGCTCCGGCAGGTTCCAGCCTTGGCCGGGCGTGGTGTCGCGTGGACGCGCTGGCTCCGGTGGCGCGAGCTGCTTGGCCTGTAGTTGCGATTGCAAAGCGGTCAGCAGTGCCAAGGCGGAGGTGTCGGAAGACGGAGCAGGGTATCGGTGTCTACCTGCAGGGGCACTATGGATTTCATTCTATTTCTCCTTCTGTTTTCTTCTGTTTAGACCTGCAAATTTCTGCAAAGTTCAAAGCAGAAGAAAACAGAAAAAGCAGAAGCAAAGCAGAAGGGAAAGCAGGAGAAAATCCACACGGGGGCGGGATGGGTTACCCCCATGTATATATAGCCGGAATTATTTCCCCGATGGCGGGGCGACTTCGCGGGCGTTGAGGGTGCAGGTGCCGGCACGGCACATGGCGCCGGGGTCGCTGATGGCCATGCAGGTGGACATGGTGCCCTGGCTATTGTTGTCGGCGCGGCGGGCGGACGAGTGCAGTTCAACCAGCGATTTGAGCTTGGCGCCGTTGTTGTTTTTGCTGGACCACGCGAGGTAGTTTTCCGGGCCGCCGCAGGCTTTGGCGCCGGTGCCGATAGTGTGGCATTGGCTGTCGTTGTCGCAACTGAGGTCGGTGTTGGCGGCCTGGATTTGTTGCCACAGTGCGGCGGTGCTGCCTTCTGGCACTTGCACCGGCACCGGCGTGGACTGGCGCGCGTCGGCGCAGGCGGTGAGGATCAACAGGCTGGCTGCGGCTACGCGCAGGGTGTGGTGCAGTTTTTTCATGGCTTGACCTCAGTGGTTGACATGGGTTCGCGCAGGCGGGCTTTGTGCGCGACGCCGTCCGGCCCGAACAGGATGGTGAATTCGGCCGGCTGTTGGCCGTCGCGCGCTGGCGGGTAAGTGTAACGCCATATTTGATAGCCGGTGTCGAAGCTGGTGGTTTGTGCCGGGC
>Ga0187843_10002292_pt1 | contig 11674 bp, 9 predicted proteins | sample SpaLakP09_SKY_43_FD_134516 | JGI IMG/M metagenome (GOLD analysis project Ga0187843, IMG submission 134516) | Oligotrophic lake water microbial communities from Sparkling Lake, Wisconsin, USA - SP09_SKY_43 | ecosystem: Environmental > Aquatic > Freshwater > Lake | place: USA: Sparkling Lake... | reverse complement strand
GAAGGTCGGCGACGCGGCCTCGGCGCGCGAAAAACAGTGTCCGATGTGTCCGATGTGTCCGATGTGTCCGATTGCATCTCCCCTCCGTCGCTATTCCCATTATGCGCCGGTGTGGCGGGGCGAAGGCCCGATTGGCTCCAGCAGCTGCAACCGATTGATATTGCAGAGGCGACGTCGCTTCGGACCTGGGGACCTCCCGCAGCCGGCTTGCGCCGCGCCGCGAGGAATAGATATACGAAACGTATTCGAATCATATCAGGACCACCCCATGGGCATCGTCAATATCGAGGATGAGCTGCACGAACAGCTGCGGCGGGCCAGCAAGGCCTCCTATCGGTCGATCAACGCCCAGGCCGCCTTCTGGATCAGGCTGGGCATGTTGTGCGAAACCCATCCGGGGATGAGCTTTCAGGAACTGATGGCGCGCGAGCTGCGGGCGGCAGGGGTGGAGACGCCGAACCTGTCGGGCGCGGCGGCATGACCAAGACCCCGGCCGAGATCGCCCTGATGGCCGAGGCGGGGCGGCGGCTGGCCCAGGTCTTCACCCATCTGGACGGCCTGCCCCTGGAGGGGATGAGCACCCTGGAGATCAACGACCGGGTCGAGGCCTTCATCGTCGATGAGCTGAAGGCGCGGCCGGCCAGCAAGGGTCAGTACGGCTACGGCTTCGTGCTGAACAGTTCGCGAAACGCCGTGGTCTGCCATGGCGTGCCCTCGGCGGACGAGGTGCTGAAGGACGGGGACATCGTCAATCTGGACATAACGCTTGAGAAGGACGGCTTCATCGCCGATTCGTCCAAGACCTATCTGATCGGCTCGGTCGGGGCCCAGGCGCGCAGGCTGGTGCGCACCACCTATGAGGCCCTGTGGAAGGGGATCAGGGCCGTGCGGCCCGGCGCCCGGCTGGGCGACATCGGCTTCGCCATCGAACGCCACGCGAAGGCGGCCGGCTATTCGGTCGTGCGCGACTATTGCGGCCACGGCATCGGGCGCGAGATGCATGAAGAGCCCCAGGTGCTGCATTTCGGCCGGGCCGGGACCGGCCTGACCCTGAAGGAAGGCATGGTCTTCACCATAGAGCCGATGCTGAACCAGGGCGTGCGCACCGTTCGGACCGAGGACGACGGCTGGACGGTGACGACGGCCGACGGCAAGCTGTCGGCCCAGTTCGAACATACGGTGGCGGTGACGGCGGACGGGGTGCGGGTGCTGACCCTGAGGCCCGACGAGGCGCGGTGAAGCCGTCTGAAATCCTCCCCCTCTGGGGGAGGTAAACCGACGCGGAGCGGCGAGGAGGGGGCGTGAAGCGTCTGGCAGCGGTGCGGCGGTCCCCCGCCCCCGAACCATTCCCGCGCCGCGTCATTACCCGCTATAGAGGTTCGGCCGGCGCGGGCCGGGTGATGCGGACGATGCGATGACCGAGAGCCACCCCTTTTTCTCGCCCAAGACCCACGGCTTCGTGCGGGTGGCGGCGGCGACGCCGGTCAGCCATGTGGGCGATCCGGTCGCGAACGCTCAGGCGCATCTGGCCCTGATCCGGCAGGCGGCGGACCAGGGTGTGGACCTGATGGTGTTTCCGGAGCTGTCGCTGTCCGCCTATGCGATCGACGACCTGCACATGCAGGCGGCCCTGCTGGACGAGGTGGAGCGGCAGGTCGCGGTCCTGGCCCAGGCGACCGGGGGGGCGACGGCCGAGCATGAGCTGATCGCCGTGGTCGGGGCGCCGCTGCGGCAGGGGGACGCCCTGTTCAACTGCGCCGTCGTGATGGGCGGGGGCGAGGTGCTGGCCGTGGTGCCCAAGACCTATCTGCCCAACTATCGGGAATATTACGAGAAACGCTGGTTCGCCCCGGCGACGGCGCGGACCGACGACGTGATCCGGCTGAACGGGGAGACGGTGGATTTCGCGCCGGGCCTGATCTTCGAGGCGGTGAACCGGCCCGGCTTCGTCTTTTCGGTCGAGATTTGCGAGGACTATTGGGCGCCCCTGCCCCCCTCGACCCGCGCCGCCCTTGCGGGGGCGCGCATCCTGCTGAACCTGTCGGCCTCCAACATCGTCATCGGCAAGGCGGACGAGCGCGCCATGCTGAGCGCCAGCCATTCGGCCCGGACCCTGTCGGCCTATGTCTTCACCGCCTCGGGCTGGGGCGAATCGACCACCGACCTGGCCTGGGACGGTCAGGCGACCATCCACGAACTGGGGTCGAAACTGGCCGAGGGCGAACGGTTCGCTCTGGAGAACCATCTGACGATCGCCGACATCGACGTGGACCGGATCGGCCTGGACCGGCTGAGAAACGGCACCTTCGCCGACTGCGCCCGCAACGAGGGGGAGGCCGCGACGGTCGTGCCCTTCATGGCGCGCGAGGACGTGGTGGAGAGCGAGTTGATCCGGCCGCTGGACCGCTTCCCCTTCGTGCCGGACGAGGCCGGACGGCTGGACCAGGACTGCTACGAAGCCTTCAACATCCAGGTTCAGGGCCTGATGCGCCGAATGGCGGCGACCAAGGGCGAACGTCTGGTGATCGGCGTCTCGGGCGGGCTGGATTCGACCCAGGCCCTGCTGGTCGCCTGCCGCGCCTTCGACCGGCTGAACCTGCCGCGAACCAATATTCTCGGCTTCACCATGCCCGGTTTCGCCACCTCGGACGGGACCAAGTCCAATGCCTGGGCCCTGATGAAGGCGCTTGGGGTCACGGGGGCCGAGATCGACATCCGCCCGGCGGCCGAACAGATGTTCCGTGACATCGGCCACCCCTATGCGGCGGGCGAGCCGGTGCACGACATCACCTTCGAGAATGTTCAGGCGGGCTTGAGGACCGACTATCTGTTCCGTCTGGCCAACCAGAACCGGGCCTTCGTCCTGGGGACCGGCGACCTGTCGGAGCTGGCCCTGGGCTGGGCCACATACGGCGTCGGCGACCATATGAGCCATTACAACGTCAACGGCGGGGTGGCGAAGACCCTGATCCGCCATCTGATCCGCTGGGTGGCCGATCGCGAACTGGTCGGCGCCGAGGCGAGCCCGACGCTGCACGCCATTCTGAACACCGAGATCTCGCCCGAACTGGTCCCCGCCAAGGACGGGGCGATCCAGTCGACCGAAGGGACGGTCGGCCCCTATGCGCTGAACGACTTCTTCCTGTTCTACATCAGCCGCTTCGGCATGACGCCGTCCAAGGTCGCCTTCCTGGCGCATCAGGCCTGGGGCGAGGCCGGCGCCGGACACTGGCCCGCCAATACGCCCGACGACGAAAAGGTCGAATACGACCTGGCCGCCATCAAGGCCTGGCTGCGGAAGTTCCTGATCCGCTTCTTCCAGACCGCCCAGTTCAAACGCTCGGCCCTGCCGAACGGGCCCAAGGTGGTGACGGGCGGCTCCCTGTCCCCGCGCGGCGACTGGCGCGCCCCGTCGGACGGCAATGCGCGGGTCTGGCTGGACGAGCTGGAGGCCAATGTGCCGGACTAACTGTTTCCTCCCCACGATGTGGGGAGGAGGCATTGTGCAATAGCCATATCTTTAGCGTGGATATTTGGCGATCCCCTCGCTAGAAGCTTCGCCATGACCGAAGACGTGACCAAGGACTCCAACGGCAACATCCTGGCCGACGGCGACAACGTGACCCTGATCAAGGATCTGAAGGTCAAGGGTTCGGGCGGGGTGACGCTGAAGCGAGGGACCCTGGTCAAGAACATCCGCCTGACCGGCGACCCCGACGAGATCGAGGCCAATGTCGAGAAGGTGCGCGGCCTGGTCCTGCGCACCGAGTTCGTCAAGAAGGCTTAAGGCCCCTCTTCCCAAACGGAACCTCAGCCGCCATCTAGCGGCCATGACCGACACCCTCGACGCCCCCGTCTCGACCGCCGCCCCCCAGGGTTCGGGCGGCAAGATCCCCGTCACCGTCCTGACGGGCTATCTGGGCGCGGGCAAGACCACCCTCTTGAACCGCATCCTGACCGAGGATCACGGCAAGCGTTACGCCGTCATCGTCAATGAATTCGGCGAGATCGGCATCGACAATGATCTGGTGGTCGGCGCTGACGAGGACGTGTTCGAGATGAACAACGGCTGCGTCTGCTGCACGGTGCGCGGCGACCTCATCCGGGTGGTCTCGGGCCTGATGAAGCGCCAGCGTCCCGGCAAGCCGGCCTTCGACGCCATCATCGTCGAGACCACGGGCCTGGCCGACCCCGGCCCGGTGGCCCAGACCTTCTTCGTCGACGAGGACGTCAAGGCCAAGACCCAGCTGGACAGCGTCACCACCCTGGTCGACGCCAAGCACGTGATGGCGCGGCTGGACGACTCCAAGGAGGCGCGCGAACAGGTGGCCTTCGCCGACCGGATCATCCTGAACAAGGTCGATCTGGCGACCCCGGAAGAGCTGGAGGCGGTGGAGGCCCGTCTGCGGGCGCTGAACCCCCTGGCGCCCATCGTCCGGGCCGAACGGTCGAACGTGCCGCTGGATCAGGTGCTGGGCCTGGGCGCCTTCGACCTGGACCGAATCCTGGAGGTCAAGCCGGACTTCGTGAACCCGCCGCACGGCGCCGAGGGCCATGTGCATGACGAACACTGCGGCCATGACCACCATCATCATGACCATGATCACGGGCATGACCATGATCATCATGATCATGACCACAGCCACGGGGCGCGCGGTCACGCCCACCAGGACGACATCAAGGGGATTTCCCTGTCGCTGGACCGGCCGCTGGACGGCGCGAAGTTCACCGCCTGGCTGGACCGTCTGCTGGGCGAACAGGGTCAGAACATCCTGCGCGCCAAGGGCATCATCGACCTGAAGGGCGAAGACCGCCGCCTGGTCTTCCAGGCCGTCCATATGATCCTGGAGGGCGACCTGCAGCGCGAATGGGGCGAGAACGAACGCCGCTGGAGCCGCGCCGTCTTCATCGGCCGCGATCTGGACGAGGCGGAGCTGAAGGCCGGGTTCGAGGCCTGCGCGGCCTGAACCGTCCGGCGGGCTTGCGTCGCCCGCGCGCCCCATGCCAACTGGCCGTTGTTTGGGGGCGGGACCGTTGGAACAGCACAGTCAGCCGGATCTGACGATCGACCTGGGTTCGGGCGTGCGCGCCCTCGCCTCGGCCGATCCGGAGTCGTCGATCCTGGCCGGCTTCTTCGAAGGCTATGACCGGGCCTTCGTCCTGCCGGACGAGCGCGAGGATTTGGCGGGTTTTCGCAAATGCCTGGCCCTGAACCGGACGCATCGCCGGGCGTTCGGCCGCACCCACTGCGAACTGGTTGCGGTGCTGGAGGACGAAGGCGGCGCGCGTCTGGGCGGGATCAACTTCCTGGCCACCGCCGTAAACCGGCCCTCGGCGCCGGACATCGCGGTCGCATTGAACTATGTCTATGTCGAGGAGGCGGCGCGGGGGCGCGGCCTGCTCCGCCTGGCGCTTTCGGCGGTTCGCCGACTGGCGACCCAGGCCCTGGACGCCGGTGCGAACGCCCAGACCGCCGTCTTCATCGAACAGAACGATCCCTTGCGCCTGACGCCCGAGGAGGCCGCCGCCGACACCCTGCGTTCGGGCCTGGATCAGGTGGATCGACTGGCGATCTGGGCCCGGATGGGAGCCGAGGTGGTGGACTTCCCCTATGTCCAGCCGGCCCTGTCGCCGGATCAGGACGATGAGGACGGGCTGATCTACGCCGCCGTCGACTATCCGGGCGAGGCGGTGGATGCGGGTCTGCTGCACGACCATCTGGAGAGCTTCTTCAGGATTTCGGTGCTGAAGGGCGAGGCCGGACCGCCGGGCGGAGCGGCCGAGCGCCAGATCGCCGACCTGGCCGCGCGCCGGGAGCCGGCGGCCCTGTTGCCGATGACCCCGGCCCTGGCGCGGCTGCGGTCCGGCCGGGGGACGGGGTTCGACAGTTTCCGGGACTTGGCGAGGGAGGCCGCAGGTCGATGACGGTGCGAGGCGAGCGGCCGGAGACGGACGACTATGAAGAGGCGCGCTCGGGCGCCCTGTATTGGACCCTGTCGCTCTATATCGGGCCGGATCGGGTGGCCGAGGCCCTGAATCTGGCGCCCGGAGAGCGGATCGAGCCGCCCGTCTTTCGCCGGACCCAGAGGAACCATCTGCCGTCCCTCGCCCTGGGCCACGCCATCGACCCCCTGATGAACGACATCGCCGATCGCGAAATCCGGGGCGAGTTGCAGGAGTTCCTGCTGTCCACGGCGGACGATGCGGGAATCAAGAACCTGGACGAGGCTGCGCTGGCCATCCGAAGCCATGAAGACCTGATCTTCAGCCTGCCCAAGTCCGTCTCCTGGACCACCGAGGGGGTGCGGTTTCACGCCCATCCGCCCGGAATGGACGATGACCGGCTGGTGCGGCTGCGCCGGTTCTGGCTGTCCCACAACGACGGCTCGCTGAGCTACCACCTCAGCTTCAGCCACTATTACGGCGGCGGCTATGTGGATGCGGAGGGTCGCCGGCGCTCGGGCTACGACCCCTCGACCTATTATTTCCTGTCCCTGCTGCAGAAGCTGGCCGCGCCCAAGGAATATGTGCTGGACCCGCAGCGCCTGAAGCCTGCCGAGGCCGATCCCCACCCCTTCCTGGACGTCTTCAGCGAGACCAAGCTGGACATCGGTCCTTTGGACGACATCAGGGTAAGGCGAGCGACCGGCCCTGAGGGCCAGGCCCCGGTCCAGGTTGAGGCCCAGCGGTTCTGGCCGTTCGTCAGGACGGTGTTCGAGCGCGACGCTGTCCGCCTGTTCCCCCGTCTGGCGGCGGAACTCGATCCCTCCAAGCCGCCCAGGCCCGGTTTCGAAACCCGTCTGCTGGAACTGGCGCCCGTCATGGAGACGCCGGGGCTGAAGGCGCCCAAGTCGCGCTTCATGTTCATGCTGCACGACGAACGCTTCTTCGACCGGCTGATGCCGGTGGACGAGGCGACGAAGATCCCGGCGCCGCGCAAGCGGATGGTGCAGCCGCTCTGTTACGACCCGTATCAGGACCGCATCCGCGCCCTGACCAAGCCCGTGAACGGCCGACCGCCCAAGGCGGTGCATCTGGGCGCCCCGCCCGCAGGGACCAAGGCCGGCGAAAGGGCTGATCCTGAGTTCTGGAACTGGGTCGAGCGCCGGGCGGACTATGAGGCCGCCTTGGAAGACGGGGTCTTCGTGCGTCGCAATCCGACGCCGGACCCGGCGCGCGGCGACGAAGGCCGGTGGCTGCCGATCTCGGACAGGGCGACGCCGCAGGCGCGGATGGCGGATTTCGTCGAGGCGATGCGGACCGGCCAGGCCGTCCAGATCAAGGCTTTTCGCAAGCCGAACGAAGCCGAGGCGCGCCCCCGGCTGGAGACGCCGATCGAGCATCACCTTCCCGCTTTCGAAATCGCGCGGGCGGACTGTCTGGACTATCTGTTCCTGGCGGGATTCAACCAGAACATCATAGACTTCATGAACCAGGACACCTCGGAGATCCTGGACAGCATCGACCCCATCTATCCCGACAGTTCCGAACAGAGCGACGAGCGGTTCTTCGTCCGCTACGCCAACCACCGGGCCATGATCACCTATGTGCCCAAGAGCCGCAGCCTGGAGATCGGCAACGACTATATCGGCGCCTGCCCCTACGCCTTCCTGATCCACGCCCTGGCCCTGCACAACGAGTTCCTGGCGCGGGAGCATGAGCAGAAGACCATGGCCCGGATCGATCGGATCGAGGCCCTGGTGGACGAGCGCGCGCCCGCCGACGATCCCCGCATCCGCGCCATGGCGGATCGAGAGCCGCTGGACGGCGAGGACCGGCTGAGCCAGGCCGAGTTCGCCATCAACCAGGCCAAGCTGGCCGAGTTCGCCCAGTACGAAAGGTTCAGACACGCCAATCCCTTCCGCTACGACACCGAGCGGGACGTGTTCAAAAAGCTGGAGGAGCTGCGGGGCGTCAGCCGCAAGAACAAGGCCCTGTCCCTGGCGATCCAGAGCCTGGAGGACCACGCCAGCGACCTGGCCCGCCGCCAGCAGAAGCGGGCGGATGCAGCCCAGGCGGCGGCCGAGCGCAAGCAGAAGGATGCGGAAGAGGCGGCGGCCAAACGCGGCCGTCATCTGAACTTCCTGCTCAGCATGACCGGCGTGTTCGGCGCGGGGCAGATGTTCTACTGGATCGGCGAGAAGGCGGCCGGCGGAGAAGGCAAGGACGCGGAGCCGGCGCGTCAGTTGTTCGGGCTTCTGCCCTCGGCCCCCTGGGCGGGAAACTTGATCCTGTCTTTAACAGAAGGGCTGATGACCGTCGCGCTCATCCTGTTCTTCGTTCACCTGGGACGATGGGGCTACGCCGTTTTCGCCAAAAAGGGCTGATCCCGGCAGCCTGAAACCCCCAGGCCTTGCGGAGCCGCCGATCCATCGACCGGTTCAGCGCCGCAAGGCTGTTGGAAGGCTCAGCGCCGGGCCTTCTTGCGCTGGCCCGCCTTGCCCTTGGGTCGCGACAGGCGCACGACCTTGCGCGCGTTCTCTTCCGCCGTGGTGCGCACGGTGGGGATGGAACGCGGGGCCAGGCCGTAGAGGGAGGCCATGGGGGCGTCCTCGACCGCGGCGATCTCATGCTCGCCATAGCCGTTGAAGCCGGTCGTCATGGCCACCCCATAGGCGCCCAGCATGCCGATCTCGATGAAGTCGCCTTCGCGGATGTCGGCCGGCAGCCAGAAGGGGCCGGGCATATGGTCGATCGAATCGCAGGTCGGGCCGTAGAACTGGAAGGCCTTCAGCTCGCCCGAGGCTTCGCCGTCCCGGACCAGCTTGGTCGGGAAGGGCCAGCGCGAGTGGGTGGCGTCGAACAGGGAGCCGTAGGAGCCGTCGTTCAGATACAGGGCGTCGCCCTTGCGCAGATCGACGCGGGCCAGGATCGACGAGGATTCGGCGACCAGGGCCCGGCCGGGCTCGCACCACAGTTCGGTGGTTTCCGACACCGGCATTTCGTTGAAGCCGCGATGGATGGCGTCGGCGTATTCGCTCATGTCCGGCGGGACCATGCCCGGATAGACCGAGGGGAAGCCGCCGCCGACGTCGACGATGTCCACGATCACGCCCGCGCGGCTGATCGACCGGCCGACCTGGGCCATGGCGGCCTGATAGGCGGTCGGGCGCATGCACTGGCTGCCGACATGGAAGCTGACGCCCATCAGCCCGTCCTTGACCGCCTGGCGCGTGGCCAGGAGCAGGGCCGGGGCCTGATCGACCGGCACGCCGAACTTGCCCGACAGGGTGTAGGCGGCCCCGTCGGCCGAGACGGCCATGCGCACGATCAGATTCAGGTCGTCGGCGCCGCCGGTGGCGTCGAGGATCTTGTTCAACTCGTCCACGCAGTCGAGCGAGAAGGTCCGCACGCCGTGGTCGAAATAGGCCTTGGTGATGGCCGAGCGGCTCTTGACCGGGTGCATGAAGGCCAGGCGCGCATCGGGGCTGACCGAACGGACCAGTTCGATCTCGGCCAGGGACGCGACGTCGAAGCTGCGAACGCCGGATTCAACCAGGGTCTGGATGACCCAGGCGGACGGGTTCGCCTTCACCGCATAGAAGACGTCGGCTTTCAGATTATCCTGGAACCAGCGCGCCGCTACGGAAACCGAACGCGGCCGCACGAGGGCGACGGGACGCTCAGGGGACCGCTCACGGACCAGGTCCAGGGGAAGCTGGTACGTGCGCAATTCACGTAACCCCCTGCTAATTGTTAAACCCAGACCGGCGTTAGCGGCGCAGCATCAGACCTACGGGGTCCGCCGGAAGGCGCGATATGGGGGCATTGGACTGTCATGTAAAGGGGTTTTTTCGTGACAGGGCCTGGGTTCGAGGCCGAATCGACTGTCACAATTCCCTTTGACGGCGGTCAGCTTGACGGCGGTCAGGCAACCGCAGCGGTTCTGCGCCGTTGCCTCGGCTGGAGGGCGCAATGAACCGGTGGCTGTTCCTGTGGCGCAAATGGACGCGCCAACTGTGGGTCAAGGCGACCGCCTACGCCGGGGTGGGGGTGGCCGCCGCCCTGCTGGCCGCCGCCCTGGCCCCCTGGGTGCCCTACGACATGGCCGAACGACTGGGCGGCGAGTCGGTCGAATCCATCCTGACCATCTTGGCCTCCAGCCTGCTGGGCGTGGCGACCTTCTCCGTCGGCGCCATGGTGACGGCCTATACGTCGGTCTCCACAGCCGCCAGCCCCCGCGTCGCCGCCCTGGTGACCTCCGACGACGAGACCCAGAAGGCTCTGGCCACCTTCGTCGGCGCCTTCCTCTACGCCATCGTCTCGGTGACGGCGATCAACGCCCATTATTACGGCCAGAACGGGCGGGCCATTCTGTTCCTGGTCAGCCTGGCCATGGTCGGACTGGTGGCCTTTCGGCTGCTGGCCTGGATCAACCGTCTGTCCAGCCTGGCGCGGGTCGGCCATACGATCGACCTGGTGGAGGCGCGCGCGCTGAAGGCCCTGGAAACGCGGCGCGACGCCCCCTTCTTCGGCGGCCGCGAGGGACGGCTGACCACGGGCGCCGAGATCGTCGCGGCAAGCACCGGCTATGTGCAGAACGTCGATCCCTCGCGGTTGCAGACCATGGCCGAGGCGCGCGACTGCCAGGTGGAGATCGTCGCCCCTCCCGGCGCCTTCGTGCGACGCGGCGCGGTTCTGGCGCGCGTCAGCCTGGCGGCCTCCGACGAAGAGGCCCAGGCCGATTTCCGTTCGGCCTTCGCCCTGGGGGATTCGCGCTCCTTCGACCAGGATCCGCGGTTCGGACTGATCGTCCTGGGCGAGATCGCCGCCAAGGCCCTGTCGCCCGGCGTCAACGACCCCGGCACGGCCATTCAGGTGATCGGGACGGGGGTGCGGCTGCTGGACGTCTGGGTCCAGCCGCCCGAAGACGACGGGCCCAGGCCGCCGCGCTGCGACCGACTGCTGGGGCCGGCGGTCACGGCCGAAGACCTGCTGGAAGACCTGTTCGGTCCGATCGCCCGTTATGGGGCGGGCGATCTGGCCGTGGCCATGCGGCTGCAGAAGGGTCTGGCCGCGCTGGCGGCGACGCCGCGGCTGGCCGAGCCGGTCGCCGTCCTGGCCCAGGCGGCCGTGGAGCGATCGCGCGCCGCCCTGCCCATCGAGGCGGACATCCGACGGCTGGAAGCGGTCGCCCTGGCGCGCTGACAGGGCCGCTGCGACACCAGGCTGCAACGACGCAGGGACGACGGGGTCTGGACGAGATTGCGCCGGACGTGCGATTAAGACTTGCCCAAACGCCCCGGTCGCGTCATGCGGCGCCCGTTCGCCACAGCCTTCCCAGCGAGTTCATGAGTTCATCCGCAGCCGCCGCCCCAGGCCTGGTCCTGGCGCGTGACGTGTCGAAGACCTTCGGATCGCGAAAGGCGCTGGACGGCGTCTCGATCTCCGTCGCCTCGGGCGAGATGGTGGCCCTGATCGGTCCGTCGGGATCGGGCAAGTCCACGCTTCTGCGCTCCATCACCGGCCTTCAGTCCATCGACCCCGGCAAGGGGACGATCAGCGTCTTCGGCGAGACCGTGCAGAAGGACGGCCGCGTCACCGGCGCCGTGCGCCAGGCGCGCGCGCGGCTGGGCATGATCTTCCAGCAGTTCAATCCGGTCGGGCGACTGAGCCTGTTCTCCAACGTCATGCTGGGCGCGCTGGGCCGTCTGCCCGGATGGAAGGGCCTGCT
>Ga0187843_10002291_pt1 | contig 11685 bp, 8 predicted proteins | sample SpaLakP09_SKY_43_FD_134516 | JGI IMG/M metagenome (GOLD analysis project Ga0187843, IMG submission 134516) | Oligotrophic lake water microbial communities from Sparkling Lake, Wisconsin, USA - SP09_SKY_43 | ecosystem: Environmental > Aquatic > Freshwater > Lake | place: USA: Sparkling Lake... | reverse complement strand
TGAAGCTGGAGATCACCGCGATCGGCAGGGTCAGGCCGGTGATGATGGTCGAGCGCCAGCTGTGCAGGAACAGGAAGACGATGGCCACCGTCAGCAGCGCGCCCTCAACCAGGGTGTGCTTGAGACCGTTGAGCGAGTCCTTGACGTTGTCGCTGGAGGCGTAGATCAGGTTCAGCTCCACGTCCTTGGGCAGGCTCTTGCGCAGCTCGGCCATGGCCTCCTTGACGCCCTCGCCGGTGTTGACGATGTTGGCATCCTGCTGCTTGAAGACATTGAAGGTCACGGCAGCAGCGCCGTTGATGCGGGCCAGGCTGTCCGGCTCGCGCTCGCGCTCGACCAGCTGGCCCAGATCGCCCAGGGTCAGCACCAGATTGCCGCGTCGCGCCACCACCACCTTGGCAAAAGCCTTGGGGTCCTTGACCCGACCTTCCACGCGCAGGATGGCATCGGCACTCTTGTCCGAGATCAGGCCCACCGGCTGGTCGACATTGGCCTCGCGCAAGGCCTGGGCAATCTCGGCCGGGGTCACGTTGTAGGCGCGCAGGCGCAGCGGATCCAGATCGATGCGTACCTCGCGCGCCACCATGCCGCCCACGTCCACGCGGGCCACGCCGTCCACGCGGCCCAGGCGCTTGGCGATGATGAGCTCGCTCATCATCGACAGCTCGCGCGCCGGCCGCGTCTTGCTCATCAGCGCAGCCAGCACCACGGGCTGGTTGTCCTCCATCTGGGCGCGGGCCACGGTCGGCGTTTTTGCTTCCTTGGGGAAGGCCGATTGAGCCAGCGAGACGCGGTCACGCACCTCCTGCATGGCGCGGCCCATGTCGGTGTTCAGGCCGAACTCGACCTGGGCCTGCACCCGGCCCTCGAAGCTGCGCGACACCACGCGTTCGACGCCAGCGATGGTGTTCAGCGATTCTTCGAGTGGCTTTGCGATCTCACGCTCCACCGCCTCGGGCGAGGCGCCGGGATAGCGCACATCGACGGACGCGACGGGGATGGAGATGTCCGGCATGTTCTCCACGCCCAGCTTGGCGTAGGAGAACAGGCCCAGCACACACAAGGCCACCATCACCATGGTGGCGAACACCGGGTTTTGAATCGAGACGCGAGTCATCCACATGATGCCGGTCCTCGCTCAGGGTGCGGTGGCCGCAGCCACCTTGGTCTTGGCCGCCACGACGGTCGCCTTGGCGCCCTCGCGCAGGTTGTCGAAGCGCGCCGACAGCACCTGGGCCGCCGGCGTCAGGCCTTGCAGCACCTCGACCCGCCCTTCCCTCGCGTCGCGGCGGCCGGTGGTGACGATGCGGCGCACCAGGGCGCCGTTCTCGATCAGCCAGACCTGCTCCTGGCCACCGTTGCTGCTCAGCGCGGTTTCCGGCACGGTCAGGCGCTGGGCCTCATCGGCCAACTCGACGCGAGCCACGGCGTACTGTCCGGCCCGGAACTCTTCCTTGGCATTGGCCAGTTCCAGGGTCACGCCGATGGAGCGGGTGCCCGGCTCCGCGGCGGGGGCGATGCGGCTGATGCGGGCCTGCACCGGCGCCTCATGGCCTTCTACCTTGATGCGCACCGCCATGCCCGGCTTGAGGCGGCTGACCTCGTGCGTGCCCACCAGGCCGGCCAGTTCCAGCCGGCTCAGGTCGACGATGCTGAGCACCTGCTGCTCGGGCGCCAGCTTCTCGCCGGCCACCGCATGGCGCTTGGAGACCACGCCGCTGATCGGGGCCACCAGGGCCGCCTGGCGCAGGGTCACCTGGGCCGTGTCGAGCTGGGCACGTGCGCTGGAGAGCTGGGCACGCGCAGCTTCCAGGGCCGCACGCGAGGTGTCCAGCGCGGTGCTGGCGATGAACTTCTGGTCGGCCAGGCCCTGGTTGGCCTTGAACTGGCGTTCGGCCTGCTCCAGCTGAGCGCGGGCCGATTCGACGCTGGCGTTGCGCTCGGCAATGCGAAAGCGCAGCTCTTCCAGATCGATCTGGCCCAGGGCCTGGCCGGCACGCACACGGCTGCCCTCGGCCACGGCCAGGCTCAGCAGCGTGCCGCTCGATTTGGCCCGCACGATGGCCGTGTTGGGCGCCACCAGCGGGCCCGAAAACTCGATCTGCGCCGGCATGCTGGCCAGCAGCGGCTTGACCACCTCATGCGGCACAAACTCCAGCGTCACCTTGGCCGGCCCGGCCTCGGCCTCTTTCTTGGGCGTGTCGCCGTTCTTGCTGGCCCACACCGTGACGCCTGCGCCCCCGGCCAGCAGCACCGCTGCAATTCCACCAACAAGCCATTGTTTGCGCATGGAGTCCCCCATTCATCTGTCAAAACCACAAAGTGGCCGCAGTGTAGGAAGACGCCTCTCCGAGCGCGGGTGGGATGCGACGAAACGCCAAAAGCCAGCACCGATCTGCTTTTGGCCACGACCGCCCGGGGGCGGGGCAGCGTGGTGGGCGCGGCTCAGGCCGAGGTTTGGCGGGCTTCGCAGACCAGGCTGCGCCAGCCGCAGAACGCCCCGGCCAGGGCGCAGAGCGAAGCGGCCCAGAACACCGCCGCATAGCCCAGGTGATCGACCAGCCAGGCCCCGCCCAAGCTGCCCAGCACGCCCGACAAGCCATAGCCCAGCACCGAGTACAAGGCCTGCCCCCGGCCGCGCAGGCGCCCCGGGAAGTAACGCGTGATCAGTGCGATGCAGGCCGTGTGCTGGGCCGCGAAGGTGATGGCATGGCCGCACTGGGCCAGCAACAGCAGGCCGAGGTTGGCGCCAAACGCCGCCGTCATGGCAAAGCGCACGGCCGCCAGCAAGGACGCCGCCACCAGCCAGTGGTGCAAGGTGGCCCGCTCCAGCAGGCGGCCCGAGAAGGCGAACCAGAAGATCTCCACCACCACCGAGATCGCCCACAGCCCGCCAATCACCGGCTTGCTGTAGCCCAGGGCATCAAGAAACAGGCTGAAAAAGGCGTACAGCGCCGAATGCGCCAGCACAGTGAGGAACACACCGAGGAAGAACCAACGCACCTCGGCCCGGGCAAACACGGCCAGCACCGAGTCACTGCCCTCCGCCAAGGCCGCCGCGCTGCGTGCCGCCGGGCTGGGCCGCGCTTGCAGCGGCATGCGCCAGGCCATCAAGACCACCAGGGCCAGCAAGGCAAAGGTGGTCAGTGCAAACCAGCGCATGCCGAAATGCTCGTACCACCAGCCGGCCAGCACCACGGTGGCCAGAAAGCCAATCGAGCCCCACATGCGCACGCGGCCATAACGGCGCGTGTCCATGCCGCCGTCGGCCGTGCTCAGATGGCTGGCCACCACGGTCTCGGTCAGCGGCACGATGGCGGCGTTGAAGCTGAACATCAAAAAGGTGGCGATCACCAGGGTCGCCAGCTGAGGCGGCAGCAAAAAACCGGCGCCGGCGATGCAACTGGCCAGGGCCGTCCAGCGGATGATCTGCACCCGCTGGCCGGTGCGATCCGCCAGGGCGCCCCAGGCGTAGGGCGCGAACAGGCGCGTCCAGCTGGACAGGGACACCAGCAAGCCGATGGCGAACACCGGCAGGCCCAGCTCCTTGTACCAGAGTGGGGCGTAGGGGTTGAAGCCGCCGATGGCGGCGAAGTAGGCGCAGGACAGGGCCGCACTGGCGGCCAAGGTGCGGGCCGAAGCGCCGCCGCGTGGCAGGCCGAAGCTGCCGGAGCCGCTGAGCGGCTCGGTCATTCAGCCGATCCGTCTGCGCCCTCGGCGACCTCAGGCCGGGCGCCCGGAATCGGCGCCAGCGGCAGGGCCACATCGCCGCATTGCGCGCGGTGGCGCAGCACATGATCCATCAACACCAGGGCCAGCATGGCCTCGGCGATCGGCGTAGCGCGGATGCCCACGCAGGGGTCGTGGCGGCCGAAGGTCTCGACCACGGCCGGCTCGCCGGCGCGGTTGATCGAGGCCTTGGGGTTGCGGATCGAGCTGGTCGGCTTGATGGCGATGGAGGCGACGATGTCCTGCCCGGTCGAGATGCCGCCCAGCATGCCGCCGGCGTTGTTGCTGGCAAAGCCGAGCGGCGTCAGCTCGTCGCCATGCTCGCTGCCGCGCTGGGCCACCACGCCGAAGCCGGCGCCGATCTCCACGCCCTTGACCGCGTTGATGCCCATCAGGGCATAGGCGATGTCGGCATCGAGCTTGTCAAACAAGGGCTCGCCCAGACCCACAGGTACGCCGGTGGCCTCCACTCTGATGCGCGCACCGACCGAGTCGCCGGATTTGCGCAGTGCGTCCATATAGGCCTCCAGCTCGGCGATCTTGCTGGTGTTGGCGGCGAAGAAAGGGTTGTCGCCGACATGCTGCCAGCCCTCGAAGGGGATCTCGATCTCGCCGAGCTGGGTCATGCAGCCGCGGAACTGAGTGCCGAACTTTTCGTTCAGCCATTTGCGCGCCACGGCGCCGGCACCGACCATGGGTGCGGTCAGGCGGGCCGAGGAGCGGCCGCCGCCGCGCGGATCGCGCAGGCCGTATTTGCGGTAGTAGCTGTAATCAGCATGACCCGGGCGGAAGGTGTCCAGGATGTTGCCGTAGTCCTTGCTGCGCTGGTCGGTGTTCTTGATCAGCAGGCAGATCGGTGTGCCCGTGGTGAAGCCCTCATAGACACCGGAGAGGATCTCGACGGCATCGGGCTCGTTGCGCTGGGTCACGTGGCGGCTGGTGCCGGGGCGGCGGCGGTCCAGCTCAGGCTGGATGTCGGCCTCGCTGAGGGCCAGGCCCGGGGGGCAGCCGTCGATCACACACCCAATGGCCGGGCCATGGCTCTCGCCGAAATTCGTGACGCGGAACAATTCGCCGAAAGTGCTGCCTGACATGGGAATCCTGTGCTGCCTGAAGCGCAGGATTCTACGGGCAGGCCGGATGGGTCTTGGGTGAAGCCCGGCCTGCCCTGCGCTCATATCGCGCTCACTTTGCGATCACAGCGCCGTCACGGCGTAACCGTGGCCGTGACCGTCAAGCCGCTGTAGGCCGCATAGGCTTGCACACCGACGATGTAGGTGGCCGCCGTCGGCGCGGTGATGGCGCAGCTCTCGTTGCTGGTCGAGCCATCGCTCTTGCAGGCATAGCTGCTGGTGCTGGGTTTGCTCGTCTTCTGCACAAAGAGGTCGGCATCGCCATTGCTGCCCTTGAGCGTGACCGTCAGCTTGGAGGCTGCGCTGGGCAGGGTGATGGCGTAGTAGTTCCAGCTGCCGGTGGCGCCGCTCTGGTTGGCCAGGGGCACGCCGCTGCTCAAAGGTGTCGGTGGGATGTCAACGACTCCGCCAGTCAAGCTGCCCTTGAGCGCATAGAAGCCGACCGAGGAGTAGTTTGAAAAACCATTCTGCGGTGTGCCCTCGGCGCCGCCCTGAATCTTGATCTGGTAGCTGCCCGCCGCCAGAGCCAGGTTCTTGAACTCGGCCGAACGATTGACCGACAGATTGCTGCGGGCCACCTGCTGGCCGCTGGCATTGAGAATCACGGCGTCCACATCGAGCATGCGCAGGTACTCGATCGGGTCGACACGCAGATTCAGGGTGCCGGCGCTGGCAACGTTGAAGGTGAAGACATCGTTGTCGGTGTTGCGCTCGATCTGGCCCCAGTTGTCCAGCGGGTTGATCTCCCCCCCGGCGCGCAGCTGCAGGGGCTTGCCGTTGACGTTGTCGTCTGCCACATAGGGCACCGACTCATTGACCGTCATGATGCGGAAATCGTCTTCCTGGTTGTTGGCCGAGCTGTACTCGCCACGGCTCCAGGTGAAGAGCTGGTTGGCCCAGGAACCACCCATCCAGTAATTGCCCATGATGGGCCCCCACTGGTAGGCCGGGATGCCTTCGAAGTACTCGCCGCCGCTGCCGCCGCCGTCGTGCGACATGCCCATCTGGTGACCCACCTCGTGGGCGCCGGTCATGCCGATGCCGTAACCATAGTCGAAGCCGGCCGAAGGATTGCGATAGAGCGTGCCGGCCGAGGTGGTGCCGAAGGAGCGCAGCGGCGCGAAGGAGCGACCGTCCTGATTGATGAAGTTGATGATGCCGGTGCGCAAGGTGTTGGCCGTGCGCGCCGCGTCATAGACCGAGCGCTTGGTCGTGACGTTCATGTTCAGCATGCTGTACTGGTCGGCCACCGACTGCCAGGCCCTGTACATCTGTTCTTTCGTCACCCCATTGAGCGGCGTGCTGCCGCTCATGACGGCCGTGGTGTTGAGATAGAACACCCAAGGGCTGCCGGGTTTGCTCTCCAGCTGGGTGACATCCTGATTGGCATAGGGCCCGATGTGCGGTGCTTGGCGCAAAGCCATGGGGCTGTAGACCGGCGCGGCCACGGCCAGCGCGGTGATGCCCTGGGCACGTTCATAGTCGTGCTGGAACTTCTCGTCAAAGTCGGGATAGACCACGGTGTAGGGCACTTCGCGCACCAGCACCTGACCCTTGGCACCATCGGCGCTGCCGCTGCTGAACTCAAAGGCCTTGCGCTTGTCGTGCAGAGCCAGATAGCCGCCCAAGCTCTTGGCGCTGCCCTTCAGGAAGAACACCGAATTGCTGTTGCCCAAGGCATGGCCGGAGATCGACACCAGGCCGTTCTTGTCGAAGAAGTCCTGGATCTGTACCGCCAGCGACTCGCTGCCGAAAGTGCGGAAGAAGGGACTTCTGCTGCCGCGATGCTGCTGGCGCAGGGCCTCGATGAACTGCTCGCCGCTGCCGAGGTTGAGCACGGCAGCGCTCTCAACAGAGCCGTCTTGGGCAGCGGCCGGCAAGCTCACGCTGGCCAGGGCCGTCAGGAGCAAGGCCGCAGCGGGAAGCAGCGCGAGTTTGAAAGGGTTGGTGTGAGCAGGCATAGAGGTCTCCAGTGGTAGATGTGGGCCTTCGGCCGGAGCCGAGGCTGCGCAGTGTCCTCAGCGCAGCAGCGCTTGAACATAGAAACATCTGACAGAGGCCAGGCCCTGTGAGCGAAATTGAGACAGCGACTGGTGCCTCGGCAGGCAGGAAGTGAAAGACCGGTCGCCAAACTACTTTCGATCTTCCACGCATACGTGCGCGCCTTGAATTCATGCGCATGCATGCAAAGGGTCGCCCCCGATGGCCCGCCGCCGCCCCGCTTCGTAGAGTCCAGGCGCAGGCCACAAGCCCAACAAACGAAAAGGAGGAGAGCCCATGAGCAGCGTCCATCGAATCTCACGCGAGCAGGTGATCTACGCCATGTCGCGCGACAACCCACCCGTGCTCACGGTCGACAGCGGCGAGCGACTGCTGTTCGAAACCTGCGACTGCTTCCAGGACCAAATCGTCAGCGAGAACACACCGTTTGAGGGCGTCGACTGGGCCAGGATCAATCCGGCCACCGGCCCGGTCTTCGTGCGCGACGCCGAGCCTGGCGATGTGCTGGCCGTGGACATCGAGCAGATCGAGGTGGGCGAGCGTGCCGTGATGGTCACGGCACCGGGCCTGGGCATCCTCGGTGACCGCTTCACCGAGGCCAGCATCCGCAGCATGGCCATCGAAGGGGGTCAGGTCTTGATGCCCGGTGGCTTCCGCCTGCCCCTGCGGCCCATGATCGGCGTCATCGGCACGGCGCCGGCCGGCGAGCCCGTGTCCTGCGGCACCCCCGACGCCCATGGCGGCAATATGGATTGCAAGCTGATCAGCGCCGGCCACACGCTCTACCTGCCAGTGCAGGTGCCGGGCGCCCTGCTGGCCCTGGGCGATCTGCATGCGGCCATGGGCGATGGTGAGGTGTCGGTGTGCGGCTTGGAGGTGGCCGGCGAGGTGCGCGTGCGCCTGCGCGTGATCAAGCCCGAGGCCGGCAAGGTCTGGCCCCTGCCCTTGCTGAGCACACCCAGCCATGCCTACACCTTGGGTTCAGCGGTACAGCTCGATGAGGCCGCCCTGCTGGCCAGCCGCCAGATGGTGGACTTGTTGACGCGCCACGGCCGCATGAGCGAGGTCGACGCGGTGAACCTGATGAGCATCGCCGGCAATTTGCAGATCTGCCAGATCGTCGACCCCAAGAAAACCTGCCGCTTCGAAATGCCGCAAGCCTTGCTGCAGCAGCTGGGGATTGCGCTGTGAGCAGCGCAAGAGAACCGAGCCCCCAGGTCTCGACGGGCCTGTCCGACTTCGGCTACCGGCAGGAACTCAAGCGCGCCCTGAGTTTCAAGGACTTGCTGCGCTACGGCATGGTGGCCATGGTGCCGATCGCGCCCTTTGGCGTGTACGGCTTTGTGGCCGAAGCCTCGCAAGGCCTGGTGCCCCTGGCCTATGGCCTGGGTCTGCTGGCCATGGTCTTCACTGCGCTCTGCTACGCGGCCATGGCGCAAGAGTTTCCCGTTGCCGGATCCGCGTACACCTACACCCAGCGCGGCCTGCACCCGCTGGCCGGCTTTCTGGCCGGCTGGCTGCTCCTGCTCGACTACATCCTGGTGCCCGCCCTGCTCTTTGTGGTCAGTGCAAATTCGCTGCAAGCCCTCTGGCCCGCCCTGCCCGGCTGGTGCTGGGTGCTGGCCTTCATCGCCCTGTGCACAGCCATCAATCTGCGCGGCGTCGAGCTGACCGCCCGTGCCAACCGGGTGTTTCTGGCCTTGCAGCTGCTGGTGCTGGCAGTCTTCATGGCGCTGGCCTTCTGGACACTGCTTGGGCCGGGCGGCACGGGCCTGAGCCTGCGCCCCATCCAGGGCCCGCAGCTGAACTGGAACTGGGTGGCCGGTGCCGCCGCCATCGCCGCCCTGTCCTTTCTGGGCTTTGACGCCATTTCCACGCTCAGCGAGGAGGTCCGCTCCGACCCCGCGCGCCCGCACGACAACCCGGTCGGCCGGGCCACGCTCTGGGTGCTGTTCCTGATGGGCAGCTGCTTCATCGCCCAAACCTGGCTGGCGAGCGAACTGGCCCTGGCAGCCGGGCCGGACTTCAAGCCGGCCAGCGCCGACAGCGCCTTCTACGACATCGCCGCACTGGCGGGCGGACGCAGCCTCTTCATCACCTGCGCCGAGGCCACCGCCCTGGCATGGGGCGTGGCCAATGCCTTGAGCGCACAGGCAGCCGTGTCTCGCGTGCTCTACGCCATGGCGCGGGACGGCCAACTGCCCGGCTCACGCTGGCTGGCCCGCGTGCACCCCGAGCGCCAGACACCGCAGACCAGCACCTGGCTGGTGGCCGCCGTGTCCCTGGCCGTGGCCCTGCTGTTCCTCGAGGACGCTGCCGCCCTGACCAATCTCGTCACCTTTGGCGCGCTCAGCGCTTTTGTGCTGTTGCACCTGGCCGTGATCTGGCACTTCCTGCTGCGTCAGCGCAGCGGCCGCTGGCTGCGCCATGGACTGGTGCCGGCTCTGGGCCTGGCCGTGCTGCTCTTCATCCTCTACGGGCAGGACCGTGCGGCCATGAAGCTGGGCCTGGCCTGGTTGGGCCTGGGGCTGCTCTGGTGGGCCACGCTCGGTCGTGGCCGGCACGGGGCGCTGAAGCTGGCAGGCTGACCCCGGTCTGCCGCCGCAAGCGAGCCTGCCTGCTCAGGCCTGACGGCGCTGCGGCTCGCTCAGGTGCAGGAAGCGGGTCAGCAGATCGCGCGGCGGCGCGACCGAGATGGCCTTGAGCATCTGGCCCACATTGCCGCGGTGATAGGCGCCGTGGGTGATCAGGTGCAGCAGCATCTCCTCCCGGCTCATGCAGCCGGCGTCGCCATCGGTGAACTGGAAGTGCAGGCGCTCGGCCGCCTGCTCGGGCGAGAGCTCGGCGACATAACGCTCAAACCACGCATCCAGCTCCGCCTGCTCGAACTGCAGGGCCTCGAGGCTCGGTGTGTCATCGGTGTTGCTGCGGGTGTAGCCATGCGCCTGCTGGCTGAGGTGGGCGTGAAAGATGCGGTCCACCACGTAGATGTGGTTGAGCATGCGCAGCGCAGCATGCAGCGCCTCGGCGTGCTGGCTGGCATCCACGTCCGCCAGCACGGCAAACAGTTCCTGGTTGGCCCAGGACTTCTGGGCAAAGAGTTGCTGCAGGCTTGTCATCACGGAGCGTCCTTCGGCACATCGCCTGGCACCCGTAGGCCGAGGCTGAAAACAAAACAGAGAAGGCGGCCGAGCCGCGCTTCTCTGTGGGTGTGAAAGCAGGAGAGAAACTCAGGCCAGCTCAGGCACCCGAAGGCACAGCTGGCGTTCAGGCGCCTGACGCTCAGAGCTTGGATTCGTCCGCCGCGGCCGGGTTGTCTTCTAGCGGCCAGTCGCGGATGTAGGCCTTGAGCATGCGGTTCTCGAAATCCTGGCCATCGACCACGGCCTTGGCCACATCGTAAAAGGAGATCACGCCCATCAGCGTGCGACCGTTGAGCACCGGCATGTAGCGGGCATGGCGGCCCAGCATCATGCGGCGGACTTCGTCGATTTCGGTCTCGGGCGTGCAGGTCAGCGGATGGTCGTCCATGACGCTGCGAACCAGGGAGGTGCCGACCGTGCCGCCATTGCGCACGATGGCCGCGATCACCTCGCGGAAGGTCAGCATGCCGACCAGGTCGCCATGCTCCATCACCACCAGGGAGCCGATGTCGCGTTCGGCCATGGCGGTCACGGCCACGGCCAGCAATTCGTCGGGCGTGACGGTGAACAGCGTGCCGCCCTTGACGCGCAAAATGTCGACGACTTTCATGATCAGCTTTCTCCTCGTTGTCACTGCCTGCCGCTGCTTAGCACGAACTGCCACGCTGCCGGCAAGACCCGGCACCTTGCGACGCAGGATGCTTGGGAACATAGCACACAATCCGCGCATTCAACACCACGAAAGTCCATATGTCCGGTTACAGCGACCCTGGCTTTGACACCCTGGCCTTGCATGCCGGCGCCGCCCCCGATCCCGCCACTGGCGCGCGCGTCACGCCCCTGCATCTGAGCACCTCCTTCGTGTTCGAGAACAGCGAGCATGCCGCCTCGCTCTTCAATATGGAGCGCGCCGGCCATGTCTACAGCCGCATCTCCAACCCGACCACGGCCGTGTTCGAGGAACGCATGGCCGCGCTGGAAGGCGGAGTCGGCGCCATCGCCACGGCCAGCGGGCAGGCGGCCCTGCACCTGGCCATCACCACCCTTGCGGCGGCCGGCTCGCACATCGTCGCCTCCAGCGCGCTCTACGGCGGCTCGCACAATCTGCTGCACTACACCCTGGCCCGCTTCGGCATCAGCACCACTTTTGTGAAGCCGGGCGATCTGGACGGCTGGCGCGCGGCCATCCGGCCCGAGACCCGCCTGCTGTTCGGCGAGACCCTGGGCAACCCGGGCATGGACGTGCTGGACATCCCGTCTGTCGCGGCCATCGCCCACGAGGCCGGCCTGCCCCTGCTGGTGGACGCCACCCTGAGCACGCCCTATCTGCAGCGGCCCATCGCCCAGGGCGCCGATCTGGTCATGCACTCGGCCACCAAATTCCTGTCCGGCCACGGCACCGTGGTCGGTGGCGTGCTGGTGGACAGCGGCCGCTTCGACTGGCAGGCCGCGTTCGAGCGCAGCGGCGGCCGCCGCTTTGCGGAGCTCTGCGAGCCCTACGCCGGCTTCCACGGCATGGTGTTCAGCGAGGAGAGCAGCACCGGCGCCTTCCTGCTGCGCGCGCGCCGCGAGGGCCTGCGCGACTTCGGTGCCAGCATGAGCCCGCACACTGCCTGGCTGATTTTGCAAGGCATCGAGACCCTGTCCCTGCGCATGGAGCGCCATGTGAAGAACGCCGG
>Ga0187843_10002290_pt1 | contig 11689 bp, 12 predicted proteins | sample SpaLakP09_SKY_43_FD_134516 | JGI IMG/M metagenome (GOLD analysis project Ga0187843, IMG submission 134516) | Oligotrophic lake water microbial communities from Sparkling Lake, Wisconsin, USA - SP09_SKY_43 | ecosystem: Environmental > Aquatic > Freshwater > Lake | place: USA: Sparkling Lake... | reverse complement strand
TCTGACGCATGCAAACGTTGAACATCAGTATTTACGTGCTCGGCTTTTTGATTATTCTGGCCTTGCTGTTTGATTTCATGAATGGCTTTCATGATGCGGCGAATTCGATTGCAACCGTCGTATCGACAGGGGTATTGAAGCCATCTCATGCTGTCATGATGGCAGCGGTTTTCAATGTTCTCGCGATTGCAGTATTCCAGCTTAATGTGGCAAGCACAGTAGGTAAGGGCACCATTGATCCCATGGTGGTTGATCACTATGTAGTGTTTGGCGCTTTAGTTGGCGCTATTGTGTGGAATTTTATTACCTGGTTTTACGGCATCCCTTCATCCTCTTCGCATGCGCTGATTGGAGGTTTGGTAGGTGCCGCTGTTGCAAAGGCCGGTACTGACTCGCTTATTTCGGCTGGCCTGATCAAGACCATTGCCTTTATCGTCTTATCACCTCTATTAGGATTTTTTTTCGGCTCATTGATGATGTTGATCGTCGCTTGGGTATTTGTGCGAAGCACACCAAGATATGTGGATAAATGGTTTAGGCGCATGCAACTAGTATCTGCTGCGATGTACAGCTTGGGTCATGGTGGAAACGACGCGCAAAAAACTATGGGCATTATTTGGATGTTGTTGATTACTTCCGGAGCCGCCCTAGCTAGTGATCCTTTACCCTCGTGGGTCATCGTGAGCTGCTATCTTGCTATCGGCTTAGGTACCTTGTTTGGTGGCTGGCGTATCGTTAGGACGATGGGACAAAAAATTACCAAACTAAAACCCATGGGCGGTTTTTGTGCGGAGACAGGTGGAGCCATTACCTTATTTATGGCCACCTTTTTGGGTATTCCCGTGTCGACGACACACACCATTACTGGTGCGATCATGGGCGTTGGGTCGTCACGCAAAATTTCAGCAGTACGCTGGGGTATTGCTGGCAATATTGTTTGGGCCTGGATTTTCACCATACCCGCGTCCGCTTTTATGGCGGCGATTGCCTGGTGGTTAGGTAAGCAGTTTTTGTAATACAGCTTAATCGCTACTTATAACTACTTACCCTCCACAAGCGCTTGCATAGCTTCGTATTGGTTAGAGCACATCACTGGCGTGATCTGCCAGTCTCGAACGTTCACCACGGGCGAGTGTGATGTGTCCGCTGTGACTCCAACCTTTAAATCTATCTACTACATAAGTTAGGCCGCTCGAGCCTTCTGTCAGGTAAGGCGTATCGATCTGAGCGATGTTACCAAGGCAGATGATTTTCGTTCCTGGTCCGGCACGCGTGACGAGTGTTTTCATCTGCTTAGGTGTGAGATTTTGTGCTTCGTCGATGATGAGGTATTTGTTGACGAAGGTGCGGCCACGCATAAAGTTCAGTGATTTAATCTTAATACGTGAACGTATTAATTCTTGGGTGGCAGCACGCCCCCATTCACCGGCGTCTGAGTCCGACTTATTCAACACTTCAAGGTTGTCATCAAAGGCACCCATCCATGGGGACATTTTTTCTTCCTCTGTGCCGGGTAAAAATCCAATATCTTCACCCACAGGGACGGTTACGCGTGTGACGATAATTTCGTTATACGTTTTAGTTTCCAATACCTGTGCAAGACCTGCAGCCAACGCAAGCAAGGTTTTCCCTGTGCCAGCCTGACCGAGCAAGGTCACGAAATCACAATCGGGATCCATTAACAGATTGAGCGCAAAATTTTGTTCGCGATTGCGTGCGGTGATACCCCAGATATTATTTTTGTTATGACCATAATCGCGCAGCGTGCGCAGCACTGCTGTCTTGCCATTGATCTGCGTTACCTGTCCATAAAATGAAGCCTCGCCATTGCGTGGCTCCATGTAAACAAACTGATTCACCAACATGGAGGGAACTTGTGGCCCTGTTACGCGATAGAAGGTGCTGCTATAACCTTGACGCGATTCTTGCCAAGATTCCATACCTTTGCCGTGACGATTCCAGAAATCATCCGACAGCGGCAAAATGCCGGAATACAGAAGATCGGTATCCTCAAGTACGTGATCGTTGAAATATTCTTCGGCGGGCAAACCCAAAGCGCGAGCTTTAATGCGCATGTTGATGTCTTTAGACACCAACACCACTGGGCGCTCAGGATGTTGCTCTTGTAGCGCGCGAACGACTCCAAGAATTTGATTATCGGCTTTGCCTTCAGGCAGACCTTCGGGAAGCGTCCAGCGACCTAGTCGTGTCTGAAAAAATAAACGTCCGGAAGCGTCTTTGTTACCTAACTTATTCAGCGCGATGCCTGAATCAATCGAGTCCTCAGAAATATCAGCAACTAGTGCATCTAGCGAGCGCGATACTTGACGCGCATTACGCGCTACTTCGGACATCCCTTTTTTATGATTGTCTAGCTCTTCCAATGTGATCATTGGAAGATAAATGTCATGCTCTGCAAAACGGAACAGCGACGTTGGGTCGTGCATTAATACGTTGGTGTCCAATACAAACAGTTTAGTCACTCCACGCTTACCGGGTGTGCGACTGGTGTGTGACTTGGCACTCGTATCGCTGCGTGACCGACGTGCTGGCGGACTATCTTTTATCGGTGCTTCAGTTTTCGTGCGTGCTTGAGGTGGGGTGACCGTCGGTGATGTAGTCACCAGCGCAATTGCTGGTTTAACGGGTTTGCCTTTTTCTGCCTTAGGATAATCAACCGGGGAGAGCAGTGCTGCGGGTTTGTTTGGCATTTTAGGCAGGGGCATCAGGACCTCAAACTTAATGTAAAGGGAAAGGAACGTCGGAAACGTACGAACTGCAGGAAATTAAACAGAAAAGGCTGTTTAAGCAAAAGGACGATATCCTTTTTCTTAAACAGCCTTGAGCGCGAATAATCTTTGTGATTCAATTGGTTAGCTTATATCAACCCAAATTTTGAACAAATTCCAGCACTTCATCAACATGGCCAGGAACTTTTACTCCGCGCCATTCTTTCACTATTTGACCAGCAGCGTCAATAATAAAAGTTGAACGTTCAATACCACGTACTTTCTTACCGTACATAGATTTCATGACGATGACATCAAACATAGTGCAGACCATTTCGTCTGCATCGGAGATTAATTCAAACGGTAAATCCAGTTTGGATTTAAAACCATCATGAGAGCGAATACTGTCTCGGCTGATACCGATAATCTCGGTGCCAGCCTGTTGAAATATGGGATAGAGCTCACGAAACTGAAGGCTTTCAGTAGTGCAGCCTGGCGTATTGTCTTTCGGATAGAAGAACAGTACGAGCTTCTTGCCTCGAAACTGGGATAACTGAAATGGCTTCGTACCCGTCATTTGGGCGGAAAAATCAGGTACGGTCATATTCAGGATGGACGGACGTTCACTCAACTCGTTCTCCTAGTGGGACTGCTATTCAGGCTGACCGGGAAGAATGACCGCCAGCGCCACTTTTCTACCCTCAGCCATCAAAATATTATAAGTTCGGCAAGCTGCTTGATTATCCATACATTCAACGCCCACCCTTTGCGCCATCAACTGAGCTGTCAACCGAGCTGAGGCAAACCGCTGTCGTTGACCTGTACCCAAAATGACAAGATCAGGCTTCATACTCCCCAACAGCTCGAAATCCGAAGGCTGCAAATCCTCAAAGGCCTTGACTTGCCAAGGCTGCGGGGCCGATTCGGGAAGTACGACCAAACTATGGGAAAAACGCTGGGCATTAATCTCTATCCAGTCGTCTTCGTAGCCGGTAACGGTTTGATACTGCTGGGTCTGGGTGGAATGCAACTTCATAGTGAGAGCGATTTTATCGCGATCGGCACAGCTAAGGGGTTTCGCATTGGTAAAGCACGCCAATTTGGGGCAAAATGCTTGTTTTATCGCGGTGCAACACCCACTGAGTGCACGCGCTAACCAAGGCGAACGACAGCTGTGAAACCAATCCAAAAATCCAAAAAACTGGCCGATGTTTGTTACGACATCCGTGGACCTGTGCTTGAAAAAGCACGTCAGATGGAAGAAGAAGGCCAAAAAATCATCAAGCTAAATATTGGCAACCTTGCGCCATTTGGTTTTGATGCGCCGGACGAGATTGTCCGCGACATGATTCGCAATATGGGTAATGCCGCAGGTTATACAGATTCCAAAGGTTTGTTCGCCCCTCGCAAAGCGATCATGCAATACACCCAAGAAAAGAAAATCACTGGTGTAACGATTGATGACATTTATCTTGGCAATGGTGCGTCTGAATTAATCGTCATGGGCATGAATGCCTTGCTCAACTCAGGTGATGAGGTGTTAGTACCAGCACCGGATTATCCCTTGTGGACAGCGGCAGTGAGTTTGTCAGGCGGTAAGCCTATTCACTATATGTGTGATGAACAAGCCGACTGGTATCCCGATATCGACGACATTAAAAAGAAAATAAATTCGAATACGCGTGCCATCGTTGTAATTAATCCGAATAACCCAACCGGTGCCTTATATCCGGTCGAGTTATTGCAGCAGTTAGTTGAGTTGGCGCGGCAACATCAACTGATTATTTTTGCAGATGAAATTTACGATAAAGTGCTCTATGAAGGTGAAACTCATACATCACTGGCTTCACTCGCTGATGATGTGTTGTTCATTACCTTTAATGGGCTTTCTAAAAATTATCGTTCTTGTGGTTATCGTGCCGGTTGGATGGTGGTTTCAGGTGAAAAGAAACACGCAAAGGATTACATCGAGGGTTTGAATATGTTGGCGTCGATGCGATTGTGCGCCAATGTGCCTGGTCAGTTCGCTATTCAAACCGCACTCGGTGGCTACCAGAGTATTAATGATTTGGTGGGGCCGGGTGGCCGCTTGCTCAAGCAGCGCGATATGGCGCATAAATTATTGACGGATATTCCTGGTGTAACCTGTGTCAAACCAAAATCAGCTTTGTATATGTTTCCGCGACTTGATCCAAAAATGTATCCCATCAAAGATGATCAGCAATTTGCGTATGATCTCTTGGCAGAAGAGCGCGTGTTGATTGTGCAGGGCACAGGATTTAATTGCCCGACCCCCGATCATTTCCGTGTGGTGTTCCTGCCCAATGTGGATGATCTTTCTGTGGCCATTGGTCGCATTGCTCATTTCCTTGATGGCTACCGCCGTCATCACGCCCACGCCTGAAGAGCGTAACTAACATTAGCGTCGATTAGTAAACAATGAAACCGATCAAAGTAGGCTTGCTTGGCATAGGTACCGTAGGTGCAGGTACCTTTACTGTACTTAAACGCAATCAAGAAGAAATCCGGCGACGAGCAGGGCGTGAAATAGAAATCGCCATGGTCGCCGATTTAGATACCGAGCGCGCCAAGGCTATTGTGGGCAGCAATGTTGTTGTGGTTAAGGATGCTCAGCAAATTGTTGATAATCCCGATATCGATATCGTTGTTGAATTGATCGGTGGCTATGGCATAGCACGCGAACTAGTGATGAAGGCCATCGCGAATGGTAAACACGTAGTGACGGCCAACAAAGCGTTGCTGGCAACTCATGGCACTGAAATTTTCCGTGCAGCGCAAGAGCGTGGAGTAATGGTGGCGTTTGAGGCAGCAGTAGCTGGCGGCATCCCAATTATTAAAGCGCTGCGTGAAGGCTTAACGGCGAATCGCATTCAATGGATAGCCGGCATCATCAATGGCACGACCAACTTCATCTTGTCAGAGATGCGCGATAAGGGATTGGATTTTGATGTTGTGCTCAAAGAGGCGCAACGTTTGGGTTATGCTGAGGCTGATCCTACTTTTGATATCGAGGGAGTCGATGCCGCGCACAAGGCAACCATCGTGTCTGCGATTGCCTTCGGTATTCCGGTGCAATTTGATAAAGCCCACGTGGAGGGTATTACTAACTTGCAGGCCTCAGACATTCGCTATGCAGAAAAACTCGGTTACCGTATCAAATTATTGGGCATTACCAAACGTGTAGCGAACGGTATTGAATTGCGCGTTCATCCCACATTAATACCTACTAATCGTTTGATTGCTAACGTCGAAGGTGCAATGAATGCCGTGCTAGTGCAGGGTGATGCCGTCGGTGCCACGCTTTATTACGGCAAGGGCGCGGGTGCTGAACCCACAGCTTCTGCAGTGATTGCCGATTTAGTCGATATCACACGTTTAGCTACGGCTGATCCAGAACATCGCGTGCCATACCTGGCGTTTCAGCCGAATGAAATTTCGGATACACCGATACTCCCCATGTCGGAAATCACCACCAGTTATTACCTACGCATCTGTGTCGCCGATAAGCTCGGAGTAATGGCTGACATCACACGTATTCTTGCTGACGGTGCCATTTCTATTGATGCGATGCTGCAGAAAGAGCCTGCCCATGGCGAGACTCAGACTGATATCATTATCCTGACCCATCAAACCCAAGAAAAGCATGTCGATCGCGCTATCGCAGCGATCGAAGCCTTATCAACCGTGGTTGCCAAAGTCACGCGCATACGCTTAGAAGAGCTGAGCTAATTTTTTAGCTTGGCTCATACTGCCCCCACTAGTAGGCTAAGCTAAGCATTAGCTTAGCCGGTTAGCGCCTTGCTTAAGCGAGTCTGCAAATTCTTTCATGACGTTACCGAACACGGATGCCGTGATGGTATATCGTGAAATACTCCACTGCAGCTGAACAAGATCTTTTTGGGTGATTTCCCCGCCGCTCTTAAGTAGATTAATCTGCGTGATAACTTCTGTTTCACCCTTGGTGAGCGCACCATTGGCATCCGTAATATAGGCATTAAGTTCGTCCAGTGTGCTTTTTGCTAAAGGCATAGTATTTTTCCTTTCAATTATTTATTACTTAATGCAAATAGCTGCATGAATCGCTGTGCGCTTGCAACCGCTTGTTGTGCTGCGTTGATATCGTTATGTACTTCTTGTGAATTAAGTTGCTGCTGATTTTTTTCTAATCGTTGAGAAATATCGTTCAAGCGCTTAGAAATTTCACTTTCTAGCTGCCCGTTTGGATCGTTATGCAAGGCTTCTTGCAGAACAGAGATAAATATTTTTTCGTCTTCAATCATCGCGATATCCTAAATCGTTCACTACCTTCAAAAATTATTTCGGTGTCTTTAACTATCATAAGTGTGTTGCCATTCACATCTCCACCACGAGTTATGCGATCACCATTCTCCGTAATCACAAAGGGTGTTGTGCCACCTACAATCGCCTGCACATTGACAGGCGGCTTTCTCGTCGTCAGTTTGAAAACAGCTTTTACAGGTAGAAGCTTTCCATAGCGTTCGGTGAAATTAACAATTAAGTTTTCCCAGCGACGCATATCGTCATCAGTAAGTGCACCACGAAGAATAAATTCAGGTTGCCTATCGATGATTTGTATTTTTTTCAAAAGTCCTGATGCCGCTAGCTGATCTTGTAATAGCTGAGGCAGATCTTCAGCCATCACGATAGAGGCATTCACGCGCTTGAGTCCTGGAAAAGTCGTTTGTAATAAATCCATTACCGCATTTCGTGCTCGTTGGGTTAAAACAGCACCTTCAATTGTGAGTACGCCGCCGCTGACACTTTCAACTTTTAGCTTCGCATTGGATGGATCAATTCTTTCGGCCAGTAGAGTGGCGGCAGCTGCAGATATATCGGCATCGACCAGCAATTCAATCTGCGGTGGTGGAGTTAAGGTTTCTAGAACGGTAGTCAGTGCAGTTTTGCTCGCTTGATCGGGTACAAAACCTTTAATCAATAAGCGGCGATCGCGAGTCACGATTACTTCAACCGATGAGCCGGCAGCAGTTGTGCTAAGAATTTGTCGGACTTTGTGAAGATTAGGTGGGTCCGGTAAAGCCGCCTTGGGGGCCGCGTCCAATGTTTTTGCTGGTTGGTTAGGATGATTGACCAGCCATGCCGCAAGCGTAATACCGGCGATACCCATTACGGTAAGCGCGGTGATTGATGTAATCAGCGCGGCTTTAGCTCGACGGCGTGGCTTTTCATCAGCGGAATAATTTTTTTGTACGGAGCTACTATTTTCCGTGCCGGTGGATGCTGCAGCAGGTGCTGTCGGTGGGGGCATGATAGACACAACGTCGGTAGGGTCTGGCCATTCCGCATCCACATCATCAACCGATATCCAAATGCCACCCATCTCCACCGGCATACCCAATCCCAGTGGGAAGCTTTCTGTAATTTCGTTGCCTTGTGCGTCGCAGACTTTGCCGTCGCGTGGGGTAATAGTTAGTTGCTCCCCATCAAAACTCAATTGGGCATGTCGTCCCAACATTTTTGGGCCACTGAGTATGACTTCACATTCATCCCCTTCACCAAGCTCATAGTTCCCTGGGGTAACGTGAAGTCGGCTTCCTGCCTGGGGGCCGAAGAGTACGCGCAGTTCTATGCGAGCTTGTAAGGTTTCAAGACTAGGTTCGAGTTTCATTGTGGTTTTTTTGATAATTATTTGATAATATTAGTCACGTCATCTCTGAATCAACTCAAGAAAAATATCTATGTCTATACAAACTGAAATTCGTGGCCCGATTTTGATCATTCGTCCAGAAGGCAGCTTGAATAAGGCTATTTCTAGCGAGTTGGAAGAATTGCTGACCAATGAACTCGACGAAGGTTTTCGCCAGATCGTGTTTGATTTTTCTCTGATTAATCAAATATCCAGTGATGGGCTGCGTGTCATTCTTAATTTGGTTAATGAAGTACGATCCCTTGATGGGGAAGTGGTCGTTACGGGAATGCTGGAGCAGGTTGAAACGGCATTGGAAGTGGCGGGATTCTTTAGGTTGATTGAATCCTTCCCCGACGTAGACACCGCCATTGAATCGCTGCTTGAAATTGACCAAGACAGTGATTAAGCTTGCCGGGTATTTAACGATTAAATTCATAGTATTCACCCTAATTCCACCCGCGACAGTGGCTGTATATTGATATCTTGAGTTAACTCTTGATATGAGAGAACCGGGAGCTCATACAAATCCTGTTCAATCATTTTTCGTATATAATTCCTCACCATATTCATCGCTATACCGTAAAGCCACGTTGATAACTTAGAGTCTCCACGAAAACAGTGAATGGTACGTGCGGCTTCAGCGAATGCTTGTTGAGTAATATCGGCAGCGTCTTCGGCTTGATCAATGTAGCGTATGACAAATCGATACAGGCGCTTTTGATGCTCCTTCATTAATTCTTTGAATAATATTTCCTGATCGCGCTCGGATGGAGGGGTATCACTTTCGTCAGAATAGATCGGCCGTGTAGCTCTCTTTGCTATTGGTAGATCAAGTGATTCTTCTGGTTCCTGATCGTCATATTCCTCGTCTGGTAAATCACCAAAATGGATATCGACATCTTCTTTTAAAATATCGTTGAGATCATCGGCGCTTAAAGGATCTTCTAGGTAGGCTTCGACACTAAAAACGGGATTCGCGCTCATGGAGCTGCTCCTATCGCGGACTATGACCTTTGAAAAACCAAGAACCTTCTGTTTTTGCTGAGACAAATCTGATCTTTTTTTAGGAAAGAAAAAACTCGAACCCAGATCAAAAAATCTTCAGAAACTACCTAATTCGTGGGATTGACAAACGCAGATTAGTGCGAGTTGGGTACCATAAAAATTGAAATGCCAAATTGGTCAGTTGGCATTCGTAAAACTCATGTGCCCGGATTTAATGTGAAAAAAGTGCTCATTACCTCGGCCAAGGGTTGCAGTAGATCAAGGTGGCTGTTCGAATTTGCTGATGGATCTTTGCTTTACCTAGTCGGCTGTATCTTACGAATTGCCGTGCTTTCGCTAAACCGATGGAGTGGAGGCTTGCGATTACAGATCGCTGATGGAATATCACTCTGGACGCTCTAGCTTTTCGCAGCTTTAGACTGCCAAATGGGTGTTCTCGGTACGAATCGCTATGCGCCTCTTATAATGGCGTTTATTTCATTGCTGAAACTCTTTGGACATGCACTACTTATCGACTCGTGGCCATGCGGCCAGACCTTCTTTTTCTGAGATCCTGCTGGGTGGATTAGCACCGGATGGCGGCCTGTATCTTCCTATGACCTATCCAAAAGTCAGCGGCGCTGAGTTGGATGCCTGGCGCTCATTGAGCTATGCGGAGTTGGCTTTTCAGGTACTGCACAAATTTGCGACGGACATTCCCGATGCCGACCTGAAGCAGTTGGTAACCAAGACTTATACCCCCCAGGTTTACCGCAATTGTCGAGCTGGCGAAGACACAAGTCGAATTACGCCACTGCGCACCCTGGAACAAGGCAATGGGCAGCAGCTTCTTTTACAGAGCTTATCCAACGGGCCAACCTTGGCCTTTAAAGATATGGCGATGCAATTGTTGGGGAATTTATTTGAGTACACCCTGCATAAGCGAGGAACCGAGCTAAATATTTTGGGCGCCACTTCGGGCGACACCGGAAGTGCTGCTGAGTACGCCATGCGCGGTAAGCATGGAATTAAAGTATTTATGCTTTCGCCACACAAGAAGATGAGTGCGTTTCAGACGGCTCAGATGTTCAGTCTGCAGGATCCGAATATTTTTAATGTCGCCGTAGAAGGTGTGTTTGATGATTGCCAGGATATGGTGAAGGCCGTATCGAACGATTTGGAATTTAAAGCGCATCAAAAAATAGGCACCGTCAATTCAATTAACTGGGCGCGAGTTGTGGCGCAAGTTATTTACTATTTTCGTGGGTATTTATCGGCAACTACCTCGAATGATCAGCAGGTGTCATTCACTGTGCCGTCTGGAAATTTCGGCAATATATGCGCTGGTCACATTGCGCGAATGATGGGTCTGCCGATTAAAAAATTAGTGGTGGCTACAAATGAAAACGATGTGCTGCATGAGTTTTTCCAAACCGGCATCTATCGTGTACGTAAGTCGTCCGAGACCTTGCACACCAGTAGCCCGAGTATGGACATTAGCAAGGCCTCTAATTTCGAGCGATTCATTTATGATTTGCTGCAAGGTGACACAGATCGCGTTCGTCAGCTTTTTCATAAAGTTGAGCGAGAAGGTGGGTTTGATCTCTCCGGTAAATCCGGTAGCGATGGCAATGAATTTATAGGTATTGAACGTTTTGGTTTCTCGTCTGGGAAATCAACCCACGCAGATCGCATAAAAACAATTCAAGACGCTGCAGCTCGTTATCAATTAATCGTTGATACCCACACCGCAGATGGCATTAAAGTCGCTCGTGAGCATATCGAACAAGGCGTACCCATGATCGTTCTTGAGACAGCGCTACCAGCGAAGTTTAATGAAACCATTCGTTTAGCATTGGGCCGTGACGCAGAGCGTCCTGTCGGCTTTGAAAATATCGAATCGCTGCCACAGCGCTTTGATGTGATGGCAGCTGATGCCGCAGAAATTAAGCGCTATGTTGCGGCTCGAACGGGTTTGTAATTCGACGCCTCCATTCCACGCGCGCTAAGACAGAAACCAGCAATAACATGAACACGAACATGAACACAAAGCCGCCCATGCTGAGCACCAAAGAGGCGCTAGCCGCACTTTTAAGTGCCGCCAAGCAGTTAATCGATGTTGAAACTATTGCTACCATCGATGCGACAGGCCGTGTCTTGGCCGAGCATTTGAAGTCGCAATTAAACGTACCTACGATGGACAATACCCAGATGGATGGGTATGCAGTCAGGGCCAGTGATTGCGCTAGCGGCAGCGCGCGTCTGAGAGTCTCACAGCGCATACCGG
>Ga0187843_10002287_pt1 | contig 11692 bp, 11 predicted proteins | sample SpaLakP09_SKY_43_FD_134516 | JGI IMG/M metagenome (GOLD analysis project Ga0187843, IMG submission 134516) | Oligotrophic lake water microbial communities from Sparkling Lake, Wisconsin, USA - SP09_SKY_43 | ecosystem: Environmental > Aquatic > Freshwater > Lake | place: USA: Sparkling Lake... | reverse complement strand
GGCTTGTCCTGATGGATGAACAGGTTGTGGATCAGATTGTCCCGGTCGATCGACTGGGCATAGACGGTCAGGCCCGGCCCCGGTTCAGTGAACTGTCCGGGCTTGACCAGGGTGGATGCGACGTCGGTCTTTACCGCAAACGCCGTCTCGCGAATCTGACGGGCGCTCCAGGGCTGCACCCACAGGCCCAGGGCCAGGGAAAACAGGGTGGCGAAAACGGCCAGGCGCATGGCCGGCGAGATCACCCGCCAGCGGCTCATGCCGCCCGCGAAACAGACCACGATCTCCTGCTCGGTGTGCAGCCGGTTCAGCGCCACCAGGGCCGCAACGAAGAGGGCGATAGGCAGGATGATGTTCAGCAGCTGGGGCAGGGCCAGCGCAATGATCTTGAGGAAAATCAACGCACTCTGGCGCTGCTCGATCAGCACGTCGAACTCCGACAGGCTGCGTGCCAGCAAGGCGAGCGCCGCCAGGGCTGCCGTCGCCAGAAGCGTCGGACCCAGCAGTTGTCGGAAGAGGTAGCGTTCTATCAGGCGCATCGAAAAGGGGGTTCGGGCGAGCGGATTCGGGAAACGCGAACCCCCACTGAGGAGGGCTGTTCTACACGGGGGCTCCGCATGGGCACAACCGAAGACCGCGTGCCGCGTCGCCGGAAGTCTTTTCTAGCGACAAGGGTTGGACTATGCCGCCAGATGAGGGCGCATGGCCGCGCGAGCGGCGGTTGCGCCAAGTTCGATCAAGGAGCCTGCGATGCGTATCGAATTCGTCCCCGCTGACATCCAGGCGGGCGCCACGGCGGCCCTCGCGGTTCTGGCCCATGAAGCCGCCGCCCTGTCGCCCGAGGCGCGGGTGGTTGACGAGGCCACCGGAGGAGCCCTGAGCCGCGCCATCGCCAGTGGTCGCTTCATCGGGTCCAAGGGCCAGATCCTTGACCTGGTCGCCCCGCACGGGCTGGAGGCCGCCCGCGTGGTGCTGGTGGGCGTCGATGGTGTCGGGGCCGTCGAGCCCGAGGCGGTCGAGACCGCCGCCGCCCATGCCTTCCACGCCGTGAAGGCCTCCGGCGTCACCGAACTGGTTCTGAAACTGGGTGCCGACGCCGAAACCGCCGCCCGCGCGGCCTTCGGCACCAAGCTGGCCGCCTATCGCTTCGACAAGTATCGCACCACCGAAAAGGCCGAGAAGAAGCCGTCCGTCACGGTCGTGAAGATCGCCGCCGCCGATCCGGTCAAGGCCGCCAAGGTGTTCAAGGGCCTCAGCGCCCTGGCCGACGCCATAATCTTCAGCCGCGACCTGGTGTCCGAGCCCGCCAATATCCTGCATCCCGAAGAATTCGCCGCCCGCGCCAAGAGCCTTGAAAGCCTGGGCCTGGAGGTCGAGATCCTCGGCGAGGCCCAGATGGCGGCGCTGGGCATGGGCAGTCTGCTGGGCGTGGGCCAGGGCAGCGTGCGCGAAAGCCAGCTGGTCATCATGAAGTGGAACGGCGCGGCCGACAAAACCGCCCAGCCTATCGCCTTCGTCGGCAAGGGCGTCACCTTCGACACCGGCGGCATCAGCATCAAGCCGGCCGACGGCATGGAAGACATGAAGTGGGACATGGGCGGCGCGGCCGCTGTGACCGGAGTCATGCACGCCCTGGCGGGCCGCAAGGCCAAGGTCAACGCCATCGGCGTGCTGGGCCTGGTCGAGAATATGCCTGATGGCAACGCCCAGCGTCCGGGCGACGTCGTGACCTCCATGTCGGGCCAGACCATCGAGGTCATCAATACCGACGCCGAGGGCCGGCTCGTCCTGGCCGACGCCCTTTGGTACACCCAGGAGCGCTTCAAGCCGCAGTTCATGATCGACCTGGCCACCCTGACCGGTGCGATCATCATTTCGCTGGGTCATGACTACGCCGGTTTGTTCAGCAATAACGACGGCTTGTCTGAAAAACTTCTGGCGGCAGGCAATGCCGAGCGCGAGAAGCTGTGGCGCCTGCCCCTGCCTGCGGCCTACGAAAAGCAGATCGAAAGCCCCATCGCCGACATGAAGAATATCGGCGGGCGCCCGGCCGGGTCGATCACGGCGGGCCTGTTCCTGCAGAAGTTCGTCAACGGCGTGCCCTGGGCCCACCTCGACATCGCCGCCGTGGCCTGGCGCAAGCCTTCTACCGATCCGACCGTTCCCGACGGCGCGGTGGGCTATGGCGTGCGGCTGCTGAACCGACTGGTCGCCGACGCCTATGAGAACTGATCGCGCCCATGGCTGAAAGCCCCTGCGAGGTGTGGTTCTACCATCTGGAGCGGAGCAGCGCCGATCAGGTGCTGCCCGAACTGCTGGAGAAGACCCTTGGCCGCGGCTGGAAGGCCCTGGTGCGGGGCGTTGACGCCAGGCGGCTGGAAGCCCTGGATGCGCATCTCTGGACCTTTCGCGAAGACGGCTTCCTGCCCCATGGCCTCGCCGGCGAACCGATGGCCGAGCGCCAGCCGGTTCTGCTGACCACGGCCCTGGACAATCCCAATGCCGGTGACGCCCTGTTCCTGATCGACGGGGCCGAGCCGGGCGACCTGGCGGGCTATGCGCGCTGTATCCTGCTGTTCGACGGCCGTGACGAAGCCGCCGTGGGCACCGCACGCGGACGCTGGACGATCTTCAAGAAGGCCGGGCATCCGGTGTCGTACTGGCGCCAGGGCGCTGAACGCGGTTGGGAGAAACAGGCATGAAGCGATCGATCCTGGCGGGCCTTGGCGTCTCTATGCTGCTGGGCGCGGTCTCGTGCTCCAGCACGCCGCCGCCGGCCCCCTTGCCGCCGCCCGAGACGCCGGTCGCCCCGCCGCCAGTCGCCATTGCGCCGCCCCAGCCCAAGGATCAGTGCGGCATGGACGAGGCCAGGGTCTATGTGGGCAGGATCCGCACCGACCTGCCGGCCCCTGTTGATCCCACCCGCTGGCGCGTGGCCTGCACCAACTGCCCGGTGACCATGGATTTCCGGCCCGATCGCCTGAACATCCTGTTCGATGCCGACACGGGCATCGTCAAAGAGGTCAAGTGCGGGTAGGGCGCTTTCGACTGTCGTGACCCGGAACGCAAAACGCCCCCGACCTGGCCGGGGGCGTTCTGTTTTCAGACTGTCAGCCTAACTCTTAGTGATAGCGGCGGATCAGGCCCACCAGCTTGCCCTGAACCTCAACTTGGTCGGGACCGAAGATGCGGGTCTCGTATTTGGGGTTTGCGGCTTCCAGGGCGATCGAACCGCCCTTCTTGCGCAGGCGCTTGAGCGTGGCTTCCTCACCGACCAGGGCGACGACGATCTCGCCGGAATTGGCGGTGTCGCCCTTCTTGATGATCACATAGTCGCCGTCGAGGATGCCGGCCTCGATCATCGAGTCGCCCTGAACCTCGAGAACATAGTGCTCACCGCCGCCCAGCATGGACTCGGGCACCGGCAGGCGATCACGCTCGTGCTGGATGGCGTCGATGGGCGTGCCGGCGGCGATCTTGCCCAGGATCGGAAGGTCGCGGCTGTCATTGGCCGGAGCGGCCGAAGGCGCGGTGGCCGGCGGCGCGCCGCCGCCTTCGAAGACCTGCGGCTTGAACGCGCCTCGACCCTTGGGCGGGGCGGCGGTCGTAGCCTGTTGCGGCAGCTTCACCACCTCCAGCGCCCGGGCCCGGTGGGCCAGGCGACGGATGAAGCCCCGCTCTTCCAGCGCCGTGATCAGGCGGTGGATGCCCGACTTGGACGCCAGGTCCAGGGCTTCCTTCATCTCGTCGAAGGAGGGCGAAACGCCGCTCTCCTTGATGCGTTCGTGGATGAACATCAGCAGTTCGTGCTGCTTGCGCGTGAGCATGTCGGCCTCGACCAAGACGCGGAACAAACCGCAAACCGTTTGAATGTTCTCTAGGCGTTCTTTCTTAATGTCAAGTTGACGGAGCTGGCCGCCGGGCCGCGATCCGGGAATGACCCTGTCTGAGCGTGAGGACAGGGCAGGTCACGGGCTTTATGGAGAACCAGAGCGCCGAATTTGGCTTTTCAATCATGGGCTAAGGCCAGGAACATCATCCGGCTTTCGGGCGCGCAGATCACCTTTGCAGAGACATCCGGTCGGACGTGATCCTGGCGTTTCTGGCCAGGATCAATGGGGCCAAAGCGTGATGCAATCACGCAGCCGCCCAGGCTCGGACCTAGGCATTACCCCAAAGAATCGGCGAATCGGCGCGCTTTCCCACCCGATTCGCCTCAGGTCCGGGGCGGCCCGGCGCTTGCCGACAGGCTCTTGAAGGTGCGGCTCCAGCGCGGGCCCTTGCCGGCTTGCCAGGAAAACAGCACCCGGTCTGCCCGGCCCACCAGGTTCTCGGCAGGAACGAAGCCCATGCCGGTTTGCGGCGGCAGATAGCGATCCAACGCGCTGTCCCAGGCGCAGCGGGCGTTGCCGGCCTGGATCGATCCCGGATCGAACCGGCTGTCGACCGAGTTGTCGCGGTTGTCGCCCATCATGAAATAGCAGCCGGCCGGGACCCGATAGACGCCGGTATTGGCCGCCGCCGTGCGCGGGCCTTGCGAGTGGGTCAGATAGGTTCGGCCATTGGGCAGGGTCTCGGCGGCCTCCTCGACCACGACGGGGTAGCCGTGATCATCCTTGACCCGCACCGCCCCGGGCGTCTGGCCGACGGGCGCGCCATTGATCGTCAGCACGCCGCTGCGAACCTGGATGCGGTCGCCCGGCAGGCCCACCAGCCGCTTGATGATGTCGGTTCGGCCATCGCCCGGCCGTTTGAAGACGACGATGTCGCCGCGCTCGGGCTCTCGCCCCGCCAGGCGTCCATGGCCCAGCGGCGGGCTGAAGGGCAGAGAATGGCGGCTCCAGCCATAGGCGTATTTCGACACCAGGATCCTGTCGCCAATCTCCAGGGTCGGCTCCATCGAGCCTGACGGGATCATGAAGGGCTGGGCCAGCACCGTACGCGGAACCAGCAGGATCGCCGCCGTGAGCGCAAAGAAACGCGCCCAATCCAGGGCTTCAGCCAGCAGGGTCGGCTTGCGGGCGGTGTCTGTGTCGGCGCTCATCGGGTCCCTCTGGCGTTCAGGCCTGCAGGATGACCGGCGGAGCTTGGCCAAATCGTGGCGCGTCACGTCTTCAGGCTGGTCGCCAGTTCCGGATGCTTGGGGCTGCAGCTGCTGTAGATCGCGGCCAGCAGCGCCATGTCCTTGTCATAGTCGCCGGACGGCATGATCGCCTCGCCCAGGCTCACAACCTTTCGCCGATAATCCATCATCCCGCAGACCATCGGGACCTGCGCTTTCAGGGCGATGTTGTAGAATCCTGTCTTCCATTGCCGTGCCTTGCCGCGGGTGCCCTCAGGCGCGATGGTCAGCATGAATTCGTCGCGTCGCGCGAACTCATCGGCCATGGCCGATACGGTGTCGCGTGACTGTGAACGGTCGATAGGCACGCCGCCCAGGTCGCGCATTACCCCGGCGAACGGCCAGCGGAACAGCGAGGCCTTGCCCATGAAGCTGAGTTTGAGGTTCAGGGCGTCGGCCGCGCCGATGAAATAGACGAAGTCCCAGTTGCTCGTATGGGGCGCGGCAATGACCACGAACTTGCGCGACGCCGGGGCCTGGCCCTCCACCGTCCAGCCCTGAAGGCGGAAGAAGGTGGCCAGGGCCCATTTCACCAGTCGAGCAATAGGGCCCATCGGCTTGTCCTCTTCCTAGTCGCGTCTCTCTACGCGCGCGGCGTCGGGACGTCTTGAGTCGACAGGTTGGCTGGACCGAAGGCTTAGCGCCAGCCCTTATGGAACCGGCTCAGCCGATCAGGGCGCGGGTCGCCTTGGCGACATCGGTCTGACGCATCAGGCTTTCGCCCACCAGCATGGCCCTGGCACCGGCCGCTGCCATGCGCACCACGTCGTCGTGGACGAAAACGCCGCTTTCGGTCACCAGCAGGGCGTCGGCCGGCGCCTGTGCGGCTAGGCGCTCGGTTACGGCCAGATCGACGACGAAGCTCTTCAGGTCACGATTATTGATACCCACCAGGGTCGAGCCCAGCTTTCCGGCCCGGTCCATCTCGGCCTCGTCATGGACTTCGACCAGGGCGTCCATGCCCAGGCGCTCGGCCTCAGCCATCAACTCGGCGGCCAAGTTGTCGTCGATCATCGCCAGGATCACCAGTATGGCGTCGGCGCCCAGGGCGCGGCTCTCGGCCACCTGCCATGGATCAACCAGAAAGTCCTTGCGGATACAGGGCAGGCTGACAGCGGCGCGGGCGTCGATCAGATAGGGATCGGCGCCCTGGAAGCTGGGGCCGTCGGTCAGCACCGACAGGCAGGTGGCCCCGCCGGCTTCGTAGTTCCGGGCCAGGGCCGGCGGGTCGAAATCGGCGCGGATCAGGCCCTTGGAGGGCGAAGCCTTCTTGATCTCGGCGATCAGGGCCAGCTTGCCGGGCGTGTGGGCGGCCGCAAGCGCCGCCTTGAAGCCGCGCGGCTTGCTGGCGGATCTTGCGGCGGACTCCAGTTGCGCCACTGTGCGGCGGCGCTTGCGGTCGGCGACCTCGTCACGCTTGTAGGCGGCGATGGTCGCGAGAATGTCGGTCATGCTTCAGCCAGCTCGGTGTTGGTGGCGGCGACCAGACCGGCCAGGGCGGCCCTGGCCTTGCCGCTGTCGATGGAGGCGGCGGCCGCCTCGATGCCTTCGCTCAGGGTCTCGACCGCATCGGCGACCAGGAAGGCGGCGGCGGCGTTCAGCAGGACGATGTCGCGATAGGCGCCCTTTTCACCGTCCAGCAGGCGGGTGAGGGCGGCGGCGTTGAAGGCGGGCTCGCCGCCGGTGATGTCGGCCAGGGCGGCGCGGGGCAGGCCCACAGCCTCTGGCGTGATCGTGAACAGCCGCACCGCGCCGTGGCGCCATTCAGCGACCTGGGTCTCGCCGGTGGTGGTCAGCTCGTCCAGGCCCGAACCGTGCACCGACCAGGCGCGCTCGGCACCCAGCAGGCCCAGGGCCTTGGCGATCGGCTCGACAAAGCGCGGGGCCGAGACGCCGACCACCTGGCGCTTGGCACCGGCCGGATTGGTCAGCGGGCCCAGGATGTTGAAAATGGTGCGGAAACCCAGCTGCTGGCGGATCGGCGAGACGTGCCGCATCGCCCCGTGATGGGCCTGGGCGAACAGGAAGCAGATCCCGGCCTCGTCCAGGGCCTTGCGCTGCTGGGCGCGGCTGGCGTCGATATTGACCCCCAGCGCGGTCAGGACGTCGGCTGTGCCGGATTTGGAGGTGATGGCCCGGTTGCCGTGCTTGGCCACCTTCAGCCCGCCGCCCGCCGCCACGAAGCCGACGGCGGTGGAGATGTTGAGCGTATGCAGGCCATCGCCGCCGGTGCCGCAGACATCGACGACGTCATAGGGGTGCTCCAGCATCACGGCCGCGCGGCGCATGGCGCGGGCGCAGGCGGCGATCTCGCCCACGGTCTCGCCGCGCAGGCGCATGGCCGTGACGGCGGCGGCCACCTGGGCCGGCGTCGGCTCGCCACGCAGGCAGGCGCTGAAGAACACTTCGGCGTCGTCCTCCGACAGGGTCTGACCATCGGCCAGCTTGGCCAGCAGGGGCTTGAAGGCGTCTGACATGGCTGGACCTAGGCCAGGACCGCGGCGTCGCGCGGGACGCCGGCCAGGTCGAGGAAATTGGCCAGCATCTGGTGGCCGCCCTCGGTGGCGATGGATTCGGGATGGAACTGCACGCCGTGAACCGGGCGGGTGCGATGCTGCACGCCCATGATCTCGCCGTCGTCGGTCCAGGCGGTGACCTCCAGCTCGGCGGGCAGGTCTTCGCGGCGGATCGCCAGGCTGTGATAGCGCGTGGCGGTGAAGGGGTTGGGCAGGCCCTTGAAGAGGCCCTTGTCGGCGTGGTGGATCGGGCTGGTCTTGCCGTGCATGACGTCCTTGGCGCGGATCACCTCGCCGCCATAGGCCTGGCCGATGGCCTGATGGCCCAGGCAGACGCCCAGGATCGGCATGTCTTCCGGCGCGCCGCGTAGCAGAGGCAGGCAGATGCCGGCCTGGTCCGGGGCCTTGGGGCCGGGCGACAGCAGGATCGCCGCCGGACGCAGGCCCAGCGCTTCCTGCACCGTCAGGTCGTCATTGCGGTGCACGACCGTCTCGGCCCCAAGCTCGTTGAGGTAGTGAACGAGATTGTAGGTGAAGCTGTCGTAGTTATCGATGACCAGGATCATGACGCCGCCTTTCGCGGGTTCAGCTTCTAGAGCGCGTGCGGCAAAAGTGTAAGCGGTTTTGCCGCTCGAATGCGCACGGCTGCAGAACCCAACCGCCTCCCGCGCCAGGCCTTGGACTGGCCGCAGGGCTCTGGCATAGGGGGCTGAATGAACAGGGTGCGACATCTATGACCTCGCCACGCACGGTCGATGAGCGGATGCTGCGGCTGATGGCCCTGACCGATTCCGCCCTTGATCCGATCGCCCTGGCCTATGCGCGCGCCCTGCTGCGGCCGCGCGACCGGCGCCAGAAGATGGGACCCGTCCTGGCGGCGGCAGCCTTTGCGGCGCTGTGCGCCGTCAGTTTCGCCACGGTGATGGTGCTGGCCCCGCCGGCGGTCACCCAGCACCTGCCGGACGACCGCCTGGGATACTAGAGCGGGTTGCGATCTGATGGAATCAGATCGCCCGCTCCAGCCTTTTGTTTTCACGCGCGTTTCATTCCGAAAACCGGTTCCCGCTTTTCGGAACGCGCTCTAGCAGGCCTAGGCGAAGCGCCAGGCTTCCTCGGCCGCGCGCTTGAGGGCGCGGGACTTGTGCAGGGTCTCGTCATATTCGGCGTCGGCGTCGCTGTCGGCCACCACGCCGCCGCCGGCCTGCACGTACATCATGCCGTCCTTCAGCAGGGCGGTGCGCAGCACGATGCAGGTGTCGACCGAGCCGTCGGCCCCGATATAGCCCACCGCCCCGGCATAGCCGAGGCCGCGCTTTTCGATCTCCAGCTCGTCGATGATCTCCATGGCCCGCACCTTGGGCGCGCCGGAAAGCGTGCCGGCAGGGAGGGCGGCCATGAGGACGTCGACCGGATCGACGCCCTCGGGGGCGACGCCCTCGACGTTCGAGACGATGTGCATGACGTGGCTGTAGCGCTCGACCTTGAAGCTCTCGGTCACCTTGACGCGCGGGCCCTTGTGCGGCTTGGCCGGTTCGTTCTTGCCCGGCTCCTTCAGCATCGAGACGCGGCCCACATCGTTGCGGCCCAGGTCCAGCAGCATCAGGTGCTCGGCGCGTTCCTTGGGATCGGCCAGCAGCTCGGCTTCCAGGGCCAGATCCTCTTCCGGCGTCGCGCCGCGCGGACGGGTGCCGGCGATCGGGCGGATGGTGATCTTGCCGTCGCGCAGCCGCACCAGGATCTCGGGGCTGGAGCCCACCAGATGGCAGCCGTCCAGGTTCAGGAAAAACAGGAAAGGCGAGGGGTTGGTCCGGCGCAGCGAGCGGTAAAGCGCGAACGGATCCAGGTCGAACGGCGCGCGGAAGCGGTGGCTGGGCACCACCTGGAAGATGTCGCCGGCCCGGATGTACGCCTTGGCCTTGTCGACCACCACCGCATAGTCCTCGCGGCTGACGGGCGTGGTGAACTCGATGGGCGCATGGCCGCGACGCGGGGCGTCATGAGCCAGGGGCCGGCGCAGGTCGGCCATGACCGTTTCGATCCGCGCCCGGGCGGCGTGATGGGCGTCCTGGGCCGAGACGCCGGCCAGCGGCCGTACGGTGGTGACCAGGATGATCTCCTGGGCGATGGCGTCGAACACGGCCACGATCGACGGCCGGGTCATGATCCCGTCGGGCAGTCCGCCCAGGGTGTCTTCGTTGATGTCGGGCAGGCGCTCGGCCAGGCGCACCATGTCATAGCCCAGGGCACCGAACACGCCGGCGGCCATCGGCGGCAGTCCGGCCGGCAGGTCGATCCGCGAGCGGGCGATCAGGTCGCGCAGGCTGTCCAGGGCCCCGCCGTCCTGGGGCGTAAAGTCGCCCCTGGCGATGGCGTCACCTTCGGCGACCTCAGCCTGGTCGCCGCGACAGCGCCAGACAAAGTCCGGCTTCATCGCCACGATGGAATAGCGGCCGCGCCAGGCACCGCCTTCGACGCTTTCAAACAGGAAAGCATAGGGCTTGCCCTGGCCGATCTTCAGATAGGCCGAGACCGGCGTCTCCAGATCATCGATCAGCCGGGTCCAGACCACCTGGGGCTGGCCGGCGTCATAGGTTTGGGCAAAGGCGTCGAAAGCGGGTTCCAGGCTCATTTGCTCTTGCCGCTCTTGGCCGCCTCAGCTTTCGCAAGGGCGTCGGTGTCGACGCCGAGGGCCTGGCGCGCCAGGGTCAGGTTGACGGTGGTCTTGAGCTTGGTGCGGGCGGCCGTGCGGGCCGCTTCGCCCAGATCGCGCATCATGCCCGCGTCGGTCTGCTGCTGCAGCGCCTGGGTGATGCGGGCCATGTCGGCGGTCTTGCCGGGCGTGACCTTTTCAAGCTGGGCCACGACATAGGCACCTTGACCCGCGCGCGAGGTGAAGACCTCGCCGGGCTTGGCACCGAAGGTGGCGACCAGCAGGTCGCGGCCCAGGCCCTGATGCTGCTGGACGTTCTGGCGGCTGATGCCGGGAACGCGCTGCACCATGGAGCCCGAGGCGGCGGCGACGCTTTCCAGTGACTTGCCCTTCTTGACCTCGTCGGCCAGGGCCTTGGCCTTGGCGCGCAGGCGCTCGCTCATCTCGTTCTGCAGCCACACCTGGGCCAGCTGGGGCCGGATCTCGGCCAGGGGCGGCAGGCTGGCCGCAATGACCTTCTCGGCCTTGACGGCATAGTATTCGCCCTTGCCGATCTCGACCAGTTCGCTCTCGCCGCCCGCCGACAGGGCGAAGGCGGTCTTGAGGATGTCGGGCGTCAGGCCCGGGATCGGCTGGCCGGTTTCATCGGTGCCCTGGGCGGTAATCGGGGCCGTGGTCATCACCATGGCACCGGCCTTGCCGGCGGCGGCGACCAGATCGGCGCCGGCGTCGTGGGCGTCCTGATAGGCCTGGGTCTGCTCATAGGCCTTGGCCTGGGCGTTCTGGACCCGCAGTTCGGCTTCGATGGCCGGTCGCACGCTCTCCAGCGTGGCGGTCGAGCCCGGCGTGATCCCGGTCACCTTGATCACCGAGACGCCCAGATCGCCCGTGATCGGCGCGCTGACCTGGCCGGCGGCCAGGGTGAAGGCGGCTTCGGCCACCTTGCGGTCGGGCAGGGCCGAGCGCGGCTTGTCGTTGATGATCACCGGCTTGGCGCCATAGGCGCTGGCCACAATGGCGGGCTGCTCGCCCTTGCCCAGACGCTGGGCGATCACGGCGGCGGCCTTGGCGTCGGGGGCGACGATCTGGACCAGCGAGCGGGTCTCGGGCGCGCCCAGCGTATCCTTGCGGAAATCGAAGGTCTTCTGGACCTGGGCCGGATCGACCGAGACGGTCGGTTCCAGCGCCGGAGCGCTGACCCGCATGATCGACAGCACCCGGGTTTCGGGGCGGGTCAGGCGTTCGGCGTTCTGCTTCATGAAGGCGGTCAGCTGGGCGTCGGTCGGATCGGCGGGGCGCGGGATCGAGGCCGGATTCACTGCAAAGGCGGCCAGGTCGCGGCTTTCCAGGCCATAGGCCGCTTGCAGGGCCGAATAGATGCGCGGCGCGTGCAGGCCGTTGGCG
>Ga0187843_10002286_pt1 | contig 11693 bp, 8 predicted proteins | sample SpaLakP09_SKY_43_FD_134516 | JGI IMG/M metagenome (GOLD analysis project Ga0187843, IMG submission 134516) | Oligotrophic lake water microbial communities from Sparkling Lake, Wisconsin, USA - SP09_SKY_43 | ecosystem: Environmental > Aquatic > Freshwater > Lake | place: USA: Sparkling Lake... | reverse complement strand
TGTGTTAGATTTTGCTTGTGGTGCCGGGATTATTGGTACTGCGCTTAAACTTCGCGACCCCAAAATACAACTGTATGCGTCTGATATTAGCGCCCTCGCAGTTGCCAGCACCGAAGCTACATTCGCCGTGAATCAATTACAAGCGCAAGTGCAAACCGCTGATGGGCTTCCGGCAAACACCCCAGCTTTTGACCACATTGTCAGTAACCCGCCATTTCACACTGGCTTAAAAACTGACTTGAGCATTGCCGAGCAATTTATTCGTGACAGTAAAGCCAAACTGAAAACAAACGGTAGTTTGACCTTAGTGGCCAATGCGCATTTACCTTATGCAGAGTGGCTCACAGCGGCTTTTGGCAATGTGAAAGAACTAGCCCGTCGCCAAGGTTTTGTGGTGTATCGGAGCAATAAAAGCTAATCTACTTGGCCAAATCTCAAGTTGAGGCTTGGCCAATTTCTTCCCAAACTCGTTCGCTCCCGCCAATGCACTTTAGCGTCTAGATTGCTGTTTTTATTTTAATTTTTTCAAAGCATCCCAAAATTTTTTTCAAATCCTAATTTGCTTAATCGACACAAAGTGCATAACATCAAATAGCGGCAAAGCAATGGATTTGACAGAACAAGACCGCATGCAACGCAATTTACCTTAGCTAAAGCACAGTGGACGCATCAATGACCTCCATTTTAAGGACATCTTCGATTAAAGCCGCTCTCAGTTGGGTGGTCATGCTTATTTGCAGTGTTACTTTGCTAGCGTCATTAACCATTTCAACACTCCAAGACATAAGCTTTCAAAAGAAAAAGCTTATCGACCAACTACACGCATACGCCAATATTATTGCCTTTAACTCAGTACCAGGGCTAATTCTTGATGACGCTGAAACTGAAGACAGTCGGTTAAAATCTTTCGCAGCTGTTGATATTTTGCACAACATTCACATCTACAAATTAACAGCAGAAACATCTGAACTTAGTTTTTTTTCAAGTTATAACCGTCAGGAGACTGGCCCCTACCCGACGCAATTTGCCAGAGTCGACGATTTAAACCAGCCGCACTTCGTTGGCGATATCATCGAAATCTCAAAAGCTGTTGAATTTGAAAGCAAAAAAATTGGCTACATCTACATAAGAGCTAGTCTTGATGAACTAAATAAATACATGCAAAGTCGTATTTTATTTGATTTGTTGATAGCACTAATTGCCTTGATCTGCGCCTATTTCATCAGCCGCCACTTACAAAAACGCTTTACAGCCCCTATCGAAACATTACTAACTATTGTACAAAAAGTAACCAAAGATAAAAATTATGCCATTCGGGTGCCTACAACCGAAATTGAAGAACTACATATGCTGGGTCGTGCTATCAACAATATGATGGACAAAATTGAGCATCAAATTAATAAAGTACAAGCGGCAGAACAAGAGATCCGGCAGCTAAACCAAGGCTTAGAACAAAAGATTAACGAGCGCACAGTTGCCCTTAAGAGCTCAAACCAAGACTTGTTGAATACCTTAGAAACCTTGCATCAATATCAAAACCAAATCGTTGAAACCGAAAAAATGGCGAGCCTAGGACAGATGGTTGCAGGTGTTGCCCATGAGGTTAATACCCCGATTGGCTTAGGGGTCACCGCTTCGACCTTAATGCAAGATAAGTTGGCAGACATTCAAAAATCCTTTGATGAAAAGAAATTAACGTCATCCCAGCTCGCTAAATTCCTAACTGACAGTAAAGAAAATCTAGGCATTATTTATCGGAATTTAGAGCGCGCCGCTAGTTTGATCCGCAGTTTCAAACAAGTTGCAGTCGATCAATCTAATGAAAATAGACGTCAATTCAACATGTTGCAGCTTATTAATGAAGTGATATTGTCGCTGCGGCCGAATCTGAAAAAGACTCAACATGAAGTGGTTATCGAGTGCGATCCAAGACTCGATATTGATAGTAAACCAGGCCCAGTCAATCAAATTCTGATTAACCTGATTATGAATAGTTTGATCCATGCGTTTGAACATATTGAGCATGGCACTATCACTATCTCGGTTAAAGTGGATCTCAATCGCTGCTTTATTCACTATCGTGATAATGGCGGTGGTGTACCTGAGCACATCAAAAAACGTATTTTCGATCCATTCGTAACCACCAAGCGGGGTGAAGGTGGCAGCGGTTTAGGGATGCACCTTGTTTACAATTTAGTTACCCAAGCGCTGAATGGTAAAATCAGCCTCGAAAGTACTCTTGGTAATGGGGTGGATATCCTTTTCGATTTCCCAGTTATTGTGAAGGCTTCAGCGGCACAAAACATCTAGAAACTAAGTGGTTGATTTTTAATAATTAATCTAATTTCAGTACCATTGAATATCAGCTCTTGCTAATTGTTAACAAAATCACTTGTTAACATTTGGCCCTAAAGCTATAATTGCAAAAAAAATGGCAACTGGTTGTCATTTGACCAATCTAGACTTAATTAGAATTTCCAACACAATTTACATAAGGTTCATCTCCATGCAGACGCCTGTAATTTTGATCGTAGAAGACGAAGAAGTAACCCGCCTGAACCTAGTAAACCTGTTTCAAGGTGAAGGTTACGAAGTGTTAGAAGCAGTGAATGGTGAAGAAATGCACCAACAACTGACAGACAACACCGTAAATCTGATCGTGATGGATATCAATTTGCCAGGGAAAAATGGCTTAATTTTGGCTCGTGAACTGCGCCAAAAAGAAAATATCGGTCTGGTGTTCCTGACCGGCCGTGACAGCGAAGTTGATCGCATCCTGGGTCTGGAAATTGGTGCAGATGACTATCTGACCAAACCATTTAACCCACGTGAGCTGACTATCCGTGCTCGTAACCTGTTAAACCGCACAGTTTCTCAACCAGTCGTTGAAGAACATAAAAGCGTGGTCAAATTTAACGGTTGGACTTTGGATGAAAACAGCCGCAACCTGACTTCACCAAAAGGCGTGTCACGTCGTTTACCAAAAGGCGAATACCGCGCGTTACGTCTGATGTTAGACACTCCGGGTAAAATCTTTACTCGCGAACAACTGATCCGTCATATGACTGGCCGTGATTTACGTCCAAATGACCGCACAGTTGACGTCACTATCCGTCGTATTCGTAAACACTTCGAATCTGATGTTGATAGCCCAGAGTTAATCAGCACTATTCACGGCGAAGGCTACCGTTTCGTCGGTAAATTGGAAAAATAAGCGTTTTTCGCTAATTTCCAAACAAAAAAACCAGCGACTTATTCGCTGGTTTTTTTATGGGCACTAGTTAAAACTGGCATTTAATTCTGACATTTAGCCATGATGTTTTAGTGCCCAATCTAGCGCATTGCGCTAGTCTTCATCCTCAGTTTGCGCGCGTAATTGCCGCTCTTGCATCTCTGCAAACGCCGCTTTAATTTCTTCCAATACTGAATCGACATCCGCCGCTTCGACTGGATCAGCAAACTCTCCGGTTAACTCTGCTTCCGCATCAAAATCACCCGCTTCGTACAAAGCCCAAATTTCATCCGCAAAACGAGTGCTCAATAATTCTGGCGCGAATTGGCCATAATATTGAGTCATATTATTCACATCGCGTTTGAGCATCCAATTGGCATTGTTATTGGCCGCTGCATCCACAGCCTGAGGTAAATCAATCACCACAGGGCCATAGGAATCAACCAGCACATTAAACTCGGACAAATCACCGTGAACTAAGCCCTGCCCCAGCATTCGCATAATGTAACGCATCATGATGGAGTGGTCTTCAACGGCTTGCTCAGCCGACATCGCCACGTCATTCAAGCGAGGAGCGACATCACCATCGGCATCCGTAACTAATTCCATCAATAATACGCCGTCATAACAACCATAAGGTTCCGGCACGCGCACACCAGCATCCGCAAGTTTAAACAACGCGTTGACCTCAGCATGTTGCCAGCTGTCTTCTTGTTGTTCACGGCCATATTTTGAGCCTTTGCTCATCGCACGCGAACGCCGACTATTTCGGACTTTACGGCCTTCTTGGTACTGCGCAGCTTTTTTGAAGCTGCGATGATCGGCGTCTTTATAAACTTTCGCGCAGCGGATTTGCTCGCCACAACGCACGACAAAAACTGCAGCTTCTTTGCCGCTCATTAGCGGTCTTAGCACTTCGTCGATCAGACCTTCTTCGACTAGCGGTTGCAGTCGTTTTGGGATTTTCATTCAGGGAATGCCTTTTGCAGCGGGCGGCAATGAGTTAACTTGCCGCCACTATGCCCGATATTGGGCGAAACTGGCAATGAGTTCACGACGCTTTTCCGTCGTTTCATAGACGGGATAATTTTAACTTCTCAGTTAAGCGTTCGGCACTGTTGCGCCATTGCTCAGCCGAAACATCTTGCTGCAATAATTGCTCAGTCAACTGAGGCTTATCTTGCAAAATTGCCGGAACTGGCAGTAACACATTCAATAACAGTTGCAAACCTAAGGTGAATCCATAACCCACGATAAAAGCGGCTATTATTTTTGCTTTTTCAACCATGCCCCAACCTCTGCTAACCATTGTTCACGCGCTGCTGGCGTCAAACGCCACTCATCGATGAAATTATACTTCAAGCGTTTGCCGGCTTTAACTTCGAGGATTATCCGGTCACTTTCTTCAAGCAGTTGATGAAACTCCAAATCGCCCGCTTTTAACGTGCTAGCGAATTTCAAAATGAGTTGACTCAGTTCTTTGGTCAAACCTTTCGGTGCGGCGATTTCAATCTGACAAAGGTCATTACGACATTCCGCATCATAAATGCGCAATTCGTTTTTTGACACACTAGTCGCGATGTGAGCGATAACAAACTCACTGGCTGTCGCCCATTTGTCGTCGCGAGCTTGATCGGCAAACTTGGCATTATCGGCGATTAACTCACGCTCATAATCACGCAGTTTATTCAGCTCAAGCTGCGCTTGCAGCGCAGGCAATACATCATCACCGTGTTTTTTATAAAACTTCAGCAATGGTTTAAACAAATCCGCAGTTTCTTGCTCGGATTGCCAAAGCGCAGCAATTTGCCACTCCGGCGCTTTGGCCCAAGGGATCACAATATAACAAGCACTACCAAGCACCAGATATCGCCAATATTGGCGAATAAAAGCCATCAACATCAACAAAATTCACTGAATAACTAAAAGACGTTTATGCTAGCACAATTGCCTGCTTTTGTACTCAAAACGGCTAGCCTGCCCCCGCGTTTTCGATTAACACTATCAGCGACAGCGTAATAATTAGCACTGGCTCTTGAGTAACTTAAGCCGCGACAGTCCCTGTGACAAGGCAACATGCTCAAAGCCACCACCAAGCATATTGTTAGCAGTGAAAGACGGCATTGGTATATTAAATTTCGCCGATGCCAGTCGCACTATCACACTGGCTAGCGAATAAGATGAGCATAAAGCTTGGCATATGGCATCAAATCTAGCAATATGCCAAAGTTGGTAAGAACCACATTTGGTAAGAACAATTACCAGGCTGTGGCCAACCCCTGTTACTTGGTCTTGTGCTTTTTAAACGAGGCTTGTCCTGATGATTTCCCAGTTTGCTGCTGCTTTTTAATTAGCGCGGCTTTGATTGGGTTCACACCAGTATGCTTAGTTACCGCGATTTGACCGCCAGCTTTTGGCTTTTTCGACAGTTCATCCCGCGTTTCTTCCGGGACTAAACAACCTTTGCCTTTACCAATCAATTTGGCCAAACCAAGGGCACGCAAGGCTTCGCGGATCATCGGCCAACCTTTTGGATCATGGTAACGAAGCAGCGCTTTGTGTAACCGGCGTTGCCGCTCACCTTTGGCTACCGGCACTTTATCGGTATTGCCTTTGAGGTTTTTCAGCGAATTTAACTCAGTGTGATAAATAGTCGTGGCGTTTGCCATCGGGCTTGGGTAGAAGTTTTGCACTTGGTCTAAGCGGAAATCACGCTCTTTTAACCACAATGCCAAATTCACCATATCTTGATCGGTAGTGCCTGGATGCGCAGAGATAAAATAAGGGATCAGGTACTGTTCTTTACCTGCTTCTTTACTGTATTTGTCGAACATCGCTTTAAATTTATCGTAGGCACCCATGCCCGGTTTCATCATCTTCGATAATGGACCTTCTTCGGTATGCTCAGGGGCGATTTTTAAATAACCACCCACGTGATGTTGTACCAACTCTTTCACGTAATTTGGATCTTCTACCGCCAAATCGTAACGAACGCCTGAAGCGACTAATACTTTCTTCACACCCTCAACTTTACGAGCTGCACGGTATAAGTCTACTGTCGGGCTTTGGTCGGTATCCATGTGTTCACAAATGGTTGGATAAACACATGACGGCCGACGACAGGTTTGTTCAGCTTTCGGGTTTTTACAACGAAGCCGATACATGTTCGCAGTTGGGCCACCCAAATCGGAAATAACGCCAGTAAAACCTGGAACTTTATCGCGAATTTGTTCGATTTCCCGCAAAATTGATTCTTGCGAACGACTTTGAATGATGCGGCCTTCATGCTCGGTAATTGAACAAAACGAACAACCACCAAAACAGCCACGCATGATGTTCACTGATGTTTTAATCATGTCATAGGCTGGAATTTTAGCTTTGCCATACACAGGATGCGGCACTCGCTGATAAGGCAGGCCAAACACGCCATCCATTTCTTCAGTGGTTAATGGGAATGCCGGTGGATTCACCCAAATATGTCTATCGCCATGACGCTGATAAATAGCCCGCGCACAACCAGGGTTTTGCTCTTGGTGCAAAATCCGCGAAGCATGTGCATAAAGCGGCTTATTCACGCTGACTTGTTCAAATGCAGGGAGTTTAACGTAAGTTTGTTCCCAAGGTTTTGGCTTGGCAGGCTGCACCATGACAGGCTTAGCTTCAACTTCTGCGGGTTTCGTTAAATCGATGCCTTCTTTGGCAAACTCAGAATAACTACTACAACCCACATCATCGGCGCCGTATGGGTTTGGGATCGGGTCAATTTTACCGATTTTATCAATTGCGGTCGAATCCACACCACGCCAACCTGGCAGTGGCTCTTTGCGAATAACTGCAGTGCCGCGAATATCTTGCATAGTTTCAAAAGTTTCGCCGGCAGCAAGGCGATGCGCAACTTCAACTAACGGCCGCTCAGCGTTGCCATAAATTAAAATCTCTGCCTTGGCATCGAATAAAATCGAGCGGCGGACTTTTTCCTGCCAGTAATCATAATGCGCAATACGGCGCAAACTTGCTTCAATACCGCCAATCACAACCGGTACATCTTTATAGGCTTCTTTACAGCGCTGCGAGTACACCAGCACGGCTCTGTCTGGGCGTTTACCGCCTTCGTTATTTGGCGTGTACGCATCGTCATGCCGCAGCTTTTTATCTGCGGTATAGCGGTTAATCATTGAATCCATATTGCCGGCAGACACACCGAAGAATAAATTCGGTTTACCGAGCGCCATAAAGGCATCTTTGCTGTTCCACTCTGGCTGCGCAATGATCCCAACGCGAAAGCCTTGGCTTTCGAGCATCCGGCCAACAACGGCCATACCAAAGCTTGGGTGGTCAACGTAAGCATCGCCAACCACTAAAATAATATCGCAGCTGTCCCAACCGAGTTGGTCCATCTCTTTGCGTGACATCGGTAAAAACGGCGCAATGCCATAACTCTCCGCCCAGTATTTTGGGTAAGAAAACAAATCACGATCAGCCGCCATACGAGCAACTGGCGCTGATTTGCGCGAAGAAATAGCATTTTCAGCCATCGGGAACACCTTTTTAAAGCCATGAAAAATAGCCGAGCATTATAGTCAAGTATTCTGGCAAATGCGACTAAAAGGCGCGAGTTCATAGTGATTGGATATATGTGGAATATGGGGATAATCTGCGCACTTGGCAAAATATGGCTACAGCACCGCGGGCGAATTTTGATCTAACAAGAAAAACAGATTTGGTTAGGAGTTAAAGACAGGGCCAAGCAATTCCAGATGAACCGTTGGCCCTCAATTGATAATTTCTAGCGTGTTGACTTACTTAGCATTTTCTACGGTCACTTTGACTTCTTTGCCTTCTAACCTAAGTTGCATAGTTCCGGCATCAACGTAACGTGAATAATCTTTGCCAGCAAACTGCTGTAGTTTCGCTTCAAGACGGGTGGCAGTTAACCATTTCGCACTCTGCACACCAAAATTGCTGTCATTTTTTGTCATTAATAGTGTTGGCTTCGCTTCGTCCAAGCGATATAGCTTGATGATGTTATAGCTAAAGTTCTCGGATATCCGACTATCCAGATATTCAAACAGCATCAGGCTATCCGGAGAAAACACCGGCGCACCGTCAAGTTCAAAGGTTAGCTTGGTTTTGCGATCGACCAGTAAATAACGCCAACTTTCCCACCCCGCTTGCAAGATAACGCAGTATCTTTGGCTTGCGTCACAGCCCCAGAGTGAAGAACTCTGATAACGCGCAGGGTCATCCTCAACAAAATCTTCGAGCACCAGAACACTGTTATCAATGTACTTGAGACTGACTTTTCCAGCTGTTTTCTGATAAATCTCCGCAAAGTGCTGCGCAATCTGCATTGGGCCAGTTTGCTTAGTACATTGTTCATAAACTTGGAACTGCTCGGCACTAGCTTGGTGCGGCAGTTCTTCACACAACTGTAGTAAAGTCATATGACTGATTGGCTCTGCAGCGGACAATGAAAAAGCGCAAGTTGATGAGCAAAGTAGACTTAGACAAGTGATAAGCTTTTGAATTTTCATAATTGTTAATCCTTCAACTGTTGAAATGCAGCCCTCTAGCTGCGATTTTGGCATGATACTTTATCTGTTTTTAGCGCGCTATAAAAACGTCGTGGCTGCAAGATGGGCGGCAAAAACGGTCGCACATAAACAGCTATTGAGAATCGATGACTGGATAACTCAACACAGTGAGATAGGTTAGATAACAGTTGATTTAACTTGCTTGTTCACTAGCAATGTAATCTTGTAACACCGTTAAATGCTGATCTATGGTCAGATGAAATTCAATAATTTGGCGCTCTAAATTAAGCCAATTCGGCGCTTCCGATTGCTCAAACTCTTTCGCTTGTTGTTGCACCCACAACAACCCGACCGACGAGGCTGCGCCTTTTAATTTGTGAGCGGCTTCTTGAAACTCATGCAATTGTTGTTGTGTGGCTGCTTCAACCATTTTGCTGATGTAACCTGGCAACAACTGCTGAAACAACTGGATACTGCGTTTCACCGAATTAATTCCGAGCGATTGCAGATAATCCTGCAAAATATTGAAATCTAAAATGGCATCTTCAGCACTCGCTGCATTTTTTTGCTGCCGACGCATGAAGCTCGGCGCAAACAATTCTGCAAGTACTTGGTCTAGATTATTGGTATTAATTGGTTTTGCTAGTGCACCGGCCACTTGAATACCTGCCAATTGCTGCTCCGCTTTTCTGACATTGGCGCTTAATACCACGATTGGAATTTGTGCCAAATGTGGCTCTTCTTGCATAAAACGCGCAATTTGATCACCGGTCATATCCGGTAATTGCATATCCAGCAATACCAAATCAATGTCATCTTCAGTTTCTAGTAGCGCCAAAGCATCTTCGCCAGTTTCGGCGTGGATCACACTGTGGCCACGCTGCTCCAGTAAATTCGTGGCAATTTCAGCGTTGAGCGGCACATCCTCAACCAATAACACCGTTAAACTTGGACAGACCAGCACCGGCGCAGTTTCTGGTTTCAACAATACTTCGGTCGGCAATACCACGGTAAATGTCGACCCTCGATTCGGTTGGCTTTCCACACTGATGTCGCCATGCATCGCATCCACCAACGCTTTGGACACCGACAGTCCAATGCCAGACCCCACAATCGACAGCCGGCGACCATCGCTGGATTTGTAATACATGTCAAAAATGCGCTGTTGCTCAGTGATCGAAATACCAATGCCAGTATCGGTTATTAGAAAAATCAATTGAGGTTCAGGCGCTTGGGTGAATTTGGCAGTCAAACAAACTTGGCCTTTTGCCGTGAATTTCACCGCATTGTTAATTAGATTCCACAACACCTGACGCACTCGGGTAGGATCTAATTTCAGAAAACCAGTGAGCTCGCCAACTAACTGCAAATTGAACGTTAAGCCTTTTTGCTGACAAATCAATTCGGCGAAATTGGCGATATCACCAATAAATTTTTCGATTTCAATGCTTTGATAAACAATGTCCAAATCTTGGCGGTCGATTATATCTAAATCGATAATATCATTGAAAATATTCCCTAAAGTTTCCGCACTGCTGAAGATAGTATTGGACCAACTCCGTTGCTCATTACTGAGTTTGGTTTCTAATAAACGCCGAGTTAAACCGACGATGCCATTAAGCGGAGTCCGTAATTCGTGGCTTAGCGTGGCAATAAACTTGCCTTTATCAAGGTACGCCCGCTCTAAGGCTTGCTCTGCAAGTTTACGCGAAGTGATGTCGCGACCGAAACCGAGTAGACCAATGTAACGACCTTGCCGGTCAAAGAATGGCACTTTACGCATCTCAAACCAATTAATCTGCCCTTCGGCTGTTACATATTCGACATCAACTGTCAGCTCAGCTTGACTGACTGAGACTTCGTGATCGGTCAGAATGGCGGCAGGCGCCATGTCTGCTGAATAAATTTCTGAAGGGTAACGACCAATAAGTTCAATATTCGGCTTACCGATTAATTTTTCGAACATTTTGTTGCAACTGGCAAAACGGCCAGTTTCATCACGGTAGTAAAATAAATCTGGCGAGCTATCAACGATTGAACGCATCAATAAACTTTGTTCTTCTAATTCCTTTTGTGTTTTTTTCCGACCGGAGATTTCTTTACGCAGTTCATCGATGGCTCGACGTTTTGCTTGAAATGCTTTTTTCCGCTCTTCAATTTCAAAGTTCAGCTGCCGAATATTTTCCTGCAAGTTTTCATTTAACAGCTTTTCTTGTCGTGCTGAATCTTGCAGGTAAGATAAAGTGGCATCTAAGTGTTTGATTAAATACAGACAAGTTGACACAAGTGGCGGGGAAAATACTGCGGCAAATAATAAAGCGCCAGTAACTAGGGCCCAGTCTACTGCATTATGAATTGTTAAACTAAATGCAAGAGCAACAAGGCCTGCGGTTACCAGTATAAATAGTACCGTAAGTGAAAACAGCTGCAACCAGCCCCATTGCTTTTGCACTGAGGCTAATTGTCGAACCCAGTATCGGACCGGGTATTGACTCATTGCAGCGGCTCCTAAGTCGCGTTAAGGCGCGATGTTAAGCTGAATTGAAAAGTTACGATATGAGCAATATGAACGTTTAATACTGCCGATGTTAAAAGTCCCCTGCCGACTCGCAGAGCCTTTGGCCCGACGCACAGTCACCAGATAATCTTGGCCATCAACTGAAAAACGACCGCTTGCTTGCGGGCTTTGGCTACTACAGAACAAATTAGTCATAGTCCGATAAGTATCGCCACCAAACAAATCGGCGCTATTAACCATCAACTGCTGACTATCACCTTGTGCATACTTCCAAGGCGCAAATTCCGTCAAGATTTGACCTTGCACAATGGAGAACTGATCATCTTGGGTGAAATAATGGCTCATTAAACCAGCAAAGTTATTCTCGACTTTGTTCGTTTCACTAGTAACTTCAGCAACGTAAACGCCG
>Ga0187843_10002285_pt1 | contig 11695 bp, 9 predicted proteins | sample SpaLakP09_SKY_43_FD_134516 | JGI IMG/M metagenome (GOLD analysis project Ga0187843, IMG submission 134516) | Oligotrophic lake water microbial communities from Sparkling Lake, Wisconsin, USA - SP09_SKY_43 | ecosystem: Environmental > Aquatic > Freshwater > Lake | place: USA: Sparkling Lake... | reverse complement strand
ACGCATCTCACCCTATTTATGAAATGAGTTCTAGTAAAGCAAGAGTTTAAAAAAACAAGACAAAAACACATATGACATTTTTTGCATAGGCAAGATCATGATCATCATCGCCATCAATAAAGCGCCTGCACACCAATGGCTCATGGTTGCATTACGGACCGCGAAGGCAGCGGCAGAAGCGAATGAAGTTGAATGGGAATACGCCCATATCAGGATAGAGTTGCCACAAGGGCGTTCGTATTCCAAGTTGCCAGGACATATGAGTCTGGTCGAAAATTAATCGTGTTTGCCAGAAGGAGAAGATCATGCGTACGCCACAAGTCATCTTGTATTGGGTATTGGCGTTGGTCTTGCTGACTTCAGTTTTTATGAAGAGATGATCATGAGCGCCTACGATTTAGCTCTGTTCATTTTCAGCCTCTTTATGTGTGCACAATACGCCTGTGCGCAGGATGTTAAAGCTCCTGCCAGTATGGAGAATACAGTGCAACAGAAAAGTGTACCCAGGACATCGCCTGCCGATGCGCGCCTGGCGGACGACAAGACAGCACAGGATCGTGCAGCAAACCCGGCTGATCTGAATGGCCCGCCAGTGCCATCTGTTTCTGATGCGCAGTTGACTGGCAGGGCAGGCATTACCCAGTCAGCAAATGGGCAAGACTTGTATACCCGTGTTACGAAAGAGTATTACAGTCAATCTGCCAGCCTCCCTGTCAGGAAGGAGAATCCAGACACTTTATCCCGTTTGGGCCTGCATTATTCTCCCAGCGGGAAGGACCTCATCTGGCTGGAATACCGGTTTAGCGAAAAAGGCGCAATACGCTTGCGCGGCGCTGCTCATCGAGGCATGAGAGTGATGGCAGTTTTTGAGTATTGAATAGCATTGAAGTGACGGCTCCTGCCCGGATTTATCAATCAATTAATCAAGCAACTTGGCAGGCAATTTTTATTCCCTTCATCAGAGTGTATAGGCTGCAAAAACCTTTCTCATTCGCCATTGCCAGACCTGTACGCTCGCCCTCCGTCATGCAAAGGTCTTTTCACTTTTGTGCGGGCGCTGTTAATCATGTAATTCAGCCTTGTTTTCCATCATTCTTGCTGCCAGGGCAAAGCAAGGAATTGCCAGTAGCCAGGGCGTCATCCCCACTATGACGGCTTTTGTGATGGGTGCGCTGTCACTCGCGGCCCTGAATACGTCCGCCAATCCACCCACCGTCAAATTGCCAAGTGAAGTGCCAAACAAAGTCATGCACAAGATCATGAATGCAGTCATGGTAGAGCGTAGTTGTGCAGGTACCAGATCTTGCAAGCAGGCGAATATGGGACCATAGCCTATGGTGATCATCATGCTGCCGATGAACATGCAGATATAGAATGCCATGCCTGTTGTATCAAGCAAGCGATAAATAAAGCCGACGGGTACTCCAAGCAGATAAATCAGCGCCAGAAACCAAAGGCGTCCACCAACGCGACGTGCCTGCAGCAGATCAGCAAGATAACCACCCAGCAACGAGCCCAGCATACCACCTGAGATAAACATGATTCCTGCCAGTTGCTGGGCAGATTTTTGACCCATGTGCCGTTCTTGCACCAGCCATAATTGGTCAAGCACGAACGTACCCTGAGCAAAGATGACCAGTACGCCACCAAGTATGAGCAGGCACAATGCGCGCGAGGCACGCAAGGTCTGCAGAATTTCTTTGTAAATAGCATTGATAGGGCGCTTGCTGGCGGCCTGCTTTGCTTGCTGTTCTTCACGCGGCTCACGCAAGAAAAGCAGAAAGCCAGTCAATACCACGCCGATTGCCCCTAGAGTGAAAAAGCAATTACGCCAGCCTATTGCTGCCCCAAGCGTGCCAGCAATAATGAAAGCCATGCCTATGCCTATTGGCGCACCCAGATAGTAAAAGCCTGCGGCAAAAGCGCGGTGGTGCGGCTTGAATCTATCCCCTAACAAGCCCAATGCCGCAGGCGTCAAGGTTGCTTCACCCACGCCCGTAAACATGCGTAGCAAGCTCAGTTGCATGAAATTATTGGCAAAGCCGGTGGCAGCAGTCAGCGCGCTCCAGCTAAAGATGCCGATGGCAATCAGGCGTGGTCGGTGGATACGGTCTGCCAGTGCGCCCATGAACAAACCCATCACCGTATAAAACGTAGTGAAGACAAAACCAGTCAATAGGGTAAATTCAAGGTTGCTCAACTGCAGGTCATGGATCATGTCGACGGCGAAGCCCTGCATGAGAAAACGGTCGGCAAAGTTCAGAATATTGAGCAAAGTCAGAAATACCAGCAGCATAATCGTCCGGCCACGATTTCCATAGACGCTGCTAATGGACGATGTACCGGGAGTGTCGTCCTTTTCAAGTGCAATTTGAGAATTCATGATGGCTATGGCTTGCTTCTATGAAATTGATTCGATAATTTATTGGTTGTTTAACCAATAATTGGAATATAGATGACGTCACACTGAAGTGCAAGAGATATTTGGTTGAATAACCAAAATAAAATGCGAGCACAACAAATGAATGGAATGCAAGAGACATATGACGGAGTGGTGCGGGCGACCAGGTCGCATCTGATCACCATCAGCAGGTTCGTCAGATAGGAGCAGTTTGCTTACTGGGGGCGTGAGAAGACAGCTTCACACCAGTGCTTGCGTACCCTGACATTTTTAATGCTTGCAAGACTTGCGCCTAAGGCTGCAATTCCTCAATTAATTCAATGATCTCTTTGCCATAACTTTCCAGCTTTTTGTCACCAACACCCGATATCGCGCGCAAAGCGGGTAGGCTGGCGGGTTGCTGGCGGGCGATTTCGCGCAGGGTGGCGTCAGGGAAGATGACGTAGGCTGGTACATTGTGGGTGCGCGCAGTCTCTACGCGCCACCAGCGCAGCTTGTCGAAGACGCTTTGCGCCTTGCTGTCGAGGTCAGATTCAGCAAAGTCCTTGGCCGACTGGCGCTTGTGTTTGACGGCTTTTTCGGCTTTTTTGTACTGCCGCAGCTGTACCTTGATCTCACCACGCAGCACGGCACGTGATGCTTCAGTCAGTTTCAGCGAGCTATAATTTTCATAATCGACCGCTACCAGGCCCAGGGCAATCAACTGACGCAACAGGGCGCGCCATTCAGCTTCGCTTTTATCTGAACCTATGCCATAAGTCGAGAGTTTTTCATGCCGCCATTGCTGCACACGTTCAGTATCTATGCCGCGCAAGATGTCAATGACATGGCCCGCCGCAAAACGCTGGTCGACACGATATACAGTAGACAGGATTTTTTGCGCAGCCACACTGCCATCAAAGGAAATCGGCGGGCTCATGCAGGTATCGCAATTGCCGCAGGGTTCAGCCTTTTGGCCAAAATATTCAAGAATGTGGACGCGACGACAATTCAGGGTTTCGCATAGCGTAAGCATGGCGTCGAGTTTGACACTCTGCACTCGCTTGTAAGTCTCATTCGCTTCTGACTCATCGATCATGCGGCGTTGTTGCACCACATCTTGCAAGCCATAGGCCATCCAGGCGTTCGCGCTGGCACCATCGCGGCCTGCACGACCAGTTTCCTGGTAGTAGCCTTCTATGCTTTTTGGCAAATCCAGATGAGCGACAAAGCGTACATCGGGTTTGTCTATACCCATGCCAAAAGCGATGGTGGCGCACATGACGATGCCGTCTTCACGCAGGAAGCGTGCCTGGTTGCGGCTGCGGTCTTGCAAGTCCATGCCTGCATGATAGGGCAGGGAAGTGATGCCGTTTTCATTTAAAAATTCAGCAGTTTCTTCTACTTTTTTACGCGACAGGCAATACACGATTCCAGCATCGCCGCTATGCTGATCCGTGATGAAGTCCAGCAATTGTTTGCGGCCATTGCCTTTTTCGACGATTTGGTAACGGATGTTGGGACGGTCGAAAGACGACACGAATTGCATCGCGTTTTCCAGCTGCAACCTGTGTATGATCTCATCGCGGGTTTGCTGGTCAGCCGTAGCCGTAAGAGCGATCCGTGGCACGTTTGGAAAACGCTCATGCAGGGCCGACAGCTTGATATATTCGGGGCGGAAGTCATGCCCCCATTGCGAGACGCAATGTGCCTCGTCAATCGCAAACAGGGCGATGTTGACGACTTGCAGCAGCTCCAGGCAGCGCTGGGTCAGCAGGCGTTCTGGTGCGATATACACCAGATCAATATCGCCTTCGCGCATCTTCTTTTCCACCGCCAGTATTTCATCAAAGCTCTGGGTGGAATTCAAAAAGGAGGCACGTACACCGACTTCGGCCAATGCATCAACCTGGTCTTGCATGAGGGCAATCAGCGGCGATACGACAATACCTACGCCATTGCGCAACAGGGCAGGTATCTGGTAACACAATGACTTACCGCCACCTGTCGGCATCAGCACTAAGGCATCGCCGCCATTGACTACATGCTCAACGATTTGCCCTTGCTGGGAACGGAAAGCCGGATAGCCGAAGATGGTCTGCAATAAATGCAGGGCCTGGTCCACGGTGTTGCCGCTGGCATTGCTGTGGGTGCTTGCTGTCACTGCTGTTATCACCCTTATTCTGCCCAGGTAATCGCGCCAGTGTAGGCGGTAATCAGGATCATGATGCCAAAGGCAATACGGTACCAGGCAAACACATTGAAATTATGCGAGCTGATATAACGCAATAACCAGCGCACGCAAAAGAAGGCGGAGATAAAGGCAGCAACTGTACCCAGGCTGAACATGGGCAAATCTGCCATCGACAATTCATCGCGCGCCTTGTACAGCGAATACACGGTGGCACCCAGCAGGGTAGGTATCGCCAGAAAGAACGAGAATTCAGTGGCAGCCTTGCGTGACAGGCCAAACAGCATGCCGCCTATGATAGTGGCGCCAGAACGGCTGGTGCCGGGGATCAGGGCAAAAGATTGGGCCAGACCTATCTTCAAGGCATCCATCAGGTTCATGTCATCGACTGACTGTATGCGTGCATGGCTGCCGTCATGGGTATCTGTACCAGCATGTTTGCGCTCAACAAGCAGGATGATGATGCCGCCTATGATAAAGGCCAGGGCCACCGGCACAGGGGCGAACAATACTGCCTTGATACTTTTGGAAAACACCAGACCCAAAGCGGCAGCGGGTAAAAAGGCAACGATGAGATTCAGGGCAAACTTGCGCGCCTTGGGGTCATTGGTAAGGCCAGCCAGCACGCTGGCAATCTTGGCGCGGTATTCCCAGCACACTGCAAAAATTGCACCCGCCTGTATGACGATCTCAAAGGCTTTCATTTTCTCGCCAGTGAAATTCAGCAAACTGCCTGTCAGTATCAGGTGGCCGGTAGAGAAATTGGCAGGAACTCCGTCAAACCTTCGACGATACCCATGATGATGATTTTGACAGCCAGTAGTAAATCCATAAAACGCAAGAATAATGAAGTTTTAGTCGGGACGAAGCTTAGCATGTCGCCTGCCAGGCCTGCTCAGAAATTTGCTGCAACGGGCTTAGGGACGCGACTTGCCAGATGGCAGTTATCTGCACTTAAGGTGCTGTATTTTAATACTTTTAAGAATTTCATTGTGGGCAAACTTGTCAATCGCGATACTTCAGGCTCTTAATACATCGTGTAACTGAACCGTCCATGCCCAAACTGCCCAAACGATATAGCGCGTATTGCAAGCATGGCCTGGTCCTTGGTCTGGTTGTTGGTTTGTCCATGAACCTGGTCGCCTGCAGTGGCACCATGCCGGTGCAGCCATCGCAGGCTAAGCTCGCTGAGAGCGAAGTGGCTTTGACTGAGTACTGCAGCAATCAGGTTGAAGTCACGGTGGTGCGGCAGCAATATGTCTGGCGCTTGCCGGACGCGAACCAGCATCTGGCGCAGTTTACACATCATATACAGGTCGATGGCAGTGTCCCCGCGCGTTTGCAAGACTTTGTCATCAGCTATCGCAAGCCGCAACATTTATCGCGCAGTGCCTCGGCAGACAATGCCCTGATGACAGCCAGCATGGTGGATGAAGTGCAGATCAGCAGGAATGGGCAGTTTCTGGTCCGTGAATCCATCGCGCCAGCCTTTACCGGCCAGCAAAGCTATCGTCGCCTGGAAGCTGCCAGACTCAAGGTCGGTGATGACAGCTATGTGCTGACAGTGGCGAATGGATTTCTGCATCGTCCCATGTGGCTGGCCATATTTGCGGCTGATGGCAGCCCTGTTTATCGCATCGGATTGCCGCATGGCCACTGGCAGTTTACTGAGCATGCCGACGGTATCTCCATGGTGGATACCTCGGGATCAGGCAGGCGCTTGTTGATCAGGCCAGCGCTGCAATGAAAGGCAGGCTGCGGCATTGTGCAGTGCTTGCCTGTCTGAGTATGAATTTGAGTGGCTGCCTGGCACCTTTACCCATAGTCGGTGGTGGCATTGCAGGCGCAGGGCGGGACAGCGACGCAGTCAGAGAAGAAGCCTGGAATTACCCTGAATTTAAGGAGAAACATGTGCAAACAGAAATCACCCAAGTAGCATTAACGAAGACACGCACCGACCGCAATAATTATTTTGCCGACTTTGCCGACCATGTCCACGTGCGCCGCAATACCCCCACCAGAATGGGTTCCTTCGAGTTCAATTTCGTGCGCTCAGGCATCGACAATGGCGTGCTGATCCAGGTCTATCATGATGGCCTGCGCATTATGCTGGAACGCATACCTTCAGCCTTTTACATGGGCGAGCTGCAAGCCAGCGAAGTGCAGATAGGTGGGCGCGACTACCTCTTGCTGGCTGCCAATTCCCGCACCAGCACCCAGCGCATGTGGTTTGGCATCTTCCGTCCAGACGGCAGCAAGCTGTATGCTGCCAGCCTGGAGCAATCTGTCGTGCGCGTCATTCAAAATGCCGATGGAATCTCTTTGTTCTTTCTGAGCGGCGATTCGATGCGCATCAAGATTTAGAGCGCATCTCCTGCTTGTGGGCGAGTATGTAAGCTCATCGTAACATTTGTAAGAAATTGGGCGTGTTGCCATACCTTTTAGACTAAAAGGCATGGCAACACGCCCTGGTCACATGCTTTGGTATGGGCTGGTTTTTTGTCGAATTGAGTTTATGCTGCGGGTGTTGATGAAATGGAATGACCACCACCTATGCAAACTACTCCACCTCTGTTGTTTTCCATCCCGCTGGATGTATCCAGATCAAACATTGCCCTGATAGTGCTTCATCAGGGTCAGGCTGTGTCTGCCTACCCCGATATCGTCAATATTACCGGCTTTCTGCCTGATGGACAGGGCGGTTGGATCAGTGTGGCGCGCCATCAAAATGGCAAATGGGGGTACATCAATGCGCTGTGCCAATGGGTAGTTGCGGCAGAACTGGACGAGGCAAGGGCTTTTTCCGAGGATGGTCTGGCCAGGTTTTGCCAACTGGGGAAATGGGGTTATCTGAACTTGCGCGGTGAAGTTGTCATCGTGCCGCAATATGAGGAAGTTTCTGCATTCAGTCATGGCTTGGCTTCTGCCAAATTGGGCAAGCATCGCTGGGCAGTGATTAATTCGAGCGGTGAACTGGTTTCAGATAAAACTTTCTTCCATGTCTCAAATTTCAGTACGTGCGGTCTGGCATCCGCCATCGATATCAAAGACAGGAAGTTGATAGGCTATATCCGACGCGATACTTCATGGGCCATTGAACCGCGCTTTCGTGTAAACCTGGACTTCAGCGATTCTGGAGTGGCCCCTGCCACCGAAGACGACCGTCTGTATGGTTTGATTAATGCGCAAGGTGAATGGATATTGAAACCTGTCTATTCACGCATCAATGAATTTAATGCAGACGGTCTGGCCTACTTTTCCCGCAAAGATTCATGGGATGACGGCAACGGCTACCTGAATGACAAAGGTGAAGTCGTTGTAGATGGTGGGCGTCATCTGGCCAAGTACATGGCAAGCGGTGTCGTTGCCAATGATTATGACGGCAGCTCTTACTTGCGCAAGAATGGTCAAGCCCTGGAAACGCCACCGCTGAGATGGGGCGATCACTTTAACCAGTTTGGCTATGCGGTGGTAAGGGCAAGAGCGGGCTGGGGCATCTTGTCTGCAGACGGCAGTTTTGCCAGCGTGCCAGCGCACATACTGGAACCCCTGACGAATAGTAATGGCTGGGTGCTTGGTCCCTTGGTCGATACCCCATTTTCACCCTTCCTCACTGACGATGGAGAGATTGCTTACATCGCTAAAGATGGCAAGATCGCCTACCGTATCAGCTATGGAAAACCAGGACAGGCAGGTGTGAGCCTGCTGAATGCAGATGGAGAAATCTTATGGGGCTTGCATGCAGATGAGCTGCAAGGCCCGGTTTATCCACCAGGATTGTTTTTTACCCAAACGATAGAAGGTACGCTCGATGCGTTGAACTCGCTGGATTCTATTATCCCCTTTGCAGAAGAGATGCTGGCAGAAACCGAAGGATTGCTGCAAGAATACATCAACATCTCAAGTGTGGAAGATGATGACAATGAAGAGGACGGGGATGAAGATGAAGATGAGGACGATGATGAATATGACGATGATGACGATGATGGTGAACAGAGGCAAGAAGAACGCCAGCTCACCACACGCCATCGTTTGTTACGTGTGTACATAAATGAGCACCACAATGGTGTCTATGACTTCATGTGGGAAGACCAGCTCGCCAGGATCACAGAGGCAGAGCTGCAAATAGAAAAAGCATTGATAGAAAAATTTGGCCCTGTCGATTGCGATCCTGAATTTGCCAATCGCGATTACCGCAATAGCAGTATCACGCGCGCCTGGGCAGTGCCGCTCAAAAAACCTTTCGATGAGCAAGTGTCAGGTAATATTTTGTTGCCAGAGGCCCGCCAACTCTGGCTTGGCTTGTATGCAGATTCAGACTCTGGTGATGGTGATGCCTGGAGTAACGTCTATCTGGTTTGCGCTCCCAGTATGGATGCACTGGAAGCAGCCAGGAGCATACGCGCTGCATCATATCAAGAGCCCGATGTGGATGGGGTGACATCTGAAGACGGCGATCAGGCGGAAGCACACAATGAAGACGATGATCAGGATGAAGTTGATGATGAAGATAGTCAGCTAGCAGAGCCGCGCACTTATCAGCAATGGCTGGATGCGGTGCTGGAAAGCAAGTATGAGCTGGAGGCTGTGCCCTCAGAGATACTCGACGATGCCATGGTCGATGCCGCCATCGATGCCGATGTAGAGGCGCTGGATTATCTGCCGGCACAATGGCGTTCGCAAGAAAGAATGGCAGCTATCGTGCGCAAGAGCGCCAGCGATGCCGCCAGTATCCCGGTGCGCTGCATGACGACTGAGGCGCTGGCGCTGGCCCGCTCCCTGTATGCAGATGACGCTGACTGGCATTGGCGTGATGACAGGAATTCCAGCAAGCCCAGCGAATGGGAAAAGAATAGTTTGTATGATGTCTGGGGTTGTTTGCTGGATGAAGAAGATTGCCTGAAGGCGGTGAAAGCTGGAGTGGCCCTGAACAATGTGCCAGATGCCCTGTGGACAGAGCGGGTAGAACGGGCCGCGCTGGAGGCAGATATCTACAATATCAGCTATATCGCCAAACACAAGATCACGCCTGAACTGGCCAGACGTGCTGTCCATCATTCTTATGGCAAGCTGATAGAGTCAATCCCGCGAGAGTTGCTGACGCCTGCTCTGTGCATGGCTTCCGCCAAATGCAATGGCATGTCTCTGGAATTTGTGCCAGAAGAGATGCGCACAGTTGAAGTCTGCATTGCAGCCTTGCAGGAAGACCGTAGAGTGTTTTTTGCCGTACCAACGGCACTTGAGCTGGAAGTTCTCAGCAAACTGATAGAAATAAAGACGGCAGAGCTGCAAAAAAAGAATGAAGATGAGCTTGCGGGCGAAGCTGTAGATGCTGTGCCTGCCACAGAATGGCATGCCTACCGGGCATGGTCCAAATTGTGGGCGAAAGACTATCAGGGAGCAATTGAAGATGCCAGACTTGCACTGCAAGTTGCCCCTTATCCACAGCATGCCCACTATGTCATGGCCGACGCCTTGCGCGCCCAGGGGCGTATGGAAGAAGCTGCGCTGGAAGCTGCCACAGTATTGTCATTGCAAGATCCCTATGAAGCCGAATTCAACGAAAACACGGACACATCCTGGTTACAGGACATCAGCAAAACACAGTTCGATCAAATGGATGCTGCTGCTCTGCTGCAGGCTATCGGGTCACATCCGCTGACCTTGGCAGATGTGCCAAGGGCACGCATCGACGAGACCCTGGTTGCCACAGCACTGGCAGCAGACCCTGATGCGATTGCCTTTGTACCCAAGCGCTGGATGAATCCCTCGCGTTACGTCATGGCACTTGAGCAAAATGTCAAGCAGTTGCATCATGTGCCTGCATCCATGTTAAGCGAGGCTGCCTGTATCTCGCATGTCAGCACACACGGCAGGCTGGCCGAAGTTCCTCTGCCATGGCGCACTGCCACCGTCTGCGCACATGCATTGTTGCGTGCCAGTTATGTGACCGACCATGTGCCTGATGCCGTGAAAGACGAGACGCAGCAGCTACTTGCGAAATTAAAGCTGGAGGCAGGAGTTGATGAAGAGCTGGGGGCCAATGAAGTGAGTGAGTCCAGCAAAACTTCAGAGCTGATGACCAACGCACTTTTGCAAACCCTGGCAGGGCCGCCTGAAGATGAAACGCGCTTGCAGCGCATCAAACGCAAGGGCTTGTTCTTCACCTGGTTCGCTGGTGTCGCCCTCGGTGCCAAATCGGATGAGGCACCAACTCAGCGGGGCTTGGCCGGCTGGCTGGAGCAACGCGCTTTTCTGGCGATGATGTTAAATGGTATCTTCGGCTTGATCGCCCTGATTTGCCACGGCTTTGTCAGTTATGCCGCCTGGCAGGCGAATGGTATCTGGTATGGAATACCGACCATCGTCCTGTTGGGCTATGCCGAAGTGTATTGGCTGTGGCGCTTTTTGTTCGATACACCAGCCAGCTTCGCGCTGGCGGCGACTGCCACACTGGTGCTGGTTCATTATTTTGGCTTTCGCCTGATTTATCTCAAGGCTGCCAAAGCAATCGCTGCAAAACATAAGGACGAGGAGGAAGGTAATTGAAGCCTGATCGCCAACTCTGCTAATGATCAAGGACAGGAAAATTACCAGTGGGATCGATGCCGGAAATCCAGAATTTATACAAATTCAGGATTTCCGGCCTGGGATTAAAACTCTTCCCAATCCTGTTCAGCTGCAATGGTTTTTCTCTGCGGAATCTGACGTGGCTGCACCCTGGCTGGTTTGCTGGTCGTCCTGGTAAGTACCGGCGGGCGTCGATTGCTGACTGGGCGAGTCGCCGACACTACCGGCTTCTGAGCCTGCTCCATGATATTGAATTGCGCAACCAGTTCAGACAACTTGCCAGATTGCTCGCGCATGCTTTCTGCTGCCGCTGCAGCTTGTTCCACCAGTGCGGCATTTTGTTGTGTCATCTCATCCATCTGCGTGACAGCCAGATTGACTTGTTCGATACCGGCGCTTTGTTCCTGGCTGGCAGCAGTAATTTCACTCAAGATGTCAGCCACATGCTGGACGCTGGAGACAATATCCGTCATGGTCTGGCCAGCAGTATCGACCAGCTTGCTACCATGGTCTACCTTGCCTACCGAGTCATCGATGAGGTGTTTGATTTCCTT
>Ga0187843_10002284_pt1 | contig 11696 bp, 9 predicted proteins | sample SpaLakP09_SKY_43_FD_134516 | JGI IMG/M metagenome (GOLD analysis project Ga0187843, IMG submission 134516) | Oligotrophic lake water microbial communities from Sparkling Lake, Wisconsin, USA - SP09_SKY_43 | ecosystem: Environmental > Aquatic > Freshwater > Lake | place: USA: Sparkling Lake... | reverse complement strand
GTGCTGGCTTGCGCCAGCGTCTTGGCGTCGATCAGGGCGATGCGGTGGGCGGCCACGCCGCGCTTGACCAGCAGCGCCGCCAGCGCCATGCCGGCCGGTCCGGCGCCGCAGATGGCGATGTCGTAGGTGGTATCTGTCATGGTTGTTGCATCAGTTGTTCGATGTCGGCCACGGTTTTGGGCGCAGCGGCGCTCAGGATGGTGTGGCCTTCGGCAGTTACCAGCACGTCGTCTTCGATGCGGATGCCGATGTTCCAGTATTCTTCCGGCACACCTTGCGCCGGGCGCACGTAGATGCCTGGTTCCACCGTCACTACCATGCCCGGTTGCAGCGCGCGCGATGGTTTGTCGGCCTGCGTCACGTCGCGGTACTGGCCGACGTCGTGCACGTCCATGCCCAGCCAGTGGCCGGTGCCGTGCATGTAGAACTGCGTGTAGCGCTTGCCGGCGATGATGTCTTCCAGCTCGCCCTTTAGCAGGCCCAGATCCAGCATGCCCTGCGCCAGTACCCGCACCGCCGCCTCGTGCGCGCCCGAGTAGGGCAGGCCGGGGGCGATGGCTTTGAGGGCGGCGTCCTGCGCGGCCAGCACCAGTTCATACAGGCGCTTTTGCGGTTCACTGAAACGGCCGTTGACCGGGAAGGTGCGGGTGATGTCGGAGGCGTAGCCATCCAGCTCGCAGCCGGCGTCGATCAGTACCAGGTCGCCGTCGCGCGACTGCGCGTTGTTGGCGCTGTAGTGCAGCACGCAGGCGTTGGCGCCCGCCGCCACGATAGAGTTGTAGGCTGGCGCTTGGGCGCCGTTGCGGCGGAATTCGTACAGCAGTTCCGCTTCCAGTTCGTATTCGTGGACGCCGGCGCGGGCGGCACGCATGGCGCGGATGTGCGCCTGCGCTGAAATCTCCGCAGCGCGCTGCATGGTGGCTTGTTCGTGTGCGTCTTTCAGCAGGCGCATTTCGTCCAGCAGCGGCAGCACATCGGCGGCGATGGCCGGCGCGGTGACGCCGGTGCGGGCCTTGGCGCGCACTGCGGACAGCCAGCCGGCCACGCACGCATCCAGCGTTATGCTCAGCGTGCCGCCCAGCGCGTAGTACAGCGCGGGAGCGTTGGACAGCAGGCCGGCCATGCGTTCGTCCAGTGACTCGATGGTGTGCGCTTCATCAAAGCCGAAAGCTGTGCGCGCGGCTTCCGGGCCGTGGCGGTAGCCTTCCCAGATTTCGCGTTCGAGGTTTTTCTCGCGGCAGAACAGGATGCTGTGCGCCGGCGCGTCGCCGTGGGCGGCTACCAACACCACTGCGGCTTCCGGTTCGGTGAAGCCGGTCAGGTAGTAGAAGTAGCTGTCGTGGCGGTACAGGTATTCGCTGTCGGCGTTGCGCGTGACTTCGGGCGCGGTCTGCAGCACCGCCACCGCGCCTGGCGGCAATTGTGTCAGCAGGCGCGCGCGCCGATCGGCGTAAACGGCAACGTCGGGCGCCATTACTGTACGCCCCTCGCGGCCGGCGCCAGCGCGGCCCGCGGCGCGTTCAGCAGGTCCAGCTGCTGCACGGTGCCGACGTTGTGCCACTCGCCTTCGTACACTTCGCCGCCCACCTGCTGCCTGTCGGCGTATTCGCGGATCAGCGGGCCTAGCTTGGCGTAGTCACCGGTGGCGATGCGATCAAACATCTCCATGCGATAGACGCCGATATTGCCAAAGGTCCATTTCGGCGAGCCATCATTGGTCAGCGAGTACATGGTCATGCCGAAGTCACCGTCAGGATGCCAGTCGGGATTCGGCACCATGTACAGCCAGCAGATGTCGCGCTTGTCGGTCGGGTAGGGATTGCCCCACATGTCCTTGTCATGCAACACGTCCTTGACCTGCTCGAAGTCGAAGTAGGGCACGTAGATGTCGCCCGAGATGGCGACGAACGGTTCCTCGCCCAGCAGCGCACGCGCTTGGGCGATGCCGCCGGCGGTTTCCAGCGCCTTTTCTTCGCGCGAGTACCGCAGCTGGGCGCCGAACTGGCTGCCGTCGCCCAGCGTCTGCTCAATCTGGTCGCCGAGGTGGGCGTGGTTGATGACGATTTCGGTAATGCCGGCTTTGACCAGATTCAGGATGTGCCAGACGATCAGCGGCCGGCCACGCACTTTCAGCAGCGGCTTGGGCGTGGTGTCGGTCAGTGGACGCATGCGTTCGCCGCGTCCGGCGGCGAAGATCATCGCTCTCATGCGCGCGGCCTCAGAAGGTGTAGCCGACTTGCGGCTTGCTGTCTTCCAGCAGATCCAGCAGCTTGATCAGCGGACGCAGATCCTTGTAGCGGCCGGCAGTCTTGCGCACGTATTCCATCACGGTCGGCAGGTCGTCCAGGTACTGCGCTTTGCCGTCACGGTAGTTGAGGCGGCAGAACAGACCGAGGATTTTCAGGTGGCGCTGCAGGCTCATGTACTCGAAGTCTTTGTAGAAGGCGTCGATGTCATTGTTGACCGGCAGGCCCAGCGACTTGGCGTGTTGCCAGTAGCGGATCGCCCAGTCCAGCACCAGTTCCTCGTCCCACTGCACGTAGGCGTCGCGCAGCAGCGAGGCGAGGTCGTAGGTCATCGGGCCGTACAGTGCGTCCTGGAAGTCCAGCACGCCTGGATTGCCGGCGTCGACCACCATCAGGTTGCGCGAGTGGAAGTCGCGGTGCACATACACCTGGGCCTGGGCGGTGACGTTGGCCAGGATGGCGTCGAACACGCCCTGCAGCTCGGCGGCCTGCTTGTCGGTCAGCGTGGCTTTCAGGTGCTGGCCGATGTACCACTCGGGGAACAGATTCATTTCGCGCAGCAGGAAGGCGCGGTCGTATTCCGGCAGCACGTCCGGGCGGCTGGTGATCTGGAACTTGACCAGCGCTTCCAGCGCCTCGGCGTACATGGTCGAGGCGTTGTCGTGGTTCAGCGCCGACAGATAGGTGGTGTTGCCGAGATCGGACAGCAGCATCAGGCCGGCCTCGTAGTCGGTGGCGATGATGCGCGGCACGCTGACGCCGGCATGTGTGAGCATTTCGTCAACTTTAACGAAGCCGAGCACGTTCTCGCGTTCGGGCGGCGCATCCATGGCGATCAGGGTGTGGCCCAGGGCGGCTTGCTGTTCAGGCAACACGTCAAGGCGGAAGTAGCGGCGGAAGCTGGCGTCGGCCGAGGCCGGACGGATGCTGTCGACATTGACGACATTCAGGCCGCGCAGCCATGTAACCAGCAGTTGCAGACGGGTATCGGAAGTTAAATTCTGTAATAAAGACATTGAAGCAGGCCGAGGAAACCGGCGTGAGGTGAAGATTCCCATATAATAAGGGATTCAAATTAAAAAATCGCCTTTCATGGTGCTTGGCCACTTCTTTTCATGATCAGCATGCCCAAACCGAAGCGCTTGGCGTATGCCCTGTCCGCTATCTTTACCGTCTCGGCGCTGCCTGTCTACGCCTATGCCCAGAGCGCGCCGCCAAAGCAGCGCCCGCCGCGCGTGGAGGACAAGAACGCTGTCACCATCGTCAAAGCCGAGGATATCAGCGGCCGTCCCGAGCGTGAAATCAATCTGGACCGGGATGCCGAAATCATCAAGGATAAGACCAAGGTCAATGCCGACACCGCCTGCTATCGCCAGGTCGAAGACGAGGTGGAGGCCAAGGGCAACGTCAAGATCTGGCGCTTCGGCGACTATTTCACCGGCGACGAGCTCAAGCTGAACATGGACACCGGCAAGGGCTATATGCTCAACCCGACCTATAAGCTGGAAGCCAACCATGCGCAGGGCACGGCCGAGCGCATCAACTTCGTCAACGAAGACGAGGCGGTGGTGGTCAACGGCACCTACAGCACCTGCCAGAGTCTGACGCCGGACTGGTATCTGCGCTCGGACACGATGAACCTCGATTCCGGCCGCGACGTCGGCACCGCCGGCAAGACGCTGATTTATTTCAAGGACGTGCCGATTCTGGGCACGCCGGCGATGTCGTTCTCGCTGTCGGGCGCGCGCCGCTCGGGCTGGCTGTCGCCGACGCCCGGCTTCGGCTCCAAGAACGGCGCCGAGCTGGTGGTGCCGTACTACGTCAACATTGCGCCCAACCGCGACCTGACGCTGTACCCGAAAATCATCGCCAACCGCGGCATCCAGTTCGGCGCACAGGGCCGCTACCTGGGCGAGACCGATGGCGGCCTGTACAAGGGCGAGACCTACCTCGAGTTCATGCCGCACGACCGCGAGTATGCGCAGTCGAACCCGAACGAAAAGAGCGACCGCTGGATGGTGCGCTCGACCCACACTCAGGACATCACCAAGCAATGGGACTTCAGCTGGAACTTCAACGCCGCCTCGGACGATAACTATCCGAACGACTTTTCCAAGACCGTCACCAGCTCGACCGATCGCCAGCTGCTGCGTGAGCTGCGCACCGACTACCACGGCGACTTCTGGACGCTGACCGCGCGGGTGCAGAAGTACCAGGTGCTGCAAGACCCGGAATCGGTGGTCGACCCGTCGCTGTTCGTGTCGCGCCCGTATGACCGCCTGCCGGCGATCAACTTCGGCGCCGCGCAGTACGATGTGTGGGGCGGCTTCGACTGGGCCTTCAACGCCGAGCTGACCCGCTTCTACCATCCGACGCTGATCAACGGCACCCGCCTGGTGGCGATTCCGCAGCTGAGCTATCCGATCATCGGGCCAAGCTACTTCATCACGCCGAAGGTGATGCTGAATGCCGCCACCTACCAGCTGGATTCCTACCAGGGCGCGGCCTCGCAGAACCTGTCGCGCTCGGTGCCGACGTTCTCGCTGGACTCCGGCCTGGTGTTCGAGCGCGACATCAAGTTCCTCGGCAAGGGCATGACGCAGACGCTGGAGCCGCGCCTGTTCTACGTCAACACGCCGTACCGCGACCAGAGCAAGTTCCCGACCTTCGACACCGACGCGGCAACCTTCAACTTCAGCCAGATCTTCAGCGAAAACCGCTTCGTCGGTTCGGACCGCATCGGCGACGCCAACCAGCTGACCGCCGCATTGACCTCGCGCTTCCTCGACGCCAACGGCGCCGAGGCGCTGCGGCTGGCGTTCGGCCAGCGCTTCTACTTCCGCGACCAGAAGGTGCAGCTGGACTCGTCGACGCCGGTCGGCGACAGCCGCTCCGACATCTTGCTGGCCGCCACCGGCCGCATCTCGGAAACCTGGGCCTTCGACAGCGCGGTGCAGTACAACCAGGGCGAGCGCCGTGTGGTGTCGGAAAGCTATACCGCGCAATGGGCGCCGGGCGCGAAGAAGGTGCTGAACCTGGGTTACCGCTACCTGCGCGACAGCTTCAAGAATATTGAGCTGTCGAGCCAGTGGCCGATCTTCCAGCGCTGGTACGGCGTCGGCCGCATCAGCTATTCGGTGCAGGACAAGAAAATCCTGGAAAGCCTGGTTGGCCTCGAATACAACGCCGACTGCTGGGTGTTCCGCACCGGCGCGCAGCGCTTCGTGACCACCTCGACCAAGGCCTCGACCCAGATCTTCTTCCAGCTGGAGCTGAACGGCCTGTCCCACCTGGGCGTCGGCAGCCCGCTGGAGGCGATGAAGGCCAGCATTCCGGGCTATCAGCGCCTGAATGAGGGCTATGGCCGCTAACTCGATGTACACTTGGCGCCGCCGCGCAAAAAACGCGTCGGCGCCCCTTGTCTTTTTTACACCTGACTCTTGAGCGTTCTACCATGCGTAATGCCAGTAAGTACCAGATGAAACTCCTCGCAGTCCTGTTGTGCTCGGTTGCCCTGAGTGGTTGCAGCCTGTTCTCGTCGAAGAAGAAAGCTGAGCCGGCCGCTGTGCCTGCTCCAGCGGCCAACGCCGCCACCGCTGCGGCAGCGCCGGCCGCCAAGCCGGCCGAGAAGAAGGACGGCGCCGGCTTCCTGCCGCCGGGCGAATCGGGCAATGTGACCATCGATTCGATCGTGGTGGTGGTCAATGACGATGTCATCACCCAGCGCGAACTGGACAACCGCATCAAGACCGTCACCGCCCGCATGAAGGCGCAGAACGTGCAGATGCCGGACCCGGCCGACCTGCGCCGCCAGCTGCTGGAGCGCATGGTTGTTGAACGTTCGCAGCTGCAGATGGCCAAGGAAATGGGCGTGCGCGTGGACGATTTGCAACTGGACCGCTCGATCCAGCGCATCGCCGAAGCACAGAAGCTGAGCGTGCAGCAGTTGCGCGATCAGATGGAAAAGGATGGCACGCCGTTCGCCGCCTTCCGCGAAGAAATCCGCGAAGAAATCATCATGCAGCGTCTGCGCGAGCATGAAGTCGACGCCAAGATCCAGATTTCCGACGCCGAGGTGGACAGCTTCATCGCCGCCGAGAAGGCCGCCGCTGCCGAGCAGTTCGAAATCAATATCTCGCAGATCATGGTCCGCATTCCGGACAACGCCTCGGCCGAGGTGATTGCCCAGCGCCGCGCGCGCGCCGAAGAAGTGATGCGCCAGCTGCGCACCGGTGCCGACTTCGCCAAGATGGCCATCACCTATTCCGACGCCAGCGATGCGCTGCAGGGCGGCTCGGTCGGCTGGCGCCAGCCTGAGCGTCTGCCGCCGGTGTTTGCCGAGGCGCTGGTCAAGCTGCAGCCGGGCCAGGTGACGCCGATCATCAAGAGCGTGGGCGCGTTCCACATCCTGAAGGCGGTCGACCGCCGCAGCCTGGCCGACGCGCAAGCGGTGGCCGCAGTGCAGCAGACCCACGCCCGCCACATCCTGATCAAGGTCACGCCGACCATGAGTGCGGCCGACGCCAAGCGCAAGCTGCTGGAGCTGAAGGAGCGCCTGGACAACGGCGCCGCCAAGTTTGAAGATCTGGCGCGGCTGGTGTCGCAGGACAGCTCGGCCTCCAAGGGCGGCGACATGGGCTGGCTGCAACCGGGCGACCTGATGCCGGAGTTTGAAAACGCCATGAACGCTCTCAAGGTGGGCGAGGTCAGCCAGCCGGTCGAAACCAGCTTTGGCGTGCACTTGATTCAAGTGCTGGAGCGCAAGAGCGACGATCAGTCCAAGGAGCGCGAGCGCAACAATGCCCGTCAGGCGCTGCGCGAACGCAAGCTGGAAGAAGCCACCGAAAGCTGGCAGCGCGAAGTGCGTGACCGTGCTTACGTCGAGTATCGCAACGACGACGACAAGCAGGCCAACGACAAGGCTAACAAGTAACACGAAAGGGGAGCACGCATGAGCGCCACTTTATCCAGACGGCGCCCGGGAGTGCGCCCCGCCATTGCGGTCACGGTCGGCGAGCCGGCCGGTATCGGACCGGAAATTTCCCTGCGCGCGGCCTGGGCGCGGCGGCACGAGGTCAACTGTGTGCTGCTGGGCGACGCCGCCTTCCTGGCCATGACGGCCGCCGATATTGATCCAGCCATCCGGGTGTCGTCGCTGTCGCTGATGGCGGTGCGCAACGGTGGCCTGCCGCACTTCGGTGCCGACCGCCTTACCGTGATCGACGTGCCGCTCGACGCGCACGTTGTGCCCGGCAAGCTGGACAAGAATAACGGCCGTGCCGTGCTGGCCACGCTGGATGCCGCCATCGAAGGCGTACGGGCCGGCTGGTTCGAGGCGGTGGTTACCGCGCCGCTGCAAAAGAGCACCATCAACGACGCTGGCGTTAAATTCTCCGGCCATACCGAATACTTCGCCGACCAGACCGGCACGCCGCAGGTGGTGATGATGCTCGCCGGGCCGCAGTCGCTGGAAGGCGAGCTGAACGGCAAACAGCTGCGGGTGGCGCTAGCCACCACCCACTTGCCGCTGAAAGATGTGGCGGCGGCGCTGAGCCAGGACGGCCTGGCGCACATTCTGGACATCATCGACGCCGACTTGCGCGCCAAGTTCGGCCTGGCCGCGCCGCGCATCCTGGTGTGCGGCCTGAATCCGCATGCCGGCGAGAACGGCTATCTGGGGCGCGAGGAAATCGACATTATCGCGCCGGCCATCGCGGCGGCGCAGGCGCGCGGCATCGATGCGCGCGGCCCGTATCCGGCCGACACGCTGTTCCAGCCGAAATACCTGCGCGACGCCGACTGCGTGCTGGCCATGTACCACGACCAGGGCTTGCCGGTGCTGAAGTACGCCACCTTCGGCAACGGCGTCAACATTACGCTGGGGCTGCCGCTGATCCGCACCTCGGTCGATCACGGCACCGCGCTGGACCTGGCCGCAAAAGGTCCGGAGCTGAGCCAGGCCGACTGCGGCAGCATGGAGCAGGCGATCAGCGCCGCGCTGGCCATGGCAAATCATTCTTTGGACAATAAAACATGAAACAACACGTAGCCCGCAAACGCTTCGGCCAGAACTTCCTGCATGACCAGAACGTGCTGAGCAGCATTACCGAATCGATTGAACCGCGAGTCGACGACACCATGGTGGAAATCGGCCCCGGCCTGGCGGCCATGACCGACCAGCTGCTGCGCACGCTGAAGCATATGCACGTGGTCGAGCTGGACCGCGATCTGGTGGCGCGGCTGGAAAAAGCCTATCCGCCCAACAAGCTGACGGTGCATTCCGGCGACGCGCTGAAGTTTGATTTCAGTACCATCCCGGTGCAAGGTGCGGCCGAGGGGAAAAAGCTGCGCATCGTCGGCAACCTGCCGTACAACATCTCCAGCCCGCTGCTGTTCCACCTGGCGACGTTTGCGCCGCTGGTGCAGGACCAGCACTTCATGCTGCAGAAAGAGGTAGTGGAGCGCATGGTGGCGCCGCCGGGGAGCAAGGTCTACGGCCGGCTGTCGGTGATGCTGCAATGGCGCTATGACATGTCGCTGCTGTTCGTGGTGCCGCCGGAGGCGTTCGATCCGCCGCCGAAGGTGGACTCGGCCATCGTCCGCATGATCCCGATTGCCCAGCCGCTGGCGTGCGACCAGGCCACGCTGGAGGCGGTGGTGCAGAAAGCGTTCTCGCAGCGCCGCAAGGTGATCCGCAACTGCCTGAGCGGCATGTTCACCGAAGAACAGATTATCGCTGCCGGCATCAAGCCGACCGACCGTCCGGAAGTCGTGGGCCTGGCCCAGTACGTCGCGCTGGCCAATCTGCTGAAGTAAAAAAAAACCCGCTCAAGAGAGCGGGCTTAAATCCATTTCCTTTGCAAGAAGTGGAGGAGACAAGTGCAGTATGGTGCGTCGCGCCATATCACGCCACTTTATTTTCCGAATATCAATTATTCTGATATCGAATATCTCCTTGCTTGCACTGCGCCGCACGCGGCGGCGCAGCTTCCTTCTCTTACTGGCAGGTCACCACCATGTTGGTGACGTTGGCATCGTGCATCACGCCGGTGCCGTTGGCCAAGGTGCAGTACAGGCCACTGGTTGCCGAGATCAGGGTCACGCCGTAGGCCTGGCCGTCCGGCACCACACCGGTGAGGGTGAACTCGCCGCTTGGCGTCAGCGTGCTGGTGGTGGTGGAAGTGGCGGCGACGCCGCTGCTCAGCGTTATCGTGCCGCCGGTCGAGCCGTTGATCAGGGTGACGGTGCGCGCGGTGCCGTCGGCGGCCGGGGTCAGGCCGCTGTACTGACCGCCTAACGTGTAGGTGTTCTGGGCGCAGCGGATGACCGCCTGGATGGCAACGTTGTAGCCAGCGGAACCGGTAGCGCCGCCAATCTGGCAGGTCATGTGGTCAGGCTGCTTGGGAATGGTGATGTTGTAGTCGGTGCCATAGCTGATCTGCTTGGTGAAGGCAAAGGTCGTGGCGCCAGAAGGCACGGACAGCTGCTCGCCGGCGTTGGCCAGCACCATGCCGCTGTTGTTCAGGCCAGTGATCGAGCCCTGCACCGTGAACTGCTGCTTGCCGCCGCAACCGGCGATGGCGGCCACCATGGCCAGCGCCGCACCGGCGCGTACTAACGAAAATTTCATGTATTTCTCCAAAAATTAGAACGGCGGCGGCTTATTTGCAGTTGACGATCAGGCCCAGCTGGTCTGCCTTGGCTGGCATGACGCCGGGATTCAGTGCTCCGTCGATGGTGCAGGTCTGGCCGGCTGGCTGGCTCAGCACGGTGACGCCGTAGTTGGCGAGGTTGGCGACCTTGGTCGGGAAGGTGAACGTGACGTCGGCGCCGCCATTCGCCAGCACGGCAGTGGTGTCGGAACCGTTGGCAAGCACCAGGCCGCTAGCGGTCAGGCCCTTAACGGTGCCGCCCAGCACATACGGGTTGGAGGTGCAGGTAAAGCCGACCTGATAGACGGTATAGGCACTGGCGGTGCCGCTGTTGACTGCCCCCGCAGTGGCTACGCAGCTGGCGCCAGTTGGCGGAGTCAGGACTTGCACATCGAATTTTTCGTCGACGGCGAGCAGTTTGGTGAAGAAGATGCTGGTGACGCCCGGGTCGATGGTGAGCTTCTCGCCATTGCCGTTATTGATCAGCACCAGGCCGGTCAGGCTCGCGTTAGTGGGCACATAGGTGATCACACCGGACAGCGCCAGGCTGCCACTATTACCGCCACAGGCGCTCAGGATTACAGCACACAGCAGGGCAAAACCCGCACGCAGATACGAACTTTTCATAAAACTCTCTCTCCAAAACGAATAGGGCCCGGCAGCACGCACGGGAGGCAGCATATTACACGTGTGGGGCGTATTTTAGTGCATTTGGTAATACAGCCCCTGCAAATGGATGTAACAGCGTGTGTCCCTGGCGTTAGTGTACCTGCGCCTGTACCTGCGCCACCTCGCACACGGAACGGCGCCCGTCGAGGTGGCAGCGGTTGCGGATTTTTCCTTGTAAATCATGCACTTCGATGTCCCACTGTGCGGGCCCGCGACGCTCCATCGTCATGAAGCCGAAGCCGTCCACCCAGGAGCTGAAGTGTTCGACCACGGCGCCCGGCGCTGGCGGCGGCGAAGGCGGCAAGCGCTCGGGCAGCGGCACGATGTCTTCCGAGGTGCCGGCAAAGCCCGCCACGAACTGGCTCGGGTGGTCGCTGGCAAAGCTCAGCTGCTCCCACAGGTGGATGTGGCCGGACAGCATGGCCTGTATCTGCGGCGGAAACAGCTGCGGATTGAGTGAGCCGAAACTGGCCTGCAGGCCGGCGTCGCCCGGCAGCAGCACGATGCTGCCGTCCGCCTTGCGGTCGGCACCCATGCCCAGCAGCGGGTGGTGCGAGATGCCGAGGTTGCGCGGCGCGCGCTGCGCCAGCGCCGCCAGCTTGCGGTAATGGTCCTGGTAGCGGGCGTAGCCGGTGTCGCCCGGCTTCAGGCCTTTCCACGTGGTGTTGGCGGTGTCCAGCACCAGCAGTTGGGTGTCCTGACCGATCGGCACGGCGTAGGGATCGCTGTAGTTGCCGCTGTCGTCATCGGCGGCGGCGTTGCAGTCGCGGCCCTTCAATAGCGGACGCGGATCGAGGAAGCGCCAGTAGCCCTGACCGCCGCGCTGGCAGTTTTCGTGGTTGCCGCGCGCCATGATCCACGGCGCTGCGTCCAGCAGTCTGGCGCCGGGGGCGAAGAAGTCATCGTCCCAGGCGTCCCAGCCGTAGCCCCACGGGCTGCCGGCGCAACCGGCGTTGCCGTCGGGGCAGGGGTTTTCGCGGTAGTGGTAGTCGCCGACGTGGATCACCAAATCCGGCTTCCACGCAGCGGCCTGGGCGGCAATGGTGGCGAACGGGTACTGGCCGATATCGTTGCAGGCCTGATAGCTGTTGCTGCTTTTTTGCAGCCGGCAGCCGGTATCGCCGATCAC
>Ga0187843_10002283_pt1 | contig 11698 bp, 8 predicted proteins | sample SpaLakP09_SKY_43_FD_134516 | JGI IMG/M metagenome (GOLD analysis project Ga0187843, IMG submission 134516) | Oligotrophic lake water microbial communities from Sparkling Lake, Wisconsin, USA - SP09_SKY_43 | ecosystem: Environmental > Aquatic > Freshwater > Lake | place: USA: Sparkling Lake... | reverse complement strand
TCCATCACGCCCCGGGCCTCGGCCACGGCGCCCAGGCGCAGGTACAGGCGGGCAAGGTCCAGGCGCACCCAGGGGCTGGCCGGGTCGTTCAGCAGCGCGTCTTCCAGCGCCGCGCGCGCGGCGGCCATGTCGCCACGCTCCGTGGCCGCCCGGGCCTGGCCCAGGGCCTGCGCAGCGCGCAGCCGCCCCAGGGCACCGACCTTTTCCTGCTGCGAGGGCGAGAGCTTCTCGACCAGGGCCAGCGCCTCGGCGGCCTTGTTGTTCTGGGCCAGCACGCCCACCAGGCCCCGCACGGCGTCGGGGTTGTCGGCCTGCCGCGCGAGCACCCGGCGGTAGGCAGCCTCGGCCGCGTCGTACTGACCAGCTTCCACCAGCAGGTCGGCCAGGTCGGTCTCGGCCGTCACTTCGGTGGGGTTGATGCGCACAGCCTGCTCCAGCGTGCGGCGCGCGGCAGCGGTGTCGCCACGCTCGCGTTCGCTGGTGCCCTGTTCGACCAGGCTCCAGTAGGTGGCACTGTCCAGCGCCTGCTTCCAGCGCGCGGCCGATCCGGCGCGCGAGGCGCGCTCCAGCAGCCCCCGGGCGTCGGCAAACCGCTCCTGGCGCAGCCGCAGGATGCCCAGGCCGCCCAGGGCATCACCATCGCTGGGGCGCGCTTCGAGCACCTGCAGGAACGCAGTTTCTGCCGCGTCCAGCTCGCCATCCTCCAGCGCCTGGAACCCGGCCGTGGTGCGCAGGCGCAGCGGGTCTGTCGCCACGGGGCGGGCAGCAGCCTGCCCCTGCTTTTGCAGGTTCTGGGCCTGGGCCAGGCGTGTCTGCACGGCGGTGTCGCCGGGGTTGGCGCGCAGGAACTCCTGGTACAGCGGGATGTCGGCCGAGCGGTTGCCCGTCCAGGCCAGCGCCTTGCGCCAGCTCTCGGTGGCGGCCTTGCCCACATCGGGGCGGCCTGCCAGGCGTGCCAGCTGCGCGATGCCATCGCGGCGGGTGGATTCGCGGTAGGTCAGGTGCTGGGCCAGGGCCAGTGCGATCTGCGGGTCTTCGGGCGACTCCTGCGCCAGGCGGCTGAGGCCCCGGCGGGCTTCGTCCCAGCCACCGGCCGTGGCGCCCAGGGTCTGGTAGTACTCCAGGGCCAGCGGCCCGGTGGGGGGGCGTTCGCCCAGAGCGGCCTGGTAGGTGCTCAGCGCCTGGCTGGCCTGGCCGCTGCGGGCCTGTTGGCGTGCGGTCTCGATCTAGGGCGCGCTGCGCCCGGTGCGGATGGATTCCTGCAAGCGGCTCACCAGCGGGCTGCGCGGGTGTGCCGCCTGCAACTGAGTCAGGTAGCGCTGCGCGCCTTCGGGGCGCTGGGCGTTCAGTTCGACCAGCGCCATGCCATACAGCGCCTGGGCGTTCTGCGGGTTCAGGCGCAGCAGCTTCTGCCAGGCCTCACCGGCGCGTTCGGTGTCGCCGCGCTCCTGCCAATACTGCCCCTGGTCCAGCAGGGTCTGCTCGGCCCCGGTCTGGGCCCAGGCGGCAGCGGGTGCCATCAGCGAGGCCAGCAGGCCCATGGCGAGTGTGTGGTGGTGACGACGACGTTTGGAGGACATGCCTACCTTCTCCCTGCGAGTCTCCCGGCCGCCAGGGCCGGGAGGGTGTTGCGTGATTCCGAATCGGCTGAGCCTGCCGCGTGCGGCCTCAGCCCTTCTTTTGCTGCTTCAGCCGGGCGCGAGCGCGGGCCCGCAGCGACAGGTACATGATGATGGCCACCAGCACCGCCGCCGAGACCCCCAGCAGGATCAGCAGCAACGGATTGCGCGACAGGTACCACTGCGCGTACAGCAGTGGCCCCAGCTGGCCCACATGGTAGTTTTTCTCGGCCACCAGGCTGTCCACCTGTTTGCCCCGGATCACCGTGGTGCTGCCCTGCACCTTGGTGACCGCGTCGGCATCCAGCAGCGCGTCCATCACCTGGGCCAGGCCCGCAGGCTGGTTGCTGGCAACCAGCACCACGCTGCGACCACTGCGCAGGGGCGATTCAAACCCCGCAATGAACGCGTCGGTGCTGCTGCTGGAAAACGCCACCTGGCTGCGGTGCGCGCGGGTGCCGGATTCGTCCTCGAAGCCCCACCAGCGCAGCGCGCGCTGGGCCAGGTCTGCCAGCTGGAAGCTCTTGGCATCGCCCTGCAGTGCCGCCGGAATGGCACTGGCCCACTGCTTGAGCAGGGGCTGATTGCCACCGCCCGAGGAGATGACCAGCAGGTCCTTGTCACCCAGGCGCTCGACCTGCTGGGCCTGCGCCACCGTCACGCCCAATGCCGGGAACCCCGTGACGCGGCCCATGAGGCCCATGAGCCCCAGGTAGGTGCCCAGCTCCTGCACGCCCGCCTTGTCGGGCATGACCACGGCCGACTCCGACAGGTCGGCCATGCGCGTGAACGGAAACCCGGCGTTGCCGAACGCGGCCAGGTCCGGCATGGCAATGAAGTGCGGGAAGCCGGAGATGTCGATGGTGGAGTCGGCCTCCACCGAGCCCCGCACGTTGTCCAGTGGCACGTCCTTGCAAGCGCCCTGCTTGACCACGTCGTAGTAGTAGTGCATCTGCAGCTGCGACTGGGCAGGCAGCTTGAACAGCGGGATGTGGAGCTTCTCGCGCTCGGGCACCGTTTCGCCTGTGGGCATCACCTTGGTGAACCAGCGGTCGAGCGTGCCCTGCTCTTCATGGTTCACGGCCCGCAGGGGCAGCGAGCGCAGGAACTGCTGGTTCACGTTGATGTTGAGCGTGGACTTGTCAGCGTTGGGGCGCGGCGTGTAGCGGTAGCGCAGGTCCACCGGAATACCCTTCTGGCGCCAGCCAAACAGGTCGGGCGGCAGGAAGAAGTTCACGCGGATCAGGTCGGGCGAGTAGCCGGACACATTGAGCGCCTGGGCCTCGGCCAGTTCGCCAAACTTCACGGGCCGGTCGCTGGCCAGCCAGTGGGGGGCATCGTAGGGCTTGCGGGGCTTGAGTTCGGTGACTTCAGTGATGCGCGCGAGCGGACCCGACAGGGCCGAGGAGCCAATCGCCAGCGCCTTGGCCGCCACGGCCAGCTCGGCATCGTCGCGCCCCATGACCAGCAGCAGCTTGCCGTTGCGGTCGGCCGGGTGGCTGACCACGGCCACGGTGGGGCCAGAGATTTCGGGCAGCGCCAGGCCTGCGGGTGCCTGCGCCCGGCCAGCCACCATCACCACGGCGTTGCCGCGCGCAGGCAGCTCGCCGATGAGGGAGGGGAACTTCGCGCCACGGAAACCCGCCAGCGCGCCAAACCACGACGACATCGTGCCCGCCGCCTGCAGGGTGCCTGCATTGGGCGCGGCATTGAACACGATGGGGAGTTCCAGCGGCCGCACGTCCCGGCGGTCGAAAAAGGGCTGGGGCAGCAGCGCCAGGTCGTTGGTCTGTGCCACCGGGGCCACCGTCAGCTCCAGCACGCTGTCATTGCCGATGTTGGCCCACAGGCTGGAGTGCAGCGGGTCTTCGCACTCCATGGTGTAGTGGCCGATGAGCTGCAGGTTCAGCCGATTGAACTCGGTGATGAGGCGCGGCGGGATGGTGATCTCGCGCTGCAGGTTCTCACCGGCCTGCTGGGTGGTCACGGGAATCGTGGCCGCCACCTGCTCGTTCACCAGCACCTTGATGTGCGACAGGTTGGTGAGCAGCGCAGGCGAATACGAGTAATTGAGCTTGAGCTTGGCGCCAACCACCACCTCGTCGTTGCGCACGCTGAAAGCCACGCCACTGGTGCCGTCCACGCCCCGCAGCTGCAGCGGGAACAGCGCGCCCAGCTCCTTGAGGCTGGCGCGGTGCACACGCACCCCCGACTCGGCAGGCGGCACGGCCACAGGGGCCGGTGCGGCCAGCGGTGCGGGGGCGGCTGCCAGCTGCGAAACGGGCGCTGCGGCCCCCGCCAGCACCAGGGCCAGCATGGCAGGCAGCATGCGCTGGCGTGGCAGCCGCGCTGTCGGATGTCGTGTGGAAATCATGGTGAGGGAGAAGTCTTGGGAAACAGGGAAGGCTGAGGGCGTGTTGTGCACGCGCTAACGGGACTTGAGGGGCTTGAGGGACTTGAAGGCCGTGGCGGTCAGCTGCCCCATGCCACGCAGCCCGATCACGATCACGCTCTTGAGCGAGCGCAGCGGCTTGTCGCGCTGGCCTGTGCCCCAGGTGGCGATCCAGGCATCGGCGCGGGCAAAGGTGAGCGAGGCCAGTTCGGCCTGCTGGTGCAGGCTGAGGTTGTCGAACTTCACACCCAGGCGCCCCTTGCCACTGAACGTGACGATGGCCGGGAAAACGCCTTCTTCGTCCGAGCGGAACAGCGACACCGCCAGGCGGCTGCCCATGGGGATATCGACATCGGGCGGCACCGCCAGCCCCAGGCCATGCTGCGAGAAGTCTTCGGTCTTGCACACCAGGGTGCGGCCGTTCTCGAAACGGATCACGGCTGGCAGGCTGGCCGCCACGCGCGGCGTACCCCGGATCTGGCGCGTCTCGCTGGCCACGGCCACACTCGCGCCCAGCAAGATGATGTTGTAGACGGTCCACACCATGTTGATGACCAGCGTGGTGGTTTCATCTCCGGCCGACGAGAACAGCTTCCAGACCCCGACCGCCATGCCGACCAGGTTGATCAGCAGCAGCACCACGTAGGGGCGGGCGATGGTCCAGTCGAAGTAGGCTTTTTCGATCACCCCACCCTTGGCCGTGACGTTGAACTTGCCCAGCTTGGGGTTGATCGCGGCCACCAGCACGGGCCGCATGATGTACCAGGCCAGCACCGACTCGTACACCTCGTTCCAGAACGAATGGCGAAAGCGCCCCTGGATGCGCGAGTTGGTCACGCTGGCATGGGCCAGGTGCGGCAGGGCATAGGCCGTGATCATCAGCGCGGAGGCCTGGAACACATGCGCACCAAAAAACAGGTAGGCCAGCGGCGCCGTCAGGAACACCAGGCGCGGCAGGCCATAGAAGAAGTGCAGCATCGCGTTGAGGTAACACAGCCGCTGGCCAAAGTGCAGCCCCTTGCCGAACAGCGGGTTGTCGGTGCGCGCAATCTGCGCCATGCCCCGCGCCCAGCGGATGCGCTGGCCCACGTGGCCGGACAGGCTCTCGGTGGCCAGGCCTGCCGCCTGGGGCACTTCGAGGTAAGCGGTGTTGTAGCCCAGGCGGCTGAGCTTGAGCGCGGTGTGCGCGTCCTCGGTCACGGTCTCCACCGCGATCCCGCCCACTTCCAGCAGCTCCTTGCGGCGGATGATGGCGCAGGAGCCACAGAAGAACGACGCATTCCACAGATCATTGCCGTCCTGCACGATGCCGTAGAACAGCTCGCCCTCGTTGGGCATGCGGTGGAAGGTGTCGAGGTTGCGCTCGAAGGGATCGGGCGAGAAGAAGACGTGCGGCGTCTGCAGCATCACCAGATTGGTGTCCTTGAAGAACCAGCCCATGCACACCTGCAGGAAGGAGCGTGTGGGGATGTGGTCGCAGTCAAAGATCGCGATGTAGTCGGAATGCGTGACCTTGAGCGCCGCATTGATGTTGCCCGCCTTGGCGTGGTGGTTGTTGTCGCGGATGAGGTAGCCCACGCCCAGCTCTTCACAGAACTCGCGGAATTCGGTGCGGCGGCCATCGTCGAGCACATAGACATGCAGGCGGTCTTGGGGCCAATCCAGGCTCATGGCCGAGAACACCGTCTGGCGCACCACTTCCAGCGGCTCGTTGTAGCTGGGGATGAACACATCCACACTGGGCCAGGTGCTCACATCCGCCGGCATGGGCACGGGGCGGCGCTGCAGCGGCCAGGCGGTCTGGAAGTAGCCGATGAGCAGCACGGCAAACGCATACAGCTCGGCCAGCACCAGCCCGTAGCCGAAGGCGGCGTCCATCCAGTGGGTAAACCCGATGGTGTCGGTGAAGCGCCAGTAGATGTAACGCGACGACGCCGAGATCGACAGCACGATCATGGCCAGCGTGGACAGGCGCCCCGGGGTCTTGCTCAACAGCAGCGCGGCGGCAAACGAGCCCAGGGAGAACAGAATCTGCCCCTGCAGGTCCAGCGGCACGCTGATGACCAACCCCATCAGCAGCGCACTGAACACCACGGCCACCACACGGGCTGTGGGGTGTTGCCAGATCGCCCAGCCCGTGATGGCATGCACCACCGTGCGCCAATGCGCCTGCGGGCTGTGGGAATCGGCGTCGGCAACTTCGTCGGCCTTGGGCCGCTGGTCCACGCTCATCGCGCTGCCCCCGCCAGTGGCAAGCCCAGGCGCTGGGCCAGCACCTGCGCACATTTGCGCAGGTCGTCGGCCGCCTGGCCATGGGTGTCGTACTCCAGCACGCTCTGGTCATAGGCCAGGGCCTCGCGCACCGCCTGGTCTTCGTGGATCACGCCGATCAGCCGGTCGCCCAGGCTGTCCTGCATCACGCGGGTGATGTCCTTGGACAATTGGCGCGCGCCATCGGCCTGGTTCAGCACATGCAGGGTGCCGGCGAAGTCGGGGCGTGGTGTGCAATAGGTATGCACCAGGCGCTGCATCAGGGCCAGCGCCGCATACGACGCCGCATCGGGCAGGTTGACCACCACCACCACCTGGGCCGCCGTGAGCGCCTGCTGCATATAGGCCGAGGGGCCCGGCGGTGTGTCGATGAACACCAGCGCATCGGGGGGCAGATCCAGGCCTTGCAGCTGCAGCGCGAGCCAGTCGGGGTTAGCCTCCAGGTGCCGTTCAAAGGCCATGCGATCGGCCTCGTTCACCACCCCGTAGGGCAGCACATGCACCCCTGAAGGGCTTTGCTGGCAGACCGAACCCCAGCTGTCGCCCGACAGGCTGGCGCGGGAAACCCCGGCAAGGGCCCCCGGGTCGGCCCCGAAATGCAGGCCCAGCGCGTTCTGCGGGTCCAGGTCCACCACCAGCACCGTCGGTGCGCCCTGGTGCTGCAGCGCCGTGGCCAGGTTCGCAGTCAGGGTGGTTTTGCCCACACCGCCTTTGGCAGAAACAACGGCAACCACCTTCATGGCTGGCCCTTGCGAGGCTGCCAGGTGGCAGCGGGCCGGGGTGATGGCTCTCCGGTCAGGCGCGCAAACACCGAGGGCAGGTCGGTGGGCAGCGGGTCTTGTGGCGCAGCAGGCGCATCGCGCAGAGTGCTTGCGCCAGACGCGTGCAGGCCGGCCAGCCCCGCCAGTGGAGAACGCGCGGCGAGTGCCGGAACGGAAGCAGAAGGTGCCAGGGGTGCTGCTACCTGAGACCTCACAGGCGCAGAAAAGGGGAGCGGGGCAGGTGCGGCGGCTGGTTGTGGCGCCGCAGCAGCGCCCCACAACGGCGCAGGGCTGTCACCGGCCCTCGGCGCGGCGGGCTGCGTCCAGCCTGCGGGAGCGGGCCCGCTGGCGACTGGCGCAGCCGGGCTTTGTGGCGCAGCGGCTGGAGTTGAGGCTGGCAAGCCGCCGGGGCGGCGGTCCACCGCTGGTACGTCCCCGCTCACAGCACCCCGAACGGCAGATACCAGCGGCCAGCGTTCACTGGAGCGTTGGTGCTCCTGCTTGCGGGCCAGCTCCTGGTAAGGGTCGGCCTTGCCTCCAAATTGCTGGAAGAGGTTCACGATATCGTCTGATTGCTTCACGGGTCACCGCCAATAGCAAAACGTGGAAAACCGGAGCCCGCAGGGCTCAGCGTGCCAGCTGGAAATGGATGCAGCCCCAGGCGTCCGCCGGGGCGGACTGGGCCACGCGAAGCTGGGCGGCGCCAGCCTGTTCGAACCAGCTCTGGTAGACCCCTTCGAGGAAGCCGCCGGACCATGGCGCATGGCCTGGGCCGAAAGCCGCCGACAAGGGCGAGAGGTCGTGGTGGATGTCCAGCTGTGCCGCAGCCTGCTGCAGGCGGACGCCACCCCAGCCGATGCGGTCCCACACCGCCGCCATGCTGCGCTGCAGGTCATCCAGGGTGGCACATGCGGGCAGGGGGTGCTCGGCCGCAAACCGTGCGCCCACCCGGAACATCAGCGCGCGCAGGTCCTCAGGCGGCAGCGCGGCAGCAAACTCGGCCGCCAGGGCCTGCAGGAACCCCCTCCATTGCACGGTGCACTGCTGATCGATAAGGCGTTGGGTGATGTCGGGGTTGGCGGGCAGGGAGGCAGTTGAAAACATGGCGTGCGCACGAGCAAGCTTCGGGCCCGATTCGGCGGCCCTCGCGGGGGGGTGGACTCAAGGGAGATACCCCATGCATCGGCTGATACATGTGGTTTCAAACAGGTTGTGCGGAATTCTAGGAGGCTTGCCCCAAAAAATGCACTTTCAGCGGCCATGCCAAAGGTCAACTTCCTTCAACGGCACCCTCCATGCCGGTGGGTGTGGGCACAACACCACACAATATAAACAAAGACTATTGCAAAATTATTTCAATAGTCATAACTCCTTCTGAACCCACCCGGGAATCCACCCCACGGGCACCCAAGAATCAGGGCGCAGCGACCTGGATCACCCCCCCCCCAAGGCACACCTCCCCGTCGTACAGCACCGCACTCTGTCCGGGGGTCACGGCCCACTGGGCCTCGGAGAAACGGAGGGCAAAGCCGTCGGGCGCGGCCTCCAGGGTGCAGGCCGCATCCTGCTGGCGATACCGCGTCTTGGCAGCATAGGCGCCCGGCGCTGGTGCCTGCCCCGCACACCAGCTCACATCCTGTGTCACCAGGTGGTGCGACAGCAGCCAGGGGTGGTCATGCCCTTGCACCACACGCAGCGTGTTCTTCTCCAGGTCCTTGCGGGCCACAAACCAGGGCTCGTGCGCGCCACCACCACGCTGCGCGCCTTTTTCCTTCACGCCGCCAATGCCCAGGCCCTGGCGCTGGCCCAGCGTGTAGAACGACAGGCCCACATGCTTGCCCAGGCTGCGGCCCCGGTCGTCCAGGATGGGGCCCGGCGCGTGGCTGATGTAGCGGTTCAGAAACTCGCGGAATGGCCGCTCGCCAATGAAGCAGATGCCGGTCGAATCCTTTTTCTTGGCGTTGGGCAGGCCAATTTCCTCGGCGATGCGGCGCACCTCGGTCTTGTGAAGCTCGCCCACGGGGAACAGCGTCCTGGACAGCTGCGCCTGGTTCAGGCGGTGCAAGAAGTAGCTCTGGTCCTTGGAGGGGTCCAGCCCCTTGAGCAGCTCGAACAGGCCGGAGGTGCTGTTCTGGCGCACGCGGGCGTAGTGGCCCGTGGCAATCTTCTCGGCGCCCAGGCGCATGGCGTGGTCGAGGAAGGCCTTGAACTTGATCTCGGCGTTGCACAGCACGTCGGGGTTGGGCGTGCGGCCCGCCTGGTACTCGCGCAGGAACTCGGCGAACACGCGGTCCTTGTAGTCGGCAGCGAAGTTCACATGCTCGATCTCGATGCCGATCACATCGGCCACGGCGGCCGCGTCCACGAAGTCGATGTTGGACGAGCAGTATTCACTGTCGTCATCGTCTTCCCAGTTTTTCATGAAGATGCCGACGACCTCGTGGCCCTGCTTTTTGAGCAGGTGCGCGGTCACGGCCGAATCCACGCCGCCGGAAAGGCCGACGACGACGCGGTGTTTGGTGGGTGCAGTCATTGCCTCCATTGTATTTTTCAGGCCAAAGCCGCCTTGCGCGGGCGCACAGAACGCGTAGCGACCAAGAGGTCATACAGCTGCTGCGCAGCGGGCGACAGCGATTTGCCCCGACGTTTGATGAGCCCCATCTGCCGGGTGACCACCGGCTCCACCAGCGGAATGCTGACCAGCGTGGGATGGTCCTTGCCCGGCATGGCCAGGCTGGGCACGGCCGCCACGCCCAGGCCTGCCTCCACCAGGCCGAGCAGGGTGGTCACGTGCTTGGCCTCGTACAAACACTGTGGCCGGTCGGGCACGTTGGCCAGCGCCAGGTCCATCAGCAGGCGGTTGCCCGAGGTCTTGCCCACCGACATGAAGTCGTGCTGGCCCAGCTCGGCCCAGGTGACTTTCTTGCGCCGCGCCAGCACATGGTCGCGGCGGCAGGCGGCCACAAAACGTTCGGCCAGCACGGGCTTGAACTCGATCTCGGCCTCCTGGCTGCCGATGAAGTTCAGGCCGAAATCCGCATCACCCTGCGCCACGGCCACCAGCACCTCGTTGGCACTGGCGTCGTGCACCTTGACGCGGATCTTCGGAAACCGCTCGTGGTAGCGCTTGACCACCTGCGGCAAGAAGTAATACACGGCCGAGGGCACGCAGGCGATCGTCACTTCGCCCATGCGCCGCGCGGCCACGTCGCCCAGGCCCATGAGCATGCCGTCCAGGTCGTCGAGCCACACCCGCGTCTTGCGGGCGAAGTCGCGGCCCACCGCCGTGAGTGTCACGCGGCGCGTGGTTCGGTCCAGCAGGCGCACGCCCAACGCTTCTTCGAGCTTGTCGATGCGGCGGCTGAAGGCCGGCTGCGACAGGTGGATAGCTTCTGCCGCTGCGCGAAAGCTGTGTAGCTCGGCCACGGCAGCAAAGGCCTGGATGTCGGCAAGGTCGAACTTGTTGTTCATCGGGGCTTCCTTCAAGGGATTTCACGGCTTCTTCGGCATTGCAAGCCGTGCATCAAACGTTCAGAAAATTGCAATTCACGGACGTGATTGGAGCATGTACAAGCAGCCAAAGCCTATTGCACACCATGCATCAATCATTTCCAACAATGCAATTCACAGATCAGCGAAGGCGTCGCACCATGACGACCCATGAGCACCAACCTTCCTTGCGTTCTGATGCGTGGCGGCACCTCCCGGGGGCCGTTCTTCCTGGCCGACTGGCTGCCGCAGGCCCCCGAGGCCCGCGACCGTACCCTGATTGCGGCCCTGGGTTCGCCGCATGAGCTGCAGATCGACGGCCTGGGCGGCGGCAACTCGCTGACCAGCAAGGTCGCCATCGTCTCTCGCTCCACGCAGCCCGACTGCGACGTGGACTACCTGTTCGCTCAGGTCAGCGTGCAGGAGGCCCGTGTGGACACCCGGCCCAACTGCGGCAACATGCTGGCGGGCGTGGGGCCGTTTGCCATCGAGCAGGGCCTGGTGGCGCCTTCGGGCCAGGGCACAACCCGGGTGCGGGTCTACAACGTCAACACCCGCTCGCGCATCGATGTGCAGGTGTGCACTGCCGGGGGCCAGGTGCACTACGACGGCGACGTGCGCATTGACGGGGTACAGGGCACGGCAGCCCCGGTGCTCATGAATTTTCTGGACGCCTGGGGCGCTGTCACCGGGCAGATTTTTCCCACGGGCCAGCGCATCGACCACATCCAGGGCCTGGATGTCACCTGCATCGACGCGGCCCAGGTGATGGTGCTGGTGCGGGCCGCCGACCTGGGCCTGCGCGGCGACGAGACACCCACCGAGCTGGACACCAACACCGCCTTGCTCGCCCGCCTGGAGGCCTTGCGCCTCGAAGCAGGCCAGCGCATGGGAATGGGCGATGTGACGCACAGCGTGCTGCCCAAGCCGGTGATCGTGTCGCCAGGCACATCACCGGGCTGCGTGGTGTCGCGCTACTTCACCCCTCACCAATGCCACCGGTCCCACGCTGTCACGGGCGCCATCGGCGTAGCGGCGGCCTCGGTACTGCCGGGCACGGTGGCCACCGACGAACGCAGCCCCCCCAGCGCCGGGCTGCGTCGCGTGGAGGTGCAACACCCGGCAGGCCGCATCCAGGTGGAGGTGGAACTCAGCGAGGTGGACGG
>Ga0187843_10002282_pt1 | contig 11700 bp, 9 predicted proteins | sample SpaLakP09_SKY_43_FD_134516 | JGI IMG/M metagenome (GOLD analysis project Ga0187843, IMG submission 134516) | Oligotrophic lake water microbial communities from Sparkling Lake, Wisconsin, USA - SP09_SKY_43 | ecosystem: Environmental > Aquatic > Freshwater > Lake | place: USA: Sparkling Lake... | reverse complement strand
TTATCCATTGGCTACTCAACGGCGGCAGACCCCCTCCATAATCGACTACGACGTACCTCCCACCTAAAACCCTCTAAAGCTCCGCCCGAGTCCGCGAGGTTCGGAGCGACGGAGGGCCACCTGTCCCCTTCCACCTTGAACCCTCTAAAGCTCCGCCCAAGTCGGCGAGGTTCGGAGCGACGGAGGGCCATCTTCAAAAGATCAAAACGTCGGTGTTTTGGGATCGAGAATCGGCACCTCACCTCAGCGCGTTTTTAATCCTCACAACGACTCGGTCTGTATGCTTTAGCTGGCACTCTTTGATTCTCATCACCTTCCAGCCCAGCCTTCTTAGCCGTCCGTTTACCGATCGATCCCTTCTCCGGTTCCCCTCGATCTTCGCCTTCCAGAAGGCCCTGTTCTGCTTGGGCAGCCGGTAGCAACGGGGGCACCCGTGCCAAAAACAGCCGTCCACAAACACCGCCACCTTTTGCTTTCGAAAAGAGAAATCCGGCTTGCCCGGAATTCGCAGATGCCTCCTCCAACCCCTTATCCCCCCAGCCCGCATCAATCTAGCCAGCCGTACCTCGGTCTTCTCATTGCCCTTGCCCCTGATGCGAGACATGACCTAGGAACGTTTGGATTTCGACCAGATATCTGTCACCGACTTATGGCCCGCTCAACACGGGCCCGCGGGAAAAAAGTTCAGAAATGGGCAATATTTTGATCTTTCCGGAACGCAAGTCAGCCAAACCCTGAACTGAGACTACTGGAGCAACCTTCTCATCTTTTTTCCAACGCACCAAGTAGTAGTACTCAGCCTTGTGGTCCTTTCGTTTCCGTCCGGTAGTTCTGCATATATCGGAAGCATGAACGAGCTTGATTGAATCGATTTCACAAAGCCAAGAAAGGGTCTTTCTTTTGTTATGGCCCCAGAAGTATTTTACCAAAGGCACATTTTGGCCCATTTGAGCCTCTTTTTTTGAAGGACTACTGGACTTTTTTTGCACAATCGGAAAGTCCAACGGCTTGCCCCCCGGCTTCTCAATTGCATGGAAATAGAAAATCTTCCCCGACTTGAATAACCTTTCGTCCTCAGGCCTAACGTAGCCGAGTAAGCAGCCCGCATCGGCAGCCGGCTCCTTGCCGATGGGAATCTCAGGATTCCGTGAGCCGCCATACAGTGCGGCTGTTTCGGCAAGAATTGTTCCGGTCCAATAGCGGATGCGAAAATCCCTGCTAAATCTGTTGGAATGGTGCCGCAAAACATCCTCGAGAAATTGCTTCAAAGCCAACCTTGAGGACTGCGCATTGGCTCTCTCTTGTCCGCTCGAGAAAAGAGAGGTCGGAAGCATTCGGAACGCTCCAACCCCAGGAACAATTTCCTCATAGCGACAGAACTCGGTTTTGCCCTCGCTCCCTTTTCCTGGATAAAAGACATACGAACCGGCTGTTCTTCGTATCGCGTCGTTGTAAGTGTGCATTTTATAAAGGTCGCCTCGCCGGTATGTATTTACCGCCTTTGTCTCGTCCCTTTCATTGTCCAAGAATCGCTTTTTCGCATTTTCAGAGTTTTTTTCCTCATCCATCCCCAGAACCTCCGTCAGGTCCTCGATCCGGTACTTGGCATCAAAATGAAGTAAGCCGATCGCATTCTGCTCTTCGGCCTTTTTTTCGTCTTCGGCCACCTTCACCCTGCCCTGTGAGGCGTATGTGGCAGGAAAAAAAACAAGGGTGAAATCAGGCCGGAAAATTCGGCTGTAACTGCCGCCTTTCCTTGAGTCAGACCGGTAGCTTTTGTCCAATTCTCCTGATTCATCGCTTACGCCAACTTGCCTGGAAAAAGAGCGATTGTAGTACAAGTGGACACGGACATTTTCCTCCCACTCATAGACACTGACAGACTCCTCCCCTCTTCTTAAGTTAATGCCGTTGACTCCGTCATCGCGGAACGGCATTGCGGAACCGGCCTTACCCGCCTCGGGCAAGATTTCTTTCATTCCCATCTCCTTTTCAAGCACCTCCCGCAGAACAAAATAGAGCCAGAATTCGTAAAGGGTGGCCGCGTCCCTGTTTGTTCCGTCGTAAAAGTCATCCTTACCAGGCCAGTTAAGTTTGGCCGCATTTTGCAAAAGGAGCCATGCGCCGAGTATGTCGCGGTATCCATCGCGCCGCTGAAGGGTTTGGTTCTCGAAAGGTATGCGGTTCAGATCAACCACGTCGTCAAAGAATGGCTTGGCCAAAATGGTGTCCAGCTTGTCCCTCAAATCAGCGGCCTCCTTGTAGGCGGGGCCTTGGTCTTGGCCAAATTGCTCCATAACGTGCTCGCAGACCTCCCGAAACTCATTCAGGGCAAAACGGATGAAGCGGTTGGGCGGGGTATCGTAGCTTTCATACTTTCGCTCATGGAGCATCTCGGCCGGAGTCAGGCCTGAAACCCGAAACATCCCCTCGCCATCCGTCGGACGCCAACTCCTTCCGTATTTCAAAGGGTAGGAGGCAAACTTGGGACAGTTGGCAAGGCCGGCGGGCATCCAAACGTCCTCCTTTAACAACTTGGCGTGTGGTCGATTGGCGATGTTTTCAAAGTGAATTTCGAGCAGATCGTTAGACAAGGCGTGGCGAAGGAAAAAAAACTTTTCTAGCAGTCCCCCGGAGACCTTGGTGGGATCAGATTCCAGCCTGAAACTGGTGGGAGTTTCCCAATCCAACAGCAGCTGGATGCAATACCTGCCAACATCAGCGACCATGTTTCGATAGTCTTCGTGGTAGCTGATTTTTCTAGACTGGATTTCAAAATAAATCGGATTGGGCCAGAAAGGCAAGGTGATGCTGGCGGTTCCTAAATAGTTGGAGACGAGAAATTCCCCGAACGGCTCGTTTTCAAGCCCGATAGGACGCCAAAGGACGTTTCGCCCACCTTTGTGGGCGTCCCTAAGGCTCCCCCCTATTTTCTCGTATCCGGGAAGAGTTTTTAAGGAGGGGTGCTCAATTCTCCAGCGGTATAGTGTATTTTCATAAAAGAACAGGCGATGAGCGCCGTCTGGCTTTTCCTCGCAATAAACTCCGATCGCCCCTGCCCTCTCTGTTGAAGAAGCATGCCCTCTTAGGGGTGGATAGCCTTCAGATACCGGTATTTCTTCTTCCCTGCGAAGGTTTGATGACGCCTCCTGATCCCAGATCGAAAAGGTGAAATCACCGTCGAGCTCAAAACTAATTTTCCGATAAAATGAGGGGGCGACCAAGGAAACCCTTGTTAATGAATGAAACTTACGAATTGGTTTCGTCGTAAAGTTAAAAGCATTTCTTTTGTTTTTTCAAAGCTCATCCTAAAGAAGCCGCCTGTTTTTTGAATGGTTTCTTCTGCAAGACTTTCATCAGATGACATGATCTTGCCGGCAAAAAAGAAGCCACATAAACCCAGCAAAAGACTTTCCAGCTTTCGCCTTGAGCCATGGAGTTTCGGTAATACTTTTTGGACGATTTGCGCATCAAAAGCCTCTTCCCAATTCCACTTGCCATCAGTCTCGGTCTCGGTGAGCCCGACATTCAAATAACGACAGATCTCATTTGCTGTTCTAAACCCGAATTCATGTTTATCCCTACTAAGGATATCGAACAAATCTCGAAGACTTCTCTCAATTGAAACCCAATCGGCACTCTCCATGAGTGGCGAGATTTCTCCAGCTTGGGATAAAATAGATTTTGCAACAAATTCTTTAGACACCGATTGATCAATGGCTTTTATTTTTGTTGGTCTTGAGGCACCCGAACCAAGGTAATCCGCAAGTGAATCTGTGCTGGTTTTAAATTCGATAACATTCGCACGATCAAGAACTTTGGGGCTAAACATATAAGTTGTTTCATCAACATTCACTGTTCCGATAATAAAAATGTTGTTTGGTATGCATATTTTTTGAGGAATCCACGGGTCTGAACTTGTTGCTGACCGCAAGAGCTCGTTACTTGACCCCTCATCGTGGAGCCTAATGCTTCTGTCAAGAGATTCCGTTGCAGACAAGAAATCGGCGAAATACCTCTCAACATGAGAAAGGTTCATTTCATCAAGGATAAGAAAATATGGGCGCGTAGGATCGCTGTTCGCGCGAAATAGAAGATCTAGGGTTTTTGTGGAGGAGTACAATGGAAGACCTCGGCTGTCTTTTATAAGATGGTTTGTGAAACCGACAATGTTCCGGTTGTCTGTCCAGTCAGACCCAACAGCAACGATTTCGTATCCTTGTTTATCACTAGCCCAAAACCACTGTGCAAAAAGCTCTCCAATCCTAGTTTTACCAGTACCAGAGTTTCCAGTTAATACGACAAACGGCTTGCTAATCAATGAGTGCACAAATCTTTTTGGAAGGTCATTTTCAGTAAAAAAGCCAGCCTTCTTAAGGGCCATCTCAAACTGGCCGCCAATCGATCTGCAAGTTGCCTTGCCACGTTCTGAAAAAAGAATGCCAAGCTCTGCAGCAACATTTTTAGCATGAACAGTATTGTTTAAAGGCCCTGCGGAAAGAGCTAATACCATTTGTGGTTCTGCTGCGTATTTTGCCTGCCAGGCGAGACACTTTCTTTGGGAACTTGGTGTACCCCTCAACTTTCCCTGATTAAGCACACTAAAAGAGAAGTTGCCCATCTTCATTGCCCACCACGTTTCGTTTCGGCTAGTGGCTAGAGCCAACTCTTTTCTAAACTCGGAATTTAGGTAGTTTTCATTTTTGTCTTTAAGCTTTTTATTGAAAACAACGGCCGACAAAGCCCACTCATCATCTTGGCTTATTTCTTCAATTTTATGCCTCAGGTCATCTAGCAGCTCGGGGGCCTCACAAAGCTTCTCGCATAAGTCGGAGACAATTTTATTGTGTGTGACTGTAAGGTTTACGTCTTGCCTGCATATTGAGGGAGTAAAAAATTCATCACGGGCTATCCCCTTATGACCGCCGTACTCATTTGGTTTTATCGCAAAACCAATGAGATTCTCCTGCTCCTCACCTGTTAGTTTGTCTGCGCTTTTGATTTTTTCTTTTATATCTTCCCATTTTTTAGGCAGCTTTTTCTCTGATCTTTTTTCCTCAAACTCCTCTGCGATTTCTGCATCGCTTAGCCCAGCAGATTTAGCGAATTCAAATAACTTCACTTTGAATTTTTTAAGAGCTTGAAGAAGCGCTGTGCCGGAAGCAGCCATAAGACACTGCTCATCCGAAGCATCTGCAGTTCTCCCTGACGAGGTCTCAAGTCGCACTCCCGTGTTTGTCACTGAGGCAGATTTTGGCCTCCAAACCTCGCATATCCTTGTTCGTAGGCCATTGTCGAACTTCGCTCGCTTTGACCCTGCCTGAATGAGCCTCGCTTCTTCGATGTAATTCTCAATTTCCTGTGGAAGATTAGGGAGGTTCATGTGTTAATTGGGTGAGACTGAGGAACTGTAAACTAAGGAAGTTTTACAGGGTTATCCAAAGCTTTTAAAACTTGCCGCCCAACCGCTGCCACAACGGGAACCGACACAGAGTTTCCAAATTGTTGATAAGCAGCTCTTTTGGAATTAGAAACAACAAAGGAATCAGGAAAACCTTGGATTCGAGCGCACTCCCTTGGCGTAAGCATTCGAGGATTTTCGCTGCCTTGATCAATAAGAATCTCGCTGCCATCTTTCCAATACCTGGCAGATATTGTGTTAACGTATTCAGCATCTTTTTTAAAAACCGAAAAACCAAAGCCATTCCCCTTTGCGCGATGTTCCCTAAGCCTACGTTTGTGGCCGGCGAGTATTTTATCAGTTATGGTAAACGATTCAGGAACATTGCCTTCGAGTGCCTCCCCAATATTTTTGTAAATTCTTCTTTCTGATGGAGCGGGGAATTGGAATTTAATTTTTTCTCTAAATGCAACGATAAAGATTCTTTCACGGTTTTGAGGAACCCCAAAGTCGTAGGCTCTAAGTATTTTTGAGTAGACGGTATACCCAAGCTCTTTTAGCGAATTTATAATGATCGCGAAGGTCCTTCCCTTATCATGAGTTCGAAGGCGCTTTACATTTTCAAGTATTAGAGCGGCTGGGTTTTTTTCTTTAGCGATCTTTAGAATGTCAAAGAAAAGTGTTCCCCGTGCATCCTGAAAACCGAGCTCTAGGCCAGCCTGAGAAAACGCTTGGCAGGGAAAGCCTCCAGCTAAAATGTCATGAGCAGGAATTTGATTTGTAATGGAGCTTTTATTGGGGTCACGACTTTCCGTGAAGTTTTTAATGTTTCCAAAGGGTATTTCCCCGTAATTTTTATAGTATGATTCTTTTGCTTCGGGGTCCCATTCTGAGGACATAACACACTTCCCACCTAATGACTGGAGTGCCAATCTGAAGCCGCCAATACCCGCAAAAAGATCTATAAATTTGAACTTTGCTTTCCTAACCGGAGGGTATGGAACTTTGCCGAGGTTTAGTTTCGGCCTTGTTGAGTCTTCTTGAGAACTTTCTGAAAACAGGCCCTTTGCGCCAATTTTAAAATAAGAATTCAAAATTCTGCTCCACTTGTCTGCATAATTTCCGATCAGCAACAGAGGCTCTTCTTGGGGAGATTGGAGCCAATGAGATATAATTGCCCCCAGTTCTTGTTTAATGAAATCGCTATGCCCAGCACCCGCCTCAGCTGCTTTTAACAGGGTTATCGCCTCATTTTGGTCAATGCTCTTGCTGGCATTTTCTTTCCTTTTGGGGCAAATGGGCTTTTGTATAAGATTCCCGTTTTGCAGTTGTTTGTTATTAAGCGCTATCAAGATATGACCCCTTTGGTTCGATCAAGTTTCATTCCGAATCCATGGTTTGTCATCCCGCCGGGTTGAGAGGTGCCAAAATCTTTTTAGTAACCTGTAATTACTTTTTATTGCGTGTTTTCTCATCTCCGCTTTTAAATGTGCCTTAACCGGTCGGACATCCGCGGTCCTATGGGATGGGTGCGAATTTTTAATGAGGATTCGTTTTTTATCTGGTTAACGGGGAATTATTCATGATCTAATTGCTTGATGCAGCTTCGTTTCCCTCCCCTTAACGGGGGGTCAGTAACCGGTTTGAACGATGCGGGCGTGGAAACCTTTGAGGGTGATTTCGCAACCAGCATTATCCGCGAATGTGCCCAGAACTCCCTCGACGCGGCCGCTTCAGACGAACCCCCCGTTGTCCTTACCATCCAGCGGTTTGTCTTCAAAGACGATGCCCTTCCCTTCAAACCAACACTCAGGAATGCTTTTGAGGCATGTGTCCGGTATTGGCCTGGGCAAGACAAGGCGCTGCGGTTTTTCAAAAGAGCGCTCGAGATTCTCGAAAAACCCTACCTCGACGTCCTGAAAGTTTCCGATCACGGCACAAGGGGCGTGGGCGGGGAGGATCATGACAAAAACGGTGCTTGGTTCGGCCTTGTGAAGTCCCGTGGCGTTTCCAACAAAAACTCTCCCGGCAGCCAAGGGGCATTCGGCATCGGAAAGGATGCACCCCTCGCAGGGTCCCCTCTCCGCACCGTGCTCTATTCAACCAAGACTGAGAACGGCGACCATGCCTTCCAAGGCGTGGTCAGGTTGGTCACGCACGAAGGCGGCGACGGCAAGGAAACCCAAGGCACCGGCTTTATCGGCGATTTTGACCCCGCCAAGATGTTGCACAAGGCCCTCAGGGATCTGCGGGCCATTCCCGCCCAGTTTCACCGCGCGGAACCGGGGCTGGACCTTTGGATTCTCGGTTACAAAAACCTTCAGAGGGACTGGCAAAAACCCTTCATCTGGTCGGCCTTGGCAAACTTTTGGCCGGGAATTTGGGATGGGAAAGTGGTCTTCAAAATCGGCGATCTGGAAATCAACAAGGGCAACCTGGCCGCACTCATGGAGGCGGAGCGTTCCGTATCGGTGTTGGTGCAGGATGCCTACCCCTATTTTCAGTCCTTGGTGGATGCGGCGGCGGTTCTTGCTTCAAAAAAAGATGTTCCCACCGCGGGCGCATGCCGGCTGCGTCTTCTTGTGGGGAAACAGGGTTTACCTAAAAAGATTTGCATGGTGCGCAAAACGGGGATGGTCATCGACTATTATACCCCGAGGGTCGGCCTCATCCCCTTCTCCGGCCTCTTCAGCTGCGATGATCCTGACGGGAACGAGATTCTCAAGTTTCTGGAGCCTCCCCGTCACGACAAGTTTGATCCAAAACGGGCCGAGACACCCGAGCAAAAAAGAATCCTCGATGACATCAAGCAGTGGATCCGCGAGGAGCTGATCAAGCTGCTCCCAAAGGCCGGTTCCACGGACATCAACGAAACCAACGTTCCAAGGGAATTGTTGGATATCGAGCCTGGGGAGCCCCCCGAGCCCGGCAAGGAACCGGAGGAGGAGGATATCATCGGTGTGGCAGGCAAAGTTTCGGATCCAGTCCCCGTCAAACCCCCCGTCCGTGCGGCTGTGCAGGCGAGAGCCACCACCGACACTGGAAGGGGCGGAAGCGGGCGAAACCGGGGAGGCGGAGGAACAACGACAGGGCCGGGGCCGGGCCCTGGCAAGACCGAGGGCGGGACCGGCGGCGGTGATGCCTCCGACGTGATAATCACCTCCCGCTTTTTCCGGTCGTCCGGCGCGGGCAAGGAAGTCACCGCGATTTTGCGGTCGGACTCACCTTTCCAAGGAGACGTCCGAATCCTGCTGATTGGCGAGGACGGCACGACCCAGCCGGTGCGTATCGAGAGTTGCACGGATGGAAAGGGGCAGAAGGCGGGCTTTTCGGGATCGGAAATCACCTCGGTGAAAATTCTTCCGAGTCAACCGGAGACCTACCGAATCCAGATCCGCGAGGTCATTCAGGGCGGACTTGTGGCGGAAGGAATCCTTGTCAAATGAAAATCGAAGCGGGCAAAAGCTGGCTCCACCCAGTGAAGACGCCGGTTTCGGACGACCTGCCCTCACCCCACAACTCTTTCGACTTCGACTTGGAGCACCAGATTGTTTCGGGCGACTACCGGCTGCAGGGAAAACTGGTTTTTGATGACAGCCACCTTTCAGCCTTGGTGCGGGATGGAAAAGCAGTCGGGCTTCTTCACCTCGAGTGTCCGCGGACATTTTTCCGGACCACTCTTCCTTTTTCCGAGGACGGAGCCCTAGACCAGATGCTGTCCCACGAAAGCGTCTGCGGAACCGCGGAAGTGCTTGCGGCGATTGTGACGAAAGAGACGCTCAGCGCGTATTCCCACCCTCGGCAAAACCATGATTACGGCAGCTCAACTTTTGGGGTTGAGCCGGCCTCATTTTTGGCGGTTTCCAACACCAAGGAGATCGAGTTTTTCCCTGATTTGGACCTGATCCAAAAGGTCTCCTCCCTGATCAATATCAAGCGGGGCGAGGAATCACTAAAAAACATGGAAGTCGATCCGGAGACGGATCTTATCACCGTTGCCCTGCCTCCCGAGGACTACGATTTATATGCCGAACTGAGAGCTGCTGATGAGGTTGCACGAGTGCTTACTAACGGCGTCGTGACCCCCGCACTTTTGCAGGCCTTGCATCACCTGCGCTCAATTCCCGAGTTTGAGTTTGAAAACTTCAAAGCCGAGCATCGCTGGGCCCGTCTGATCCTGAGTCGCCTGCCGACCAAGGAGTTTGCGGCCGGATGGCACACGGGTGATCCCAAGAAATGCCTCGATGCGGTACAATTTCTGCTCCGAGAGCCTCTCAAGGCATCCATGAGCCAAGTCAGGGAGCTGCTCGACTATGAACGTTGAATTTCTGACAAGGTCGGGCATCGCCGAAATGGAGAAAGCGCTGGCAAATGCGAAGACTGTCGAACAGTACGAGACGGGAAAACTCAAAGGGCTGGTTCCAAGGCAAGCCATCCGGAGTTCGAGGTTTGAGACCACCGAACCTCCTGATCTTGGCGGGTTGATATCACCAAAGGACGATGCGGCAGCCAGCAGGTTGATTCATGGTTGGCTTCGCCGCATGGATCCATCCTCGGCTGCGGATGGCCGGTTATGGACCCTTTTGTCCCATCACACCTTCGCCGATTATTCTGCAGGCCGATGGGGCGGTAGCGTGGCTGAAAGCTCGAAAAAACAGAATGTCATCCTGACAAGGTTTTTCATGCGCGGGGACTCCATCGAACGTCTTTTCAGGAACTCGATCGGGCGCCTGTGGTGGTTCGGGCATGTCTGCTTCGACGAGAATCGGGCTGATCCCTACGAGCTCCTTCCCGTTCTTCTTTCGCTTCAGGATATCCAATCGGCGCTTCTGGAGCGGAGAATCGGGATGTGCCGGCCGATTCTAACGGCCGTGTTGGAGCTCGTTCAGGAATTCGGGGGCGTGAAGGGTGAAGTGATTAAGGAAGTGGGGAGATCAGCAAATTTTATCGGAGGCGGAGTCGTCTTGGATTGCCTGACCAAAGATGAGCTCAAAAATCGCTTAAGAGCGATGTTCAAATAATTCGCACTGAGCACTTATTTAAGACGAACCGCAGCTACCTAGACCTAAAGTCCGATTGGTATCTCCAATCTTGCTCATCTTCAACCCACCAAGCCTCTATTTTCTTTGCAGTACGCCTCAGACTGTCTGTAGTTAGCGGTCGGCGCGGATGGGAAAAGGGGTTTAAACCTCTTATGTTTAACCTAACCTGGCCTTTCTTGCACCACTTCCCGACCTTAGAAACACTTCCAGGATGCCTATTTCCACTCGGGATACGGTTAGTTTCTTTTGCCACTTGGAGTAGAAGGCACTCCACTATTTTAGCCATATCTTTTTTTAGGACGGGCCCGTCTGTGCTTTCGATAAAGCCTATATACCCGTCCCAGCTTCCCTTGAAGGTAACGCCCTTTCGTTTGTTATGAGCCGATAATCGACTAAGGATCTCACCCTCCCCAATATATCTGGGCCGACTTTGAGAATCAGAATCCCATATCACATAAACCCCAACCTCCCCGATTAGTCTTGAAATATGTACCTCTCGAAAACTCAGAAAATTTACATCGATCACACGCATATTTAAATATTATCGATACAACTTGTTTGGTATTCCTGCAAGTTTTTTGCAACTAGGTTTTCTATTTTCGCTAGGTCCGCCAGAGCAAATGCCCTACTTGGTCTCTTTATTTTCGTGGGGTTGTCTCTAGCCAGTAGTTGCGAACCTTGTAGAGGGTCTGGCCGTCGTTGGAGATCCAGGCGTTCCCGACCCGCCTCGTTGTCGTTCCATCCTGCCACAGGATCGAGTTTCCCAACTCGTAACCCCCTCCACGTCCGGCCCAAAGCCCCTCCTCCTCCGCGAAGACACAACCCGCCCCAGCCATCAGAACCAAAAGAACCGCTTTTTTCATCTATTTTCCTTTTTTTCAATCTTTCTAAGCTTCAACTCCCCCTCCCAGAATGCAAAACCCTCGTACCCCATCAAACGACCGGCCTCGCTCTGCAGGACTTCCAAGATGCGTGATATTCTTTCTTCTTTGCGGATATGCACCTCCGTTCCCGCTTTTTCTACCACATCCACCAACGCGCTGATGGAGCAAGAACCCCGGAACAGGTCCGGATAGAAGATCATGCAGGCATTCAGCAGTAGCTTGGTCTCATCACCATCTGCGGAGATAACCCGCCGAACCTCCCCAGCAGGCCTTACCCCGCTCTCGAAATGGATCGCTTCCACCCAGATCTCCGCCCCTTTCCCACCCAATAGCAGCGCCAGCCAGACTTCTTTTCCATCCGGTGAGCCCATGC
>Ga0187843_10002280_pt1 | contig 11708 bp, 14 predicted proteins | sample SpaLakP09_SKY_43_FD_134516 | JGI IMG/M metagenome (GOLD analysis project Ga0187843, IMG submission 134516) | Oligotrophic lake water microbial communities from Sparkling Lake, Wisconsin, USA - SP09_SKY_43 | ecosystem: Environmental > Aquatic > Freshwater > Lake | place: USA: Sparkling Lake... | reverse complement strand
GCCTTGGATCCAGCGCAATCCGATGGTAGAGCGCATTCACAGAGGCCACACTGCCCTCCAGGCACTGCAAAAAAACGCCATCCACCAGCAACAACGCGCCGGTGACCCCCACCTGGGCATTGTTGCGTTGCGACGCTCGGATGATGTCTTTGACGTCAGCCGGGCCAAGCACGCCTCGGGTTCGGCTCGCATACGTCAGTCGAATGAGCATGGGACATCCTGAATGAAGGTGGGCGCGAGTCTAGGCTCTTGCATGAAACCTGGACAGGCATAGGGCATTCATCGACGTCGATGGGGCGCCCACTGAAGGTAGGGGGCAGCACAGCCGCTGATAGCGGCTGCAGTTCGCGAGCGTGCATCGAACAGACAAAGAAAAACGGCCTGTGCTACTTTTCAGTAGCAACAGACCGTTGTCTTGGAGGAGAGAGAGACATTCCTAAAATCTCTTGAAACCCTTTGCCTGCCTCATTTTCAAGTTTAAAAAACACCGAAATACCCCCAAATTTACCCCCTGAAGGAGGGTCCATAGGAAGTCTGGCATGCCTATGAGCCATCCGGCACGACCTGTATTGTCTTGCGCCTCACTTCCACATAGGGCTCCGTGTGCTGGAAGGTAAGCTCCACCAACTCAACATTTGGATATCGTTGATGCAGCATCGTTATCACGGGCTCCCATTCGGGGAAATCTGTTCGGACGTAGTACGCACGCTTTAGGATTTGACCCATGATGGGAAGAGGGCCAGCCTTGGGGGTGATGAATCGAACCTCTCGCTCATGGGCCCAGTCGCTGTGCTTGATTGACGTTGCACGCCATATGTTCATCATCTCAAATCGAAAACTGAAGAATCCTGATCGGACTTCTTCGAGGATTCGATCCATTGACCAATCAGGATGGCGCTCGGCCTCTTCTTGGATCAATGTTCCAAACATGTCTGCGCGATTGTGCACGCGTGCCTTCGACGAATACAGCACGCCGGAAGGTGCAATTTGGTACTGCCCCAACACCTCGTCAGGCCACTCTAATTCGAAACAGAACCCCTTTGAGTTTTCACAGTAGTAGGCCCACATCGGCTGGTTGTCCGGCCTGCTCGCGGTCGAATAAATCCCAACTCGCTGTGTTGCTTTGAGAAAATTTGCGCTGTCACTTTCATACCACGCTTCGTAAGATGGAACATCGTGGCTCAGAATTTCGTACTGGCCGCCTCCACCCCGCTCCTTTGCGAGATTTTTGATAGCCCGATCTAAGCTAGCCATGTAGTCGGCTGAGCTTGAGTTCTCAAACTTAGCTTCCAGACTGTCGTTGAGATCCGAGGGGGATGCGAAATAGGCAGAGCCCTCAGACAGGCAACGCAAGGCGGCTGAGCCAGAACGGTACTTGAAGCTGACCCTCCTCGGTGACACAACATGTCCGCCTTCCAGAGACTGTTTCGATTCCATTCTTCCGCCCATGTGTAAGGTCACTTACGTTTTGTGTCGCACTTAGTGCGGTGATAAATCTTAACTTCCGATTTACCACCGCCCTCACATCAGGGTGTTCCGAGCCCCTTGACCCAGCCATATGGCGCCACCCAACCACAACCAAAGTCAAGCCGCGCCTTCACCTCCAGGCCGTCAGTCGTGAACCCTTCGCGGGTCGTGACCTGCACCCCTTCGGCGCCGTCCAAGTAGCCATGCTCAAAGGCCGTTTGGTTGTTCGCGGCCAGATACCACTGCACCTTACTCACGGCATCGAGGCGGGGCTCAACGATCACCTTCAACGAATAGGGCTGCACGTCGCTGGTCTTGATCGGCGTGATTGCTGCCACCACCTGGCGGGCGGTGTATTCCAGCGCAGCAGGCACGATCAGATAGCCCGGATCTTGGTTGATCAAGGCCTCGCCATCCTTTTGCGAACGCATCGCGAGCACAGCAGCGGCAACACCGTTGGCGCCCAGTGCATCGGGGATCTGGGTTGATCGGGCTGCACTGAACAGGGCCGCACCGTCAGCGGTCGGGGCTGCAGTCAAGGCGGCTACCAGCTCGTCCGCCTCACGCCTGGCTGCGGCCAGGCCGTATTTGGTGATGAGGTCAGCAAAGCCGCCCAGATCGTCATTCACCAGGGCCTGGCGGCTCAGGGCCATGATCCGGCCAAACGTGGCCAGGCGCCAAGTGTTGGCGGCATCAGCAATGGTCCCATAGTGGAACTCGCCGGACTCGTTCACCTTTTCCAGGGAAGGCGCACCACCCATGCGGACCACGCTACGCGCACGAAAGTCGCTCAGGTTGTTCTGTCGCGTGATTTGCTTGAGCGCGGCCGGCGCCTCTTGGTAGGCCTGATGCAGCACGCGGCCAACGGCGGAGCCCAGCAGGTTCGGGAAGTCGCTGGTGGTGTGGAAGGCACGCTCGATGATCTGATCCCGGCCATCGTGGTGCGAGACGGGGCGGCCTGCGAGCTGCAGCGCCCGCATGGCGAGCTGAGTGCAGTCTGCGGAGCGCAGGGTTTCGCCAGTGGGCTTGCCACCCAGGCGGGCCACAAAGGTATTCACGATCAGGTCACGCTCACCCTGCCCGCCTGCATAGTCACGGCTCACGTTCAGGTGCCCGCCTTCGCGCAGATCCCGCTTCGCCAGTTCTTCGATGACAGCAGCGCGGGCCGCATCCATCGTGGCGCCTGGCTGAATCAGGGTGGTGGTCAGGTGTTCGACGTTGAAGCGCTTGCACAGGTCCGTGATGGCACGGGAGGTCTCTTGATCGGTGGTTTGGGCTTGGGGCATGGTGCGTGGTCCTTGGTTTGAGTGGGAACGGAAGAAGCCGGCAGCGGGATCAGCCGGCACGGGAACAATGGAAACTTCGTGGGGCTGCCAGCGATAGGCCATGCCCCCTTCAATGGGGGTGCCTTGATCGAGCAAGGCATAGCCAACGGACAGGCTGCGATGAATGCCTGCGATCACGTCAGCGCGGATCTGCTGAGCCTCGGCACTGGTGCCAAAGCGAACCAGGCCGACCACGCGATCACCCTGGGCGGCGAGCTGCTCAACGACGCCCACGGCAAGGCGCGATGTGTCGTGAGCGATCACCAGGGGCAGCGGGGCACGGGCCAGGTCTACGCCATGGGGGGAGCAATCGAGCACCTCCATCACGCCAAAGCGCTGCACTGCGGTGGTGGTGGCGATGGTCGCGGGAATGAGGGCGTCAGCCGCCAGATTGGGGTCGATGCCTTCGAAGCGAAGCGTTCGCTGCAGAAGGGTGCTCATCGAATGCCCTTCTCGACTTCGAGCTGGTCGCGCAGCAGGTAGCTGAGCATGGAGATCAGGCCCAGGGCCTCACCAGGCGTGAGCTTGGTGCTGGTGCTGAAGCCCTCGCCGTGCAGCTCAAGGGTGAGGTTGTGATGGACTGCGACAGTGACCGGCTTGGGTGGCTTCTGCGAAGTTGGACGGGGCCGCGCCGGGGCCTCGTCCAACAGTGCGACGCCGGCGTCGCTGATTGAGATGAAGGGATGGGTCATTGAGGGATCTCCGTTTGGTGGACCGATGTTCGATCCACCCCCCTCAATGACAAATAACGCCGATTTGTCGTCAGCCCTCAGAGGGCTCAGAGGGCTCAGAGGGGCCGCTGTTGACCACCCGCAGCACCTGGCGCATTGACGTTGGGAGGTCTCCCCCGAACTCGCGGTGCAGCTCCATGAGGTGGCGAAACACATCCTCTTCACACACCCGGCCATCGGCAGACAGGGGGTGCTCTGGCGGGCTCTGCAGGAGGGCGGCCACCTTGTGGGCTCGCTCGGTCTTGCCACCGCTTTGCAGCTCGTAGATCTGCCGGATGCCCGCATCCCTTCGGCTCTTGCGCTCGACCGCCAGCGGGGCTTCGTGACGGCCCCCGCGCCGGGGTCTGAGGCCCAGGTTGCCGGTGATGTCAGTTTGCCCCTCCAGGTACAGGCGCAGCGCTTTGGCAATGAGGGTTGCAGCGCCGGGGGGCACCACGCAACCGCGCTCCAAGCATTCGGCGCCCACACGCACGGCCTCCAGGGGCGCGATCGCTGGGGCTTGCTGGTGCCACCAGGCCGGGTTCAAGTTCTGTCCGCTCATGGCTCAATCTCCTCGGTTGAATCGCCTTCGATTTCTGGGTCTTGGTCTGGGTCTGTCTGTTCGTCGGTGGCGGTGTGGCTTTCCGCAATCCCCCGCGCGATGGCTCGCTGCCACTCGCTGCGGGCGGAGCTGATCACCGCACTGATGACCTCCAGGGCCGCAGGGGGCAGGTCAGGGACCGCCTGCGGCACTTGGCCGTCAAGCCGGTCAATGTCGGCGGCCACCGCAGCGCCTGCGACTTCAAGAACGTGGTTCAGGGTGGCCCTGGGGGCGTACTGGGCGCGTTCTTTGGCGTTGCGGATCTGCCAGGCAATGCGCTGCTCTTGGGCCAGCGCGGCACGCTCTTGCACCAGGTCTAGGGGACCGTCTGGCGACAGCCGCACCCGGGCGGATTCCTCCAGCCGTTCGCAGTAGGCGCGGAGCCACTCCAGGGCGGTGCCGCCTGGGGGCAGGACGCCGGCTTTCAGCATCTCGCTGACGGCCTGCTGAGACACGCCGACCAGTTGGCCGAACTCGGCCTGGGTCACTTGTACGTTCAATGGGTGGGACACCATACAACCCCCTATGCACTCATGCGCAACAGCCCGAGAGGGCGGTGCGAATTACCCGCATAGGCACTCTCCCCAGAGGACCCAGGCCCACCGGCCCCCAGTCCTCCAGGTCGATGCCCAAGGGGTTCAGGCCTGGCACTTCTCCACCCACTACTACCCCGCCGACACACTGACAAACAGGACGAACCCAAACCCACGGCATGAGGGATGGTGATCACTCGCCCGGTCTCATGCCCTGCACATCCCCAGCACCTACTACCCCGCTGACACACTGACAAACCGGACGAACCCACGTTCTCGGCTTCAGTGCTGGCGATCTCTCGCCCGTCTCGGTCTTGCTCAGGGTCACCGCTCGCCCCCGGTTTGTCGGGTTTGTCGGTGTGTCTGCCGGGGTAGTGATATGTGGCGTAAGTCATTGATATATAAATAAATAGTTCTAATTTCATCTCTATAGACAAACCGGGCAATCAGGACAGACAGGCCGGGTTCACCTGAATCACGGTGGATGAGCGAGCGCCTGGGTTCTTCCTTTGGCGTGAGCGGACGCAATCGAGCTGGGCGAGCTTCTCAAGTGCCTTTGTCAGCTTGGTCACCGTCTTGAAGCGGCTATCCATGGCCCGCTGCGCCTGCCTTGGTGTGAATTCCTCCAGGCCGTTGCCCCTGATCCACTTGAGGACGGCCAGTGCATCGGCCTCCACTGGATCGGCGCCCAGCAGGCCGAACGCCGCCTGGGTGTGCTCGATCAACAGCCGGGCCAGCCGCACCGCATTGGCCATGGCCTCCAGGCCCACCGTGCGAACGCTGAGCCCGCCCTCTGCGAGCTGTAGCAGCGCGGCCACCCGGGCCACCGCGCCGGGCAGCTTGCTGGTCCAATCGCGGATGGCATCGAATGAGCCGCCCTCCCCTTGCTGGTCTTCAATCTCCTGGGCGAAGTCAAGCCAAAGGTCTTCGGCCAGTTCATCGAGCTGGAGAACATCGGGCTTCTCGCTCTCGCTGGCTGGTGGCGGGTAGCCCTCCAGCAGGGTCATCACCGCTGCGCTGTATTCCGCCTTCAGCTCTTCGGTGATGCGGCTGCGCTTGCGCACGTCGCGTTGGCCCACGTTGGACACGGGCACCACGTAGAAGAAGCGGGCCAGCAGGCCACTGCTGCGGAACTGGCTGGACCCTGCCAAGTCGGCCACCAGATCGGGCTGAATCATCAGATTCATGGAGACGCAAGGCCGGTCCACGAACACGGTCCTAGACGCCCGGGCCACCTTCAAGGCGCTGCCGGTGTGGCCCTTGAGAAAGACCTCAAGGCTGGCGTTTCCGCCGTTGTACAGGCCCCCCAGGATGCGGAAGATCCCCGGCTCATCGCTCATCACCGCCATGCGCCCCCGGTTCTCCGACAGCAGCCGCTGCAGGGTCTCCGGGGTCACGTCTTCGGTGAACAACAAGGGGGCCTTGATCTCGTCGGGCATCTCCATCTCTTCGCGCTCGATCTCATCGCGCAGCTTCTTGAGCTGCTCGTCGTCGGCCTTGCCCGCTTGGAGCTTGAGCGACTCGATGCGCTTGAGCGTGGTGGACCTCACCGCCTCATTGCGGGCAATCTCTCGCCGCATGCGGTCGCGCAGGAGCTTTTCCCAATGCAGCAGCGGCTCTTGAAAGGCATTCATGACCGCCGTTTTGCGGGTGCCCGAAGGGCTCACCGAAACGCCCCACAGCGCGAGCACTTCGCGGTGTGTGCCGGTGTCCACTTCGAAGCGCTTTTGCAGCAGGGTGCCCAGCACGCCCAGCGCACAGATCACCGCCATGCCTGGGGGTGTCTGGGTGCCCTCTGAGACGGCTTGCGCGAAGCGCCCCCAAACTCCAGGAAGAATACCCGTGGGTATATCTGGGGTGCGCAGCACGCCCGGCACCATGGGTTGAGGCCATTCCTCTGCCGCCACGTTGAGGGGCTCGGGCAGAGACGCGAAGGCATCCCCGACCGGCTGGGCCGCCTCGACCTGGGCCCGCACCGCGTCCAGCCCGGCAAAGGCTTGCAGGTCGTTGAAGTCGGTCCCCGGCTCGATGGTCTGGATCGTTTCATCAGCCATGGATACCCCTTGCAAAGTTGGGCGCGGCCACCAAGCCGCCCACCGCCCGGGCCGCGGCCATGGCTTGCGTGAGGCCTGGGTTGCCTGGCGTTTTAGCGTCGTCGTCCGCGCAGACCACGATGGTCAGATCGGGGAATTTGCGGTGCAGCGCAGCGGCCACTGGCAGCAGGTTGCCGGCATTGAAGGCCACGGCCACCGCCTGGCGTGTGGCCTTCCAGAGCGTGGCCCCGGTGGCGTACCCCTCACACACCAGCAGCCGCCCCGCTGGTCGCCCGATGGCGAAATAGCAGCCCGCAATCCGGCCACCCGAGAGGAAGCGCTTTGCAAGGCCATCAGGGGGGATGAACTGGAGCGAATGCAGCAGGCCGTCCGAGTCCCGCAAAGGGATCACAAGCTTGTCTCTGAGCAAGCGAATGCCGATGGCGGAGACGCCCTTTCGGCGCAGATAGGGGTGTTCGTCAGTCGCCGGCCTGGCCCTTCGCCAAAGGGCTTCAGCCCGTGCCCGGACCTCGGCCTGCACCGCCAGGCGCTCGGCCTCCCTGGCCTGGCGCATGGCAACCTGGCGCCGCCGCATTTCTGCATGGTCAGCAGCAGAGAGCTGCCGCTCGTCGTCGCCGCGCCAGGTGTGGGTCACCCCCAGTTTCCAGCTACCGAAGGCCCCCGCAGGAACCGGCTCGGAGTGCAGCACATACCAGCCGTTCAGACTGCCGGAGCGGTCCCCCTGAATCCGATACCGATGCAAGAGGCCATCGGGCACCAGGTCCAAGTCCTTGAAGGGCGCCTGGCCCGCCTGGGCCATGGCCTGCAGCATGGAAGCCCTGGCAACTGGCTTGCGCTGATCTGCGCTGCGGCTGATAATCCGCTCGTTAGTAGTTTGGTTAGCCGCCCCGGGTGTTTCCACCACCCCGGCGGCTTTCTTTTTGTCTGCGTCCATCTTGATCCTTTATCTGCCCTCATCGAGGTCAGGCACATAGCCGTCTGAAAGCTGGTCAGGCCTCCCGGGCTCAGAGACGGCCAGGACGTCGCCGGTTTGTGGGTCACACACCTGCACCACCCCTGGCCAAATCACGCGAACCAGGACCGGGGAGCCGCCTGGCCGCTTCATGACGCGCTGAAACAAGGGCTTGGCCGTCGCGTGCAGCGCAGCGAATGCCGAAGCCCGCTTGAGCGTCTTGGCCGCTTGTCGTTGGGAGGCCGCCAGGGCCTCTTCATGGACGCTTTTCATTTGGCCCCCGCCTGTTCGCATTGCTCTTGCAGCCACTTGTCAATATCCGAGCTTCTCCAGCGTGTGCAGCGGGAAGAAAACCGAATAGCCGAAGGAAACCGGCCGTCTCGCTGGGCGGCATAAATCCAACTCTTCTTGCGGCCCGTGCGCGATTCCACTTGCGCGAGGTCCAACATCTTCACGTTCGAATAATTCACTTCAGACACATTCACTCCTTCAAAGATTGGCGTGGGGCCAAAGGTCAGCGTTTGGAGATGACGCCCTAGCCTTGCGCACACCTAAATCATGAAGAGACAGTTGTCGCATTTCTAGGGAAAACTGCGACGGAATTTTTCCAATTGGAAGGTAACGGAAGCACCCGGAAGCCCATCAGAAATGTGCTATACGCCCAGATCATTAGTCTGAGTAAAAAAACGCAAACCCAATGAAATCAACCGAAATCTCGCAAATGGGTGCAACAACTACTGCACCCATTTCAATCAAATAATCTCATCGCGTACCACAGATGATTACCTATGGTGTCCGAGAGGTTATTCGACCCGAGTTCTCGTTAGGCAGGCTGTAAACAGCCGCTTTCTGACTTGGCTTCTCGTCTTTTTCCGGGGTGATGCTTGATTTGTGACTGCAGGAATACAGAGCGGGCCTGGTGCCTTGCTCGTTTGACACCATCATCGAAATGAAAACGCCCGGCTTGCTCTGCCTCGCTGTTGATGTCGTTCATTGCCTCATAGGCCAGGTCTTCAATCACGGAAAAGACCTGCGCGAAGACTTCAAGACCCCTATGCGCCTCAGGCGCCTGCATCGCGAGTTGAGAGACTGCGGCCAAAGCGTAAATCCGGTCAAAGCCGAGCTGCGAGCGGCAATCCATTGAGCGGATGTGCTCACCCATCTCCAGAATACTTTTTCCAGCCATACCTCAGGCCCTCCCCACGTGACGCGCCTGGTGGTGCCACAGTTCCGGACGGGTATTGCTAACGAATCGACGGATGATCTCCCGGCCAACACGCTCAGCAAAATCGCAGGCCCCTGCATCACCGTGGGGTGCCGGATTGGCCTGTGCGATGTGCCAGAGTTGGGCTAGGTACTGATCATCCCAGTGCTCCAAGTCACTGCTATCGATCTCGAAATGAATGATGGTCTTCGCCATGGCTCAGGCCCTCCCATCGTTGGCAGCAGCACCCAGGCTGAGCGAGCGCATGGCGTTGATAGCGGCCAGGGCCTGCACAGCCTTGCGGCTGGCCCCTGGCGCATTGGTTTCAACCTGGTTGAGATACCACAGGGCCATGCGCAGCGAATTCACTGCACGGGCATGAAGCTGGTTGAGATCGAGAGTGCCCGAAGGTGGGCAGGAAGACGGCGCAGCGCAGCGGCTGGCCTCGGTGGAAACCGTGGTCATGGGTCAAGCTCCTAATCGAGACTGAAACCCACCAATCCGCGTTTTGAAGCACGAACAGGTGGACGGGATGTTCAAAACACGCGATTAGACGTGCGCCAGGCGTTACCGCTTTGGCCATCCCGTCCGAAAACCACATAGCAGGCCCGACACAGGGCCCGCCAAAGCATAGACGTGACAAAACCTCGCTATCGGGGAGGTTTAACCGCTAATCGCAAGGGTGTTTTGAAGCACCACCCACCTAGTGGGCAAGGGAAATGTGCCACAAGCGCACCACGAAAGTCAAGCACTTTTCACCCCCACCGGGGCAACCATCGGAAAAAGGGTTTTCCGTTAAGACTGCCGGCGCAATGCATCGAGATGGTTTGCCCAAGCCTGCATCATGGCCCGACGATCCTTCAAATACAAAGCATGGTTATATGCAGCAGACACGGCGTTACGCTCTTGGTGCGCCAGTTGCAATTCGATATGTTCATGAGGAAACCCCTGTTCATGAAGGATCGTGCTAGCCACACCACGGAATCCATGGCCTGTCATCTGGCCCTTGTAGCCCATCCGCTCAAGCGCCTTCAATATGGTGTTATTACTCATCGGCTTTGAATGATCCCGTTCGCCAGGAAAAAGCAATTCACGCTCACCAGATAATGTTTTCAAAGACCTGAGAACCTCAATGGCTTGCGCAGAAAGCGGAACAATATGGACCGTTCCCATCTTCATTCCGTAGACCTTCTCCCCAGACTCATCATTGACACGGCCAGGAATTCGCCACTCTTCAGCGCCCAGATCGAAGTCAACCCATCGGGCCTTGATCAGCTCACTGGTTCGAACAAAGGTCAGGCACATCAATTTCAGCGCCATCCGGGTATATGGACCGCCCTGATAGGCCTCAATCCGGCGCAGCAGCTCGCCCAGCTCCTTTTCAGGCACCCGGGCATAGTTCTGCTTACGCTTGGCCTTCAAAACGTCTGAGGGCTTGATGTCGGCGGCAGGGTTTCGCTCCACCAGGTCATGAGCAACGGCGTACCGCAGAATCTGACCAGAGGTCTGCAGCAGCCGGTGGGCAAGATCAATGGCCCCACGGTCCTGCACCTTCTTCACCAACTGGGTCAGGTCACGGGCTGAAATCTCTTCGGCGGGTCGCTTTCCGATTTCAGGGAATAGATCAGTCTCCAGCCGGCGCCAAACATAGTCGGCATGGCGGGCGCTTTTTCCATCGCTCCAATGGTCAAACCATTTCTTTGCGACAGCTTGAAAAGTGTTCTCAAGGCCAATCGCTCGCTTGGCCTTTGCAGCCTTCTTGACCTCCATGGGGTCATCACCCCCAGCAAGCAGCTTCCTAGCCCCGTCACGGGCCTCACGAGCCTCTGCAAGCGATACCTCTGGATAGGACCCAACGGCCAGGCGCTTCTCCACCCCATCAACCCGGTACTTCATGTACCAGTGCTTGCCGCCAGCCTTGGAAACCTCCAAATACAGGCCCTTCTCATCGGTGAACCGCACCCGGGGGCGCTCAGGTGGACAGGTGGCTTTTCGACATTGCAGCTCGGTGATGGGCATGGATGAGGGGGCAAAATTTTGGGGATCAGGGGGTTGATCCCCAATTGCCCCCAATTCTGCCCCTCAAAAGTCGTGGATTCAAACGTCCTCATCCGGACGCAAATGGACGAAAAAAAACCCCGTCTCCTCTGGGAAGACGGGGTTTTTAGGACTCATCCGGACGTATCCGGAAGTATCACTGGAGGAGAGAGAGGGATTCGAACCCTCGATACAGCATAACTGTATATCGGATTTCGAGTCCGACGCATTCGACCACTCTGCCATCTCTCCGTGGTCCCGAAACACAGGAGGCCGGTTTGAAGGGCTTCTTGTGTCGCCCTGCGCGAGACCGCAGAGCTGAATTTTTTGACATTCGGCGTACCGCCGTTTGTCGAGCCTCGAATTCTAGCAGGGTTTTTTAGGCCCTTTTGAAAAATCTCAGCAACAACGCCCCATGCGCCCTTTGCCGCCACCGTAGCGGGCCTCCTGGCGTTCGCGGAAGAAGGCCTCGTAGCTCATCACCGGCTCACCGGGGTGGGTGCGCTGGCGGTGAGCCACGTAGGTGTCGTAGCTGGGCTGGCCCACCATCAGCCGAAACGACTGGGCGATGTAGCGCCCGGCCTCGAGCAGCGGGCCGCCGAGGGCCGAGCCCGCGGCGGGACTGGTGCCCGTGGCAGAGGTGGGGGCGGGCTCAGGGTTCATGCCCGGGCCTCGGCCGGCAGGGGCTGGTAGGGCACTTCGCGGGTCTGGTCCTTGGCCTGGCCGCGGGCACGCAGGCAGGCGCGCACGCTGTAGACCAGGGTGCTCAGCACCACGGCCATGGCCCGCGTGGTGTTCAACGACCGCCTGGACGCCGGCCTGTGC
>Ga0187843_10002279_pt1 | contig 11708 bp, 5 predicted proteins | sample SpaLakP09_SKY_43_FD_134516 | JGI IMG/M metagenome (GOLD analysis project Ga0187843, IMG submission 134516) | Oligotrophic lake water microbial communities from Sparkling Lake, Wisconsin, USA - SP09_SKY_43 | ecosystem: Environmental > Aquatic > Freshwater > Lake | place: USA: Sparkling Lake... | reverse complement strand
GTTGGTCTGCAGGCCACGGCTTCCGGTGACACCGCTCCGGGCGGCGCGGGCCCGTTGACGGGTGATGTCGCGGTGCGTGACAACGACGCAGAAGCCACGGTCTATGAATCCGGGCTGACCGTCACGATGCCCAGCAGCAACCCGACCACCCGTGCGACCGGCCCTTCGCCGCTGGTGGACGGTGATGGCAACCCGGTGTCCGGGACCGTGACCGCACCCACCCAGGCGGTGACGACGGCCTCTGGCCAGACCGTGGTGTGGAAGTCCGATGGCAATGGCGGCCTGATCGGTTACGCGGGTGATGCGCCGGGCGCTCGCACCGTCGCTGTGCTCGCGCTTTCGTCGGATGGCAAGTACACCTTTGAGCTCAGGCAGCCTTTGCAGCACGCCAACGGCCAGACCGACCTGACGCTGGACTTTGGCCTGAGCCCCAACGCAGCAGGCAGCGTCCCCGATGCCACCCTGCACATCCATGTGATCGACGCCCAGCCCGCACTGCCGGCCGTGTCCATCGACTCGGTGACGGTCAACGAAGGCGCTGGTGTGGCGACCTTCACCATCACCCTGGACAAACCCGCCACCCAGCCGGTCACGGTCACGTACACCAGCGTCAGCGGCACGGCCGTGGTCGGCAACGGTGCGGACGCCGACGCGGGCTTGGTGGCCAGCACGGTCACGATCCCTCTCGGCCAGACCTCGGCCCAGGTCACCGTGCCCATCGCCAACGACGGCACCTACGAAGGCCGCGAAACCTTCCAGGTGGTGCTCAGCCAACCGGTCAATGCGACCATCGCACAGGGCACCGGCACGGGCACCATCCTGGACGACGGCACAGGCGCGTTGGGGCCCAACCAGACCGTGGCAGACGACGACCGCCCGGCTTTGCAGGTTGCTGCCGGCCCAGCGGTGGTCGAAGGTCAGCCCGCGATGTTCACCCTTTCGCTGACGCATCCCTCGAACTTCGCCGTGGGCGTGGCGCTCAAGCTGCTGACAGGCGAGGTGGACCCCGTCACGGGCCAAGGGAAGTACATCACGCCCGGTGTCGACAGCACCCAGCTGGAAGTGCTCAACCCGGCGACGGGCCAGTGGACGCTGCTGACCGGCGCGCTGGTGTTCCAGCCCGGCACGACCTCTTTGCAAGTGCGCGTGCCCACGCTGAACGACAGTGCGTTCGAAGGTCCGGAAATCGTCGGCCTGCAGGCCACGGTGGCCAGCGGCGTCACGGCGACCACATCGCCGGTGACGGCTGGCGTCACGCTGCGCGACAACGATGCCGAGGGCACGGTCTTTGAGTCCAGCTTGTCGGGCATCACCACCCCGACGCCGTCCATCTTCAAGGGCAGCCTGGGCGTGGTGGACAGCGGCGGGCAAGCGGTGCCTGTCACCCTGAAGGCACCCACCGAAGCACTGTTCACCAGCGTCAGCGGCCAAAAGCTGGTTTGGACGACCGAGCCCAATGGCGACCTCGTCGCCCGCGCCGGCGGTGCAGCCGACGCGCCTTTGGTGGCGCGCATCGCCACCGACGGCCAGGGAGGCTTCGGCTTCTCGCTCCAGCAAGCGATCCAGCATGCGGATGGCAGTGACGTGCGGGACATCCAGTTCGCCATGCAACCGGTGGGCGCGACCACGGATGCCGGCAATGGCACCCTGACCATCCATGTGGTGGACGACCAGCCACGCTTGCCCGCCAACATCGACATCGCAACCACGACCCTGGACACCAACCTCCTGCTGGTGCTGGACACCTCCAGCGCCATGGGCGCGCCCAGCGGCGTGGGCGACCTCACCCGCCTGCAGGCTGCGGTGAAGTCCTTGACCCAGCTCATCGAGCGCTTCGACCAGTTCGGCGACGTGGCCGTGCGGCTGGTCACTTTTTCTGGCACTGCCCAGGCCCAGACCGACCACTGGCTCAGCGCCAGCGAGGCCAAGACGCTGCTGGCCACGCTCAGCGCCGGCGGCAGCACCGAGCTCGACTTCCAGCAGGCCCTGGTGACAGCGCGTGACGCCCTCGACAGCGCCGGCAAGCTGGCCGACGCGCAAAACGTCTCCTACGTTCTGGCCGGCGGCAACCCGACCGACATCGGCGGCTTCAACGCTCAGAACGCAGCCGCCTGGATGACCTTCGCCGATGAGCGGCAGATCAAGAGCCTGGCCGTGGGCATGGGCGCCGAAGTGGGGCCGACGGGTCAGTTGGCGCTGGACGCCATCGCCTACGATGGCCAGGCTTCCTCTGAGCTGAGCGCCACCCTCATCACCGCCTTCGATGGCCTGATCGGCGCGCTCAACAGCACGACCCGGGACACCATCTCGGGCCGCCTGGTCATCGCCGCCACCAACAGTGGCGGTCTGGTGGGAGCCGATGGCTTTGACCATGTCGGCAGCGTCACCATCGACGGTGTGTCGCACGATTTCGTCGCCGGTCAAGCCGCCGTGCAGTCGTTCACGACCAACGCAGGCGGCGTTTTCACCGTCAACATGCTGACGTCCGAGTACAGCTACACAGCCCCTTCGGGCAGCTTCGGCCTGGTCAAGGAGCAAATCGGCTTCACCCTGGTGGACCACGATGGCGACGCCGGCAGGTCGGTGCTCAACATCAACCTGGATCACACCGATGTCCGCGTGGGCACGGCGTCGGCCGATGCGCTTTCCAGTGACGGCAGCACCCAATTCATGATGGGCCGCGGGGGCAATGATGTCCTGACGGGCGGGTCTGGCAACGACGTGTTGCTGGGCAATGCCGGCAACGACGAGTTGCACGGCGGTCTGGGGCGGGATGTCCTGGTGGGCGGCGCCGGCAACGATCGCCTCGAGGGCGGTCAGGGCAGCGATGTGTTCGCATGGCGTTTCAGCGATGCAGGCACGGCTTCGGCGCCCGTCGAGGACCATGTGCTCGATTTCGGCGCAGCCCTGCCCAACCGCGGTGGTGACGTGCTCGACCTGCGCGACCTGCTGCAAGGCGAGCACGGCGGCACAGGGCTCTACAACATCGGCCAGTACATCCACATCAACGCCGATGCGGGCAGCACCGTCATCCGTGTCAGCAGTGGGGGCGACTTCAGCACCACGGATGCGACCGCAGGCACCGAAACCCAGCGCATCGTGCTGGACAACGTGGACCTGGTGGCCCGCCTGGGCGCGGGCCTGAGCGAGCAGCAGCTGATCGCCAAGCTCGTCGAGCAAGGCAAGCTGCTGGTGGACGCCTGATCAGCGCCGCAGCTTCGGCTGCGGCACCGTCTTGAGGTCGCCGGGCAGGCTGGCCACGTAGGTGGCCAACTGCTTGAGTTCGCTGTGGGTGAACAGCTTGGCCTGGGTGCCCATGATGGCGTTGGCCCGGCCGATGTGCGGGTTGCGCTCGGTCTGGTAGGACTTCAGCGCCACGTACAGGTAGTCGGCATGCTGGCCAGCGATCTTGGGGTAACTGGCGTCGATGGGCTTGTTCAGGTCGGCGCCATGGCAGGCCATGCAGTTGCCCTTGGTGAGCAGGGCCTGGATGTCGGCGGTCGGTGCTGCGGGGGCGGCCGTGCTGGCGGGCGAGGGGATGTCCTTGCCGCTGACCTCATAGAAGGCCGCCACGTCGGCGATGTCCTGGTCGCTCATGGACGCGGCAATGCCCTTCATCGTCGGGTGCTTGCGCTCGCCCTTGCGGTAGGCAGTGAGCGCCGCGGCGATGTACTTCGCGTTCTGTCCCGAGATCTTGGGCACCTTGTGCACCTCGGGGAAGCTGGCCTGGTAGCCCGCGATGCCATGGCAGCCGATGCACATGGCGACTTTCTGGCGGGCTGCTGTCGCGTCGGCCGTGCTGTCTGCATTCTGGGCATGGGCGGCGGTGCTCAGGCCAGTGGCCAGGGCGATGACGGCCAGGGAGGTGAAGCGCATCGAGGGTGTTTTCATGGGTCGTCGGTCAGGGAGGAATGTCCGGCAGGGAAAAACACAGGGTTCGGACCATTATTGGGGCTCGCCCTATACTCGAACACAGTAACAACCCGGTTGAGTCTGCGCATGAAATTCCAAGGAACCGACGAATACGTCGCCACCGACGACCTGAAACTCGCTGTGAATGCCGCGCTGAAACTCCAGCGGCCGCTGCTCGTCAAGGGCGAGCCCGGCACCGGCAAGACCATGTTGGCCGAGCAAGTCTCGATGGCGTTGGGCATGCCGCTGTTGCAATGGCACATCAAATCGACGACCAAGGCCCAGCAGGGCCTCTACGAATATGACGCCGTCAGCCGCCTGCGCGACAGCCAGCTCGGCGAAGAGAAGGTCAAGGACATCCACAACTACATCGTCAAGGGTGTGCTGTGGCAGGCCTTCGATGCCGACCAGCCGGTGGCCTTGCTCATCGACGAAATCGACAAGGCGGACATCGAGTTCCCCAACGACCTCCTGCGTGAAATCGACCGCATGGAGTTCTATGTGTATGAGACGCGCCAACTGGTCAAGGCCCGCCACCGGCCGCTGGTCATCATCACTTCGAACAACGAGAAGGACCTCCCGGACGCCTTCCTGCGCCGTTGCTTCTTCCACTACATCCGCTTCCCTGACGCCACGACGATGAAGCAGATCGTCGATGTGCACTTCCCGCACATCAAGCAGGATTTGCTGTCGGCGGCCATGCGCCACTTCTACGAGGTGCGCAACCTGCCGGGCCTGAAGAAGAAGCCGAGCACCTCGGAGCTGATCGACTGGCTCAAGCTGCTGGTGGCCGAGGACATCCCGGCCGAGGCGCTGCAGAGCAAAGACGAGAAGGTCAGCGTGCCGCCGCTGGTGGGCGCGTTGCTCAAGAACGAGCAGGACCTCAGCCTGTTCGAGAGGCTGGTGCACATGGCCCGCCACAACCGCTGATCACCGCTGCCGCGCGGTGGCCCTGGCGGCCCCGGCGGCATCAGGCAGCTCGTGCGACAGCCACCTCCACCCGGTTGCGTCCCTGGGCCTTGGCGCGGTAGAGCGCTTCGTCAGCGCGGCGCAGCAGCACGTCCATCGCTTCATCCGGATGCGTGGCGCAAGCCACTCCGGTGCTGATGGTCACGCCCAAGGTGTCGCCGTGCCAAGTGATGACGCGTGCCTGCACGGCAGCGCGCAACCGCTCTGCGGCCTGCATGGCGCCGTCGTGCTCGGTGTGGGGCAGCAGCACGCAAAACTCTTCGCCGCCATAGCGTGCCACGCGGTCGACTTCGCGGGCCTGCTCGGCCAGTGCAGTTGACACCTGGCGCAAAACCTCGTCGCCAGCGGCGTGACCCAGCAGGTCGTTGATGCGCTTGAAGTGGTCGATGTCCACCAGCAGCACCGAAAAGGGCTCGTTGAAACGCTGGAGGCGGTGCGCCTCGCGGGCGAGGCATTGCTCGACCGCGCGGCGGTTGAGCAGACCTGTCAGGCTGTCGTGTTGCGACAGGTGCTGCAGCCGGTTGACCAAGCGCATGACCACGATGTAGCCCTGCACGAAAGCGATCACGATGGACAGCACCGAGGTCACGAACACCAGCGCGACCTGGCGCACTTCCAGCGGGGGCAGGGCGTGTTCCCTGGTCGGCCCCGTGAACACGGCCAGGCCGGTCAGCGCGAACACGAAGGCGGCGGCGCACAGCACGGTGCTGGACGCGATGGCCGTGCCGCGTCGGAATTCCCGAGCGATGGCGCTGTGGGTTTCCTTGACGCACTTCAGCAGCAGGGCGACCATGACCAGGCAGGAAACGAAGGTGCCCAGGGATGGCCAGCCCAGCGGGGCGCACAGCAGCAGGTTGAAGGCGGCGACGCCGACGATCAAGCGCACGAAGTCGGACGTGGTGTGCGGCAACCGCAAGAAGGACAGCAGACCGCGTCGCAGCGAGGCGGCACCCAGCACCGCCAGGGTACAAGCCACCATCACCTGAACGTGGCTGTGGTTGCCTCCTTCGGTCACCGTGATCAGCAATGCTGCGCCGTTGGCGATGCTGGCGCGCATCCATTCCGATGCCGCGCGCCGAGACAGGCCCATCCAGGTGCCGCCGATCAGCCACATGGCCGTGGTCAGGCTGTGCATCAACAGGATGTAGGCCGTCAGCAGCAGGTGGGGAGAGGTGTGCATGCGCGCGGGAACTCCAACTCAAGGTCGCCTGGGGTGTCGGATCGTGGCCCTGCCCGGACAGGACAGTCGTTCAGGGGTCAAAATAGCGCCAGATTCGCAGGACAACCTATGCTCATCGACTTCTTCTTTGCCTTGCGTGCGGCCCGACTCCCGGTGACCATCCCCGAGTACCTCAGCTTGCTGGAGGCGATCAAGGAGGACGTCATCGAGCCGTCGGTGGACGATTTCTACCACCTCGCGAGGATGTCGCTGGTCAAGAACGAAGCGCATTTCGACAAATTCGACCGCGCTTTTGCCACCTATTTCAGGGGGGCCTCGGCCGCGCTGGAGATGGGCAAGGACATTCCCTTGGATTGGCTGCGCAAGCACTTCGAGCGAGAGCTCACGGCCGAGGACAAGGCCAAGATCGAAGCCATGGGCTGGGACAAGCTCATGGACCGCATCAAGCAGCTGCTCGAAGAGCAGAAAGAGCGCCACGAGGGCGGCAACAAGTGGATCGGCACGGGCGGCACCTCGCCCTTCGGCGCCCACGGCTACAACCCCGAGGGCATCCGCATCGGTCAGGACAAATCGCGCAACCGCAGCGCGGTGAAAGTCTGGGACAAGCGCGAGTTCAAGGACTACGACGATTCGATCGAGCTCGACACCCGCAGCATCAAGGTGGCCTTGCGGCGCCTGCGCAAGTTCGCCCGCCAGGGCGCGGCCGAAGAGCTCGACCTGGACCACACCATCCATGCCACGGCGGCCAATGCCGGCATGTTGGACATCAAGATGGTGCCCGAGCGCCACAACACCGTGAAGGTGCTGCTGTTGATGGACGTGGGTGGTTCGATGGACGACCACGTGCACCGCGTGGAAGAGTTGTTCTCGGCGGCCAAGAGCGAGTTCAAGCACCTGGAGTTCTTCTACTTCCACAACTGCGTCTATGACTTCATGTGGAAGAACAACCACCGGCGCTTCACCGAGAAGGTCCCGACCTGGGACATCCTGCGCAAGTACAACAAGGACTACAAGCTGATCTTCGTGGGCGACGCGACCATGAGCCCCTACGAGATCCTGCAGGCGCACGGCAGCGTGGAATACAACAACGAGGAAGCGGGTGCGGAGTGGATCTCCCGCCTGACGCACGCCTTCCCCAACCACGCCTGGATCAACCCCGAGCCGCAGGGCGTGTGGGGCTACCGCCAGAGCGTGTCGATCATGCAGCAGCTGGTGGGTGGGCGCATGTTCCCCATGAGCTTGCAGGGCCTGGAAAGCGCCATGCGTCTGCTGAGCAAATGAGCTTGTCCTGGCGGCGTTGTCTGGCCTGGACTTTGGCGTGGCCACTGCTGGCTTGGTCGCAGCTTGCGCCCGTGGTGCCGGTGATGCCCGAGGCGTCAACGGCGGCGAGCGCTTCCGCATCCGCAGCCACGCCGCAGTCCATCACACCGCCTCGGCCAGCCCGTCAGGCGCTGAACTGGCGCCTGGTGGTCGATGCGCCATCGCCCCTGGACAGGTTGCTGGAGGCCAACCTTGATTTGGCGCGCTTTCAGCAGGATGCCAATGTCAGCCGAGGCGAGTTGCGGCGTCTGGTCGCGGCGGTGCCCGAGCAGGCGCGCAGTCTGCTTGATGCGGAGGGCTACTTCGCCGCGCAGGTGCGCACCCGCGTGCAGGAGGGTGAGGCAGGCACGGACAGCACGGCGACACCTGCGTCCGACGATGCGCCCTCATCTGTGCGCAACGAGGTCACCGTGACCGTGACGGTCGAGCCGGGCCCTCGCACCGAGGTGAGCCGGGTGCAGTTCGTGTTTGAAGGGGCACTGGACCAGCGACTCTCGGACGCCGACCCGGTGGCCCAGGCGCTGGCCGATCAGTTGGTCGCCAAGTGGGCCCTGCCCGAGGGTGAGGTGTTCCGCCAGTCCGACTGGTCAGCGGCCAAGTCCGACACCTTGGCCCGGCTGCGCGCCGACACCTACCCCCTGGCCTCCTGGAGCGGTACGTCGGCCACGGTCGATGCCACCGAGCACACGGCCAGCCTCTTCCTGGTGGCAGATTCGGGACCGGCGTTCGCTTTCGGCCCCATCCATGTCGAGGGGCTGCAGCGCCAACCCGCCTGGGCCATCGCCAACCTGGCACCCTTCAAGCAGGGTGGACCCTACCGCGAGCGCCAGGTGCTGGACTGGCAGGAGCGCATCCAGAAGTTGGGCCTGTTCGACAGCGTGTTCGTGTCGCCTGCACTGGACGCCAGCCACCCCGAGACCACGCCGCTGGTGGTGCAGGTCCGTGAGCTGCCACTGCAGTCGGCCACGGCAGGCATCGGCGTCAGCAGCGACAACGGCCCTCGCTTGTCGCTGGAACACCTGCACCGCAATGCCTTCGGGTTGGATTGGCAGGCCAAGACCAAAGCGCAAGTGGGCAAACGTCTGCAGGACGTTCAGCTCGACTTCACCTCGCACCCGTGGGAAGGACACAAGCGCGGCCTGGTGTCGGTGCAAACGACGGGCCTCACCGACAACGACAACGCCATCACCCGCAGCCAGCGCGCGCGCGTCGGCTTGTTGCGTGAAGGCGAGCGCCTGGAGCGCGCCGATTACCTCGAACTGCAGCATGCCAGCGTGCGATCGGCGGCCGACGTGCTGGTGTCCAATGCCACTGCCCTGAGCGCCACCACTCAATGGATCTTCCGTGACGTGGACAACCGCCTGCTGCCGACCCGGGGCACGGCCTCGATGGCCCAGTTGACCTTCGGACGCACCTACTCGGCGCTGGACCAGGATGGCTTCTTCGGCCGGGCGCACACGCGCCTGACGGGCTACTTGCCGCTGCCACTGGCCTGGCAACTGACCGCACGGGGTGAGGTGGGGCAGGTGCTGGCCAACGAGTCCGTCAGCGTGCCCGACACCCTGCTGTTCCGTGCGGGTGGCGATGACTCGGTCCGGGGCTATGCCTACCGGTCGCTGGGTGTGGAGATCGCCGGTGTGACCACGGGTGCGCGTTCGGTGGCCACCGCCAGCCTGGAGCTGGCCCATGCCTTGCCGGTGCGCGTGTCGGGCCTGCAAGGTGCCTTTTTTGCCGACGTGGGCGATGCGGCCGACCGTTTCAGCAAGATGTCGGCCAAGCGCGGGTACGGGGTCGGCGTGCGCTGGCGCAGCCCGGTGGGACCTTTCCGCCTGGACGTGGCCTATGGCGAAGCGGTGCAGCAATGGCGTTTGCACTTCAGCGTGGGGGTCAGTCTGTGAGCGAGGCGCCACGAGGTGAGGGGCGCGTGATGGCGGGCGCCGCCGGCCTGTCAGCGAGCGTGTTGGCCCGTGTTTTGCGCGCCTTGCTGATGGTGCCCTTGCTGACCGCGTCTGCCCTGGGGGCGCTTTGGGCCCTGGCCCATGGCGAGGTCTTCAGTGCTTGGTTGGTGAGGCAGCTGCCGGGTGTGACCGTCACGCAGGCCCGCGGCGCGCTGTTGGGTGACTTCAGCGCCGACCGCATCGACGTGGTTCTGCCCCGTGGCGGGCGGCTGTGGCTGGTGGGCGCGCGCTGGCAGGGCCTTCGCCTGGTGCTGGACCCCAGCGCGCGTTTTGGCATGGGCCTGCGCGCCGAGGCTGTGTCGGCCCAACGCCTGGAGCTGAATTGGGTGGCCGATCCCGCCAGCCCGCCTGCGGCCATGCCGGACAGCCTGCGCCTGCCACTCTCGGTGAGCATCCCGACGGTGCGCTTGGACGAAGCCCGCAGTGCCCTGTGGGGGGCGCCTCTGCAGCAGCTCCGGTTGTCACTGCAGCTGAGGGACGATGCGCACCAGGTGCAGCTGCAGTCCTTGCAATGGTCGGGCTGGCGCTTGGGGCCGCCGGGCGCCAGCTTGCGCATGGGGACGTCCGCGCCTCTGGCGGTTCAGACGTCACTGGTGGCCGTGGCACAGGCCGCGGTGCTGGATGCCCCTGCGGGCGCTCCGGTTGCAGGCTTGCCCGGCGAGGTGCGTTTGCAAGCGCAAGGCCCTTTGAGCGACCTGCGCTTGCAAGGCTCGGCTCGCTGGACCGAGGTGAGTGGCGAGCAGCCTCAACTGGACTTGGACGCCCGCCTGCAGCCTTTCGCCGCTTGGCCGCTCGCCCAGGCCCGCGTGGTGGCACGTGCGCTGGACCTGTCGGCCTTGCAGCCGGGGCAGGGCGCGCCGGACAAGGCAGGTGCGTCGCAGGCCTGGCCTCGCACCCGCCTGGATGGCACGCTGAGCCTGGCGCCTCAAGGAGCCCAGGGCTTGGTTTTGGACATTGACCTGCGCAACACTGGCGCCACCGCATGGGGCCAAGGTGGCTTGCCGCTGCTGGGGGTGAAGGGGCAGCTCCTGGTGCCCGAGGGCCAAAAGCTGGGCCAGGGGGCAGACGCTTTGCAGCATGCCCGTGCGGATCTGGCATGGTCTCTGCCCACCTTGCCGGGACGTGCGCCGGCCACGGTGACTTTGCGAGGCGAGTGGGGTGCGCGCGAGGCGGTGCGTTTGACGCTCGACGGGGTGCAGCCCCAGGCCTTGCACACCGCGGCCCCACCGCTGCTCTTGCAAGGCGAGCTGCGCTTGCAGCCCCATTGGACGACAGACGCCGCCACTGCGTCCATGCCGCGCGATCGGGCCACACCGGTTTTGCAGCGCGTTCAGATCGACGCCCAGCTCGGTGGCGTCTTTGGCCGCGAGCATGCCCAGCGCGAGCGGGCAGCCGCCTGGCCTGCAATCCGCCAGCCCATCGCGGTGGACTTCGATGCCGAGTGGCGCCCGACACTGTGGTCCGTGCGGACCTTGCGCTTGCAAACGGGGCCGGTGTCTGCCGCGAAGTCGGGCAGCGAGGCCAGCTTGCGCGATGTGCGCCTGCGCTGGCTGGGCGGACAGTCCTGGCAGGCTCAGGGCGAGTTGGCCGTCGAGCGCTTCGATCCCCAAGTCTGGCTGCCCTGGCCCTCTGGCATGGACCGGCGCAACAGCCTGTCTGCGCAAGGCCGCTTCGACATCGACCAGCGCGGGCACGGCTTGGCCGACCTGTCGCTCTTGCCCAGCACGTTGGCCGGCCTGCCCGTGCGGGGCGAGGCGCACTGGCGCGCCAGCGAGGCCGCTGCCATGCAGCTCCAGGCGGACCTGGACGTGGCGGGCAACCAGGTGCGGGCGCAAGGGCAAGGCACGGCCCAACAGCCCTGGAACGGCGCCTGGCAGGTGCAGGTGGCGGCAGGGCAGTTGCAGGCCTTGAGCCCCCTGGGGCCGCTGCTCGGTCTGCGGCAGCTCCAAGGTGCCTTGCAAGCCGATGCACGTTGGCAAGGTGGGTGGCCGCCACGCGACGGCCACGGCACCTTGAGTGCCCGCGAGTTGCGCCTGACCCGCAACGACGGCACAGCCGTGTCGTTGGCGTCGGCGGTGGGCGATTGGCATTGGGGCGGGACTTCGGGCGCGCTGGCGTCCACGCCTTTGCACCTGCAGGCCACGCTGCAAGGTCTGCGCGCCAGCGGTCTGCAGATCGATCAGGCCCAGGCGACGCTGAACGGCAGCCTGTCGGCCCACCAGTTCCGTTTGACAGGCGATGGTCGGTTGCTGCCCTCGCCGGGTGCCGCCTCTGGCGCCAGCAGCGGCATGCCGGGTCGCCTGGTGATGGCATTGGATGGCGGTTGGCAGGGCAGCCAGTCCGATGGCCAGTCCGCGTTGGTGGGCGAC
>Ga0187843_10002278_pt1 | contig 11711 bp, 11 predicted proteins | sample SpaLakP09_SKY_43_FD_134516 | JGI IMG/M metagenome (GOLD analysis project Ga0187843, IMG submission 134516) | Oligotrophic lake water microbial communities from Sparkling Lake, Wisconsin, USA - SP09_SKY_43 | ecosystem: Environmental > Aquatic > Freshwater > Lake | place: USA: Sparkling Lake... | reverse complement strand
GTCGAGCGCTTACAGAGAAATCCAATACTTCGTCGCCGACGGTTACGCGCACACCACCGATCAACGCCTGATCGACGGTAACGGTTGCGTTCAGCTTGCGGCCGAATTTCTTTTCGAGAGCACTTACCAAATCGCTGATTTGTCCGCCATCCATAGTGAAGGCACTGACTATCTCTGCGTCGGCTGTGCTTTCATAAGCATTTTTCAGCTCGCAAAATTGATGCTCAATTTCTGCCAAGACTGACAAACGGCCGTTGTCGACTAATTCACCGACGAAGTTTTTAATCTGCTCGTCAATGGTGACTTTCAGCGCAGACAAAAACGTTGCTGCGACATCGGCGTGTGCAATGCGTGGGTCATGCGCCATGGCCTGAAACTCCGGAACGGCAGCAACTTGCGCCATCTCAGAAAGTGTTTCAGCCCAAGCATTCAGCTTGGCCGGCACCGCGACACGAAATACAGCCTCAGCGTAAGGGCGAGCGATCGTTGCGAATTCAGCCATGATTACAGCTCTGCTTTCAGTTGAGTCAACAGATCAGCATGAGCGGCAGCATTCACTTCGCGCTTAAGAATCTGTTCAGCACCTTTAACTGCTAGGCCTGCGACATCATTACGCAATAGATCGCGCAAACGAATCGCTTCTGAAGCTGCCTCATGACGCGCTGCCTCAACGATTCCAGCCGCTTCTACTAACGCATGCTTTTTAGCTTCTTCGATGATTTCAGCTGCACGGCGTTCAGCGTCAACCACACGCTTTTGTGTTTCTTCGTGTGCTTGGGCGAGTTCGACCTGCACGCGCTTTTCGGCCACTGCCAGCTCGTGCTTGCCACGATCGGCAGCTGCAAGGCCTTCCGATATACGTTTCGCACGATCGTCGAGTGTCTTCATCAGTGGCGGCCACACGAACTTCATCGTGAACAACGCAAGGATAAAGAAGACGACGAACTGCGCAAACAGAGTTGCGTTCAAGTTCACGGTTATTTCCTTCTCAAATAAACAGGCTCCGGGGCAAAACCCCGGCAGGTTGAGAATTCAGGAATTAACCTGCGAACGGATTAGCGAACGCGAACATCATCGCGATACCAACACCGATCAGGAACGCAGCATCAATCAGACCAGCCAACAAAAACATTTTGGTTTGCAGTGCGTTCATCAATTCTGGCTGACGCGCTGAGGCTTCGATGAATTTACCACCCATGATGCCAATACCGATACATGCACCGATAGCGCCGAGGCCGATGATCAAACCACAAGCGAGTGCTACGAAAGCGACGTTAGTCATGAAAACTCCTTAGATAATCAAAAGTCAAAAACAAAACCCGAATACAGCAAAAACGATTAATGGCCCTCGTGTGCCTGACCGATGTACACCAGCGTCAGCATCATGAAAATAAAGGCCTGCAACAAAACGATAAGAATGTGGAAAATGGCCCAGATGGAGCCTGCGATTACTTGCATGCCAAAGCCCCACCAAGTTGCGGTCGAGCCCAGTAGAGCGATCAATAAGAAGACCAACTCACCGGCATACATGTTCCCGAACAGTCGCATACCGAGTGAAACGGTTTTCGCGACGAATTCGATGATGTTCAGGCCGAGGTTAGGAAGCCACAGGGCTGGGTGAGCACCAAACGGTGCGCAGAAAAGTTCATGAATGAATCCGCCCAGACCTTTGATCTTGACGTTGTAATAAAGCATTAGCGCCAACACACCAATCGACATGCCTAAGGTGCCATTTAAATCGGCGGTAGGAACGATGCGGAAATGTGGCTCCATGTCGAACAAACGGAAAATTCCAGAGAACAGATCGACCGGCAAGAAGTCCAGTGAGTTCATCAGGAACACCCAAACGAACACGGTAAGTGCAAGCGGAGCGATAAATGTACGATCGCCATGAATGATGTTCTTGGCTTGGTCGTTCACCATTTCAACAACCATTTCTATGAACGCCTGAAAGCGCCCCGGTACGCCAGAGGTGGCGCGACGCGCTGCGACGACCATGAACGTCAAACCAACGACACCCATTAACACCGACCAGAAAACTGTGTCGAGATTGATGATGCTGAAGTCAATTATTTTTTCCTGGTGTTTCGTGGAGAGATGACCCAGGTGGTGAACGATGTACTCGGAAGCGGTAGGCGCATGCGCCGCTCCTTCTACTGCCGTTTCTGCTGCCATGTCAGTGCCTAAACAATAAGATGATGTAACTTTTTAGAGCGACGATGAAGGCAGCGATAAGCGCCAGCCAATTCAGGTCACGGTATCCAACGACGACCGCTGCAAGCAGCGCGATCGTAAATGCAATCTTAGTGAACTCGCCGAAGAAAAAAGTCATCGGACTTATAGTTCCAGGTTTCTTGGTTCCTATGTACAAGCGCAAAGCAAAAACGCCGTTAGGCACCACACAGCACAAGCCCCCGAACAATGCAGAGATAAATCCGTGGATTCCCGCCACCAAGCCCGCGACTACGGCAGCAAAAAAAGTCGTCGCCAGCTGGATTAAAACCAAGCTCAGCATGATGACTTTTTGGTCTGGCCGGAGAACTCTGATGTGCCTTCGTAAATCACGTTTGCGAAAGACAGGGAGCGGAACTTGCTCTGCAAAACCCAGCGATTATAAGGGAAGTTGATGCAGAGCGTCAAATTCTTGCCCGTCCGAAATATGGCCCAGAGGCTTGTTTTTTTAGCATTTTTGGCATTCACTTTCCGCGCAGCCGGGCGATGATGCCATCTAGCTGATCTAGACCGGAAAATGCAATCACCATCTCGCCCTTGTTACGCGCGCCAACCTTGATGCTGACGGTAGTTGCCAGTGCATCGGACAGTTCTTCTTCTAAGCGCTCGAGATCGCGTGATTTTTCTTTGGTTTTGCCACCCTTGGATGCGTCTTGGCCCGTGGTGCTGCGAACCACCAACTTTTCGGCTTCGCGCACGGATAAACGGCGACCGACGATTTGATTAGCCAAGGTAATCTGGGTCGCGGAATCCACCGCTAGCAAGGCGCGGGCATGGCCCATGTCTATATCACCCGCCATCAGCATGCCTTGAACGGGCTTGGCGAGATTTAACAGTCTTAGCAAGTTTGAAACCGCACTTCGTGAGCGCCCCACCGAACCAGCGGCTTGTTCGTGGGTGAAATTAAACTCGTTGATCAAACGCTGTATGCCCTGAGCCTCTTCGAGAGGGTTCAGGTCTTCTCGCTGCATGTTTTCAATCAACGCCATCGCTGCCGCAGCTTTGTCGTCGACTTCTTTGATCAAGACGGGAACATCGGTCAGCCCTACTAATTGCGCCGCACGAAACCTCCGCTCGCCGGCGATGATTTCATGCGTTACACCCGACTTACCATCGCTGATTGGGCGCACTAAGATCGCTTGTAACAAGCCTTGTTCGCGTATCGAATCGGCCAATTCATTGAGTGGGCCTTCATCCATGCGTGTTCGCGGTTGATACTTACCGGCTTGAAGTGCTTTGACGGGCAGCGTTGCGGTGGCGTTGGTTACTCGCGTTGCCTCGGTACCGAAGTCGGTCGTGGTATCTCCCAACAGCGCTTCGAGGCCGCGTCCTAGGCCTTTGGGTTTTTTGGTGATCATGCGCTTAAAATCTTTCTTGAATAAATTCGATGTTGTGCTCGCTACGTTTTTTCGTAGCGAAGTTTTTACTGCTTTTCTAATCGCGCTACCAACTCTTTGCCGAACGCGACGTACGCTTGTGCGCCCTTTGCGCCGGCATCAAAAATCACGCCGGGTACGCCATATGATGGCGCTTCTGCCAGTCGTACATTTCTGGGGATGATGGTTTTAAATACTTTGTCGCCAAAATGTTTTTCGAGTTGGCTTGACACCTGCTGCGACAACATCATGCGCGGATCAAACATAACGCGTAAAAGTCCAATAACTTGCAGGTCAGGATTCATTTTTGCGTGAACAATTTTGATGGTGTTCACCAGATCAGACAAACCCTCGAGTGCGTAGTATTCGCACTGCATAGGAATGATCACTCCGTGCGCTGCACACAAACCATTTAAGGTGAGCATGGAGAGCGCCGGCGGGCAATCAATCAAGATGAAGTCGTACTCGTCTTTCACGCTGCTTAATGCGATTTTGAGACGCTGCTCGCGCTGATCAAGTTGGACCATTTCTACTTCGGCGCCCGCCAATTCACGATTCGATGGCAATACATCAAAATGACCGGTCTCAGAGTGGGTACGAGCATTTTTTACATCGCCCATGCCTAGCAGTACTTCGTAGACCGAACTTTTTAATTCGCCCTTGTTAATACCCGCGCCCATGGTTGCATTCCCTTGCGGATCAAGGTCAACTAACAAAACACGTTTTTTTAGATTGGCTAAGCCGGCCGCGAGATTAACCGCCGTCGTGGTTTTACCAACGCCGCCTTTCTGGTTTGCTATGCAGAAGATCTTTGCCATGTGCTTGTCTCGTCAGATGAACTAGTTATGTATTGAAGGTGATTGGGCTTCAGTTTGCGCGCGCTAAATGTACTCAATAAACACGTACTAAGTAATCGTGGTTCTTGCTATGTGCACCAAATGCCGCTCGGCTACCAATCCGGGCACCTGTATGCGTTCCAGTTTTGTGATTTTCCATCCTGCTGGCAAACCACTTAATTCATTCGCTTGCGCTTGCCCTTTAAGCGCGATCATTTTGCCGCCGTCACTTAACAAATGGCCTGACCATTCGACAAAATCTTTTAGCTCGGCGAATGCGCGCGAGGTAATCACATCGAATTTTTTTTCATCATTAAACTGCTCTACCCGGCCTGTGTGCACCACCATATTTGTCAAACCCAACTCGGCTTTCGCTTGCGTTAAAAACGCCGTTTTTTTATTCACGGTATCGATCATGTGCACCTGCATCTGCGGTTGTGCATGCTGCGCCCATATCGCCAACACCACGCCGGGTAAACCACCGCCCGAGCCCACATCTAATACGCGCGAAGCATTATCGAAAGCCGGTAATGCGGTCAAACAATCCAACAAATGCTGCGTCAACATCTGCGCCGGATCACGCACAGCGGTGAGGTTGTACACCGCATTCCACTTCGTTAGCAGGCTCAGGTAGTCGAGTAAATTCGTGATCTGCCGCTCAGGTAAATCTATCGCTAACTCTTGCGCACCCTGAACTAACTGCTCACGCAGCACGAGAAAACCGGATGACATTCACGCAGCGTCCGAACTATCGTTGGTGGCCGCTAATTGTTTGAGTCCACCCTTCTTCAAATGCACCAGCAACAAAGAAATCGCAGCCGGCGTCACACCCGCAATGCGAGACGCCTGACCCAAGGTTTCTGGGCGATGGCGCGTCAGTTTCTGGCGCACTTCCATCGACAAAGCGCGCACGCTCATGTAGTCGATGTCGTCTGGCAACGCTAGATTTTCGTAATGCTCGTGGCGCTCAACCTCTTTGGCCTGGCGATCTATATAGCCGGCGTACTTGACCTGAATCTCAACTTGGTCGGCGACAGCCACCTCTAGCTCAGGTTGATCAAAGCGGCGACCGTCCACGCTTGTTAACGTCATTAGCTGCTTATAGCTAACGTTGGGGCGGCGTAGCAGATCAGTGAGTGCATACTCTCGCTCTATGGGTTTGCCTAAAACGCGCTCCGCCTCGGCCTCGGAAACCATACGCGGATTCACCCAGGTAGATTTGAGTCTTTCCAGCTCTCGGGCGATGGCTTCGCGCCGGCGTTCAAATTGTTCCCACTGGGCATCAGAGACACAGCCTAGTTTGCGACCCACTTCTGTCAGCCTGAGATCAGCGTTGTCTTCGCGCAAACTCAAGCGAAACTCTGCGCGACTGGTAAACATACGATAGGGCTCTTGCACACCTTGTGTCACTAAATCATCGACCAACACACCGAGATAGGCCTCATCTCGACGAGGAACCCAAGGGGCTTTTTCCTGAGTTTGCAACGCCGCATTTAAGCCGGCCAACATGCCTTGCGCAGCGGCTTCTTCATAGCCGGTCGTGCCGTTGATCTGACCGGCAAAATATAAACCCTTGATAGCACGAGTTTCGAGTGAAGCTTTCAGGCCGCGCGGATCGAAGTAGTCATACTCAATGGCATAGCCGGGCCGCAAAATATGGGCGTTTTCTAATCCACGCATAGTTCGCACCAGCGCTAATTGCGCATCAAACGGCAGGCTGGTTGAGATACCGTTCGGATAGAACTCATGGGTGGTGAGACCCTCGGGCTCGAGGAAAATCTGGTGAGAATCTTTGTCGGCGAAGCGGTGAATTTTGTCTTCAATCGACGGGCAGTAGCGCGGCCCCACGCCCTCGATTACCCCAGTAAACATGGGGCTTCTATCTAAGGCGTTCCGAATAATGTCGTGTGTTTGCTGGTTTGTATGGGTAATCCAGCATGACAATTGGCGCGGATGCATGTCCGCACGGCCCATCACTGAAAAAACCGGAACCGGATCACTGTCGCCAGGTTGCTCAGTCATTACGGACAAATCCATACTGCGGCCATCGATACGAGGCGGCGTTCCGGTTTTTAATCGGCCTTGCGGCAACTTGAGTTCTTTCAGTCGCGCCGACAAGCTAATCGATGGTGGATCCCCCGCTCTACCAGCGGAATAATTATTCAGCCCGACATGGATCTTACCGTCCAGAAAAGTCCCGGCCGTTAGCACCACGGCACGCGAGTGAAAACGGATGCCGACTTGGGTCACGGCGCCGATAACTCGATCGCCGGAAATGATTAAATCATCGACTGCCTGCTGAAAAAGCCAGAGATTTGGCTGATTTTCAAGGCGTGAACGTATGGCCTGCTTGTATAAAAGGCGATCCGCCTGAGCTCGCGTCGCCCTAACCGCCGGGCCCTTAGAGGAGTTCAGTATACGAAACTGTATGCCAGCCTCATCGGTTGCAATCGCCATTGCACCACCCATGGCGTCTAGCTCACGAACCAAATGACCCTTCCCTATGCCACCAATCGAGGGATTGCACGACATTTGACCAAGGGTTTCTATGTTGTGAGTCAGCAAAAGCGTCTTTTGACCCATGCGAGCAGCCGCAAGCGCAGCCTCGGTGCCCGCATGGCCACCACCAACAACAATGACGTCAAATTCTGAAGGGAAATCCATGAAAATTAGCTGCGCAAGAAGCGTGAGAGGCACGAATTATAAAGGGTTTGATGGGCCGCCGGACTGTTTCACGTGAAACCTTCGCATAAATCTATAGGTCATTCGATACTGTTTCACGTGAAACAGTCAGCGATCAAAAAGCGTTGACCCCTGTCTTGATGATTAAGAGGCCAACCACCACCAGGAAAAGTTTACGGACAAAACCGGTTCCACCCCACATGGCCAGTCGTGTGCCAATGAGTGCGCCGCCTATATTGCAGACTGCCATAATCAACCCTAACTGCCAGATCACATAGCCTGCGGCACCGAACCACGCCAAAGCTGCCAGATTACAAGCCACATTAACGACCTTCGCTACGGCTGATGCCTGAAGGAAGTCTAGATAAAACACCCGAACAAACAAAAAGATTAAAAAGCTCCCTGTGCCTGGACCAAAAAAGCCGTCGTAGAATCCAATGGTGCTGCCGATTAATAATGCCAGTACCCTCTTCCGTCGTACTGGCATATCGGGATGCGCATCTGTATGAGTACCAAAATCCTTGCGCTTAAAAACATAGGCAGCAACCGCCAACAAAATGAACGGCAAAGCTTTGCGCAATAGATCGGGAGGGAATGCTGAGACTGCTCGCGCACCTAGAAAGGCAAACACCAGTGCGGCAACCGCGGCGGGAATAGCGATACCCCAATCAAGGCGTATCCGCATGGCATAACTTCGAGCAGCGAATGTCGTTCCCCAGACGGAAGCGAGTTTGTTTGTGCCAAACAAGGTGGCCGGCATACTTTGAGGAAAAACGCTGAATAGCGCAGGTACTTGTATGAGCCCACCGCCACCGACAACGGCATCAATCAAGCCGGCAAGAATAGCAGCCAATACCAACAGCAAGTAGTCAGTAAATAGTATGTCCAAAACCAGCGCAGGCCTCGATGCAAATTGCTCACATGTTAGTAATCACTACCAACAAACGCTATGCTTATATGGGCAATTAACGCTGGCCACGTATCAGCGACGCAGCGCGTTCCGCGATCATGATAATGGGTGAGTTGGGGTTGCCGGAAGTGATCTGCGGCATAACCGAGCCATCAACCACGCGCAAGCCAGCAATGCCGTTAACGCGCAACTCGGAATCGACCACCGCCATAGGGTCGGTCGCCCGCCCCATCTTGCACGTACCGACGGGATGGAAAATCGTCGTACCTATATTACCGGCCGCGAAAGCGAGTTCTTCATCAGTCTGAAAGCTTGTGCCGGGCAAGAATTCTTCGGGGCCGTATTTCTGTAATGCGGGTGCTGACACGATACGGCGCGTTAAGGCAAGAGAGTCAGCGGCCACCTTACGGTCTTCACGCGTACTTAAATAGTTAAGCGCAATTTTTGGTGCGTCGGTCGACTTTGCAGAGGCAATCCGAACATGACCACGTGAGCTCGGTCGTAAATTACAAACGCTAGCGGTAAATGCCGGGAATGGATGCAGGGGTTCGCCAAATTTATTCAGCGATAAGGGTTGCACGTGATATTGAATATTGGCTGACTTTTGCGAGGGATCGGACCGTGTGAACAAGCCGAGTTGTGATGGCGCCATCGACATTGGGCCACTGCGATTCAATGCGTATTCCAAACCAATCTTTAATTTACCCAACCAACTATTCGCCATGGTATTAAGCGTTTTTACGCCACTCACCTTGAATGCCATACGCAACTGCAAGTGGTCTTGTAAATTTTCACCCACGCCTGGTAATTCGGCGACGACAGGTAGTTGATGTTCTTGCAGCAGCTTAGGCTGACCTATACCTGATAACTGCAATAGTTGAGGCGAACCAATCGCACCAGCACATAGCAAGGTTTCGCGCGTGGCATGCGCAACCCACGATTGCCCCCCACCGGTAAACTCAATGCCACGACACACCTTGCCTTGCGGAGTGGTCTCTATCAATAATTTCTGAACATGACAGCCAGTCATGATCTCTAAATTGCCATGACGATTTTTTACTGATTTAAGAAATGCTTTCGATGTATTCCAACGTATGCCATTGCGTTGATTAACGTCGAAATAACCACAGCCCTCGTTATCACCGCGATTGAAATCATCCGTTTTAGGAATGCCCGTTTGTTCTGCTGCATTTCTAAATGCATCAAGAATTTCCCAACTCAGTCGCTGTTTTTCAACACGCCACTCACCGCCGGCGCCATGAAAATTATTCGCTCCTGCATGATGATCTTCACTCTGACGAAATACCGGAAGCACTTGCTGCCAGCGCCAACGATCATCGCCAGTTTCATTGGCCCAAGTCTCGTAATCGCCCTCTTGGCCGCGCATGTAAATCATGCCGTTGATTGAGGAGCAACCGCCCAAAACTTTTCCGCGCGGGTAAATTAAACTACGATCATTGAGTCCCGCTTCTTTCTCAGTACGAAAACGCCAATCGGTTCGAGGATTGTCTATGCAATACAAATATCCAACCGGTATATGTATCCACATATAGTCATCTTTACCGCCCGCCTCAATTAAAAGCACAGACACATTACGATCTTGGGTCAACCGATTGGCAAGCACACATCCTGCAGTACCTGCGCCGATGATGATGTAATCGTAGCTACCCGCAGATTGTCTTGTTGAAGCCAGCATGCTTATCCCCACCGCGAATTATTTGGCGACAGGCATGGTGAACTCCGCGCCCTTAGAAATGGATTCAGGCCAACGCTGCATGATGGATTTATAACGGGTGTAAAAACGTATCCCTTCTTCGCCATAAATATGCGTGTCGCCAAACAAGGATCGTTTCCAACCGCCGAATGAATGCCAGGCCATAGGTACTGGGATAGGCACATTCACACCAACCATACCGACTTCTATGCGGCGAGAAAATTCGCGCGCAGTATTGCCATCCGATGTAAACAGCGAGACGCCATTACCAAATTCGTGAGCATTAATTAATTCGATAGCAGCGGCCATGTCGGGTACTCGAACCACACATAGCACCGGTCCAAAAATTTCTTCTTTGTAGATCGTCATATCTGGTGTGGTGTGATCAAACAAAGATCCACCCAAGAAGAAACCTTTTTCATGTCCTGCGACAGACAAGCCGCGGCCATCAACTAACAAACGAGCACCGGCTTTAACGCCTTGATCGATATACGACTCAATTTTTTCTTTGTGCGCCGCTGTTACAACTGGACCCATTTCTGCATCGGCTTCCATGCCGTTTTTAATTTTTAGTGCTCGTACTAGCGGGATAAGTGCCTCAACTAATTTGTCCGCCACACTACCCACCGCAACCGCAACCGAAATAGCCATGCAACGCTCGCCTGCCGAGCCGTAAGCTGCACCAATTAAGGCATCCACCGCTTGATCAAGATGCGCATCAGGCATTACCACTAAATGATTCTTCGCACCGCCTAAGGCTTGTACGCGTAATGGGTAAGGACCTTTGCGACTATTTCCTTCTGAATAAATGTACTCAGCAATCGGAGTAGAGCCAACAAATGAAAGCGCTTTAATGTCGGGATGCTGTATCAGCGCGTCGACCGCAACTTTGTCGCCTTGCACGACATTAAACACGCCATCTGGCAAACCGGCTTGCTTTAACAAGTCCGCCAACATCAACGAAGCAGAAGGATCACGCTCCGACGGTTTTAAAATAAAACTGTTACCACAAGCAATGGCCATCGGCGCCATCCACAATGGCACCATCACTGGGAAATTAAACGGGGTAATACCGGCCGTAACACCTAAAGGCTGACGTAACTGCCAGTTGTCGATACCGCCGCCAATGTTGTCGGTGAACTCAGTTTTGAGCAACTGGGGAATCCCGCACGCAAACTCAACAATCTCTAATCCGCGCACTACCTCGCCTTTGGCATCACTGAAAACTTTTCCGTGTTCTCTGGTGATGGTTGCCGCTAGATCATCATGATGCTTTTCGATAAGCTCTTTGAATTTAAATAAAACACGCGCACGTTTTAACGGGGCTGTATCGGCCCATGCTGGCGCGGCTAACTTGGCCGAAGCAACTGCAGCATTTACTTCCTCAACGCCACCCAAACCGACTTCTGCTATCGCTGCGCCGGTCGCGGGATTAAACACCGCCTGACTACGGCCGCTAGTGACTGGCACTGTTTTTCCATGAATAAAATGTCCTAATGCAGGAAGTTTGGCAGACATGTTTTTTCCTTTTGTAATTGTCATGCAGTTGTCGAGAAAAAATCTAAAAATATGAATTACTGGTTTTTTTCACTACAACATTTAAGCAAGTACGTAAGAATACCTGCAATTTACCTACTCACGTTATGGCAACTGTGCATAAGCCTCTGGATAAGCCTCTGAGAGAAGCTGAATAACAGGCAAATTTTTCATACAACTGTTTTTTATACAAAAACAATCCTCACAAAAGTGCAGTCCTATTCAGAACTTATCTTCTTTTCAATCCTTTGAACTTAAACAGTCTTTTCTAGTTATCCACAGAAAAGGATGATCCTTATCTATTACTACTATCTTTAAATACAAACTACTATTAAACAAAGCATATAAATATTTTTGAATTTTTTTACTTTATATCGTGTGGATAAAGCTCTTAATAACTACTACGTAAATTGTGAATAAGTTAG
>Ga0187843_10002277_pt1 | contig 11712 bp, 9 predicted proteins | sample SpaLakP09_SKY_43_FD_134516 | JGI IMG/M metagenome (GOLD analysis project Ga0187843, IMG submission 134516) | Oligotrophic lake water microbial communities from Sparkling Lake, Wisconsin, USA - SP09_SKY_43 | ecosystem: Environmental > Aquatic > Freshwater > Lake | place: USA: Sparkling Lake... | reverse complement strand
TTACCCAACAAGTACTTATGATGAAACTGCCAATTTGTTTAGGCTTACAACTATAGAAATTAGAAAATTAAATCAGCTCGCTCCTATTGTATCCTCAGGTGATCAAGTAGCCGACCTTGGTTGTGGAAATAAAGTTTTGACTGTTAAGGCTCTGGATTCTACGGGTGCTGTCCTTGTAGTAGCAACCGCTGTGGTTCCATCTGCCACTGCTACTGAAGGCACTATAACTTTGACACCTACTCCTTCAATTTCATCTACAGCTATTGCTAAGTTAACGATTGAGTCTAACGATAACCTTAGTTAAGTTTTAGTAATAATGAATTTATTTGGCGCATTGGGAATTGAACTAAAAGTTCAAAGAAAAAATCCGCAAGACTCAGTGCTTATAACTGTTAAAAAACCAAATGGTCAAATCAGAACAGCAGTTGTCAAACCTGGAACTGATCGCATTGAATCATCGCCCAATTACTTAGTTCAAGCACCAATTAAAGATAAGCAAATTCTTCTCAAGAAAACCTTTCGGTTCATAAGTGCAATCGGATATTTAGTTGTGGGAATATTATTTGTTTCATTGTTAGTGGCAAGAATTACAGAATTTGGTGAAGCTAGAGTTGTTTTGACTGGGTCAATGGCGCCAGCGATTAATCCAGGTGACATGGTTTTTACCGTAAACGATAATTTCACTCAACCTAAAATAAATGATGTTGTTATTTATGAAGCTAGAACATTTGAAGGTGATTTGGTTGCTCCTTTCGCACACAGAATAATTGGTGGTGATGCCGAAAAGGGTTGGATTATGAAAGGGGATGCGAATGAAAAACCAGATTTGCAGCAACCTAAATCAGCAGATATCACGGGGGTAGTTAAGTTAGTGGTTCCTAAAGTTGGAATCCTCTTTGACATTAAAGCATTAATTTTCCTGGTTGCAATTATTATTTCCATTCATTTAACTCGGGAAATATTGAGAACCCCAAGTGAGTAAAAAATCAAGTAAAAAAGCTAATAAAAAAGTCACTGAAAATGATGATGAAGAAGATTTATTAAGCGCTAATTCTTTGCTCACTTCTACCCTTAACCCACCTGTGGAAGAAGAAGAAAAAGAAGAAAAACGTGAAGATAGAAGAGGTTATATTTTAATACTGTTCATTCTGGTATTTCTGCTTGCCGCAAACCAATATTTTGGTTGGATTATTCCCGTAAAATTAAGTAATCCTCTCTCAACCTACGATCAAAAACCTGCTATGGGTGCTCCGGTGGGATCAGGAGATGCAAACAGTGGCACAGGTGAAGTTAACGTGGTGGCCTGTGACAGTGATATCTCTATTTCTATGAGCTCAACTTATGTTCCTTACTCAAAAACAGTTGCTAATAATTGGGTGCTTGATGTTTTAACCATCTCAGATCTAGATGCTGCTGCCTGTACGGGAGAGAAAGTCACTGTTTTACTACTAAAAAGTGCTGAATCAGTTTTAGTCACCTCCAAAGTACTCACAATTTCTGGTTCCAGTCTGACTTTCACCTGTGCTCCTAATGAAAAAGGTGCCTGTACGGGAGGAGGTTTCCCCTCAACTCCAATACTGAGATCCAATGTAATAAACTCAGTAACTCTGGAGGTGGCATCGTAAATGTTTGGACGTAAGCACAATTCTGCTGTACTAAACGTACCCGTTTCCCATAAAAACGACTCGCCTTCAAATCCAGGTGAACCAGCCTTAATCGTAGATTTACCCGATGGTCAAAAACTAATTGTTGGCGAAATTGAAGTTGGAACTGTTATCGAAGTTGCTACTTGGCGTGGAACTGGCAGACCTGATTCAAGAACAAATCGAATGTTGTTAGGTGCTGGGGTAACTGAAAATGCCCGAACCAAAGCAATAAGTGCACCGAAAAGTAACAAAAATGATTCTGTTTTCACTGTTAAGCCTGAAGCTCGTGGATTAGCAAACAAAATAAACACCAATAACAAAAAAGTCATAAAAGGCAACCATGGTGTGTCTCGAAAATCAAAGAGTTTCCAACGTGTCGGTTTCGTGGCAGCCGGAATTATTGCTGTGCTTTCCATCCCGATGTTGCTTGTCAATAATGGTTTATTTCAATTTACATCCCCTGATTTGGGATTAGCCACAAAACTTGGAAGAGCTGATTCAGTTTATGCCATAACTACCTCAGCAGCTGATCTTAAAAGTGGAGACATCGTTATCTCAACAATTACTGGTAAAAATGGGTCTCAAGAATTAATGGCACAAGTTTTGGTTTACGGTGCGAATAGCGTCTTGTTACAAGCCAACGGTTTTCAATACGAAGTTTCTAGGGAAACTATAACTTCAAAAGTTAGAGTAGTAGTTCCGTTTGCTGGGTCATTTGCCCGAATTATCCAGTCACAAATATAACATTTATTTCTAGTTCGATAGATAAGAACAAATTTAACTGCTTAAAGATTGACTATTAGAGACTTTCACGCCAACTATTAGTAATTGGTTGTCTTCTATCGCGGCCAAATGCTTTGGATGAAATCTTGGTTCCGGGTGGATATTGGCGTCTTTTGTATTCAGCTTGATCAATAAGCTTAAGTACTTTTTCAATCAAATTCTTATCTAATCCTTTGGTAGCCATTTCAAAAGCACCCTGATCTTGTTCAACATAAGCATTAATCATGGGATCAAGCTTTTGGTAATTGGGAAGTGAATCAGTATCAAGTTGTCCAAGGCGCAATTCTGCACTTGGTTCTTTGGTGATACTTGATTCTGGAATTGGGGGATTGCCTGGTTGTTTGTTTCTCCATTTAGCTAAATCCCAAACTAAAGTTTTTGGTACATCCTTGATGGGAGCAAAACCACCCACAGCATCACCATAAATTGTGGAATAGCCAACAGCTAATTCACTTTTGTTTCCAGTGGCAAGCACAAGGTGTCCTTCTTGATTAGAAATTCCCATCAAGGTCATACCGCGAAGTCTTGCTTGCAGATTTTCTTCAGCCAATCCTGTTAATGACAATGATGCTTGGTAAGCATCAAACATCGGTTTGATTGCCACAGTTCTAAAATTTAAACCGGTTCTGTCAGCTAAATCTTTAGCATCGCTGATTGAATGATCTGATGAAAATTGGCTGGGCATAGCCACACCGTAAACATTGTTTGCACCAAGTGCATCAACTGCAATTGCAGCCACTAAAGCAGAATCAATTCCTCCACTTAATCCAAGCACAACTGATTCAAGGTTATTTTTTAAAACATAATCTCTTAAGCCCACAACTAGTGCTTGGTAAACCTCTTCGAGGTGATCACTTCTTTTTCTCACCATTGAGCTTTCAATATTCTCACCCTTTTCTACTTCAAAAAGAATTATTTCTTCCACAAATTGGCTAGCTCGATTAGCAACGGATCCATCTTTGTTAACGACTATTGAGTCACCATCAAAAACAAGTTCATCTTGGCCACCCACCATGTTTACATAGGCCAGGGGAGCGTTTACTTCTTTTGCTCTTTTTTGAATCAGTTCAAGACGAGTGTCATCTTTGCCATATTCGTAAGGGGAACCATTTATTACCAGTAATAGATCTGATTTAAGTTGAGCAATTTCAGATACTGGTCCTCCGTCTTGCCAGATGTCTTCACAAATTGCTAAAGAAACTTTCACACCATCAACTTCAAACGAGCAGTTATCTTTTCCTGGCACAAAGTATCTATATTCATCAAATACTCCATAGTTTGGTAAATGATGTTTAACATATTTTGCAATTACTTGCCCATTTCTGATTACAGCAGCAGCATTTTGTGGTTCACCTGCGGGAATTCCTAAAGAGGCATCTTCACCTGTGGCATCTAAATATCCAACAACAACTGTTAAGTCTTTTAAACCATCGTGAACTAAATCGTTAGCTAATTGAGACAAGGCTTTCTTGGAAGCTTGTTGAAAAGATTTTCTAAGAGATAAATCTTCAATGGGATAACCAGTTAAAACCATTTCTGGAAAAGCAACCAAGGAGGCGCCTAATTCAGCTGCTTTTTTGGAGAAGTTTCTGATGATGGCGGCATTGCCACTTAAATCACCCACCCGAGGGTTTACTTGGGCTAAAGCCACTGTCAGTGTCATATATATAAGTGTATTCGAGGCTAATTCATGTCTGAATTTTATGTAACAAATTAGAAACAATCATGGGGCACAATAGGTTTCATGGATAAACAAGCAGATTTTGTCTTAAGAACAATTGAAGAACGCGATATTCGTTTCGTACGTTTATGGTTTACCGATGTGATCGGTTCCTTGAAATCTGTTGCAGTAGCACCTGCTGAATTAGAAGCAGCTTTTTCTGAAGGTATTGGTTTTGATGGTTCTGCTATTCAAGGTTTTTCTCGCGTGTATGAATCAGACATGTTAGCTAAACCTGATCCTGCAACATTTCAATTGCTGCCTTGGCGAAGTGAAGGACCAGGGGTGGCAAGAATGTTTTGTGACATTCAAATGCCTGATGGTTCTCCTTCTTATGCTGATCCTCGTTGGGTTTTGAAAAGAGCTATGGCAAAAGCAGCAGACATGGGTTTTACTTTTTATACTCATCCGGAAATTGAATTTTATTTATTTGAAAATGACAAAAATGCAGTAAACGTTAAATCCCCTGAACCAGTTGATCATGTTGGTTATTTTGATCAATCAGCATCAGGACCAGGTTATGACTTTAGAAGAAATGCCATCACCATGTTGGAATCAATGGGAATCTCAGTTGAGTTTTCACATCACGAAGGTGGACCTGGACAACAAGAAATTGATTTGCGCTACGCCGATGCCTTAAGCACGGCAGATAACATCATGACATTTCGTTTAGTTGTGAAAGAAGTTGCACTTGCAGAAGGTGTTAGAGCATCTTTTATGCCTAAACCGTTCAGAGATCAACCAGGTTCAGGTATGCATACACATTTATCTTTGTTTGAAGGAGATAAGAATGCATTTCACGAACCAGGTGCTGAATATCAATTAAGTAAAGTTGGTAGATCATTTATTGCCGGCATCTTGAAACATGCGCCAGAATTCACTGCTATTACTAATCAATATGTGAACTCATACAAACGACTTACTGGTGGAGGAGAAGCACCAGCCTATGTTTGTTGGGGACATAACAACAGATCAGCTTTGGTAAGAGTGCCAATGTATAAACCATCAAAAGGTCAATCAACGCGAATTGAATACAGAGCACTTGATTCTGCGGCTAATCCTTATCTTGCATATTCAGTTCTCTTAGCTGCAGGACCAAAAGGAATTGAAGAAAATTATGAATTACCTCAAGGTGCCGAAGATGATGTGTGGTCCTTAACTGATGCGGAAAGAAGAGCATTAGGAATAACACCCCTACCAACATCTTTAGATGAAGCAATCAAAGTTATGGAAAAAAGTGAATTAGTCGCAGAAACTCTGGGCGAGCATGTATTTGATTACTTCCTTAGAAATAAGAGAAGTGAATGGGAAGAATATCGCAAACAAGTTACTCAATGGGAACTTGATAGATACCTACCAGTTCTATAATCAGTTTTCTTTATCCAGGAATATTTCCGACTTATAGGGCGAATCTTCTTTAATATAGAAGTGTAATATGCAGTTGTGGTCCAGAAAAAAGTTGGAATAATTACCTTTGACAATGCTGAAGTTTTGGATGTTATGGGTCCATTTGAAGTGTTTTCAGTAGCGGGTCGTATTAGTGCGCCTTCTAAATTTCAAGTTGTACTGGTCTCCGACTCACAACAGAAAAGTGTCACATTACGGCATGGACTAAGAATTCTCACAGATAGAAATATCTTTGAGGAACATGAATTTGATCTTGTTATCGTTTCAGGTGGAATCACGATCAATGCAGAACAAAATAGAAACTTGCTTGAATTCTTAGTAAAATCTAAAACCCGTGGCACGCTAATTGCGTCTATTTGCACAGGTGTATTCATTCTGGCTGAGGCAGGATTACTTGGGGGAAATAATGTCACAACTCATTGGGAAGATCAGAAGGAATTGCAAGACAGATTTCCTGAGTTAAATGTAATTCCTGACCAAAGATGGGTTGAATCTGAAGGAATTTATACATCTGGTGGAATTAGTGCAGGCATAGATTTAAGTCTTCACTTGGTTCAAGTGCTTTCTGATCAAGAACTTGCCTTAAGAACTGCAAAACAGATGGAATACAAATGGAATCAGTAAAAGAGCGACATTTCAGTTCTATAATTGATTTATGAGTACAACTGGAAAAAGTAGGGAATCACACTTTCCTTCCATTGAAAAGAAATACGGCGAAAAAATGTCGTATTGGTTCAAAGTGATGGAAAAAATTGTCGATCAAAAATACCCAGAACAAATTGCGCATTTAAGAGAAAACTATGGTTTTTCTCAAGCTCACGCTAATGCTTTAGTGATGTTTTCTAAAGGATCAAAATCAACCTCGAAATTTAAAGACGATAAAGACTATTTCAAAAGCATTAATCCCAAACAAGCAAAAACTATTAAAGCGCTATTTAAATTAATTCAAGCAAATCACAAAAAACTAGAACTATTAATTGCCTGGAATCAACCAATGCTTCGAAAAGATAAAAGTTATGTCATTGGGGCAAGTGTGACAAAAAACTATATTTTACTTAACCCATTTAGTAAAACTGTGATTGATAAATTTGGTAAGAAGTTAGCTGAGTATGAGGTTAAAAAGCACACTTTTGCTATCCCTAATGACTGGAAAATTGATGAAAAATTAATACTTGCCTTAATAAAAGCTCGCTTGACTGAGATTAAGTAACAGATTGAAAGTAGGCTTTATTTATGAATAAACCACCAGTTGTGTTGGTTGTGCAAAACGAATTAGATGCACCCATCGGTTATTTAGAAGAGTGGCTTTTTGAACGCGGTGTTGGGATTGAAGTCATTTACCCGTTTAAAGGAGATGTTGTTCCAACCCAGCCTGGAGATTATGCCGGAGTAATTGTGTTGGGTGGATCTCGTGGTGTTCACGATGAAGACCAATGGCCTTGGCTAAAACAGGAAAAAGAATTATTAAGAAATGTTGTTAAATCACAAACACCAACACTTGGCGTTTGTTTAGGTGGACAACTATTGGCTGATGCTAATGGTGGAAAAGTCGGCAAAACCCAAATACCTGAAATAGGTGTGGGCTTTGTCGAATTCTTACCTGAGGCTAAAAACGATTCACTTCTTTCCTCGGTAGTTGATTCAGCTGTGGCAATACCAGTTCCGCAATACCATCAAGACGCAATTTTGGAATTACCAGAAAATGCCAAATTACTTGTTACTAGTGATGATTGCGCAGTACAAGCCTTCGTTTTGGGAAAAAATGCGTGGGGATTACAATTTCATCCTGAAACTGACTGGAACATTATGAGTGACTGGCTAGTTAGTGAAGACGAAGTTAGAAAAACGTTAGGCATAACTGATGATTCAGTTCAAAACCAATTTGAAGAACTCGGCGAAGGAATGAAAAACACGTGGAGAGCATTAGGCATAGCTTTTGCTGACACAGTGGTTGATCACGCCAGTAAACAACAGAAATGACAGAGCGCCCGGTAACAGAAACCGGTATATTTTCTCGCTCAGGATTCAGTGACTCCAGTAAATCAGCTGAATTAATTAAAACTCTTAAAGCCGAAATAAGTCATGAATTATTAATTGATGATTTAAGTAAAGTTGCTGATCCTGATAATGCACTTTTGCTACTGGTAAGAATTGCTGATCAAGCAGATGAAAACCTCAACAAGGTTTTGAAAGACGATGAAGTACGCCTAAGGCTGCTGCAGGTTTTAGGATCCTCCACTGGTTTAGGGGAGCACCTGGTCAGTTATCCAGCAGATGTTCAAGTTTTCTTTGCAGAAAGCGCAATCAGTAAAGCAAATAACAGAGATGATTTAATCGTAGTTTTTACAAAAGCAGCTCAAACAAGTCGAGCAAATCTTGTTCGAGAATATAGAAAAGTTCTTTTAGGATTAGCTTCCCGAGATATTTGTTATAAATGGCCACTACGAGATGTGGCAGCAGAATTAGCAGATGCTGCAGATGCGATTTTGCAGAGTGCTTTAATTACCGTAGTTGATAAAAATCCTGACCTAGCAAAACAATTTAAATTAGCAATTATTGCTATGGGTAAAGCTGGTGGACAAGAACTTAACTATGTTTCAGATGTTGACGTGATTTTTACTGCTGCAGCAACCTCAGGTGTTGAGGAATCAACAGCAGTTAGTGCTGCCACCAAAATTGCTACAGAGGTGATGCAATACATCTCGGTTGCTAATGACGGTGGAGAAATTTGGGAAGTAGATGCCGCGCTAAGACCTGAAGGAAAAGCAGGACCTCTAGTTAGAACAGTGGAACAACATGTTGCCTATTACCAACGTTGGGCCAGTACTTGGGAATTTCAAGCTTTATTAAAAGCACGATTTAGTGCAGGAGATCTTGAATTAGGAAATAAATACCTTGCAGAAATAACACCATTTGTGTGGCAAGCAGCCAGCAAAGAAAACTTTGTTGATGATGTACAAAAAATGCGCAAAAAAGTAGAAGAAAACATTGATAACCGTATTGGGGAAAGAGAACTAAAACTTGCCCCAGGTGGTCTTCGAGATGTTGAATTTGCGGTGCAATTACTCCAACTTGTGCACGGTCGAAGTGATCTAATGGTGAGAAGCCCTAACACTTTGCAAGCTCTAGATCAACTTGCAACCTGGGGATATATCGGAAGAGATGATGCTGCCACTTTTTCAACTGCTTACACATTTTTAAGAACTTTGGAACATCGCATTCAATTACAAAAACTATCTAGAACACATGTTTTACCGGAAGCAGATAGTGAATTAAGAAAACTAGGCAGATCCCTTGGATTTATGTCTGAATCAAGTACAGATTTAGAAAAACAATGGCGAAAACACCAACTAGAAGTACGAAGAATTCATGAAAAGCTTTTCTATAGACCTTTGCTTAACGCGGTAGCAAGACTTGATGCAGGAAGTGCTCGTTTAACTATTTCGGAAGCAACTTCACGACTAAATGCGCTTGGTTATAAAGATCCAGAATCTGCGCTTAGACATATTGAAGCTTTAACCACTGGTGTTTCTAGACGTGCTGTTATTCAGAAGACTTTGTTGCCAGTTTTACTGTCTTGGTTTGCTGATGGACCTGAACCAGATATTGCGTTACTTTCTTTCAGAAGATTAAGCGATGCTCTAGGAAGTACTCCTTGGTTTTTGAGATTATTACGAGACGAATCAGCAGCAGCTGAATTGATGGCAAAACTTCTCTCTTCTAGTAGATACGCCACAGATTTATTGATGAGTGCACCAGAAGCCGTTTCCATGTTAGGAAACCTAGAAGAACTAGAACCAAGAACTAGTGAACAACATGAAGCTGAAATGAATGCTGTGATAGCACGACATGAAACAGCAGAAAACATTGTTTCGGCTGCTCGGGCTTTTAGAAGACGAGAATTATTAAGAACAGCAACGGCTGATTTAAGTGGGAGATTAACCACCGAACAAGTGGGCATGGCGTTAAGTAATGTTTATGCCACAGTAATTGAAACTGCATTAAAGGGTGCAATTTTAGTTGTTGAGCAAGAAAGAGGAAAAGAAGTTTCCACCAAGATGTGTGTGATTGCTATGGGAAGATTTGGCGGTTTTGAACTTGGTTATGGCAGTGATGCTGATGTGATGTTTGTTCACGAACCTAAAAAAGGCGCAGACCCACAAGATGCAGAAAAATGTGCGCTAGATATTGCTAACCAATTAAGAACTCTTTTGATGCAACCTTCAGTTGATCCACCTTTAGAAATTGATGCTGATTTAAGGCCAGAAGGAAAAAATGGTCCACTAGTTAGAACACTTGATTCTTATCTAGCTTATTACCAAAAATGGTCTGCTCCCTGGGAAGCCCAAGCATTATTACGAGCTTTGCCTGTTGCTGGAGATTTAAATTTGGGTGAAAAATTTATGGCAGGTATTAATAAAACTCGCTATCCGGAAAACGGGGTAAGTGAGGAAAACTTGCGCGAAATGAGAAGAATTAAAGCCCGCATGGAATCAGAAAGATTGCCTCGGGGTGCTGATGTAAATCTCAATACCAAACTTGGTCGTGGTGGTTTAAGTGATGTGGAATGGGTAGTTCAATTATTGCAAATGCAACATGGTTCAAAAAATGAGTCATTAAGAATAACTGCCACCTTGCCTGCTTTAAGAGCATGCGTAGCAGCAGAGCTAATTAGCGAAGTAGATGCAAAATCTTTAAATGAATCCTGGACACTTGCTACCTGGATCAGAAATGCCCAAATGCTTTCTAGGGCTAAAGCAAATGATCAAATCCCCACAGATGTTAACGAATTATCAGCAATTGCTTTCACACTTAATCAAAAATCCCATGCCCAATTAATAGAGGATTATCGAAGAATTACTCGGCGAGCACGATTAGTTATGGAAAGAATTTTTTACGGCGAATAATTTATTTATTTAAAGATTTCAGATAAGCGTTGTAGTCATCAATTTCTTTATCAGATACTCGTTTAGCTAGCTTTTCATCTCTTGATGCCCATTGGTAAACCAAAATAGCCAAAACCAAAATGGTGGGTAATTCCCCAAAACCCCAAGCAATTCCTCCACCAAGTTGTTGATCTTGGATTTGGTTGGTTAACCAACTTGGGGTTACTTCACTAAACCAACCACCACCAAGTGGGGTGCTAGCGCTGTAGAGAATTAATCCAAATAAGCCATGTAACACAGCTGCAGCAAAAACTAGACCAAGTCTTAACACATCAGGAATTTTTCTCGGGGAAGGATCAATTCCTAAAATATTCCAAAAGAATAAATAGCCGATTAACACAAAATGTGCGTGCATATATAAATGTCCCAGGTGACTACGCATTAATACTGTCAAGAGGGGAGTGAAATATAGCGCCCAGGTGCCACCAGCAAAGAGAATAAATGAAATAACTGGATGCGACAAAGTATGTAAATATCTAGAATTCATCAAAGCCACAATCCAGTCGCGCAGATTTCTTACTTGAGAATCTTTATTTTTTACTGTTTCATTTGGAGTTAATACTCTTAAAATTAAAGTAAGTGGAGCTCCTAGGGGAAGTAAAATTGGCACCAGCATTGCCAAAACCATGTGCACTGTCATATGAGCAGAAAACATCAAAACTGCGTAGCGACCAAGCATTGAATTCGTTACATACATTCCTAAAAACACTGCCACGATCCAAGCCGCACTTCTTCCTAAGGGCCAAGAGTCTCCTCGTCTTTCTAAAGCAAATACTCCGTATATATATAGTGAAAGTGCCATCACTCCCACAGTGAAACTAAATGGCTCGATTGCAAATGTGGTTAAGGCATAACCCCAGTCAAAGGCAATGGGTTCTGCAAAACCAGCTACAGATTCAAGCAAGGTAAATGAAGCTGATTCTGTTTTAGGATAAGCAGTTGAGGCAAGTACTACTGAAACACCGAGTGTGAAAAGTAGTAGTCCAACTTCAAGACCAACAAGTTTCTTAATATCAGTTTGTAATCTCTTTCTAATATTTAAGGCAAGGATTAAGGCAGAAGAAAGAAGTATTACTTTAAAAATAATTAACTGACCATAAGTCGTAGTAAATAACTCTGCGAAATTATTAAATCTAGTAGCGGCATTGATTTCTCCACTAATTAGTAGTGAAACAACTGCAGTTCCAGCTAGATATCCAAATTTATGAAG
>Ga0187843_10002275_pt1 | contig 11720 bp, 21 predicted proteins | sample SpaLakP09_SKY_43_FD_134516 | JGI IMG/M metagenome (GOLD analysis project Ga0187843, IMG submission 134516) | Oligotrophic lake water microbial communities from Sparkling Lake, Wisconsin, USA - SP09_SKY_43 | ecosystem: Environmental > Aquatic > Freshwater > Lake | place: USA: Sparkling Lake... | reverse complement strand
CCTAGACAGTGGAAGAAGATAGACTATGCCACATGGGCTCCTCCTGAAGAGATCAAAGACAATGCCTGATATCGATATAGATTTTGTAGATAGAGATCATGCTTTGAAGTTATTCAAGCATGTACCGGCCAGCCGTATCGACAACGATCGATTAGTCAAGCATAATACCGGAGTGTATCTACACGGCGTGCCGGCTAGTGCTACAGAAGCTGTTTGTAGTGTGCCTTATGATCATGCAGAATCAGAGAAATATTTTAAGATTGATTTTTTAAATGTTGGAATCTACAAAGGTGTCAAAGACGAAGCACATCTCATCCAACTCATGGAGACTGAACCATTATGGGATCTACTACAAGACGAAGATTTTATCCAGAACCTGTTCCATGTGAATGGGCATGGGTCTATTCTGAGGCAAAGCAAACCAGAGTCTATAGAGCAGTTGGCAGCAGTGCTGGCAATGATTCGACCAGCGAAACGTTATCTGATTGGGAAAGATTGGACTACGGTGATGACCGAGGTTTGGACCAAACCCGAGAATGATGAGTACTTCTTTAAGAAATCTCACGCCACAGCCTATGCCGTGGCAGTTGTGGTGCAGATGAATTTGATCTGTGAGCAGATCAGCTATGGGTACAGTTAGACTATCTTTCTAACTAGTGTGATTGATTTGCGCTTGATTCGTTTGACAATGATGTTATTGAGACTGGTGCAGGGTCCGTGCATGAGTTTGACATCTTTGGTTGAAAAGTTTCTAATCACGTATCGAAATTCAATGATTTCTCTGGCCAAGAAAATATTAATAGGAATTTGCCTGTTTGACTCCCACCACCAGGCTTCGCCCAGTTCTAGGAATCGTTGTTTTTCCTCATCTGTTTTTATCATAGAGTAGTCATACATACTAGTGACTTGAGCATCTTGGTTGATAATGATACCCACATATTCGTGGCTAACATGCACTATAACACTGATAAAGGGGAAATTTTCTTGTAGGTTAGTTGTTATTCTCATTCGATAAATACTGCTAAAGGTCCGTTAGTGTATGCAATTTAATCCTGTTTATTTATATGTCAACAAACTCGATGTATTTACCACCCCGGCGGACACTTGGTCAACTGAGAGGTATCGCAGAGTGTATAATAGAAATCTAAAAATATTTCGTGGTGTTGATAATCGCATTGACATCCAAGTTCGTAATAATGATCAAAAGGCCAGCAGCATCGTTGGCAGCACTTTGGTATTTAATCTCGTCAGCCAAGACACCAAAGATTTAGTGCTACAGAAAGACTTCACTGCCATGGATCTTACCACTGGCAAGGTCACTGTGATAGTCACCGCTGAGGAACTGCTGGATCTTAATATAGGATTCTATAACTACAGCATAGTCAAAGAAGTTAGATCCACGGTGGATAGCACAGACTATACCGTAACTTCTAAAATGCCCTTGTACATGGACAGTCAATATGACACTGTGGGCACCTTGGAAATCACTGGTGATGTGTATGGCGGTGTAGCAGACAGTGTGAACGTCAGCACTTTCAACTATACCAATCCCTTCACCCAAGGTGCTACAGAACCTTTTCCGTTCTATACCAGCCAAATCATAGATGCTAGTCCTAACACTTCGCCTGCTTACCCTATACATACATTTCAATTTTACACAACTAACTACACAGGCACAGTAGAGATACAGGCCAGCCTTGACGCACAGGGCGCCACACCTAGAGAAACCAAGTGGGCTACGGTAGCCACAGTAGATCTTCTTACCGAACGATACAAAAATGTCACAGGCAAGTATAATTGGTTTAGGGTCAAACACATTCCGGCAACAAACAACACAGGAACCGTTGACAAGATACTGTACAGATAGTATACTTGTTGTATGACTCTAGTCGTTGATAAATTTCGAACACTGCTCCCGCCTCGTGCTAAATCAAGCCCATCGGGCTGGACATCATTCAACGCACCTTGTTGTCAACATAGAGGACACAGTCCAGATACTCGTAAACGTGCTGGCATAAGATTTGATGGCAATGGCATAGTCTACAACTGTTTTAATTGTAAATTTACCACTGGCTGGCAACCTGGCAGTAGCATAGGCGAGAAAATGAAAACGCTGTGTAGATGGTTAGGCAGCAGTGAAGACACAATCAAAGAACTTGTTTTTGAAGCAATGAAAACAGAAGGTGATGATTATCGTCCTGCCCCCCAAGAAATTAAACTAGAGTTCACAAACAAAGAACTACCCGAAGGCGCAATGTCTATTGCTGAATGGGTCAATTCTGCTTACCTGCCTGACGTATCACAAGACATTGGACCCGTAATTGACTATGTTTATAGTAGAGGAATGGATCCACTAACTAATGATTTTTATTGGTCGCCGGCAGCTGGTTACGAGAATCGTGTTATCATTCCTTTTAGGTGGGAAGGACGTGTCGTAGGCAATACTGCTAGGAAAGTAACTGCCGGTAAACCTAAATATCTATCAGATCAACATCCTCATTTTGTTTTCAACTTTGATCAGCAAAAAGAAAATCAGAAGTATATATTTGTATGTGAAGGCCCGTTTGATGCCTTAGCTGTTGATGGTGTAGCCTTGCTCACCAACGAGATTGCCGAGCAACAAAGTAGGATAATTAATAGTCTAGGTGCTGAAGTTATTGTGATTCCTGATCAAGATAGAGCAGGGTTGGTGTTGTTTGATCGTGCAGCAGAACTTGGATGGGCAGTGGCCATGCCTAATTGGGATTCCGATGTCAAAGATGTGGCAGATGCTGTTCAAAGATATGGCAGATTGTTTGTGATTGTTGATGCAATAAAAACAGCACAGCAAGGACAGATTAAAATCAACATGGCCAAGAAGCAACAAGAACACAAATTAGAGAGGTTAGAAAATGTTTAAAAGAATCATAGACTTTGTACTGCGTCCCTTAAACAGCTATTTGGAACACAGAAGATTTAAACAGAGATTGAAAGAATTACGGGAACGTGATCCTTTCATTTACAAATGATTACCTGGGGGATCTCTGCTGCTAGTCACAATGCTGCGTTGGCAGTATTTGAAGACGATAAACTAATATTTGCCAGCGAAAGTGAAAGATTCAGCGGAGTGAAAAATGATCCTGATCTAGATCAAAAATTAGTAGATCATGCACGAACATTTGGCGAACCCAATCTTGTGTGTTGGTACGAACGTCCTTGGTTAAAAACTCTGCGACAGCTGACTGCAGGGCAAGGATGGCAAAACAACAACGTAAAAGACTATCTTAGAAAGTTTAATATCCGAACGCCCGTTAAAACTTTCAAGCATCATCAAACACATGCTGCTGCGGGATATTATACCAGCGGGTTCAACGAAGCCTGTGTGTTAGTAATCGATGCCATAGGTGAATTCCAATGCCTAACACAATGGGACGCGGTTGACACTGACTTGCACCAACGACACAGTCTAGAATATCCAAACAGTCTAGGATTGTTTTATTCTGCAATGACACAACGCTGCGGCCTAAAACCCAACGAAGAAGAATATATCTTGATGGGCATGGCAGCATTAGGCAATCCAAAAAGATTTCTTAGAGATCTGCTGGACGAATTTATCAGTTTACCCAATGATGATTATGAACACGCTTACAGGATCAAACATAACTTACATCGTGGCTGCACATGGTGGCGGCCTGAGTTAACAACACAGCAAGATTTTTACGATATTGCAGCAGCCACACAGGCCGTTTACGAAATGGCCTTTGAGAGAGTTCTTCAGCAGGCTGTTAGATCTAGCTCAAGTAGAAATTTAGTATTGATGGGCGGCTGTGCCTTAAACTGTGCAGCCAATCCCATAGCTTACAAATATTTTGATCAAGTGTGGATCATGCCTGCTCCGGGAGATAGCGGTAGCAGTATAGGTGCTGTATTGGCGCATGGAAAAAAACACATTGCATGGTCCGGCCCATATCTAGGATATGACATGGGTTATAAGACCAAAAACAAAGACATTGTTGCACATTTGTTAGAACACAAGATGTGTGGGCTCGCCCGCGGCCGTGCAGAGTTTGGACCAAGAGCATTAGGAAACCGTAGTTTGATAGCAGATCCACGCGGTTCGGAAATAAAGGTCGCAATTAACCAGATAAAGCACCGTGAGCAGTTCCGACCCTTCGCTCCTGCAATTCTAGAAGAATTCGCAGATCAGTACTTTAAAATGCCAACAAAATCAACGACTTACATGCAATTTATTGCGCCTTGTTTGAAATCTGAGTCTTTTCCGGCCATTGTACACTTGGATAATACCAGCCGTGTGCAGACGGTTAACAAGACTGACAATCCTCAGTTCCGTGCGCTGTTAGAGCGTTGGTATGCAGAGACTGGCTGTCCTATGCTGTTGAACACCAGCCTAAACATCAAAGGCAAGCCCATGGTCAACGATGCTGATGATGCTGCTACCTGGACTGAATTACATGGTTTACCTGTGTTCAACTAGAGTGTATAATATAATATATGATAAAAACATACGATTTCGAAGTACAAAAATTATATCTTGAACTTATGTTGGCAGATGCAGAAGTATTTGTTCGCTGTCAAGGTATTTTTGATCACAGCCTGTTTGATCGTAAATTGCAAGATGCGGCTGAGTTCATGCATGAATATGCCAAGGGCTATAATGTGTTGCCAGATTATGAAATGGTCAATGCCACCTGCAGAGTCGACCTTAAACGACCAGAAGACCTCAAAGAAGGCCACATGGATTGGTTCATGGACGAATTTGAAAAGTTCACCCAACACAAGGCTCTTGAACGTGCGATTATACAATCGGCTGATTTATTAGAAAAACATGACTACGGTGCAGTAGAAGTATTGATCAAAGAAGCTGTGCAAATTGGACTTGCTCGAGACATGGGCACAGACTATTTTGCTGATCCCCGTGGAAGATTGATGGGCATTAAAGACAAGAACGGTCAAGTAAGCACAGGTTGGCCCAGCATGGATCGTAGACTATTTGGTGGGTTCAATCGAGGAGAACTGAATATCTTTGCAGGTGGATCAGGTGCTGGTAAGAGTTTGTTCTTGGCTAATCTAGGTGTGAACTTTGCACTTGCAGGACTGAACGTGGTTTATCTAACTCTAGAACTTTCAGAAGCACTAGTATCCATGCGTATTGATGCGATGTTAACAGGTATTGCAACCAAAGACATATTCAAAGACTTGGACGATGTTGAAATGAAAGTCAAGATCATTGGTAAGAAATCTGGACTATTACAGGTCAAGTACATGCCCAGTGGCAAGACTGCCAATGACATTCGTGCATACCTAAAAGAATATGAAATCAAAGTAGGTAAGAAAGTTGATGTATTGTTGGTTGACTATTTGGACTTGTTGATGCCACTTAGCAAGAAGATTTCACCAGCAGACTTGTTTATCAAAGACAAGTATGTATCGGAAGAATTGCGTAATCTAGCAGTGGAAAAGAACTGTGTGTTTGTGACAGCGGCACAGTTGAATCGAGGTGCTGTTGAAGAAGTTGAATTTGATCATAGTCATATCAGTGGTGGATTATCTAAGATTCAAACTGCTGATAACGTGTTTGGTATCTTTACCAGCCGTGCCATGCGTGAGCGTGGCAGATATCAATTACAGTTAATGAAAACTCGTTCATCAAGCGGTGTGGGCATGAAGATTGATCTCGAGTTCAATCTCGAAAGTTTGAAGATCAGCGATTTGCCTGAAGACGAACAAGAAAGCACAAATGGTGCAAGTCGTGGCGGCTCAAGTATCATTGAACAGATCAAACGCAAGACTGAACTTACCACACGTGAAGAATCCAATGACAGCAAATCAGGTTGGGAACGTGCAGAGCCCAAAGACGGATTCAGCCTAGATAAACCCAAGGTACGAGCACAAGTAGAAAGCACAAAACTGCGTGAAATTTTAAATAGCATGAACACAGATGAAGAATAAAGTAGTTGAGTTGTTGAAGTGGTTGCCCTCAGAAGGTGAAGATATCGAAATAGATTGGCCCAAAGTACATAAGACCATAGGAGTAGATCACACTAATTGGCTTATCACACAGCCCAAAGAAAAATGTCAATTGGTGCTGTTACGCAACGACATGTTTTGCCGTTTAGCTGCGGAATTCTATGATGATGCTGCATTGATTAATTATCATTTAATGTGGGCTAAATAATGGATGCGAGCCAAAGAGTTTATCACTGAGCGAGAAATGCCCGAACGCAAGAGTCGGGTATTGAGCACGGCTTTCGAGTTTCCTACCATGCCCAGTTCAGATGGATATCAGGTCTATAGATTTGGCATGGCCATGGCCAATCACGAAGAACCGCCCTATGGTCCCGCTGGTCAACATGCTGTGATTAGTGCTTATACCCCTGAAGAAGAAGAGATCATACATGCAGCTGAGCGAGCCACTGGCCATAAGGGACGAATACTAGCTGATCGCGGCAGTCGAGAGCCCGACTCCACAGAAACCCAGAGTCCTGTAGCCAAACCCAAACGCAATCGTTACGGAGTTTGATGTGCGATTAAGAGAATTTTCAAACAACGATTTTGTCACGGTAAATGCAGATCTCAATCCCAAACTGTGGCAAGAAGGAAGACTGGACGGTGCAGTACGTCAAAAGTTGATAGAGATCGCCCGGGCCTTTGTGGATTTTGTAGGCATAGATCTAGACATCAAAGACTACACAATAACAGGATCTAACGCCAACTACACCTGGAGCAAGTACAGCGACCTTGATCTGCACGTGATCATCGAAGGCGAAGTCACAGATGAACAACGTGAGCTGTTTACTGCCAAAAAGGCACTGTGGGCAGAATACCACGATATCACTGTGAAAGGCCTGCCTGTGGAATGTTATGTACAAGGGGAAACAGAAACACATCACAGCACAGGTGTCTACAGCATTGTAAAAAGCACATGGCTGATCAAGCCACAAAAGACAGAACCTAATCTAGATGATCAGGCTGTAGAGGCTAAAAAAGACAGCATGCTAAGTTTGATAGAGCAGGCCTTGTTGAGCAAAGATCTAGAAAAATTACGAACAGTCAAAGACAAGATCACAGTCATGCGCAGGGCTGGGTTAGATCGTGCTGGAGAGTGGAGTGTGGAGAACGTGGTGTTTAAGATCCTGCGCAATCTAGGACTGATAGATCAAATCACTGAAAAAATAAGAGAGCTGGAAGATGCCGAGCTCTCTTTGGAACAACAGACCAACGTGTTGGACTAGTCTTTTCTGCCACCGAACAACTGTAGCAGATTCAGGAACAAGTTAATAAAGTCCATGTAAAGGGTCAATGCACCCGATACTTCTACCGCAGGGCTAGTATCCACTGAAACCATTTCACGTATCTGCTGTGTGTCATAGGCAGTAAGACCTAAGAAGATAATGATGGCCAAGGCAGAGATCACCATCTGCATCACGGTGCTGCCAATAAAGATGTTCACAATACTGGCAATACAGATGGCGATCAAACCTACAAACATAAATTTGCCCATGCTGTCTAGACTGCGTTTGGTAAAGTAACCATAGCCGCTCATCACAGCAAACAATATGGCAGCACCCATGAACGCTGACACAATTGAACCCATGGTGAACACAGCAAAGATCATTGAAAAACTCAGGCCCATTAATGCCGCAAAACCATGCAAGCATAACTGCGCTACACCTTTGCTGGGATTGTTGCCTAGCACATAACTGACACCAAATATAGCTGCCAGTGGTGCAAAGATTACGATCCATTTTAGCACACCTGTGAAAAAGAATTGCAGCAACTCGGGTGTGGTGCCTACAAAATAACTAACCAACATTGATACTAGGACTGCTAGACTCATGTGACCGTAGACACGACCCATGGCTGAGTTGACTTCTTCTGCTGAGCGATAATCTGAGATACCACCAGTGTAATTTGTTCCGAACATTTGGACTCCTTGGTTATTTGATATTAAGAATATACGTTGCTAATTTCTTGGCATCTACGTCAGAGATTTGCGGGTGAGCAGGCATGGGCATGGCACCCCAGACTCCGCTACCTCCAGCACGTATTTTTTTTGCCAGTTTATCAGTGGCATCTGCCTGTCCACGATACTTGTTGGCCACGGCTTTGAAAGCTGGACCTACCACAGTTTGGTTGACATTATGGCAGGCCAAACAGTTGTTTTTCATCAAGAGATCATTGTCTGCCCACGCTGGCGAGGACACCAAAATCAAACTCATAATCACAGTTTTCATAATTACTCCTTGTGGTTGCTATAACCTTAATTATACAGTATAATATTTACACAGTCAAGAAACGAATCACCGAAAAACCGTGTTTTTTGACCTCGACAATAAATACGCATATAACTCACTTCAATCATGCTACATATCATCGACGACCTTAAAGACAACCTACTCACACTGATCAAAGACGATCCTGTGAGACCCGAACTCACACCTGAATTCCGTGTGAACTCAAACTCAAAGATATTTGTGTTGAGAGATGATGCTACCAACGAACCCCTGGCAGTGACCTGCGTCAAGTTCCTGGATGGCATTCCCCACAATGTAGACCAGCTGGCTGAATTGGCTGTGCATACCAATACCGCGGTGTTCTATACCATTTGGAGTTATGCTCAGGGTGCGGGTCGTAGATTGATTGAAGAAGCACAACAACAGATCAAGCAAGAACATCCCGAAGTTGATACCTATGTGACTCTGAGCCCCAAGACTGAAATGGCTCGCAAGTTCCACCTTAAAAACGGTGCGGAAGTGTTTAGAGAAAACCCCGATACTGTAAACTATCTATACAGATAATCAACTGCGAACTGTGGGGGTATACAGTTGCACAAATCCCTGCCATGCATCACCAGTTCTTGCTGTCATGCGTTCAGCCAATCGATCAGCCATCTCTTCAGCCAGCACACGTTGTTGCTGTGTGAATCGTGCGCCAGTGAGATCTTGATTTTTCACAGTCTGTCCTGTGACTGAGTTTCGGGCCATGGCCAATAGGTATTGTTCGCTCATGCAGGTATTTATACCAAATGTTGTGCCAACACCATGCAAGAGATCCAAGCCCAAATAGTGTTGAACCCTACTAGGGTGGGTAACAATTTCTTCTCTGAAGCCCATATCAATGTAAGACTAGTAAACAAAGTAAAGAAGTAGAGCCACCATACTGAGATGCCAAAAATCAATCCCGGAACGATGATCATGGCTTTAGCAGCCCACGATAGAAACTCCACGGTGTTGTAGTCTGTCCAATATTCACGTCGGAACCACATGGCGTAGCACTCACGTATCTTTGTGAAAGTGATGTGATTATAGACCAGATATAATAAGCATAGTGCAGCGAGATTGGCTGCAATCAGTTGTGTAGTAGTCATGACTTCTCCTCGATACACTAATTATCCAAGGTAGCGTTAGGTGGGATTATTCTTGGCGAAGCGCAGCGCAAAATTTTTTTTGCGAAGCAGAAGCGCAAGATTTTTAGCGTCTATGCGGGAGTACCCCAAGCTGTGGAACTGTTCTCGCCCACACCTATCACACAGGCCATCACTGCGGTGTATTCAATCAAGGTCCATGCTCCAGTCTTGGGATTAACTGTGAGTACTGTGCTGGTACCTTGCTCAGGTGTGACACCACGCCATTGCGGCGTTTCTCCAAATTCTTCCAGCATGGTTCTGAACACCTTTTCAGTGCTTTCACATACCACAGGCTTGTTGAGTCTACGTGGTTCAGCATGAGCTAGAGCGGCTGCGAGCACAAGGACAAGGATTAAAAACTTTTTCATCGAGTATTTAATTCAACTTCAGTCAAACAAGGTTCTACACACACGAGTGTGTTCAGGATAGCGTAGAATCCATAAGTCAGCCAAGCCTACATGATTGAATAGAATCCACCAATCTGTGATTATAGTGTCCGAGAATAGCTCAGGATTGGGCATGCTGCGTGGCCAATAATTGACTCTAGGACTCCAAAGAGTTAGTAACTCGATCTGAGCATCAATCAATGGATCTAAATATATCAACAGCATATATAACGCCCCCTAGGCTACGCTGGAATATCTCTGCACATGCTAGAACCCCGAACTCCATACAAGAGTCTGAATCTACAAGCAAGATATACAGCATGATATATTTACACCAACTGGCCATGCAGCGATATATACAAGCAAGGATAAAGCAAACATATGAGAAAAGATGAACTGTTGGGACTGTTTAGTAGACCTGTGTTGATCACTGAGCTGGATTCAATTATACCGCCTAGCTTGTGGGATATAGCATGGGCCAAGAACTACACAAACTCGATAAGTGAAAGCACAGCGATATTGACTCTGCCCGAATGGCAGCATGTGCTGGATGAAGTCATGCTGCGTGTGCGTGACTACTTGCATGGCGTCATGCGTGTGAGTCATAGCACAGAAATTTATGTGACTGAAAGCTGGTTAAACAAGACTGACAAGGGTCAAAGCCATCATAGACATTGGCATCCCAACAGTGTGTTGAGTGGAGTGGTGTTTCTACAAGGTGATGCCAGCAGTGGAGCTCTGCGGTTTATAACCAGTGAATATGCCATGTTGGAATTTGACATCGTAGACAGCAACCTATGGAATGCCAAAAGCTGGAGTGTGCCTGCTATACCGGGTACCATGGTCTTATTTCCCAGTGGTTTAGAACACATGACTGAAACGTATCAAGGCGATGCAAGTAGAATCAGTCTAAGTTTCAATACCTTTGTGCGAGGACCTGTGAACACTGGTCAACTTACGAGATTGGCGATCTAGCGCCCAAATGGGTCTACAGGGCTAAAAATTGGCTGCGTAAAAAATTGTGGTGGAGTACTTATGCTTTCAAGGTGGTGATTGCTACCATACTGTTGCTATTATACAACACTGTATGTGTATACCGACCACCCCACCATGACCACCGACGGTCATCAACACCTATTCACTCCCTTGTGAAGGCACCGGCGTTCCCAATTGGGCATCTGATCGAACAGGCTCTGACCTTGATTGATCTTTGGATCGTAGGCAGTGTCGCGCCTGTCGTGTGTGGCGCAGCCTGTGGCTAGCAGTATACTAGCGGCTACTAATACTGTGCAACAACGCAGTAACATCAGCATGTACATCCTCCAAGTTGTCTAGTTCTGCTGCTATCATAAGCTCACGCATGACCTGTGCTCGCTGCTTGTACGCAGGGGGCATGGCGCTAACCATAGCGTCCACTGCTTCCATTGTGTCACAGTTCCACAACAGCTTGCAGATCTGTACATCCTTCTTAGTGAGGCCTTGTATATTGATCACGCCTGTGCCTTCAAGTATTCAACCATGTTGGCCCATGTGTTTACAGGTACCTCTATACGTAAATCCTGGACAGCTACATGACTCCGCGGTGACTGTGTACGCTTGCCCACTACTACCAATGACTGTTTTTCCATGTGTTTCTTTCTGTGTTGTGAATAGGTTGATGTTGCCTGGGATAAACTTGCGTCCACGCTTGTCAAATCCTTTGATGGGATTCTTGAAGTAGAACGGTGTTGTTTCGCCCTTCTTGACATATGCTAATAGGTTCGTGCCATCTAGTAGATATGTGTGGGCGGGGAATTGAGGCCCCGTGGTTTCTACTAGAGCTTCCATTAGTCGAAGTAGTGTGCGTTACGGAAACCCAATGTGCCTGCATACATGCTCAACAGACCTAGGATGGCCAACAACATCGAGCCCAACATCTGCTCGTCGTT
>Ga0187843_10002274_pt1 | contig 11721 bp, 10 predicted proteins | sample SpaLakP09_SKY_43_FD_134516 | JGI IMG/M metagenome (GOLD analysis project Ga0187843, IMG submission 134516) | Oligotrophic lake water microbial communities from Sparkling Lake, Wisconsin, USA - SP09_SKY_43 | ecosystem: Environmental > Aquatic > Freshwater > Lake | place: USA: Sparkling Lake... | reverse complement strand
TGTTCACGCACGACGGCATCGGCACCATGATTACCTACGAGAATCTGGAAAGCCTGCGCGAGGCCACCATCGAGGACGTGGGCGGCATCCTCAAGCTGATCGAACCGCTGGAAGCCGATGGCACCCTGGTCAAGCGCGGCCGCGAACTGATCGAGCGGGAAATCCATTACTTCTCCGTGATCGAACACGACAACGTCATCTTCGGCTGTGCTGCCCTGTATCCCTTCCCCAAGGAACGCATGGGCGAGATGGCCTGCCTCACCGTCAACCCGGAAGTGCAAGGCCAGGGCGACGGCGACCGTATCCTGAAGCACATCGAAACCCGTGCGCGCGAAGCCGGGCTGACCAAGCTCTTCGTGCTCACCACCCGTACCTCGCACTGGTTCCTGAAGCGCGGCTTCGTGCTGGCCGGTGTCAACGACCTGCCGCAGGATCGCCAGCAGATCTACAACTGGCAGCGCAAGTCGCAGGTATTGATCAAGAATTTGTATTAATCATTTTTCCGTCAGGACGTGAGCAGGCTCAACCGCTGACCCCCAATCGCTGGCCCGCCCGTCCCAGGCATTTCAACTTAACGAACCAAGGAATCGACATGGCACGCATGGTCCACTGCATCAAACTGAACAAGGAAGCCGAAGGCCTGGACTTCCCGCCCTATCCGGGCGAGCTGGGCAAGCGCATTTATGAAAGTGTCTCCAAGGAAGCCTGGGCCGCCTGGCTCAAGCACCAGACCATGCTGGTCAACGAAAACCGCCTGATGCTGGCCGACGCCCGCGCCCGCAAGTACCTGGCCGCGCAGATGGAGAAGCACTTCTTCGGTGAAGGCGCCGATGCCGCCGTCGGTTACGTGCCGCCGAGCGAATAAATAGTCCTGATCGCTTGCGCAAGGCTGCAACGCCGCCCTGGTTCGCCACGGCGGCGTTTGTTTTGGCTGACGCATCGCGGCGGCCGGCTCGTCTACAATGCCGACTCCGAACCTTGATTTCATATCGACTTCCCGCTGGAGCTCATCTTGTCCCTGCGTCACCTGTGCCTTGCCGTGCTTGCCGTCAGTCTCGGCTTTACTTTTGTTTCCCCCTGGGCCCGCGCGGCCACGGCCAGCCCGGCAGCCAGCGCTGCAGCGGCGCTGCCGCCCGGCGTCACGCAAGGCCCCAGCGCCGAGGGCATCAGCGAATACCGCTTTGCCAATGGCTTCAAGCTCCTCCTGCTGCCGGACGATTCCAAGCCGACGGTCACGGTCAACATCACCTACCTGGTCGGCTCGCGCCACGAGAACTATGGCGAGACCGGCATGGCGCACCTGCTGGAACACCTGATGTTCAAGGGCTCGCCGCACAACCCGGCGATCCCGCAGGAATTCAGCAAGCGCGGCATGAACTTCAACGGCACCACCTGGCTGGACCGCACCAACTACTACGAGACCTTCGAGGCGGGCAAAGACAACCTGCAATGGGCGATCGCCATGGAAGCCGACCGCATGGTCAATTCCCGTATCGCGCGCAAGGATCTCGACAGCGAGATGACGGTGGTGCGCAACGAGTTTGAATCCGGCGAGACCTCGCCCTCGCGCGTGATGTTGAAGCGCATGCAGAGCGTGGCCTACGACTGGCACAGCTATGGCCGCAACACCATTGGTGCGCGTAGCGACATCGAGAACGTGCGCATCGAGAACCTGCAAGCCTTCTACCGCACCTACTACCAGCCCGACAATGCGGTACTGCTCATTGCCGGGAAGTTCGATCCGGCGCAGGTGCTGCAATGGGTCAACCAGAGCTTCGGCCGCCTGCCCAAGCCCAAGCGCAAGCTGCCTGAATTCTGGACCGTGGAACCGACCCAGGATGGCGAACGCCAATTCGCCATCCGCCGCCGGGGCGACCTGCAACTGGTGGCGCTGGGCTACAAGATGCCCTCCGCGCTGCATCCGGATGCTACCGCCCTTTCGTTTGCCAGCGACATCCTGACCGACACGCCCAATGGCCGCCTGCACAAGCTGCTGGTCGAGAAAGGACTGGCCACGCAGGTCTATGCGATGCCGCTGAGCGGCTACGCGCCGGGGCTGCAGATGATCGTGGCGCAGGTCAAGGCAGGCGCTGACATCGAACCGGTCAAGCAGGCCATGATCAGCGCCGTCGAATCCTTCAGCACCACCCCGCCGACGGCCGAGGAACTGGCGCGCCTGCGCCGCGAGAGCGCCAACAACTTCGAGACGCTGCAAAACAATCCACAGCAGATGGCAGTGGCGATGTCCAATGCGATTGCACGCGGTGACTGGCGCCTGGTCTTCATCGAACGCGACCTGGAACAGCGCCTGACCAGTGCTGACATCGCTGCGGCGGCTGGCCGCTACTTCCGCCGCGATAACCGTACGATCGGTCTCTACCTGCCGGAAGATCATCCACAGCGTGCCGAGGTCCCGCCCGCACCGAGCGTGGAATCGCTGCTGGCGCAATACCAGCCGCGCCCGGCCATCGCCTCGGGCGAAGCGTTTGACCCGGCCCCGGGCAACATCGAACAGCGCACCACCCGCGTAGCGCCAGGCCAGCCGCCCCACACCGCACTGAAGCTGGCCCTGCTGCCCAAGCAGTCGCGTGGACAGACGGTGTCGGTGAGCATGAACCTGGAGTTTGGCGATGCCGGGAGCCTGTTCGGCCAGCGTGCCGTCGCCTCGCTGACGGCCGCCATGCTCATGCGCGGCACGCGCGATCTGGATCGCCGCCAGCTGGCCGACGAATTCACGCGCCTGAAGATCAACGGCAACGTCTATCGCTTCCAGACCACGCGCGAGAATCTGGTCCCGGCGTTTGCGCTGGTGGGCGAAGTGCTGCGCCATCCGCGCATGGACCCTGCCGAATTTGCGCAGTTGAAGAATGAGACCGTGGCCGCGCTGGAAGCCACGCGCAAGGAGCCGGATTCCCGTGCCGGCGAGGCGCTGCAACTGCATTTCAACCATTACCCGGACGGCGACTGGCGCGCCGCCCAGACGCTGGAACAACGCATCGCCGCCGTGCAGGCGGTGACGCTGGAACAGGTGCAAGCCTTCCATCGCCGCTTCTACGGCGCCTCGTATGGCGAAGTCGCCGTGGTCGGTGACTTCGATGCGCAGGCTGCACGCAAGGCCATTGATGCAGCCTTCGGTGGCTGGACCAGTGCCGCCCCCTATGCGCGCGTGCTGCAGACCTGGGCCGACACCCCGCCCAAGCGCATCCTCATCGATACGCCGGACAAGGAAAACGGTGTCTACCTGGCTCGCCAGAACGTCCGCCTGCGCGATGACGACCCCGACTATCCTGCCCTGGCCGTGGCCAATTACCTGCTCGGCGGCTCCAGCCTGAAGTCGCGCCTGGCTGACCGCATCCGCCAGAAGGATGGTTTGTCCTATGGCATCAACAGCGGTTTGCAGGTCGGTGCCATCAGCGATGCGGGTTACTTCAGCGTTCGCGCCATCGCTGCCCCGCAGAACCTGGACAAGGTCGATGCGGCCGTGCGCGAGGAAATTGCCCTGCTCATCAAGGATGGCTTTACCGAAGAGGAACTGCTGCGCGCCAAGTCCGGCATCCTGCAGCAGCGCAACCAGCAGCGCGCCAGTGACGGCGGCATCGCTACCAGCTGGAGCGCGCTGATGAACCTGGACCGCAGCTTCCTGTGGCAGCAGCAGCTGGACCTGAAACTGGCGGACCTGACGCTGGCGCAATTGAATGCGGCCGTGCGCAAGTACATCGATCCGGCGCGCATGACCGTGGTGATTGCGCGGGATGAGGCCAAGGCCGGCCAGCCCTGAGGCATCCGCCTGACATCATCGAGGTGAAAAAAATGCCCGTGTCCTGCGACACGGGCATTTTTGTCTGCGACAAAGAAAACGGAAGGGCTCAGAACTCCAGCTTCTTGACGCCTTCGGCCGTCCCAAGCAGGCAGACATTGGCCCCCTGGCGTGCGAAGAGGCCATTGGTGACCACGCCGACGATGTTGTTGATCTTGTCTTCGATGTCGGCCGGATCGGTGATGGCCAGGCCCAGCACGTCGATGATGTAGCAGCCGTTGTCGGTGACCAGCGGCTTGCCGTCACCATTCTTGTTCAGGCGCAGGCGTGGCTCGCCGCCCAGTGCGGCCAGCTTGCGGGCCACCACGGCGTGCGACATCGGGATCACTTCCACCGGCAGCGGGAAAGTACCCAGCACATCCACCAGCTTGGAACCATCGGCGATGCAGACGAACTTCTGCGCCACCGACGCCACGATCTTCTCGCGCGTGAGTGCAGCGCCGCCGCCCTTGATCATGGCACCGCTGCCATTGATTTCATCGGCGCCGTCAATGTAGACCGGCATGGTCTCGACCTCGTTGAGATCGAACACGGTGATGCCATGCGAGCGCAGGCGCTCGGCGGTGGCTTCGGAAGAGGCCACGGCGCCCTTGATGCGGTGCTTGATCTTGCCCAGTTCGTCGATGAAGAAATTGGCCGTGGAGCCGGTGCCCACGCCGATGATTTCGCCGTCAACCACGTAATCGATGGCGGCCTTGGCCACGGCTTGCTTGAGTTCGTCTTGAGTCATGATGGTTCAGTTCAATGTAAATAAAAACGGGGGCGTTCCCTTTTCGGCAACGCAAAAAATTCTCAAATTGCGGGATCGGCAATGCTCAATGCACGTCATCCGGCTGTTCGTCCAGGGTCTCGAAGAGCGCGATCTGCAGGCGCGAATGCAGCTTGACCAGCTTGCTCCACAGCAACCACAGCAGCCCGGCAGCGGCGGCCAGCACGAAGGCCAGCAGGTTCAGCGGGGGCAGAATGCTGGCGCTCAGCACGAAGATGAGCAGCATGATGCCCACGATGGACATGATGGGCAAGACCTCCGAGACTACCTTGCGCACCCCGGAAGTATACGCTCCTGCGAACTCCGGCTTGACGCTGACCTCCGCCAGCAGCATCGACAGCGCTTGCAGCTTGCGGTAAGTGGCAATCAGGAAGGGCAAGGAAATCACCAAAGCGCAGCCCCAGATGATGGCCTTCTGCACATCCGGATCAGGCGTCCAAGCCGAGAGCTGGCGCGACAAACCGTCCACAAAGAAAGCGCCCGCCAGGAACACCGCAATCACCAGCGCCAGGTTCACCATCACCTGCATCAGGATGCGGCGGATGATGCGCGTAAGTTCGGCGCGGTCACCGGTCGGCTGCAGGCTTTCCAGCCAGCGCGAATACATGCCCAGCAGCCCCGAGACGCGCGCCGGTACCAGCGTGACGGCCTTGGCCGAGAGCGGATCGGCGGCCTTGATGAGGTAGGGGGTGAGCAGTGCCGTCACCGCCGAGACCGCCACCACGATGGGATAGAGGAAATCACTGGTGACCTTCAGGCTCTGGCCGAGCGCGGCGATGATGAAGGAGAACTCGCCGATCTGCGCCAGGCCCATGCCCACCCGCATGGGCGTACGGCCACCCTGCCCGGCCACGAAGGTACCCAGGCCGCAGCTGATGAGTTTGCCGAAGACCACGGCCAGCGTGATGATGGTGATCGGCATCCAGTACTTGACCAGTACGTTGGGATCGAACAGCAGGCCGATGGCCACGAAGAAGATGGCCGAGAACATGTCGCGGATCGGCTCCACCAGGCGTTCGATGCGGTGCAGCTGGCGCGATTCGGCCATGATGGCGCCGACCAGGAAGGCCCCCAGGGCGACGCTGTATTGCAGCTTCATCACCAGCAGGCAGAAGCCGAACAGCACGCCCAGCACGGCCACCAGCAGCATTTCATTGCTCTTGAAGCGGGCGATGAAGCTCAGCAGGCGCGGCACCGCCACGATGCCTACCACCAGCGACACGGTCATGAACAGCACCAGCTTGCCCACGGTGGTGAAGACCTCGGTGGAATCCACCGAGCCGCTGGTAGCCACGCCCGAGAGCAGCGCGATCATGCCGATGGCGAGGATGTCTTCCACGATCAGGATGCCGAAGATGATCTGGGCGAACTTTTCGTTCTTCATGCCCAGTTCGTTCAAGGCCTTGACGATGATGGTGGTAGAGGAGACGGCCAGCATGGCGCCCAGGAAGATGGCGTCCATGCGCTTCCAGCCGAAGTAGAGGCCGATCTCGTAGCCGATCCAGATCATCAGCAGGATCTCGGCCGCTGCCGCGATGAAGGCGGTGGCACCGACCTTGGCCAGTTTCTTCAGGCTGAATTCCAACCCCAGCGAGAACAGCAGGAAGATCACCCCGAGCTCTGACAGAATGTGCACGGTCTTCTCATCCTGGATCAGGTCATAGGGCGGCGTATGCGGGCCGATGATCACGCCGGCCACGATGTAGCCCAGCACCACCGGCTGCTTCAGCTTGTTGAAGACGACGGTGACTATGCCGGCAATGAGCATGATGATGGCCATGTCCTGGATGAATAACTCGACTTCGTGCATCGTGCGGGATTTCCTTTCTGTGGTTCTGCAGCGGGCTGCAGGGGTGGCTGGAGGGTGTCGCAGGACCTGCGGCACCGGGCAAGGCTGCGCCCTGCGGCATGGGCCGCGGACGGTGGATGATAGGGATTGCGGGTGCTGCTGGCGGGCCGGCCACACGGGCGCCGGCGCTGGGTGCTGATCTGTGTCCGCTCTTGTTGCTGGTGACCACGGTACTGCTTCAGCGAAGATGCAGTGGCGGGAGACCTCTTCATCGCACACTGCGGGATGTCCCCGAAAATAACACAACTGACAACCGCACTGCAATGCAAAGTACGTGCCTGCCCTGCCGAGCGAACACTCCTGCACAACGGGATCACCCTCCAGCAAACTGAAAAAGTTAGTAAATCCGGCTGCATCCCGAAGGATGGACGCCCCGAAATCTAACAAACCGCAATGGATGAGCTTGGCCGCCAAGCCCGCGCGGGCAGGCGGGAGCGTTCAACCGGGCACGCGCACCTGTACCTCGACCGCCTTTTCATCGAAGGCGATGCGGGTGGTGAACTTGGCCCGCTTCATGGGGAAGCGCGACTGGAAGTGGCGCACATTGCCTGATCCCGAGATCACACGTCTGACGAACTGATAGTAGGCATCCATGTCGATGACATGGACCGCCAGGAAGTAATCATATTCGCCGGAGACGAAGTAGCACTGCATCACCTCGGCTTCCTTGGCCATGCGCTGTTCGAAGTCCTGCATGTGCTGGTCGGACTGGTTGTTCAGCGAGATCTCCAGGAAGGCCAGCATGCCGTAGCCGAGGGCGAAGGGATCGACCATGGCCACTTCGGCGCTGATGATGCCGGCCTCGCGCAGTTCGCGGATGCGGCGCAGGCAGGTCGGTTGCGAGATGTGCAGTTTTTCAGCCAGAACGCGTGTGGAGATCTGGTTGTCTTTCTGCAGCATGTTGAGCAGTTTGCGATCCACCTTGTCGAGGGTGTGAAGTTTGGCGGCCATGGGACAGAGTCGAGGATGATGGTTCAGGCCGGCCTCACAAAAATTGCTTGGCTTGGCCGATTCTTATGTTGTACCGTCGCATTATTCAGAAAGTCGGAGACGAAAGCAAAGCAGTCCGCCTGGTCGCCGCAACAAGGATCTGAATAACTGTGTTGTGAGACAAAACATTAAAAGTGGTCAATCCAATCTACAGAGGAGTGTTATGAAATTCAAGAGCGCCATTATTCCATTAACTGCCGCCATCGGTCTGGCATTCGCAGGCGCCGCGCATGCCCAGGAAGTCATCAAGATCGCCCACGTGGGCCCGCTCTCCGGTCCCAACGCCCACATGGGCAAGGACAACGAGAACGGCGCGCGCATGGCCGTCGAAGAACTCAACGCCAAGGGCTTCACCATTGGCGGCAAGAAGGTCAAGTTCGAACTGCTGGGTGAAGACGATGCTTCCGATCCCAAGCAAGCCACTGCGGTCGCCACCAAGCTGGTCGACCAGAAGGTCGCCGCCGTGATCGGCCACCTGAACTCCGGCACCACCATTCCGGCCTCCAAGATCTACAGCGATGCCGGTATCCCGCAAGTGTCCCCCTCGGCCACCAATCCGAAGTATACCCAGCAAGGCTTCAAGACCACCTTCCGCGTGGTCGCCAACGATGCGCAGCTGGGCGCCGCACTGGGCAAGTATGCCGTGCAGAAGCTGGGCACCAAGCAGATCGCCGTGATCGATGACCGTACCGCCTACGGCCAGGGCGTGGCAGAAGAATTCGCCAAGGGCGCCAAGGCAGCCGGCGGCACCATTGTCGGTACCCAGTTCACCAATGACAAGGCCACCGACTTCAACGCCATCCTGACCTCGCTCAAGGGAAAGAAGCCGGACGTGATCTTCTTCGGCGGCATGGACGCCGTGGGCGGCCCGATGCTGCGCCAGATGAAGCAGCTGGGCATCGGCGCCAAGTTCATGGGCGGCGACGGCATCTGTACCGGCTCCCTGCCGGGCCTGGCCGGTGATGGCCTGGGCGAAGACCAGGTGATCTGTGCCGAAGCCGGTGGCGTGGACGCTTCCGGCAAGAAGGGCATGGATGATTTCCGCGCAGCCTACAAGAAGAAGTTCGGCATCGACGTGGTCTACAACGCAGCCTATGCCTACGATGCCACCATGACCGTGGCCGACGCCATGGCCAAGGCCGGCTCGGCCGATCCCAAGAAGTACCTGCCCGAACTGGCCAAGATCAGTCACAAGGGCGTGACCGGCGTGATCGCCTTTGATGCCAAGGGCGATGTCAAGGACGGTTCGCTGACCCTGTACACCTACAAGGGTGGACAGCGTACTGTGCTGGCCGTGACCAAGTAAATTTGGTCGCCCTGCCCTGCTGGCTGGCTTGCGGGCTGGTTTCAGGGCAGGTAAAAAATGCAGCGCCCCCGATTTGTCGGGGGCGTTGTCGTTTGAAGGGGCTTTTGTACCGTTGAGTATTGTCCAAGGCCGGCCGCAGCGATATCGCATATTGTTTTAATTATTTACGGCTGCTGCCGGTTTACTTAGTTTATGAATGCAGGGCCACGGACTGGTTTCTTAGTTTTTGCTCCGTGGTGCCGTTCAGCGGGACAGGGCTTTTTCCAGGGCGCCTTTGTTCATTGACGAACGGCCCTTGATCCCGCGTTCACTCGCTTCTGCATAGAGCTGCTTGAAGGTACGGCCGCCTGCGCCGGAATGTGAGCGCAGGCCGCCTCGGCGCGAGGGCGCCATGTCCTGGGTGGACGTCTTGCTGGCTGTTTTGGATTCACCGTGCTGGGCCCGTTCCTTGTTGACGGTCCGGGCGGCGATCTCCTCGGCGCGCCGGGTGCTGGTGCCGCGTTTGACGGCACCGGACTTGATGTGTTCGTACTGGCGTTCACGTTTGTTGCTCCATGCGGTCTGCGGCATGATGGCCTCCTGTCCGGTTGCGCCCGCGGCACGATGCTCTGCGGGCAGGTAAAGGATATGTTCACTGCTGGTGATCTGATCTTGCGCCGACCTGACCAGACCTGCCATCCCGGCTCGTCTGAAAACGCTGTAAGAATGACGGAAGGCCAGCTCATCAACAGCCCTGCAATGCCCGCCGCACGGCACTCTTGCCCCAGCGATTCTCCAGAGCAATATTCAAGGTCGCGTCACTGTGACAACCTTTGACCGCCTCATCAGTCCAACCGCTCATCAAAAACGAACGGGAGGAATCAATGAAACAGATCACGGCGGTCTTTGGCGTGGTGCATGCGGTGATCGCGGTCTTGTTTGCGCTGGGCGCGCTGGCGCTCATTGCCATTGCCGCGAGCATGGGATTTGAGGCGGTGACGGAAGGCCTGGGCCTGCCCCAGGCGCAGGCGCTGATCGAGGCCATCGGCATTTTGGCGGCGGCGGTGGTGGCTTTTCAGATTGCCGAGACCATTACCGAGGAAGAGGTGGTGCGCGACGCCAACATCAGCGCCCCGACACGGGTGCGGCGTTTCCTGTCGCGGTTTTTTGTGGTGGTGATCGTGGCGCTGGCCATCGAAGGACTGGTGATGACCTTCCGCGCAGCCCATGAAGAAGCGGCTGACATGATCTATGCCGCGGCGCTGCTGGTGGGTACGGGCGTGTTGCTGGCGGCGTGGGGATATTTCATCTATTGCAACCGTTCGGCCGAGGAGCTGGAGCCGGACGCCATGCAAGAGGCCAAGGAGGAGGACAAGAAGATTGATGGCTGAGGGGCTTTGCGCGCTTTGCCTCGCCGTTCGTAGGCTGGGAGCGCGTATTGCGGCCCTGTACTGCCCGTTGGGGTTGGTTCTGGGGAAATTTCCCGGGGGGAGTGGAAGAAGACGAAAGAACCCGCTATAATCGCGGACTTTTGCTGATGTAGCTCAGTTGGTAGAGCAACTGATTCGTAATCAGTAGGTCGACGGTTCGATTCCGCCCATCAGCACCAGAATAGAAGCGGCTTGCAGCGATGCAGGCTGCTTTTTCTTTGTGCCTACGGGGTCAATTTGGTGCCAGTCAATCCGGAGGCCTTCCGTGGTGCCTGATCCACTCAGCCATCAGCGCGCGGTCCTCCGGATGCTCATCGTCCAGGTCTTCGAATATCGTGCCCTTCGTGAAATCCAGCGGCTTTTCCTTCTCGCGCGGGCGCGGCCAGGCCTCCCGTGTCTCCACCAGCATCGCAGCCTTCAGCATCTCCAGCATCACCGGCCGCTCTTCCACGCCGCGCGGCCACATGGCCATGACCTTGATGTAGTCGTCGGTGAACTGCTCCATGCGATGCTTCAGGCGCGCGATTTCCCACAGCGCGCGGGCGAGCTCGGGCGTTGGGTTCTGGCGGTAGAGCTGGCGCAGTTCCTGGCTGGACAGCGGCGGCTTCAGGCTTTTGCTTTTTGGCATTGAAATACTGTATAAAAACACAGTATATCAGGACGGAAACGCAAAAAAGCCCCGAGCCTCCACGGGGGAAGCTCGGGGTATGGGTCACGGCGGCGCCATGCCGTTTTCGCGGATGAATGCCTGCGCCGCGCGGGCGGTGGCGGCAGCCTCTTCCGCTTGCTCGATCAGCGATTTAACAGCTGCGTCCAGCTCTGGAGAAAGTAACCGGCCGGCGGTACCGGCTCCATCGCCGCCGCCGGCGCTACCGGCTTGGGCCGGTCCGGGAGTGCCACCGTCGCACCAGGCTGCACCGAGGCGCAGCCGCTCAGAATTACGCAGATCAGCGCGCACTTTTGCCATTTCATCATCGTGACCTTTCTGGATCTGGGCCGACTTGAGCGCCTGCTCAGCGCCGATGGCCCGGTTTTGTTCGCGCCGCAAGTCCAGCGCGGCCTCGGCGGCGGCTGCCTGCTGCTTCACCTGCGCGTCCCACTTGGCCTGCACGCGGCCGGCGCCGTGGATCTCACAGCCCAGGCACAGCGCCACCAGGGCCAGGATCCAGTAGCACCAGGATGGGACGATGCGGAGCATTCCGAGGATGGCCATCATGACAGCACCTGCTTCGCGTTTTTGTAGATGGCCAGGCGCTTGGCATACTCCATCGAGTCGCCCACGGCGGCGGTCTTCCGCCCGATGTTGATGATGTCGCACACCCCGTCGAAGTCGCCGGCATCTGCATACTCGCTCAGGTCGTTGGCATGCCAGTAGTACGCGGCGGCGCGCGCCGCGCCCTCTGGCTGCTCCAGCAGTTCTGGGTGCACTGCGCAGTCAATGCCGAGGGCCATCATCATGGCCATGTAGTTCGTCTTGCCGGTGGTCTGCAGCAGGCCCCGGCCGCGATACAGGAACCCTTCCCCGCTGGCCTCGTCGCCGTTCCCCATGCGGTTGCAGTAGACGGCGTTTCCCATGCGCTC
>Ga0187843_10002273_pt1 | contig 11723 bp, 13 predicted proteins | sample SpaLakP09_SKY_43_FD_134516 | JGI IMG/M metagenome (GOLD analysis project Ga0187843, IMG submission 134516) | Oligotrophic lake water microbial communities from Sparkling Lake, Wisconsin, USA - SP09_SKY_43 | ecosystem: Environmental > Aquatic > Freshwater > Lake | place: USA: Sparkling Lake... | reverse complement strand
TTGAAGTGGGCCGTGGCCTGCTTCGGGGCATAGCTGGGGATCGCCTGGGCCGACATGATCTTGTTCTGCACATTGCGGAACTCGTACATCACGGTGGTCAGCTGGCCCGGGTGTACCGTCAGGTGGCTCACCGCCGGCTTGAACTCCCAGGGGCCGCGGGCATTGGCGTCGAACTCGACGACGATGCTTCGGCTGGTGTCGACCTGGGTGTTCTTCACATCCTCGGCCTTGACCGCGTGCTGGCGCTCGGACAGCGACAGCACATTGATACCCAGGGCCGTGCAAACCGCACGGTAGACCGGCACCAGGCCGTAGCCGAAGCCGAACATCAAGGTGACGACCACGCAGAGCTTGCCCACCAACTGCAGGTTGTCCCTGCGCAGGGCGGCGGCAAAGGTATCGCGGATCTTCATGGTGGAATCAGAAACCCAGCAAGGCGATCTTGGTGACGAAGCCCACGCCGAAGACGAGGGCGACACTGAACAGTACCAGCGCCAGGCGCCGGTTGTTCTTGCGTTGCTCAGGGGTCGCGGCCATCACATCAACCGATGATCTTGGTAGCTGTGCGATCCAGCTTCGGCGGGTTCTCGAAGGTGTGGAACGGAGCCGGCGACGGCACTTCCCATTCCAGGCCTTCAGCCGCTTCCCAAGGCTTCTGCGGGGCCTTCTCACCCTTGCCGCGCATCATCGGGACGACGATGAACAGGAAGAAGTAGACCTGCATCAGACCGAACCAGAACGCGCCAACGGAGGCGATGGCGTTGAAGTCGGTGAACTGGATCGAGTAGTCGGCATAGCGACGCGGCATGCCGGCCAGACCCAGGAAGTGCATCGGGAAGAAGGTCACGTTGAAGGCGATCAACGAGCCCCAGAAGTGGATCTTGCCGCGGGTCTCGGAGTACATGACGCCGGTCCACTTCGGGCCCCAGTAATACACACCGGCGAACAGCGCGTACAGCGAGCCGGCCACCAGCACGTAGTGGAAGTGGGCCACGACGTAATAGGTGTCCTGCAGCTGGATGTCGATCGGGGCCATCGCCAGGATCAGGCCGGTGAAGCCACCGATGGTGAACACGAAGATGAAGCCGACGGCGAACAGCATCGGGGTCTCGAAGGTCATCGAACCGCGCCACATCGTGGCCAGCCAGTTGAAGATCTTCACACCCGTGGGCACGGCGATCAGCATTGTGGCGTACATGAAGAACAGCTGGCCCGTCACCGGCATGCCGGTGGCAAACATGTGGTGAGCCCACACGATGAAGGAGAGGATGGCGATCGAGGCCGTGGCGTACACCATCGAGGCGTAGCCGAACAGGCGCTTGCGGGCGAAGGCCGGCACGATCTGGCTGACGATGCCGAAGGCCGGCAAGATCATGATGTAGACCTCGGGGTGACCGAAGAACCAGAAGATGTGCTGGTACATCACCGGGTCACCACCGCCAGCCGGGCTGAAGAAGCTCGTGCCGAAGTGACGGTCGGTCAGGGTCATGGTGATGGCGCCAGCCAGCACGGGCATGACGGCGATCAGCAGGTAAGCCGTGATCAGCCATGTCCAGGCGAACATCGGCATCTTCATCAGGGTCATGCCAGGCGCGCGCATGTTCAAGATGGTGACGATGATGTTGATCGAGCCCATGATGGACGAGGCGCCGAGGATGTGCATCGCGAAGATGCCGGCATCCATCGAGGGGCCCATCTGCAGCGTCAGCGGTGCGTACAGCGTCCAGCCGGCAGCGGGTGCGCCGCCAGGCATGAAGAACGAGGCGACCAGCATGATGGCGGCGGGAATCATCAGCCAGAAGCTGAAGTTGTTCATCCGCGCGAAGGCCATGTCGCCCGCGCCGATCTGCAGCGGGATCATCCAGTTCGCGAAACCGACGAAGGCCGGCATGATCGCGCCGAACACCATGATCAGGCCGTGCATCGTGGTGAACTGGTTGAACAGCTCGGGATTGAAGAACTGCAGACCCGGCTGGAACAGCTCGGCGCGGATGCACAGCGCCAGGATGCCGCCGATCATCAGCATCGTGAACGAGAACAGCAGGTACAGCGTACCAATGTCCTTGTGGTTGGTGGCGAACACCCAACGACGCCAACCCGCGGGAGCGTGGTGGTGGTCGTCATGATGGTCATGAACGTCGTGACCGTGATGGTCAAGCACTGCACTCATGTTGATTCCTTAAGACTCTGACGTTCGATTACTTGCGCTGGGCCAGCACTTCGGCCGGCTGCACCAACTGGCCGGTCTTGTTGGACCAGCTGTTTTTCGTGTACGTGACGACGGCAGCCAGCTCGGTGTCGCTGAGCGCCTTCCAGGCCGGCATCGCGCCGTTGTTCTGGCCGTTCAGCATGATGTGGATCTGCGTGCTCTTGTCATCGCTCAGGACTGCGGCCGAACCGTCCAGTGCCTTGATTGGGCCAGCGCCCTTGCCGTCCGCCTTGTGGCAGACCGCGCAGTTGGCGGTGTAGACCTTTTCGCCGCGAGCCATCAGGGGGCTCATTTCCCAGACCTTGCTCGGATCATCGGCCTTGGCGGCGATTTCCTTCTTCTTGGCATCGACCCAGACCGTGTAGTCCTCGGCGGAAACGACCTTCACATGGATAGGCATGTAGGCGTGTTCCTTGCCGCACAGCTCGGCGCACTGGCCGTAGTAGTCACCGATCTTCTCTGCCTTGAACCAGGTGTCGCGCACGAAACCGGGGATCGCATCCTGCTTGACACCGAAGGCCGGCACCATCCAGGCGTGGATCACGTCATTGGCGGTGGTGATGATACGAACCTTTTTGTCAACGGGCACGACCAGCGGATTGTCGACCTTCAGCAGGTAGTTATCGCCGACCGGCTTGCCGGCGTCGGACATTTCGCGGTGGGTGGCGTCCAGTGTGGCCAAGAAGCCAATGCCCTCACCCTCGCCCTTCAGGTAGTCGTAGCCCCACTTCCACTGGTAGCCAGTGGCCTTGATGGTCACGTCGGCGTTGGTGGTGTCCTTCATGGCAACCACGACCTTGGTGGCCGGCAGGGCCATCGCGATCACGATCAGGAAGGGCACGACGGTCCAGGCAATCTCGACGCCCACGCTTTCATGGAAGGTCGCCGACACGGCGCCCTTCGATTTGCGATGTTTGAAGATCGAATAGAACATCACACCGAAGACGGCGCAGAAGATGACCAAGCAGATGATCATCATGAAGTTGTGCAACCACATCTGGTCTGCCGCAATCCGGGTCACCGGCGCTTGCAGATTGATCTGGTTGACGCCAGGGCCACCTGGCAAGTCGTTCACCGCCAGCGCTGCCTGGCTCACCAGCATGGCGCCTGCAGCCAGGGCGATTTGCCCCAAGCTCCGCAGCCCTCCGGCGGCTTGATGCACTCGTGCGTTCATCATCATCATGGTCGTCACTTCTGTTTCAAATCCAAGCCACGAACAATGCGGCAGAGAACCTTGTCGTTCGCTGCCGCAACATTCTTCGAATCTCGTCGATCATGCCGGGCATCCAGGCCCGGCAAAGCCCCAAACACTGGGGGAAATCCAGCCCCGCCCGAGGCAGGAATACCGATCGGCGCCGGATTTTAGCCCAGCCCCACTGCGCGCCTGTGGTCTTTGTACGTCGCATCAGGTTTCTCATCCCGGCCGCGCCTGACGCACCATCTCGCGCATCTCTTCGAGTGACACATGGGACTCGGCGGCCAGGCGTATTTTGGGCACCGGCTTGAAGGCATGCCCGTAGACGATCTCCAGACTCAGGCGCAAGCGCCCGTCCGGCCCGCGTAAGCCCTCCAAGGCCGCAAGCAATGCAGCGCGCCAAGCACGTCCCCGCAGGCCGGCAAAGCGATCGGGCGCCACATTGCCGCCCAAGGCGCGCAAATCCTTCAGCAGCGACTCCGCATCGCCCCAGGTCAGGCTGATGCGCTCCTGATCCATCACCGGATCGGCAAATCCAGCCCCGACAAGCAGGTCGCCGATGTCGTGCATGTCCCACCACATGGGCGCAGGCCGTCCCCAGCCGAGCTGGGCGTAGAGCGGCCTCAGTTCGACAAAGCTGTCCGGTCCGAGGCAGGAAAACATCAGGAAACCGTCCACCGCCACCGCCGAATGCCAGCGCGCCAGCGTCTCGGGCAGGTCCGGGCAGCCATGCAGAGCCATGTTCGCCCACACCAGTTCGACCTGCGGGCTGACGGCCTCGTCAGCGGCCAACACCGCCGCCTCCGGCTGCCTCAGGAGCGTCTTCAACCAACCACGCTTATGCGCCACCAGGCTACGCTCGCGCAAGGCCGGCAAGGGCTCTGCGCAAACCTGCATCGCCTGCGGATAAGCTGCGGCCAGTGCCGCATCACTGGCGCCAAGGAAAGACGACCAGTTCAGCACGCGCTGCGGCTGCAACTTGATCACGGCCAGGCGCTCGGCCATGCGTTGCGCCACCTCGGCATGCAGCCAGGGTGGCGTGGCCTGACCGGCCAGGCGGCGGGCCTGCCGCCGTGTCGCCACGGCATCGAGATGCTGCGGCCTCAAAGCGGTAGAGGCAGGAGACTTAGGGGGGAGGGTCAGGTCTGACATGGACAGCGCAGTATATTGAGGCGCATGTCCGAACGTCCGCTGAGCCCGCTTAAACCCGCTCTGATGGAACGGGTGCTCATGCGATGTCCGGGTCAGTGCGCGGTCTGCCGGGCCTGGTCTGACCGGCAGGTCTGCACCGACTGCCTGCTGCGCTACGCGCGCCCGGTGCCGCGCTGCTGGACCTGCGCCGCGCGGCTGCCGCTGGAGCGCATCGGCCGCCGCGAACCCAAGTGCGGCGCCTGCCTGCGCACGCCGCCGCCCCTGTCCCGCACCATTGCCGCGCTAGACTATTCCTTCCCCTGGGACGGCCTGCTGCAGCACTACAAGTTCCACCAGGCGATCGAGCTGCGCGAGACCCTCTTGGAGCGGCTCAGCCAGGCGCTCGCCGCCGCCCTGGCGCCGGATCCCGACTGGCTGCTGGCCGTGCCGCTGACCCGCCAGCGCCTGCGCGAGCGGGGCTACAACCAGAGCTTCGAGCTGGCCCGCAGCATGGCGCGCAAGCGCCGGCTGTGCTGCGAAGCCGATATGCTGCTGCGTGTGCGCGAAAGCGCGCAGCAGGCCCAGTTGCCTTTGAACCAACGAGCCGCCAATGTGAAGGGCGTGTTTGCCGTCGACCCGGCGCTGGCCCCGCAACTGCGCGGCTGCACCGTCGTGCTGCTGGACGATGTGATGACCAGTGGCGCCACCTTGTTCGAACTGGCGCGGGTGGTGCGCCAGGCCGGCGCCAGCGACGTACAAGCCTGGGTGATTGCCCGCACTCCTGAAGACTGATCGAAAACCGACCTCATGTTCCACATTGTTCTGGTCCAGCCAGAAATCCCGCCCAATACCGGCAACGTCATCCGCCTAGCCGCCAACACCGGCTGCAGCCTGCATCTGATCGAGCCGCTGGGCTTTTCGATGGAGGACAAGCTGCTGCAGCGGGCCGGCCTCGACTATCACGAATACACCGCCGTGCTGCGTCATGCCGACTGGGCCGCGTTCCTCGCAGCCGCAAGGCCTGACCCCCGGCGCTTGTTCGCCTTCACCACGCGCGGCAGCCGGCCCTTCGGCGAGGTGACGTTCCAGCCCGGTGACTTCCTCGTCTTCGGTTCGGAAACCGCCGGCCTGCGGCCCGAGCTGCGCGACACTTTCCCGATGGAGCAACGCGTGCGCCTGCCGATGCGGCCCGAGCAGCGCAGCCTCAACCTGAGCAACAGCGTGGCGGTGGCCGTATTCGAAGCCTGGCGGCAGAACGGCTACGCGGGCGGCGGTTAATCCGGCTTGACGCCGGCTGCCTTGATCACGCGGGCCCAATGCACCCGCTCGCTGGCCATCAGCGTGGCCAGCCCTTCCGGCGTGGTGCCGGCTGCCGTGAAGTACTGCGCCAGCAACTTGCCGCGCAGCTCGTCGCTGCGCACGATGCGCACCAGCTCAGCCGAGACACGCTGGACGATCGCCGGCGGGGTCTTGGCTGGCGCCAGCAGCGCCTGCCAGGAGATCGCCTCGAAGCCGGCGAAGCCCTGCTCGGCCAGGGTCGGCAGTTCCGGCAGCGAGGCCGTGCGGCCCAGGCTGGTGACGCCTAGCGCCAGCAGCTTGCCCGCCCTCACCTGCCCCATGGCGATGCCTGGCACCATGAAGCCGGCCTGCACCTGGCCGGCCAGAATCGCGTTGACCACCTGCGGAAAACCGGCATAGGGCACATGGGTGAGATCGATGCGGGCATGGGCTTTGAACAGCTCCATCGCCAGATGGGCCGCGCTGCCATTGCCCACGCTGCCGTAATTTAGAGCACCACCGCTGGCCTTGGCCAGTTGCACGAACTCGGCCAGCGTCCTGGCGCCCAGCTTCGGGTCGACCACCAGCACGTTGGGTGAACTGGCGACCAGGCCGATCGGCAGCAACTCCTTGAACGGGTCATAGGGCAGCTGCTTGTTCAGCAGCGGCGCCGTGACCAGCGGGCCCTGGATCGTTAACAACAGGGTGTAGCCATCGGGCGCGGACTTGGCCACCACGCCGGTGCCGATATTGCCGCCGGCGCCGGGGCGGTTGTCGATGACGATGGGCTGACCCAAGGCCTTTGCCAGCGGCTCGGCGATGGCGCGTGCGATTAGGTCGGGCGAGCTGCCACCGGGAAAAGGCACGACCAGCTTGATTGGCCGCACGGGCCAAGCCTCGGCAGCCGCCGGCAAGGCGATGGCCGAGGCGGCCAGCAAGATCTGACGCCGCAGCATCTCAGTGCTCGGAGCGCGCCTGTCGACCCATCAGCAGATCGATGGCGGCCGCGGCGCTTAGGCGGCCGTCCAGCGCCGCCACGACGGCCTCGGTGATCGGCATGTCCACACCCTTGGCGCGGGCGCGGGCCAGCACTGTCGGCGCGCTGTAGACGCCCTCGGCCACATGGCCCAGTTCGCGCAGGATTTGCGCCAACGGCAGGCCTTCAGCCAAGAGCAGGCCGACCCGGCGGTTGCGCGAGAGGTCGCCGGTGGCGGTCAGTACCAGGTCGCCCATGCCCGACAAGCCCATGAAAGTCTCAGGCCGTGCGCCAAGGGCTTGGCCCAGTCGCATCATCTCGGCCAGGCCGCGGGTGATCAGCGCGGCGCGGGCATTGAGACCCGGCGCATTGCTGGTGTCACCGCGCTTCTCGGCCTGCAAGCGCAGGCCATCGGCGGTGCCAACGGCGATCGCCATCACGTTCTTGACCGCGCCACCGACCTCAACGCCGATCGGATCGGTCGAGGTGTAGACGCGCAGTCGCTCGCTGTGGAAGGCGTCGACGGCGGCCTGCGCCAGCTCCTCGTCGTCGCTGGCGGCCACCAGCGCGGTCGGCTGGCCGGCGGCCACCTCCTGCGCAAAGCTGGGACCGGACAGGATGCCTACGCGCAGGCGCGGTTGCACCTCGCGGGCAATCTCGTGGCCCAAGAGCCCAGTGCCGGCCTCGAAGCCCTTGCACAGCCACAGCACGCAGGCGCCATCGGGCAGACCGGCGAGCACGCCCCGCAAGCCTGCCATCGGCGTGGCAACGACAATCAGTCCTTGCTGTCCATGTGCGACGGCTGAGGCCAGATCGCTGCCCAGTTGCAGCTCAGCGGGCAGCACGGCCTCGGGCAGGTAGCGGCTGTTGCAGCGGCGGCTGCGCATCTCGTCGATGGCCGTGGCGTCGCGCGCCCACAGCAGCACTTCATGGCGCGCTGCAGCCTGTACCGCCAGCGCCGTGCCCCAGGCCCCGGCGCCCAATATGCTGATCTTCATGCGAGAGTCCCAAGAATGAAAAACGCGCCCCGCTGCAAATCATGCAGCGTGGGGCGCGTCAGCACCGACGTGGTTTCAGTTGACCGTGGAGTTGCCGGCGACCTGCGCCTCGACCTGCGCCTGGCGCTGCTCGAACATGGCCTGGAAGTTCACTTCGGTCAGCAACACCGGCGGGAAGCCGGCGCGGGTGCAGACGTCCGACACGATGGCGCGCAGATACGGGTAGATCATCTGCGGGCAGACGATGCCCAGGATGCCCTCGACCTGCTCCTGCGGAACGTTGCGGATCTCGAAAATGCCGGCCTGCTTGGCTTCGATCAGGAACAGCGTCTTGTCGCCGACCTTGGTCGTCACGGTGGCGGTGACCGCCACTTCGAACATGCCCTCGGCCACCGGCTCGGCGGACAGGGCCAAGTTGATGTCAACCTGCGGCTGCGTCTGCTCCAGCAGGATCTGCGGCGCGTTCGGCTGCTCGAGCGACAAGTCCTTCAGGTACATGCGCTGAATCTGGAATACGGGGGTGCTGTTCTCGTCAACCATGATGTCTTTTCCAAATGAAGAAGCCCGTCAGCCATTGCTGCGGGCAGCTGAAGCAATTATGACCCAGCGACTGTGACAGCCCGGCTGGGGCATATCCCCTCTTGAATTTAAGCGGCTTGGAGCAAGGGCTGCAGACCGCCACGCTGGTCCAGCGCCATCAGGTCGTCGCAACCGCCGACATGGGTGTCGCCGATGAAGATCTGCGGCACGGTGCGGCGGCCGGTCAACGCGATCATCGCGTCACGCTCGGTCGGGTTCAGGTCCACACGGACCTCGTCGATCTGCTCGACGCCGCGCTGCTTCAGCAAGCTCTTGGCCCGCACGCAGTAGGGGCAGACCTGGGTGGTGTACATCTTGACGACTTGCATGGCAATTACTCAGGCATTCTTTTCGATTGGCAGATTGGCTTCCCGCCATGCGGCCAGACCGCCGGCCAGCGGCTGGGTGTTTTCATGACCCAGCTTGCGCAGCATGACAGCGGCGCGCGCGGCGCGTGCACCGCTGGCACACACCAGCACCAGGGGCAGGGCCTTGTTGCTGGGCAGGGACTTGTGGCCCTCCAAAGCTGCTAAGGGAATATTGCGGGCGCCAACGATGTGGCCAGCCGCAAACTCCGCCGGCTCGCGCAGATCGATCAGCACGCCTTTTTCGCGGTTGATCAGGCGCACGGCCTCGGCCGTGCCGATCGCCGCACCGCGGCTGCCGCGGGCCACCATCGGCCAAGCCAACAAGGCGCCGGACGTCAGCGCAGCCAAAATCAAAACCCAGTTGTCGAGCAGGAAGTTCAAGAGCGTGCGTCCGGTGAGGTGAGAAAGAGCGTGATTATAGGAAGGCCCCGTCGGCATCGCTGCAGACGGGGCCTGGGACACACGGGACCCTAGTTCAGCTTGAAGGTCGAGACGGAGGTCTGCAGGGTCAGCGCCTGCTGCTCCAGGCTGCTGGCCGCAGCCGCGGCCTGCTCGACCAGGGCGGCGTTCTGCTGCGTCATCTGGTCCAGCTGGGTGACCGACTGGTTGACCTGGCCAATGCCCTGGCTCTGCTCGCTGGAGGCGGCGGTGATCTCGCCGATGATGTCGGAGACGCGCTGCACGCTGGCGACGATCTCGCTCATCGTGGCGCCAGCGTCCTGCACCAGACGCGAGCCGGCCTCGACCCGGTCGACGCTGGCGCCGATCAGACCCTTGATCTCCTTTGCCGCGGCCGCCGAGCGTTGCGCCAGGGAGCGCACCTCGGAAGCCACCACAGCGAAGCCACGGCCCTGCTCGCCCGCCCGCGCCGCTTCCACCGCCGCGTTCAAGGCGAGGATATTGGTCTGGAAGGCGATGCCGTCGATCACGCCGATGATGTCGTTGATCTTCTTCGAGCTGGTGTTGATCTCATCCATGGTGGAGACCACCTGCGAGACCACCTCGCCGCCCTTTTGCGCCACCGCGGCGGCCGAGCCGGCCAGCTGGTTGGCCTGGGCTGCAGCCTCGGCGCTCTGACGCACCGTGTCGGTCAGGTTCTGCATATTGCTGGAGGTCTGCTCCAGAGAACTGGCCTGCTTCTCGGTGCGCAGCGAGAGGTCATGGTTGCCCAGGGCAATCTCGCGCGAGGCCACGGTCATCGAGTCGGTGCCGGTGCGCACATCGGCCACGATGGCGGCCAGGCCCTGCGACATGTCACGCACCGCCGCCAGCAAGCTGCCTTCGGCGCCGGGCACGACGGCGATCCGCTGCGACAGGTCGCCCGCCGCCATATTGCGCATCACGTCGCGCGCATATTCAGGCTCGCCACCCAGTTGGCGCCAGACGCTGCCGATCACCAGGAAGGACGCCAGGCCCAGGCAGGCCACGACGACGACGCCACTGATCACGATCGCCATCACGCTGCCGGACACGCCCTTTTGGGCTCGCTCCAGGCCAGCGTCAAAGCCCTCGCTCGCTTCGACGCGGGCCTTGGACAGCTCCGTCTCCAGCGCCTTCAGGGCCGATTGCATCTTCGGGATCGCACCAGCCTGATCGCCCTGCTTGATGCCCAGAAACAGTTGCGCCGTTTCGACCGAAGCGGCGTAGTAACTTTCAAACAGCGTCTGCAGCTTGCCCGCGGTCGCGCTCTTGCCGTCGATCTTCTCGATCGCGACCAGCAGCTTGCGCAGGTTCGCAGCCCGCTCACCGGCTTCGTCAAGACGCTTCTTCTCGCCCTCGGCCACGGCACTCTGGATGGTCGCGCCAAGTGCTTCCAATTGCGCCGCGAACTGGGTCGTGGCGTCCACATAGGGGTAGTCGACCGAGCCGACCGCGTCGATCGCGCTGGAGGTTCGCGCCGAGAAGAACAGCACCACCGCGATGCCTACGGCGAAGATCACCGCCGCCACCACCGGCAAGAGCCAGATCCGGGTTTTCACATTCATTCTTATCTCCTCAACGACAGCGCGCCGCATCAGCGGCGCGCTCTATTCAAGCACTCGGTCAGTCAACGCTCAGCACGACCTTGACACTGCCATCGACAGCCGATTTCTCGACGTAGCCAATCGCATCCGGGTTGCCGGCGACGAACTTCTTGACCTCGGCTGCGCTGGCCAATTCCTTGGGCGGCGTGCCCTTGCCGGAGAACACCAGGCGCGACCAGGCAGCCTTCACCTGGGCCGACTGCTTGCCGGTCACCTTGCTGTAGAACTGTTCACGCACGGCCGCGCTTTCCGGCAGGTCGGCCGGGGCCGCGGTGGCGCCGCTGGGCAAGGTGCTGCTCTTGCCAAGGAAGATGCCGGCAACCTGGTCGGCCGTCATGCTGGCGGCGGGGTTCTTCGGGTTGACGATCACGGCCAGTTGGGCGTGGGCGATGCCGGCGCTGGCCAGCAGGGCGAACAGCACGGTGCGCTTGATGAAATGTTTGTTATTCATGGTGCTCGTTTTCCGCCTCAGAACACAAAGTCAGCAGCAACGCTGTAGACATTGACCTTGTCCTTGCCAAAGTTCGCCGTGGTGTTGGCGAACAGGCCCGGGCCTTCAGGGCGGACGTTCTCATACTGCGCCTTCAGCGCGATATTGCGCCAGACGTCCCAGCGGACACCCACGGCCGTGGTCTTCTGGATGAGGGCCTGGCCCGAAACCACGCCATCGACGGTCAGCTTCAGCGTCGTCAGCTGCACGTTGACGCCGGTCGGGATGGTGTTGTTGACATTGCTGTCATCGGTCTTGACCTGCGACAGCGTCACATACGGGGCGACCTTGCCGAAACGGTAGCCCAGGGTGGTGTACCAGCCGGTCGTCGACGGCACGTACGAATCGGTCTTGCGCTTGGTGTACTCGAAGCTGGCGATCAGGTTGTTCTGGTCGTAGCTGGCGCCGATGCCGGTGAAGCTGGCGTCCTTGTTGTTGGCGTCCAGCTCGTTGCCGACGCTGGCAAAGGGCGTGG
>Ga0187843_10002272_pt1 | contig 11730 bp, 15 predicted proteins | sample SpaLakP09_SKY_43_FD_134516 | JGI IMG/M metagenome (GOLD analysis project Ga0187843, IMG submission 134516) | Oligotrophic lake water microbial communities from Sparkling Lake, Wisconsin, USA - SP09_SKY_43 | ecosystem: Environmental > Aquatic > Freshwater > Lake | place: USA: Sparkling Lake... | reverse complement strand
TGCAAGCACCAGCTTCACAGCCTCAGCCCGGAATTCTGGCGTGTATGTAGTTAATTTCATTTTTTTCACTCCCTTTGACAAGTTTATCAAATGGAAGTGTCCACAGAACTCAGGCTACCTCACTATGAGGAAAATCCTCGAGAACACTCCATCCAATTGTTCACGGCGGCGGCGAGTGCCCTGAACAGCCCAAGTGTTCAAGTTGTATTGCGGAATTATCGGAAGACAGTTGATTTTTATGTGAGCGTGTATAACCCTGATGATTCGACCAATTTTAATTTTTGTGTCCAATAATCCGCTCTAACGGACGCCTGATGGCGCCGCTGAGCAACCACGTTAGACTAGTATGACTTTTGACGAACTCATCCATGAAGCTGAAAATCGACCTCTGTTGTTCGAGGATGTCACAACATTTTTGGAGGAGTGTTCGAGTGAATCGTTGTCGGCTGGGCTTGATTGTTGTGCCCTAGAACTTGCTAAGACTTACGCTACAGGTAAAGTCAGTTTTGACGCGGCTGATAATCTGGCAAACATCTTATTTGCATTTGCTGCACAACGTGATTCGATTACCGATTTAATGATGTCAATCTTCTTGGCATTTGATGCCGGAGAGTTCTACCCAGATGAGATCCGATCACCGTCGCCGGAGGAGCGATTCACTCGACCGCAAATCAATGAAATTCTAAGGAAACATGTAAATGTCTAACCATCTAATCAACCGGACTGGTTATGCGCTGCGCGCTCCAGCCGCCGGTGATCGTACACGTTGGGCCTGAAGACATGAATATTGATTGGGTTGAAGTGAGCCGTGAGGCTTGCGAACTGGAAACTCGTCACGGACGCGAGGCATTTCGCTATGCTGAAAAGCGAGCTATGGAAGCGAAGGAGGCATGTCGTCTTGAACAGAGCGAATACTGGACTGCGGTCGCAGCGGTACTGCGACCGAGAGGCGGCATGCCCAACAATTCATTCAACCCGGAAGCGCTAAAGCGCGCCGGTTAATCCGCACGTTAGCTTGTCGGAGTGGGTATGGGATCTGAGCAAGAAAAGTCAAAGATCGAACTTGATGTTTTTAATGAATTCGTCGCGAAAGCACAAGTTCCAGTGGTTCCCGCCACCATACGCAAGCCGGGCACACCTTCTGAACCAGACATATTCTGTAGGCTGTCAAATGGGGAGCAAGTTGCTTACGAGCTTGTTGAAATATGTTCCTCTGATATAGCGGCAACCATCTCAAAAATTAGGAAAGGCGGCAACTCTATGGTAGGGGCCACCTCTGACCCTACTGAAAGAACGCTTCGTCAAAAATTACATAAGAATTACAGGGCCAACCTGCCCATTGAATTGCTCTGCTACACGAATGGCCGAACGGTTAGCCCTGACGATCAAATTCTTTGCGAAGCACAGGTTTGGGCAAATGCAATTTCAGGCTCGTTTAGGAAGGTGTGGCTCCTTGGTGAGAAAGGTGTGTATGAAGTTTGGTCAGCGTGCTAACCATGTAGCCCACTGGACTGCCTCCGTGCTGGGCACTCCGTCAGCCAGTAACTTTGAACGTTAGGCATTGGAATGGCGCATCTTCACAAGTCCGTAGCGACGTTGCGCATTTCAGGCGACGATCTGGTTCCCCAGGATGTGACTGCAATGCTGGGCGGTATCCCGACACTCGCACGTACAAAGGGCGAAGTGATCGAATACGAGTCCGGTCGAACTCGCATTGCAAAGTTCGGACAGTGGCATTTGGAGGCGGAGAACACTGTGCCGGAAGACCTCGACCGCCAAGTGAGAGAGATCCTTGGGCAGCTCACAAACGATCTCGCAGTTTGGTCGGCGCTCTCTCACCGCTTCGACGTTGACCTCTTTTGCGGATGGTTCATGGAAGGCGGAAACGAAGGCGTGGACATCTCGTCGGCCACCCTCCTGTCACTTGGGCAACGTGGTGTTCGACTTGGAATTGACATCTATGGGTCGGACAACGATGCCTAACCAATCCATCGAGCGGACGTCCCAAAGCCTTTGGCTTTGCGCCGTCGCTCATGTCAAACGTTTAGCCTTCGAAATGCCTCACCGATTACGCGAGTCCGTTAAGAACAGGTTTTATCCTTTCGCTCTTGAGCGCGGATTCGTTCGCCTTCAGCCGAGTAGTCCGCTAGTTACAACATTTCGAAAGGTCGAAGCTGGGACGACCTATGAGTTTGAAATTCAATGGGACAAATATCACCGACCATATTTCGTGTTGAACTTCAGCATCCCCGAAGGCGTTGCTGACCAGGGCCGAACGAAGCAGGGGCGGTTGCAACGCAAGCGCGGTGGGCCGCTGAGTTGCTGGTTCAATTTGCGTAGGCCTTGGCTGGAAGTTGTTCGGACGGGGCGCTTGAAATACCACCCCGATCAGGTGGTTGATCAGTTGATTTCATGTTTTCCTGAGGTTGAGGCTTGGTGGTTGGACGGGACGGAAGGGCCGCATGTCTACTGTATCTAATGGTTCTGACTGCGAGAGCGGGAGTACGGCAAGCGCTATCGATTGAGTTTGAAGGAGCCGCTCGCATCATCCCGTCGGCCTTCAGGCATTATTTAACAAAGACGCTCTAAGCGCAGATCAAGGGGGCGAAGTGAGGCAACTATACGGAGCCAGCAGGACGACCATGGGCGTTTGCCTGCTCGGGGTTTTGCTTCATGTTTATACCGTTCTATTCAAATCGGATGGCGGTGCGCTGGATTTTGCCGGAGTTATTTTTCTTATCGGCCTGTTGCTCTGGTCTTGCCTGCCTTACGTCATCTGGGCGTCTGTGGCCGTTTGGCGGAATCAGCCGAAGCCGGCCGTTGGCGCAGCGATTGGGATGTTGGTGTTCGATTGCTATACGTATTACTGCGTTTTCATCGCTCCGACAGGATCAACCGCAGCTGTCGGGCTCTTGTTCGCTCCGCGTTGGAACCTTCTAGTGATCGGTCCATTGAGTGCTGTAGTTTCTTGGCCGCTGCTTCACTTTGCTACCAAACGGCGGCAGAATGCACGCTAACCTATTAATCAATTTGAACGCGCTAACGCGCGCCGGCTATCGACCACGTTAGGTGCTGCACGTGATATCTCTACTACTTCGAGTGTTCTTGATGGGAATTCTAGTCACGATCTTTGGCCACGCATTGGGCTCGGAACCCACCGCCGGTCGCGTTGAACGAGAGAACGGCTTCGTTGACGTCACGCTACCTATTGCTGAGCACAGGTGGGCGAAGGACGGTTCTCTTTCTCTTATTGCTAGAGGGAGGATCAAAGACGCCACCGTGAGCTTCGCGCTTGACCTGGCGCCGGAATGGCAGCCTCAACCGATCGAGGACACCCCGATCATCGTATTTTGGGGTAAAGGGCAAATCCGCAGCGTCGGCACAGAAAGCGATTCTTTCCTGGCGCTGCTGGCGCAGGAGTACAGTCTTTCGGCCAAAACGCACATGGCACCGCGCGTGGAGATCACGATGGCTGGCATGGCTACTGATCCCAGCGATCTCCGTACCACCCCAGCCAAGATCAAGATCTTCTTTGAAACTGGCGGTGAGAAGAACTACGGAGAAGCTTTCATCAATATTGATTTGGGCAGCAAGACCCTGGAGTTTCGGGATAAGGATCCGGAGTACCACCAAGGGATCGTTTCGTCCCTCGGCGGCGGTACCTAACGAGAACATGGAACCATATTGCAAAAGAGAGAATCGAATGATCTGCATTTCGTCCAAGAATGTGGCGCCGACGTCGGCCCATCCGACGCACCACGTGTATTCCTTCCACATTGATCTGGCGAGCGACCACCCGTTCGTGTTTGAAGAGTCGATTGGGGGCGGCCATGCAGAGCAGGGCGGCGCAATCGCCTTGGCGCTGGATCAGCTTGAAACGTGGCCTGGGAATTGGCGAGACCACCTCCAACTGGCTGGGGCTGGACATGCCATAGCGCAAATTGAACATGCGCAAAGAACCAAGAGTGTTGCGACTCTTTCGGTGCAGGAGCTTATCATGCTGAAAAATCCGTAGGCATCAAATGCACAAAATCTTCATCACCACGCTTATCGCGCTTGCAGCGATTGCCTCGACCGCTTCTGCCGCTCCATGCCAGGAGCCCAAATTGGAGTCGGTCCCAAGCACTGACGCCGAGTGCTACTTCTACAAAGGAACGCGGCATTTCCGGGCGGAGGAGTATTCGGCTGCCCTGAAGGAATGGCTCGCCCTCGTGGACAAGACCGACATCCCGGTGGAGTCCGAGCATTTCCGTGCCAACGCTCAAAATAACATCGGCTTTCTCTACTACATGGGCTGGGGTGTGAAGCAGAGCTCGGAGATTGCGATTGAACGCTACTGGCTGCCCGCTGTGAAGGCGGGGCACGATGAAGCCGCCTACCATCTCTGCCATGTATATGCGGACGAGGGCAACCAGCTTGCGCTGGGCTACTGTCGCGAGGCGCTGCGCCGCTATGAAAAAAGCAAGCGCACTGACAGCGAGGTTGTCGCTCAAATCCGCGAATACATATCGCATCTGGAGGCGCGATAATGCCGGACATGGGACGTCTAACCTTGTGCCTCAACCTCACCCTCGACGGTTGCGTTGACCATCAGGAGGGCATCGCCGACGATGAAACGCATGCTTTCTTCACCGAGCTCATGGACGAAGCTGGCGCGATGCTGTGGGGCCGCACCACCTACGAGATGATGGAGAGCTACTGGCCAGCAGTCGCTCGCGGCGATGTGGCGGCGCCGCCGCCGATGCGCGCATGGGCGCTCAAGCTGGAAACCAAGCCAAAGTACGTTGTGTCGTCAACGCGAACCGACTTCCCATGGATGAACACCCACCACATCGCCGGCGACTTGCGTTCCAGCGTGCAAAAGCTGAAGGACGCGAACCCGGCCGGCGTGCTGCTCGGTAGCGCCAAGCTCGCGATCGCGCTGGATCGGCTGGAGTTGATCGACGAATACAAGTTCCTGATTCATCCCAGGATCGCCGGCCACGGCCCCACGCTGTATCAGAGCGGGCTGCCCAATACGCGTCGGCTTGAACTGGTGGCGGCCAAGCCGCTCAGCAATGGTGCCGTCGCCATGCACTACAGGCGCTCGCATGGCTAATGTCACCGTTTGAACAGAAGGTTTGCCCAATGAAATATGTCTCGCTCATTCAAGATGGTCGTATCCGCACTTCGGAAGATACTGCGTTGCCGCGCGAATTTACCAACGACGTGGAGCTGGCGTCGGTAGTGGCCCAGCTCATTGATGATGGATTTGCGTTCCTTGATACACCGGCTGGCTGGCCGCCGGCTGAAATACTGCGTGAGCTCAATGCCAAAGGCATTCTCAAGCGCTCTTTCAATGCAATTACCTGGACTGGCCCAGAGCTGTTTCGCGTTACAGCGTATGCTTGCGGTGCTGATGAATAGTCATGATAAGGACTCCACAATGAAATATCTGTTCGCCATCGCCGCGTTCTGCCTCGCACCATTGGCTCACGCGGAAGAGCTTGTCCTGAAGACGCCGTCGTTCCTTGTCAAGATTGATGTTCGCTGTGCCGAAGGTAACGTCACCTGTGATAACGTCATCTACACCGGCACCAGCCGCAAGACTGGCAAGTCGATCAAGGTCAAGGGGCGCACCATGCATTCGACCTGCGCCGATGGCGTCACGCCGTGCCGCTTTCAAGGCTACACATTCGACAACGGCAAGATCAATTACACAGTCCTCGAAGACGGGCGGTTGACCGTCATGAACCGCGACAAAATCCTGGTGAACGAGAAGGGCGTCTGGGAGTAGGCGGCGCACCGCCTTGGCGCGCCGCCTTGCTGGGATTCGCGTTGGAAACCGCTGGCAACTGTGCTACCACCAAGGCACGCCGGCGGGGAATTTTTCTTTATGATCAAGGGAGTCGCTGTGCAGGCTTTGTGTAAATGTAAGCATCCCCCATTTTATTATGGGGACTACCACACCATTGAGACTGGTGATGATCCGCGCGGCGCAGAAGTCTCCTTGGCTACATGCAAGCAATGCGGAATCGTGTGGCTGACGTATCTGATTGAAGAGCCTCAGCACAGCCGTTCCGGACGTTGGTGGCGCGTCGAGGTTAGCCCTGAGTGCAGGGCCCAGGTTTCTCTCGCCACGGCCAGGGAGTTTGTTGAGCGCCAGCCGACTGGATACGTCGGTGGCAGCTTCTTCAATTCATCTGGACATGCCATCACGGGCCCCATTCATATCGCATAACACATTGCTACACCGACAGCTCATGCCTGATTATCTGCTCCGCTATTTCTTTGATGCTGGCTCTGGCGCATGCCTGTGGTCTGTCAATGACGCCGCACGGGACAAGTTTGACTATGCCGTCGCGCTTCAGAGTCTTGATCTTCCCGAGAATCTCTTGCGCGAGGCCTATCATATTCTGGCCTGGTATGACACGGCATTGGACTGGAGCTCGCCGTCGGCTTCGTCGCCCTGGTCGGCGGAAGAGAATGCGCGCTTTAACCAGGCGTCCCAACGCCTGCTGGCTAAGCTACGCCAGCAGCTTGGTCCTGCGTTCGAGATCCGCGATGAATCAGGTACTATGCCGGATAGTTCATCCAGCACGGCCCGCTAAAGCGCGCCGACTACACCTCACGTTATACGAAATAAAATGAGCCGCTTACAAAATCTGCTACTCCAGGCCAAGGAAGGACTGCAGCCGTGGGAGCGTATCCCTGGCACCAAGCTGCCGGCGATCGCGGCGCAATGTGGCGTTGCCGAGTTGGCCGAGATCCGGGCGCGAATCGGTGCGCTGCAACAGGAACTTGCTACGGTCGAGGACTGGGATGGCGACACGCAAGACGACATCCACCTGACGATCAATTTCTTCAGTAAGTTGGCTGACCTGGTGGAGGAGCTCAATGCAAAAGGCATTCTCAATCGGCCATAAACGCGGCGTCCTGTTTTTTTCCGCTCAGCTATACTACGCCGCATTGCCAATTCCTTAACAGGGTCGCGTCGATGCCACCTTTTAATCTGTTCCAGCGTATTTCGAAGGCTCCCACCAATCCCACCGCGCCGCCCAAGCCGCGCCAGTTCGATGTCGCCGACTTGTACCAGGGGCCGTTGAATGTTGCGCACGGTGAGGACGCGACAGCGGCGCCACTGGATGAGAAGCTGCGCCAGGCGTACTTCTGGATCGTCAACAACGCCATCATCAGTCCGCATTACGATATCGAATACAACCGTGGACCGGCGCAATCGTACGCGGTGGGCGATAGCAAGCGCGCGCTGAATCTGCCATCGGCGCAAAGTTATTCGAGTTTTGTGTTGCTGCCGTTGCTGACCTTTGCCACGCGCCGCAAGTGCCTGTTCGTCGGCGGTCCGGGACGCGGCAAGACCGCCAGCGCGATCCTGATGGGGGTGTTGTCCGGCGCCAGTGTCAAGCAGGTCAAGCGCGCCATGCAGCACGGCCACCCGCAGATGACGGTGGCCGATCTGCTGGGCAATCCGCTGCCGGCAGATCTGGTCAATGCGCAAAACATGGACGATATCCGCATCGCCTGGCGCGCGTGGCTCGGCATGCGCGTCAAGATCATCGACGATACAACCGCATCCCGCCACGGACCCAGAGCGCGCTGTTGACGCTGATGGGCGATAACTACGCCGAAGTGCTGAATCACATCTACGAGTGCCCGGATGCGGCCTGGTATCTGACGGCCAATGACGATCAGGGCGGCGGCACCTATGAGGTGATTGAAGCGCTGCGCGACCGGATCGACGTTATCGTGCAGGCGCTGGCGTTTAATCCGCGCTTCCTCGGCGAGCTGCTGATGCGGATCGAAGAAAATCTCAAGCCCGAAGAGCTGGTGCCGGCGGAAATCATCTTCACGCCGGAGGAAGTGGACCGCATGGTCGAACAGATCCGCGCCGTGGTGGTGGTGCCGCCGCCGCTGCGTCGCCGGCTGGAGTTTTTCACCAGCCAGTTCGAGCTGCTGGAGACTGCCGGCGGCCAGTTTGAATACATGACCAAGGATACCGCGCGCCTGTCCGGCTTCGACTGGGATCAGGTGGTGGCCGCCGACAGCGGGCGTGACCGCCTGAAAGATCTGGGCTGCCAGACGCGCAACGGCATTTCGGTGCGCAACCTGATGACCTTGCTGATGTATGCGAAGGCGCTGGCCTATTTTCGAGGCAACGGCGAGATTGAACTGGACGATATGCGTCAGGTACTGCCGTTCGTGCTGCACGACAAGCTTCAGCCGGACCTGGACGCTCCATTCTTCGGCCTGCCGGAAAATGCCGCCTATCGTACCGACCGTATCAGCTGGCTGCGCCGCCTGTTCGACCTGTCGAACGCTGACTACGACCGGCTCGACCTCGATCAGCATGACCCGGTGGGCGAGCTGGCGGCGCAGTTCGAAGCAGGTCTCGATGATCTCAGCGAACGCGATGTGCTGGCGCGCCTCAACAAGATCGAGCGCCACGTCAGCGAGCAAATCAAGGGCCGCAAGCTGTACGGACACTTGTATGACGATTTGCTGAAGTTGAAATATCTGCACCAGCGCTATACCAACTACCTGGTGTGGGTGCGCTCGCAATCATGATCAGCGCCCTATTCGCCAGCCTGCTGGCCAGCGGCCGTCCTGGCTTCAATCGTCGCGTGGCCGAGGCGCGCCGGCGCTATCCCGGCTTCGATACTGCAGCCTTTGGCAGCTTCCTGTCGACGGCGGCGGATGCGGTGGTGAGTGCGGTCGCTGCGCATGCACCAGATCGTGCCGGCCCGGCAGCGCTGGCGGTATTCGACCTGGCGCTGGAACTGACGGCGCATAAGCACACCGGCACGCTGGCGCGTCAGGTCTGGACCGACGTAGCGCCGCACTACGCATCACTGCTGGCGCAGCAGCCCGCAGTGACGTTGGGCATGCTGACCAACGCCGTACTGCACATGCAGAAAGTGCGCGGCGTGCGCGTGGCGGAATGGCTGGACTGGATGGCGCAGCTGGCGCCGCAAACCGGCACTTTGCAGCAGCTGAGTGTGTGCGGACAAATCTGCGCCTGGCGCGCGGGCATGGTGCATTTTCGCCAGGGCGCGATCGCTGCTGCGGAGCAGTTGCCGGAGGCGCTGGCGCTGGCCGCCTTTGGCGCGATAGAAGGCGAGTGGCCGGTAGTGCGTGACGCCTTGTTGCGCGATCCGTGGTGGACGCCAGAAGCAGCAGTGCGCAAGCGCGCGGCGGCCGGCATTGAGGTCGGCAGCTTTACCGGTTTCGGTGGCGGCTTCAGCGAACCGCCCGAAGTGCGCCCGGCGCAGCAGGGCTTTTGGGTGCGCAGTGGCGAGCGCCATGCGCTGCTGATGGCCGACGCCTGCGGCGCCGTGCTGCATCCGGCCAGCGCCGACGAATACGCCCATCCGCAGCCGGCCGTCAACGCCACTGTCATCATCGAGGCTGGGTGCGTAGTCCTGAACGGGCGTCGCACGCCGTTGGACTTGCCGGCAGAGGGATTAAAGGTGGTGTGCAGCACCTATGCTGTCGCACTGACGTCACCCTACAGCCACGCGATTCGCGTGTTGCCGTTGCGATGAGCGCGGCGTTGCTGGATCAATGGCGCGCTGCGTGGGAGCCGGCGCTGGCCGCGTGGAGCCGCTTTACGCGTCTGCGCGACGCGCGCCTGTGCCAGACCACAATGGAGGCCGCCGGAGAAGGTCTGCAAGGCAGCTTCGCCATGATCCGCCTGCGCGACCAGAGTGTGGTGGTCGATCTGCAATCGGTGCAGACGCTGGGGCTGCAGGACTATGCCGTGGAAATTCTTGCGCACGAAATCGGCCATCACATTCTGGCGCCAGCCACTGCCGCCGATCAGTTCCGGCTGGTGGCGCGTCTGCGCCGCGCGTTGCCGACCCTGGAAGCGCATGCGCCGATGGTCGGTAATTTGTACACCGACCTGTTTATCAACGACCGCTTGCAGCGCCAGGCCGGCCTGCGCATGGCGGACATTTATCGACAGTTGCAAACGCACCGCGAGCAGGCCAGTGCCAGCAAGGTGTGGCTGCTTTACATGCGCATCTATGAAGAGTTGTGGAAGCTGCCCAAGGGCGACCTGGGTGGTGGTAGCGCCGATGACGCTATCGACACTGATGCCTGGCTTGGCGCGCGCCTGATCCGCGTCTACGCCAAGGACTGGATGGAGGGCGCCAGCCGCTTTGCTACATTGTTGTTACCGTATCTGGTGGAAGGCCAGGACGAGGCGTCAGAGTTCAGTCATATGTTCGATACGCGCGATGCCGCCGAAGGCTGCGAACCGTCCGGCGGCCAGCAGATCGAGCCTGGAGAACTGGAGCCGGCCATCCATCCGGTGCATGACCCGCGCATTTCCGGGCTGGCGCCTGAGACGCCGCCGGACAGTGACGCCGACCAGCAGAGCGGCCAGACGCGCGAGCCATTCGAGTACGGTGAAATCCTGAAAGCCAGCGGCATCAAGCTGAGTGAAGAGCAAATCGCCATCCGCTACTATCGCGAGCGCGCTTTGCCGCACCTGATCTCTTTCCCGCAGATGCCGGCGCCGGCGCAGGACTTGCTGCAGCTGGAAGGTCTGGAAGCTTGGCAGATCGGCGATCCGCTGGAGCAGATCGACTGGTTGCAAAGCGTGATCCAGAGTCCACGGCCAATCCCCGGCGTCACCACCGTACAGCGCCGCTATGGCCCGGATGGTGTCCGCCCACCCAGGCCTGTGCCGGTAGACCTGGACCTGTATGTGGACAGCTCCGGCTCGATGCCGGACCCGCGCCAGCATACCTCCTACCTGGCGCTGGCCGGCGCCATTATCGCCTTGTCCGCGCTGCGTGCCGGCGCCAGCGTGCAGGTCACGCTGTGGAGCGGCAAAGAGCAGTTCATGTCCAGTGACGGTTTTACGCGCAAGGAGGACGAAGTGCTGGGCATCCTGACGGGCTTTTACGGCGGCGCCACCTGCTTCCCGATCCATAAATTGCGCGAGACCTTCAGCAGCAAACGCGCGCGCCGCACCCATATCCTGATGATTTCCGACGATGGCATCAACACCATGTTCGATCGCGATGAGCGTGGCAACGACGGCTGGAGCGTCGCCGCCACTGCACTGGCGAACGGTGATGCCGGCGGCACCATGGCGCTGAATATTTCCAACGACTGGGATCAGGGTGAGCCGTCCTGGTATCAGCAGGCCTACAAGGATCTGAAGCGCGCGCGCAGCGAGCAAGGTTGGCAGATCCATGCGATTGAGCGCTTTGAAGATTTGGTCGAATTCGCGCGCGCCTTCAGCCGGCGCCATTATGTTCCCGCCAGTGCGTCGCAGAAAGAGCACCCATGATGGAAAAATCCGGTCCCGACCTTGAAACCCTGCTGCACCGACTGGCCGAAACACCGGCTGAATTTCTGGCCGAGCCGCGCGTCGGCAATGCCGGCGCGGTGCATGTGGCGGCGCTGGTCAACGACCTGCTGGCGCTGCACGGACAGCGCGCGACGCTGGCGGCGCTGGAGCATTTCACCGCCACCGGCGCTGATGTCCGCAGCGAGCGCAATCGCCTGGCGCTGGTGATGATCACCGGATGGCTGCTGGCCGATGCGTGGCTGATTAACGCCGCGCTACCACAGCACCAGCTGCTGCATTTGCTGGGCGCCGTGGTGACGGAGTTGGCGCAGGCCGGCGTCGCCCATCAATTTGTCGAAGACCCGGACCGGCGCGAAGAGCTGGTGCGGGTAGCGCTGGCCCGGCTGGACTACCGTCCGGCTGGCGAGACG